>Ga0210401_10005920_pt1 | contig 12506 bp, 7 predicted proteins | sample IncBWH32MmetaG_FD_150866 | JGI IMG/M metagenome (GOLD analysis project Ga0210401, IMG submission 150866) | Forest soil microbial communities from Barre Woods Harvard Forest LTER site, Petersham, Massachusetts, United States - Inc-BW-H-32-M | ecosystem: Environmental > Terrestrial > Soil >... | reverse complement strand
CCGCTCTGAGCGATAGAAACCGATTCCAAAGATAACCGGCTTGCCGGAGGTGGAATAAATGACCTGGCGGATTCGCAGCAGCGATGTACCGCGTGGAACCGAGAGTAGGTCCGCGTTGTGCGCGTCGGCGGGAGTGGCGTCGACTTCTTCATCCGCGTAGGCGAGTTCCACTCCGTAATCGTGCTGCAGGGTGGCGAAGAGCGAATTCTTGCCCAGCGGCGCCGCAATGAGGTCGCCGAAGTCCGGAGCGGGAAGATAAACCGTCTCGAGCGCAAAGGGTTCTTCGCCGGTGAGGCGCAGGCGGTCGATCTTGACCAGGCCGCAGGTAGCCGGCAGGCCAAGTCGCGCGGCGATTTCCGTTTGATGCTCCACGAGCTTTGCCGATAGAACTCGCGAGCGCGGCGTGAGGCCACGGCTCGACATGTGCTCCGTGTAACTCATCAGCTTGTTGAAATGAATTTTCGGCGGGGCCACGAAGGTGCCCGAACCGCGGCGGCGTTCCACGATCCCTTCGGTTTCCAGCCCAGCCAGGGCGTGCCGGGCGGTCATGAGGCTGACGCCGTGAATGCGGGCCAGTTCGCGCTCAGAGTCGACCGAGTCGCCGATTTTCAGGTGCCCGCCCTCGATCCGCTTGCGGATGACGTTCTGGATCTTTTTGTATGCGGGTGTTCCGTTCCGGCTTTGTCGCATCCTCGTCCCCAGACCCATCGAGCAATCTACCATTCCTGCGTGCTGGGCTCGCCCCAGAATCCCGCTGCAATATGTGTCGCCCCGCTATATAGCACAACTGGCAATCAAGGTAAAGCCCAACCGTCGGCTGCCGGCACCGGTTCGAGCCTCAGTTGGATTGCAAAGCTATATAGCGGTCCGCTGCTATAGGGCTGACGCGCTTCCGTTTAGCGGCGAAAGCGCGTCCGGAATCCCTTCAGAAGAACCGGGAAAAACTGGGGAAAATATATGTGATACCAGAAAGCATAGGGGTGATTCGCGGGGTTCCACTTTCCCATAGCACTTGCCGGCCGGGCGAACTGCAATTTCGGCGAATTCGAAGTGCTATGCAGTGGGTCGACCGACTCCGGAGGCCCGTGGAAAAGTCAAGGCGACAATTTTTTTCTTGACGGTGACACCGCGGTGCTATATAGCATATCTCCGACTTGATTTGTGGTGCGGGGTGCACTGCAACTTCAGCGTGGGGAGGTTCTGTGATGAAACGAACTCTGCTAGGCGGAATAGTTCTGATTGCGCTGGCCGCGCAATTCTGTGTGACGCTGCCGGCATGGTCCCAGGAAGTGACCGCGTCGATTGTCGGCACCGTGACCGATCCCAGCGGCGCGCCGATCAATGGCGCCAGCGTAACCGCGACCGATACCGAGCGCGGAACGGTCTGGACCGCGAAGACCAACGAATCGGGCAGCTACAACATACCGCGCGTGCCGGTCGGAAACTACAAGGTGTTGATCGAGGCTGCGGGCTTCCAGAAGTTATCTTATCCGCCCTTCACCCTGGTGCTGAACCAAGCGGCGCGTATCGATGCCCAGCTGAAGGTCGGGCAGGTAAGCGAAACCGTCGAGGTGACCGGCGCCGCTCCTGTGCTTCAGACAGAAACGACGCAGGTGAACACCATCATCGACGCGAGGACGAACGACAACCTCCCGTTGGCTACCCGCAACCCGGTGCAGTTGACGCTGCTGTCTCCCGGAGCCGTCACGGTCGACACCAAGAGCCTGAACCTCGGCTCCAATACTGCCGAGGGGGGAGGCCGTCCCTACATCAACGGAAACCGCGAGCAGGCGAACAACTTTCTGCTGGACGGAATGGACAACAATCAGGTTTCAGAGAATCGTCTCGGCCTGACGCCCTCCCCGGACGCGATCCAGGAATTCAACCTCATTACGCAGAACGCGTCGGCTGAATTCGGAAACTTTCAGGGAGGCATCGTAAACACCACCATCAAGTCGGGCACGAACCGTCTTCACGGCGACGCCTTCGAATTCTTCCGCAACGACGCTTTCAATGCGAACCAGTGGGAAAACGGTCTGACGTCCCCTGCCTTGCCTACTCCGAAGCTGCGCTGGAACATGTTCGGTGGGACTATCGGCGGGCCGATTATCAAGAACAAATTGTTCTTCTTTGGGGACTATCAGGGCGGACGCCTCGATCATCCGGCCACCGTCAACCATGTGTCGGTTCTTACGACCAATGAGATCGGCGGCAATTTCGGTGCGATTTGTGCCGCCGGTTTTACTGCCGGCCTGTGCAATGACCGCGATGCGAACAATAAGATGATCAACCAGCTGTACAATCCCTGTGCTGCGGGCACAGGTGTTTCGGGTACGCCCTGCCAGATCTCCGGGGCCCCGACTCCTTTCCTGGGGAACGTGATTCCATCCAACATGTTGAACGCAGCATTTACCAAGTTGGTTGGCTCCTCGCTCTATCCGCAGATCGCAACCGCTGCGTCGAATGGTTTTGGTTTGGCTGACAATTCGGTCGGCCAGCAATACAACTCGGACCAGTTCGATATCAAGGGCGACTACAACATGTCCGACAAGGATCGTTTCTCGGCCCGGTATTCCCAAGGCCGGCAGAACGATCCGAATACCAACTCGTTCCTTCTCCTGGGTGATCAGATTGCCGTTGCCCACCTGAAGAATAGTAATGTCGGCTGGACCCACACATTCAGTCCTAACCTTCTGAATGACGCGCGGCTCGGTTTCAACTGGGTATCGTTCGTGAACAATAACTACACCTTCGCGAGCTCCGTGGGCTCGCTCGCTGCCGGCCTCGGAATCAACGGCGTTGGCTCGAAGGGACTCCCGCTGTTGGCGTTTTCACAGGGAGGGACGATTACCCAACCGGGTTCCGGGACGTTGATGTCTCTCGGACAGGCAATCGCTCTCGAAAACTTTGCCTCGACCGTCATTCAGTTCGATGACAACGTGGTGTACAGCCACGGCAAGCACGTCATCAAAACTGGTTTTCAACTTAACAAATATCGCATCAACGTCTTTTACGCCGGCAATGGCGGCGAACTTGGTCTCTTGTCCTATCAGGGGCAATACACGGCCCCGGGAAGCACAGGCACCTATGCCAACGCGGCGGCCGCGGCGGATTTCGCGCTCGGTCTACCACAGCTGGTCGGTCACGGTGTGACCGCGGGCGGTGGTGGTGCCTGGCATCAGTTGGATTCCCTCATTGCTGGTTACGTGCAAGACGACTTTCGCGCAACCAATAAACTGACCTTGAACCTCGGCTTGCGTTATGAGGTCCGGACACCCTGGGTAGAGAAGAACGACCGCCAGGTCAACGTAAATCCCTTTACCGGGCAGCTCGAGTATCCCGGCAAGGCGACGGTCGTTGGAGTAGGCAGTAATGGCTTCAGCCGCGGCCTCTATAATTCCACCTACGGTTTACCTGCTTTCCAGCCGCGCTTTGGCTTCGCCTGGACACCTTGGGGTCCAAAGACAGTAATCCGCGGCGCTTACACTATTTCTTCGTATCTCGAAGGAACGGGAACAAATCTGCGCCTCACGCAAAACCCCCCGAATACACCGCCGCAGTCACAGGCGACTAACGCAGCTACGGGTACTCCTTTCACGACCGAGGCTGGGCCGGTTGCCGGCTCTGTCCCGGGCGGGAATCCATTCACCGGCGCCACATTGCTTGCGTGGAACTCGACCGTTCAGCCTGCACAGTCTCAGCAATACAACCTGACGGTGCAGCGCGAGATCGCCAACAACACAACTTTTCAAATAGGCTACGTCGGACAGCACGGAACGCATCTGATGGTCCCCGAATGGCTGTCGCAGGCGGAGTTGACTCCGTCGGGAACTTCCACGTGCACGGCGGTGGATGCAAATAAGGTCAAGCACACCGCTCCGTGCCAGTATCCCTATATCGGTGGGCAAAACTCTGACGGCACCTTCGGGCCAAATCATCTCGGTAACGTCAAGCTGACGAACTCGAATGGAAACATGAAGTACAACTCCCTCCAGGCGGTTCTCCAGAAGCGATACAGCCATGGCCTTGAGACGCAAGTCTCCTACACTTATTCCAAGTGTATGACCGACAACAGCGGATACTTTGGAACCTGGAGTACGACAACGCAAACGACTCCGGCTTCCCCTTACTTCCAGAACCTCTATAACTCGCGCGCCGACTGGGCCCAGTGCTACTGGGATTCCAAGCACGTTTTGAGTGCATATGCTGTCTATGAACTTCCGTTCGGCCGAGGCAGACAGTACGGAAAGGACCTTCCCACCGCCGTCAATGCTGTGGTCGGAAACTGGTCCATGAATCCCATCGTGACCTGGAAGACGGGATTCCCGCTCGCGGTGTATGGAACGGATGATTCCGGAACCGGCTCGCCGGGCGCCCGCCCGAATTGCACGGGCTCTGTCCACTATCCGAAAACTGTGAGCTCGGCAGGTATGGCCTGGTACGATACGAGCTTTGAGTCAGCGGCCCCCTTGTTCACATTCGGCAACTGCCCGACACAGGGTCCCGTCATCGGCCCTGGGTATGGCGATGTTGATTTGGGGCTGCAGAAGAACTTCCCCGTCTCGGAGTCAATGCGGTTCCAGTTCCGCGCCGACTTCCTCAACCTGTTCAATCATCCTAATCTCGGAAAGCCCAATGGTAGTGGGCTGATCACGACTTCGCAGGATGCACGGGAGATTCAGTTTGCTTTGAAGTTCTATTTCTAAGCAGCAGAGTTTCCCGCAATCGGCAGGCGCCTCGCGGCGCCTGTCGATTTTCGGTATCATCCACTCCTATGTCGCGGTTGTTTTCTCTCCTGCTTGCTTTTCTCGCCCTGTGCGTCACGCTTGCTGCACATGCCCAGGGAAGTCCCACGGGCGGCGCCACGAGCCCAGTCTCAACTGCCCGTGAGGGGGTCAAGCTGGCGGAAGCAGGAAGCTGTCAGCAGGCGCTTCCTGCGCTTCGGAAAACCTTTCAGAAGCTCGAAGATTTGTCGCTGAAACGGCAAGTCAACCTGGCCGGTGTACGTTGCGCGATGACCCTGGGGCAGCCCGACGCGGCCGCGGAGTTCATGTCCGTGCTCAGCCGCGATTTTCCGCGCGATCCTGAAGTGCTTTACGTTTTGGTCCACGCCTACTCGGATCTTTCCACAAGGGCCGCACAGCATCTCGCGCAGTACGCAGCTTCCTCCGACCAGGCGCATGAACTAGGTGCGGAAGCCTACGAACAGCAGGGAAAGTGGGATCAGGCAGCCACAGAATACCGCGCGATTTTGGCGCAGCATCCGGATGCGCCCGGCATTCACTTTCGTTTGGGACGACTTCTACTCTCGAAACCAAACCCTGCACCCGATGTAGCGGAACAAGCGCGCAAGGAGTTTCAAGCAGAACTCAAGATCGATCCTTCAAATGCGGGAGCGGAGTACGTCTTGGGAGAGCTTGCCCGTGAGGATCAGAACTTTGACGAGGCGATTGGCCACTTCGGCCGCGCCAGCAAACTCGACCCGGGGTTCGGCGACGCCTTCCTGGGCCTTGGCGCCGCTCTGGTCGCCGCGAAACGCTTCCCGGAAGCGATTCCGCCTTTACAGACGGCGGCGAAACTCGAGCCAGAGAATCCAGCTGCGCACTACAATCTCGCCATCGCCTATGCCCGCTCCGGGCGTAAGGACGATGGCGACCGCGAGTTTGAGATTCAAAAGCGGCTGACCCAGAAGGGCGCGGCGGGTGAGCCCTCTGGAGACACCCCCAATCCGAACTAGCAGACCGTGCCCAGACTCGCTCAAAGAAACGACGGATGAAGTGACGAACCCGCCCTGGCCGCCGCTAACCATTGCCCGTCCCATCTCCCGGCGACGTTTTCTATGGGCGCTCAGCGGGAGTTTGGCCCTGCCTTCTTTGGCTCGCCTGGCCCGGGCGCTGCCGCCGGCGTATCCGTTCGAAGAAATTCCTGCGGCCGTCAGCGGCATTACCTGGACGCATTCCAACGGCAAGTCTGCCGAGAAGTATCTGCCAGAAACTACCGGCGCAGGTTGCGCTTTCCTCGATTACGATGGCGATGGCTGGATGGATATCTACCTGGTGAACAGTGGCAAGTGTGACTTCTTCAATCCCAATCCTCCGTTGCGAAACGCACTTTACCGTAACAATCGCGACGGAACGTTCACCGACGTTACCGAGAAGGCCGGCGTAGCCGCCGGCGGCTTTGGGCAGGGAGTGGCGGTTGGCGACTACGACGGTGACGGCTTTCCTGACCTCTACGTCACGCAGTACGGCCGGAGCATCCTCTATCACAACAATGGCGACGGCACTTTTACCGATGTCACCGAGAAGGCCGGCGTGGCTGCCCCCGGCTGGTCTTCGAGCGCCGTCTGGTTCGACTACGACAACGACGGGCGCCTCGACCTGTTTGTATGCCGCTTTGTCGATTTCGACAAGTCGAAGCACCTGCCCTGCGAGGCTGACAACAAGCCCGGCTACTGCATCCCGAAACTGTATAAGCCCATGGCCAGCTGGCTCTTTCACAACAATGGCGACGGCACGTTCACCGATGTCAGCGAGAGCTCGGGGATTGGCAAATATTTAGGTAAGGCCTGGGGTGCCGTGGCCACCGACATCAATAACGACGGGCGTCTGGACCTGTTCGTGGCCAACGACACCACGGCGAATTTCCTGTTCATGAATCGTGGCAATGGCCGCTTTGAAGAAGTCGGCGCCGTGGCGGGCGTCGCCTACAGCGAAGCGGGTCGTCCGCGCTCCGGCATGGGTGTTGATTCGGCAGACTTCAATCAGGACGGCTGGATGGATCTGTTCGTCGCCAATCTCGACCATGAGATGTATTCCCTCTATCAAAACAACCACGATGAAACGTTCGACGACCAGGCAGGACCGACCGGCATCGGGTCGGCTACCCGCCTGATGAGCGGTTGGGGACTGAAGTTCTTCGACTATGACAATGACGGCAATCTCGATCTGTTTCTTTCCAACGGAAATCCCGACGACCTGATCAAGGTTTATCACCAGGATGTGGACTACGAGGAACCGCTTCTCTTGTTCCATGGCACCGGCAAGGGATTTGAGAATGTCAGCCAGAAGAGCGGGCCCGTCTTTGCCAAGAACTTCTCCGCTCGCGGCCTGGCGATCGGAGACTTCGACAACGACGGCGCGGTCGACGTGCTCATTTCCGTCAACGGCGGAGCTCCGGTTCTCTTGCGCAACAACGCCGGAAAGCAGAATCACTGGATCGGGCTGACGCTGGTGGGAACCAAGTCGAACCGCGATGCCGTCGGCGCGCGCGTTACATACCAGGCTGGCGACCTCAAGAGAAGCAGGATGAAGACTGGAGGCGGGAGCTTTCTCTCCTCGCACGACCCACGCCTGGTTCTGGGACTGGGACAGAGAACGAAATTCGACTTTGTCGAGATCAAGTGGCCCAGCGGCGCGGTTCAACGGCTCTCGGATCTTCCCATCGACCGCTACGTCACCATCGTCGAAGCGCTGGAAAAATGGAAGTGACTGTCGAACATGTTTTGGGATCGGCCGCAAGGATTCGTACTTTGCAAGAATGAAAGCAGCGCTTATCTTCGGTCGCATGTTGGTCCCGCTGGCCGCGTGTCTGGCTCTTGCGCAGAACGCTCCGCCACCGAAGCCGGAGTCCCCGTCTTCTTCGCCCCCTCTGACCAAGGAAACTCCAGAAAAAAAGACGCTCTCGGCGCGCGATGGCTACCTTGGAGACGCCGCCTGTGCCAAATGCCATGAAGAAACGGTGGGTTCCTTTCACCAGACCGCGCATTTTCTGACCTCCATGCTGCCCGATAAACGATCCATCCTCGGCAAGTTCAGCGCCGGGGACAATGTTTTGGTTACCTCCAACTCAGAGCTTTCCTTCCGCATGAGTGAGAAGGGGGACGCTTTCTTCCAGACCGCGGTCCAGGGAATGTCTCCTTATGTGACAGAGCGCACGGAGCAGTTCGGACTGGTGATAGGCTCCGGCGGCAAAGGCCAAACCTATCTGTATTGGAAGGGCGACGAACTCTTTGAACTGCCCGTTTCCTACTGGACACAGCTCGGTTGGGTGAACAGTCCGGGCTATCGCGACGGCATCGCGAACTTTGACCGCCCCATCATTCCCCGTTGTCTGGAGTGTCATGCCACGTATTTCGATTCCACTGCGCCGCCGAATCGATATCGCAAGGCAGGTTTCGTGGTGGGGATCACCTGCGAGAAATGTCACGGCCCGGGAGGCAATCACGTCGACCGCGAGACTTCAAAAACGCCAGTCACTTCTGACAGCGGGATCCTGAATCCCGCGAAATTCCCGCGCGAGCGGCAAATGGATCTTTGCGCTTGGTGCCACGCCGGGCACGGCACTCCACTGCTGGCAACGTTCTCGTATCTCCCCGGGGAGCCACTCGATCACTACCTCGAGTTGCCAAAGGCTGACGCTAACGCCGAAGTGGACGTACATGGCAGCCAGGTGGAGCTGCTGGCACGGAGTCGTTGCTTTCAATCGTCATCCATGACTTGCCTGACTTGTCATGACGTGCACGTCGCGCAGCACGATCCGGTGAGTTTTTCACGGCAGTGTCTGGCTTGTCATAAACCGGATACGGCCATGTTTCCGAAGCGCCATCACGACGCGGCCAGCAACTGCATTGACTGTCATATGCCACGCCAGGACACGAACCTCATTGTGTTTGACTGGAAGGGAAAGAAGGTCAGGCCGCAAGTCCGCACGCACTGGATCAAAGTCTATTCGACAGCGGCGGCGTCGAACTGAGGCGGTTCGGGGCGGATGTCCATTTCCAGGCCTCAAGCTCGTTTGATACAGCGGATCCGACCCTACCGCTTCCCCTTCGCGACCGCACTCGATTCCCGCACCACCAATTCAGGTTCCACCATGATTCTGGGTGGCTGCGAATCCATGCCGGGGCGCGCAATTCGACGCAGGACCGTCTCGGCGGCAATCATGCCCATTTTCCGCAGCGGCTGCCGCACCGTTGTTAAGGCGGGGTTCTGGAACGCGGCACTTTGAATGTCGTCGAAGCCGACCACGGAAATCTCGTCCGGCACGTGCAGGCCTTTTTCCCGCAGAGCGCCAATTGCCCCGATCGCTGAAAGATCATTGAATGCGAATAGGGCCGTGAACGGCTCGTGGCTGGCCAGCAACTTTCGCGTCACCGAGTAGCCCAGTTGCGTGGAGGGCAGGTCGCCCTCGAGTTGCATGGTGAGGCTCGGATCCACGTGCAACCCTAGTTCGGCGGCGGCTTCCTCGATGGCATTCCAGCGCACGACCGTGTCGGAGCTGAATTCCTGGCCTTTGATGAACGCAATCTTCCGATGGCCGAGCTGATAAAGATGTTCCAGGGCAAGGTGTGCCGCCCGGCGATGATCCAGTTCGATGTTGGTGACGCCCTTCACCTCGTTGTGTCCGGAGACGGTGACGGCGGGAATGGGAAGGTCGGCGTGCGTCCACGGAGTGTCGAGCGCGATGATGCCATCCACCGAGCGCGCCAGCAGAAGCTTGGGGTATTCGTCGATCAAATCGACGCGATGGCGGTGGCTGGCGACGAAGTAAAAATAGCCTTCCTGCAGAAGGTGATCTTCAATGCCGCTCATCACCAGGGTGGCATAGCCTTCGCTCACTTCCGGAACCATGACGCCAATGGTGAAGCTGCGCTGGGTGCGGAGCGAGCGGGCGAAAAAATTGGGACGGTAGTTGTGCTTGCGGGCAGCCGCGAAAATTCGATCTTTCGTCTGTTGCGGAATCGAATCGGCCACCGCCGATCGGTTCATCACCAGCGAAACCGTGGCCGGTGAAAGTCCAAGCTCGTCGGCCAGAAGCTTCAGGTTCACCCGCGGTGTGGGCTTGATCGCCCGCCGGGCTGTCGAACTTTTTTTCTTTACCGCCACGGTGCGCAGTCTCGCACAAGCCTTCGACGGAGGCAAGGGCATTGCGGTTCTATTTGGGTCAGGGAATGCTATAACGTCGCCGTGTACTAAAGCGATTTAGTAAGCTATCAGATCGATATGGAGCATGCCATCGTGGAATTCAATCGCCGCCACTTCCTGGGAGCGAGTTTGCCGCGACGTCGCCCGAAGGCCCTGGCTTCGAATGCCGGTTCGATGAAGTGCGATTGACTCAAGGAGTTGCTGATCGAACCAGGCATCACGCGCGACTACGCTACGGTGTGAGTTTTCCTGTTGTCAGGTAGTCCTGCGGAGGCACACCGAAGGCATCGGCCACGCGATTGAAGAAGGCGAACATCGCGGTGACGTAGACGGCCTCGGCGATCTGATCTTCATTCCAGCCTGCGTCCCGCAGTTTCTGAACATCGTCGGCCGTTGTGCGGCTCGCATCTCTGGTGACGAGTTCCGCGTAATCGAGAAGCGCCCGCTCTGCTTTGCTGACGCCGGCCTCATCCAGCTTGCCTTCAAGAATGGCGGCCACGCATTGATCACTGGCTCCCTGAACCCGCAGGAAGTAGGCGTGACTGTCGAGTCAATACGGACAACGATTCAGATAGGAAACATAGCTGGCGATCATCTCCTTGTGCCGCCGCATCAGGTGGCCTTCGGAGAAGTGAACGGTATTCGAGAAGTCGACAACCTGCCGCAGAAAATCGGGCCGCGCGCCAAAGCATTTGATGATGCCGGGGACCTGCTTGCGTCCGGATCCCGCTCGCCAATAGTCGTAGGCCACGGCTGTGTCCCCAGTGGCTTCGTGGTCTTCGGTGATCCGGATTTTCGTCGGCGATGTCACTTGATCACTGCCGGACGCGGCACTCGCCACTTTCTTATCCTTTTCCATGGAGCTGTTTCATCGTACCGGGTCAAGCCGGCAAAAGAAAATTCAGACGCCGCCAGAATTGAAGATTCGCTCCTCGTCAATCCCATATTCAAAACCCCAGCCGGCCCTTGCGACCAGCTGGGGAAATCGTTGCCCGGCAGGGAAGCTGCCGGTGTCTCTAGGGGTGCCTCAGAAGCGCATGCGTGGGGCGGCGCAAATGAGGAACGATGAATTGCTCGGCACTCTAATGGGAAGAGAAACACGGCACAATACTGTAAACATATTAGAAACCCGCGAGCGTGGAGATGCCTTTCGTCTCCACGCACTCGTAGGTTTTTTGAGCAGCAAGATTCTTGAATTCTTCACTGCGCCCGCTCGGCCACTGAATCACCACGCGATCCACCTGGTCGCGTTTGCCCAACCCGAAGGTTACCGGCAGTTCTGATTGCGACAGATAACTCGATCCGCTTTTTACCATTCTCGATTGCGTGACGCCTCCACATTCCATGCGCACTTCGGCGCCGATCGCGTCGCGATTTGATTTTGTGCCCACCAGGCGAAATCGGATGCTCTTATTTCCTGAGCTCTGATCGTTTCGGTAAAGGTAGGCTGGGCCGTTGTTCGTCGTGATCAGCAGGTCGACATCGCCGTCGCGATCGAAATCGCCGCAGGCTACGCCGCGCCCGACCTTCGGTTCCGCGAACAAGGCTCCAGCTTCCGCAGCTACATCGCGAAAGACACCACGGCCGTCGTTGAGAAACAGCTGTGGTGGTTGCGCGTATCCCACGTTGCCGCGAATGTTGCGCACCGTTTCGTCGATGTGCCCATTTGCTACAGCGAGATCGAGCAAGCCGTCAAGATTCACATCCACAAAAGCGCAGCCGAAGCCCAGACTGTTTTTTGAGGGCAGCCCCACACCTGACTGTATCGAAACGTCCTCGTACACGCCCTTCTTCTCTTCGCGGTACAACCCGATCATCTCGTTATCAAAATTTGTGATCGCGATACTGATGGCTCCAGAATTCGTCAGATCGCCGGTATCCACCCCCATGCCGGCGCGGGCCTTGCCCTCGCTGCTCAAAGCGATCCCCGCCTCCATGCCAACGTCACGAAACGTGCCGTTCTGCAGGTTGCGATACAGTTTGTTCGGTTGCGTATCGTTAGCCACCAGCAGGTCAGGCCATCCGTCGTGGTCGTAGTCGAGCAGGGCGACGCCGAGCGCCTTGGAGCTGCTGTCGAAGATTCCACTCCGCGCGGTGACGTCTTCAAACGTACCGTCGCCGCGATTGTGGAACAGCCAGCAGGTTTCACCTCGGTAGGCTTCGGGCGTGCAGTACGATTTGTGTTTGCCATCGAGACTGCAGAAGACGTCGTGCTCGGGAGACCACTTCACGTAGTTGCAGACGAACAGGTCAAGAAATCCGTCGCGATCGTAATCAAACCACAGCGCCGACGTGCTCAATGCCTGCCTCTTGCCCAACCCGCTTTTCTGAGTCACATCCACGAACGTGCCTTTGCCCGTGTTGCGAAACAGGCGGTTCTGTCCGACGCAAGTGATCAGGATGTCGGGGAAGCCATCATTGTCATAGTCGCCCACCGCGACGCCCATTCCGTACATCTCGACGTCAAGGCCGGCCGCGCGCGTGACATCAGAAAATGTGCCGTTGCGATTGTTACGATACAGCCGCAGCGTTGAGCGCTGCCGTGGATGGCCAGGCCAATCCATTCCGTTCACCAGCAGA
>Ga0210401_10005917_pt1 | contig 12509 bp, 8 predicted proteins | sample IncBWH32MmetaG_FD_150866 | JGI IMG/M metagenome (GOLD analysis project Ga0210401, IMG submission 150866) | Forest soil microbial communities from Barre Woods Harvard Forest LTER site, Petersham, Massachusetts, United States - Inc-BW-H-32-M | ecosystem: Environmental > Terrestrial > Soil >... | reverse complement strand
GGAATCTTGGCCGGTGCGCGCGACATCACCGCGCAAAAAGGCATGGAAAAACAGCTTCGCGACTCGCAGTTCTACACGCGATCCCTCATTGAATCGAATATTGACGCGTTGATGACCACCGACCCGCTCGGGATGATCACGGACGTCAACCAGCAGATGGAGGCGCTTACCGGCGCCACCCGCGACGAATTGATCGGCACTCCCTTCAAGAATTACTTCACGGATCCTCGCGCCGCAGAGGAAGGCATTCGTCTGGTGTTGCGCGAAAGCCGCGTAACCAACTATGAGCTGACCGCGCGATCCAAGTCCGGGCGGGAAACGGTCGTCAGTTACAACGCCACGACCTTCAACGATCAGGCCGGAAAACTTCAGGGCGTGTTCGCCGCCGCGCGCGATGTGACCGAGCGCAAACGCTTCGAGCAAACCCTCCAGGAGAAAAACGTGGAGCTCGAAAACGCCAGCCTCGCCAAGGACCGCTTCCTGGCCAGCATGAGCCACGAACTGCGCACGCCCCTCAACGCCATCATCGGTTTTACGGGAACGCTGCTGATGAAATTGCCCGGGCCCCTCACCGTCGACCAGGAAAAACAGCTTCGCACGATCCAGACCAGCAGCCGGCACCTGCTCTCGCTGATCAACGACCTGCTGGACTTGGCCAAAATCGAATCGGGCAAAGTCGAGCTGAATATGGAAACCGTGAATTGCCAGGCCATCATCGAGGACGTCAGCACGACGCTGCGAACCCTTGCCGAAACTAAAAAACTGAACTTTGAAATTGTTGTTCCCGACCACGATCTGGCGATTCGGACGGACCGCCGCTCCCTCACGCAAATCCTCATCAATCTCACGAACAACGCCATCAAGTTTACCGACAAGGGCTCCGTGCGAATCGAGTTGCACGGGCGGCGCGACAACGGCAATTTCCTCGCGGAAATTACCGTCGTGGACAGCGGAATCGGAATCCGGCCCGAAGACCAGTCCCGGCTATTCCAGGCGTTCATGCAAGTGGACAGCTCATCCACACGTCCTTATGAGGGCACCGGCCTGGGTCTTCATGTCAGCCAGAAACTGGCCAGCATGATCGGGGGGCGCGTTTCCTTTGAAAGCGAATACGGAAAAGGGAGCCGCTTCACCATTACCTTACCGGTCGCGGAGGAGGTTTTACGGCCCGCATACTCGTGATCGAAGACAACCCGACCAATTTGCAACTCATGGCCTACCTCTTGACGGCGTTCGGTCACGAAGCCGTGGAGGCGCACGACGGCGCGGAGGGAATCGAGAAGGCCCGGCGCGTCCAGCCGGACCTGATTCTGCTGGATATCCACATGCCTCGAATGGACGGCTATGAGGCCGCCCGTCTGCTGAGCGCCGATCCGGAGTGCAGCCAGATTCCCTTGGTTGCCGTGACGGCGCTCGCGATGGTCGGCGACCGCGAAAAGATATTGGCCTCCGGATTCAGCGGCTACATCGCCAAGCCCCTCGATCCGGAGGCGTTTGCCAGTCAAGTCCAGGGATACCTCGGGGCGGGACACGCTCCCATCGCCCATCGCTCCGCGGAATCGCGCCAAGAAAGGCCCCTTGCGACGCCATCCCCCGGCAAGAAGGTGGCGGTGGTCGTATTCGTGGACAACATGCAGACGAATATCGACCTCGTGCGAAGCACGCTCGAACCTTCCGGTTACGAAGTCTTCGCGGCCCTCTCCGCGAGGGAAGGCCTCGATCTCGCGCGGCGCACCAGGCCGGATCTGATCGTTTCCGACGTCCACATGCCCCATCAGGACGGCTATGAGTTTATGCGCATGGTGCAAGCCGACTCGTCCCTTTCCAAGATTCCTTTTGTTTTCCTGTCGTCCTCTGTTTGGTCGACCCGGGAACAGGAGCGCGCACTGGTGCAGGGCGCGACGAAATTCATTCAGCGGCCGATCGAACCACAGATGCTGCTAAAGCAGCTGAATGAATGCATTCCGAAGCGCACGGAATAACGATGGCGTTGATCCTTATTGTCGATGATGACCTTCATAGCCGCCAGCTCTACGTGTCCTTGCTCACGCCCTTCGGGCATCAGGTGATTGAAGCGAGCGACGGAAAAGAAGGCCTGGAGCAAGCTCGGGCTAGAAAGCCGGACCTCATCATCTCCGACATTTTGATGCCCACGATGAACGGCTATGAGTTCGTTACCTCCCTCCGTAATATCCCCGCGCTCGGAAGAATCCCGATCATTTTCCACAGCGCCAGTTTTCTGGATCGGGAGACCCGCACGTTAGGCGCGTCTTGCGGGGTCTCGCTGTTCATTGTGAAGCCCTGCGAGCCCGAACGGGCTCTGGCAATCGTTCATCAGGCGCTGGGTGTTGAGGTCGGAATCCCCGCCGCTCCGACGCAAACTATCGAGAAGAAAGAAGTTATCCCCGTCCTCATCGACGCGTTCTTCAAGAAGGGCAAAGAACTCGACGCGGTTAGCTTGCGTTTGGCGGCGCTTTTGGAGCTCGGACTGCAACTGGCCCGCCCGTGCGAGCAGCAGGCGCTGCTTCGGAAGGCGGGAAATGCGGCGCGGGAGATCGTCGGCGCGAACTATGCGGCGGTTGGGATCTTGAAAAAAGATGCCCTCGAATTGGAGTCCTTAACGCTCGTGGGGATGGATTCGGCAACTGTTGAAAAGATCGGGAAACCCGCGTTCAACGAAGGAATTTTCCGTCTCCTGATGGAGGAGCGCAATCCCCAAAGGGCTTTCAGCTCACACGGCGAGCCGGCCGGACTGGGCCTGCCCTTCGGCCATCCGCCGGTTCACAGCTTTCTGGGGGTCCCGCTGCAGGTCGGAGATCACATCTATGGTTGGATTTATGTCGCCCAAAAGCTCTCCGCGCCTCAATTCGATGATGAAGATGAGCGGATCTTGCTCGCGCTGGCGGCGAAGGTCGGACTGGCATATGAGAATTCGCTGAATCTCCTCGCGATCCAGGAACACACCGCAAAGCTCGCGGCTGAGGTCGAGGAACGCAAGAGCGCCGAAAACAAGTTCCGGATGTTGATTGAGACGGCGCCCATGGGAATCGTCATCGCCGACAAACGAGGACGCATTTCGGAAGTGAATGCGCAGGCGCTTCAAATGTTTGGCTACGCAAGTGAAGAGCTTCTTGGACAATCCGTGGAAATGCTTCTCCCCGAACGATTGCGAGCGTCCCATGAAGGGCATCGCGCCGGTTATGCGGCGGACCCGCACGCGCGGCCCATGGGAGTGGGAATGGAATTGTTTGCGCGCCGGAAAGATGGAACCGAGTTCCCGGTGGAAATCAGTCTCGGGCCTCTCGAAGCCGCCGATGAACTGCTGATTTCCGTCATCATCGTGGATATCACCGCGCGAAAAAAGATGGAAAAGCAGCTCCGTCTCTCGCAGCGCATGGAGGCGATCGGCGAGCTGGCGGGCGGCGTGGCCCACGATTTTAACAATCTGCTCGCCGTCATCCTGGGCTGCGCGGAGGTGGTCCTCGACACGCTTCCTTCCGACCATGCTGCCACGAAGAAAGTCGAGATGGTCCGGCAGGCGGCATCTTCCGCCGCGGACTTGACCCGTCAACTGCTCGCGTTCAGCCGGCAACAGATGCTCCAGCCACGCGTGCTCAACCTCAAGGAAGTGATCGACAAGATTCAGGCCCTGCTGCGCCGGCTTATTGGCGAGAACATCGAGGTTAGCGTACAGCTCGAGCCTTCGCTCGGTTGCGTGAAGGCCGATCCGGGCCAAATCGAGCAAGTGCTCTTAAATCTCTGCGTCAACGCCCGCGATGCGATGCCAAAAGGAGGGCGGCTGACGATTGCAGCGCGCAATGTGGATCTCGATGATTCGTTTCGGAACGAGCGTCCGGTGGTGGTTCCCGGCCCCTACGTCATGCTCTCCGTGGAAGACACCGGGTGCGGAATGAATCGTGAAACACAGGCGCGAATCTTTGACCCTTTCTTCACGACCAAAGAGGTTGGCAAGGGCACCGGAATGGGGCTGGCCACGGTCTACGGGATCGTAAAACAGAGCGGCGGATACATCTGGGTCTACAGCGAACTAGGCAAGGGAACCGTCTTCAAGGTGTATCTCCCACTTGTCAACCAATCCGCTCAGCCCGCCTGGCAAAAAGAACCGGACCCGGCAAATTTCCGGGGCACTGAAACCATTTTGCTTGCGGAAGACTCCGATTCCCTCCGTGAAATGGCCAAGGCGTATTTGGAGAGCGTCGGCTACAGCGTGATCGAGTCTGCCTCCGGCAAGGACGCCATGGAACGCGCCAATGAGTTCGATGGGATCATTCACCTTCTCTTAACCGACATCGTGATGCCGGAGATGAGCGGTCCGGAACTGGCCACCCAAATTGCGGCATTCCGTCCTGGAATAAAAGTGATTTACACCTCCGGGTACACGGACGACGCCATCGCCCGGCAAGGGATTCTCGATCCAGCCGTCGCTTTCATTCAAAAACCCTATCGCCCGAAAGCCCTCGCCCGAAAGATCCGCGAGGTGCTGGACGGGGACTCGACAAAAGTGCGCAACGAAACGCACGCGGACGTTCACGCGCCCATTCATGGATAGGCGAGTCAGCCATGGAGAACGACGGAAATAAAGAAATCGGACGAGCTGTCGCATGGGACGAAACGACGGCGACGACCGCAGCCACAATCCTGGTCGTTGACGACCACGCGCCCAGCCGCCAGTTCCTGTCCACCTTGCTCGGGTACGAAAAATATCGTGTCCTCGAGGCCTCGGACGGCATGGCGGCGCTTGCGATCGCACGAGCCGAGCGTCCCGATCTGATCCTCTCTGACGTACTCATGCCAACGATGGACGGCTATGAGTTTGTCCGTCAGCTGCGGAATGACCCGCTCATTTCCCGCACGAAGGTAGTCTTCTGCACGGCGGTTTACCACGTGGAGCAGGCGCGCGCGCTGGCCGCCGCATGCGGAGTTCTTCATACCATTTGCAAGCCCGCCGAACCGGAAACCGTGATTCAGATCGTTGACGCTGCACTGAGTAAAGCGCCCCCCATTCCCCCGGCCTTGCCGGAGGAGTTTGACCGCGAACATTTAAAGTTGCTCACCAAATTTATTATGAAGAATGTACGACCTTACCGGATGCTCGACGTGCCCAACTCCTTAGGTCCAACCCACAAACCCGTCCGTTCGAAACTCACGATGGAACGGGCTCCCGCAAAGGCAAATCATCGATTCGAATGGGACGGTTTAGCAGAGTAGTATCATCAGCGAACTGCTCTTGCCAGGCCAACCTGAGAACTGTTGCGCCACCCGCCGGCTTGGTTGTTTCGGCAGCACCATGTTTCAGACAGTGAAAATGGTGCAACCGGGCGAGGTATACTGTCGATTCTCACCACCTGGAGACACGGTGCATGAAGAAACTGCGGATCGTAGTTTCACTTCCGAATGATAACGCCTACCAAGGTGAGCAGAAGGCAGTCGCAAGGTCAACCGCGCAACGTCTGGGCCTCGATCTACAAGTCATCCAGGCAAATGATGATTCCACGACTCAGAGCCAGCAGTTACTCAAAATCCTCGAATCCTCCGCGGAAACCGGGCCCAACGCATTCTTAGTCGAACCTCTGAGCGTGACCGGGCTTCGCCGCGTCGCCGAAGCGGCGGTTGCCAAGGGAATTGCGTGGGTGATGAGTAACAGCGAGGTGGATTATATCAAACATCTTCGCAAAAACCCGCGAGTTCCCGTATTTACGGTAACCCAAGGACAACGCGAAATTGGCCAGCTTCAGGGCAAGCAGCTTGCCGCACTTTTGCCTCAGGGCGGATCTGTCTTGTACGTTGAGGGGCCGAGCATGAGCTCCGTCGCAATCCAGCGACGCGAGGGCATGGAAAGTGCCAAGTCCCGGAATATACGGATAACGACGATCCATAGCAATTGGAACGAAGAGAGCGCCTATCAAAGTGCAAGCACCCGGTTACAGCTTGCCTCTTCTCGCGGGGAAAACTTTGACCTGGTGGCCGCTCAAAGCCATGAACTTGCGTTAGGAGCCAGAAAGGCATTCCGGAATATCGACAATCCAGAACAGCGGGAAAAATGGCTCGGAATGCGGTTCATCGGCAGTGGTATTTCAGGACAAGTGAAACCTCTGGTTGATGGTGGCGTTTTGGCCGCCGCCGTGATTACCTCCGTGACGATGGAAGTTGCTCTCAAACTACTGGTGCGCGCAATCGAAACGCAAGCCCAGCCGCCCGAACGCAGCGTTGTGGAAGCGACGTCGTATCCCGATTTGGAAAAAATCGCGGCACGGTGACAGCAGACGAGGCACGGCTACCCGCCGGAGTCAGCAATTCTGGCGTCCGTCAGCAATTGACCGCCAGCATTCCACTCGGGACGTGTTACTTCACAGGTACTAGAAGACGAGCTACTTCCGTCCGGATAGCGCGCACGGGCGAGGTGGAATTGACGCCGGTCGCTTCGTAGCGTAGGCTCGCCAGAATCATGGTCCTCACCACCCGAAGGCAATTTGTGAAACAGGCGGCATTGGCGGCGGCCTTGCTTTATCGCCGGCCAGCTCGGTCCCATTTCAATGACATTATTGAAGGATCGCGGCAAAATCCGGCTCCCGTCGACGCTGCTTCCATTCGAAAGCTTGTCTCTGGAATTAACGGTCACGTGATCACACCGCAAACGGCAGAGTATGAATCGGCGCGTCTAGTGTTCAATCGGGCATTCGACCGGCGTCCGGCCGTGATCGTGCGCTGCGCTGGCCCGTCCGACGTGGCGCGCGCTCTAGATTTTGCCCAGACCAAGAATTTGCCACTCGCGGTGCGCGGCGGAGGCCATAGCCGGATTGGGTACGGGATGTGCGATGACGGCGTGGTGATCGACCTTTCGCAAATGAAACGAGTTGAAGTCGACCCCAGCAAACGCGTAGCTCGCGCGCAGGCAGGAGCACTGGTACGCGATCTCGACGAAACGACGGAGCGCTTTGGGCTGGCGACAACATCAGGCGGCTGCCCTACGGTGGGAATTGCCGGCCTGACGCTCGGCGGGGGAGAAGGTCGCTTGATGGAGAAGTACGGCGCCGCATGTGACAACCTGCTATCGGCGCAAGTGGTGACCGTGGACGGGAGACAGGTCGAGGCCAGCCAGAAGTCCAATCCAGATCTTTTCTGGGCCATTCGCGGAGGAGGCGGTAACTTCGGCGTGGTGACGGCACTGGACTACGAGCTCCATCCGGTAGAGAAGGTTGTGTCGGGAGCGCTGACTTATGCGGCGGGCCGCATTCCAGACCTTCTGCAGGCTTTCGTTAAGTTTCTCGCGGGGGCCCCGGACGAAATGGACGCGTTTGCCCAGTTGTTGCCGTCAGAACAGGGCCGAAAATTAAGAATCGATGTCTGCTATTGCGGCGATCCACGAATCGGGAATGATTTGGTGAAACCGCTGCGCGCGCTCAAACCGCAGGATGACAGCATCGAAGTCATGTCTTATCTGCAAGCTCAGGCGGCGGGTGGTTTTCTTCAGGCGCCGGTTGCGCATTTCCAAACGAATCTCTTTCTTCGGGAACTCAGCGCGGCCGCTATTGCGTCGATTACGACGGCAATCAACTATGCGCCAGCAAAATGCAAGTTGATCATTGTGCCGTTGCGCGGAGCTGTTAGCCGGGTGGGTTTGAGCGATACGGCGTTTGCTCTGCGGCAGCCAGGCTATGAGGTAGACATCGCAGGTGTCTGGAACACCTCCGCAGAGAAGGCTGACGCGGTGCGATGGGTCCAGGCCACGCGCGACAATTTGCAACCCTTTGCCCATGGAGTGTACGTGAACCAGCTGGGCGATACGAGTGACCAGCTTGTGCGTTCGGCCTACGGACCGAACTATGCTCGTCTCGTGGAGATCAAGAAAAAGTACGACCCAACGAACGTGCTGCGGCTCAACCAAAACATCAAGCCGGGATAAGAAGGGTGGCACACCGAGATGGGCGGGGGCCCAGGCTTTGAATGCCTTAGAACTTGGGGTGCCCTGTCCTTCGCTTTGAAGCTGTGAAATAACCCAAGCTCGGAAATAGCCTCAAAAACTTTTCTCAATTAGAGCCCCTACAAGCGATTATTCGCACCTCCGTATACATTTTGTATTACCCCACAAACCCGCAATAACATCTGATACAGCAAATACATTCCTGGTGAATGCCGGGTGTAGTCGGGGTCGTATCCCAGAAAATCGCTGAAGAATGAGTCCTGATAGACAGATCCAATCCAAAAGGCGCAAGGTTCCTCTCCAAGATAGAGAGTGTAAACACGAAGCCAGCCATTTCCGCTTGGGTCTTAAAGAATTCCAGCAACGGGGCATCGGTATTGAACCCGCGAGAAAGCTTTCGCTGCCGTGTTTTCTCGGCAACGCGCTCGACGACTTGCAGCGTGCGGTCCAGGTCGGCCACATCTTCGTGCCGGTCAATTCTTACTTTCCCTGAAAAATCATTTTTGAGTCTTTTGGCAATGCGGAGTTTACGCCAAAAGCATTCCGGCGGGCTTTCGATATTTAAATGGCTGCTTAAGATATGCAATGATACGAGGCGAGACCCAGTAAACTCACAGTCAAGGGAAGCTACGCGAGCAGGCGAACTTCGATTTCAAGTAAATAAGCACTTACAATTCAGAAGAACTTCGGTCGGACGGAGGGTGGTGTATAAAGGTATTCTCCGGGTGCCCAGCACGGATATCCCGGCTTCAGAGGAGCGATCAAGATGGGGGACCGCAGGGAAACCAAACGGCATCAGTTCTCCGCGACTGCGGAAGTGGTAGACATGGGTTCTGGTGCCAGCATCTCCAGTCGGGCAGCTGACTTGAGTGAAAAGGGCTGCTATCTGGATTCTCTAAACCCCTTTGTGATCGGGTCCAATGTGAAAGTCCGCATCTTCTGGGCAGGAGTAACATTCACGTGCTCTGCCGTGGTACGAGATTCACAAACTGGAATGGGCATGGGAGTCGCTTTTACGGACCTGGACGACGCACAGAAGGCTCTCATCGCGAGTTGGATCGAAAAATTGGATTCCTCCCCTGGCGCCAATCTTACGCCGGGCCCTCCATTGGAACCTGCCAAACCTACTCCGCCTCCTGACGGAGACGACTCCCTCACCGTGAAATTGATCGATCTTTTAAACAAAAAAGGCCTGCTCACCTCCCATGACGTCACCACCTTGCTCCGTAACCGGACCTTGTAGGCCGATCGTGGGATTCGCGCTCATCTTGCGACAAATTTCGGCAGCGCAGTGGTAGATTTTGGCCCCCCGTTGCGCCCACTTTCAAAGGCCTGGTTAACGCATTCAGCAATCGCCAACGCATACTTCGTGCGCACCGGCTGACCCGGCCTATAAAATAGATTTTAGACTTGGGCTGTGACCATCCATGGAGCGCAACTGATGACCAAGCTAACTTTCGCAATTAAGCGGGCTCACCCGCGCTTCTCGTATTCCGCAGAGGCCGAGGCGACCTTCCAGGACGGAACGACGGTCGACGCGCAAATTCTTGAAATAAGCTCGCGTGGCTGTTACATCGATGCGATCAAACCCATTCCAGTCGGCACGGAACTGCAACTTCGGATCAGCAACGGAACGAGCCTGTGCGAATTACAGGGCAAAGTGATCTACACCCACCCGGGTTTGGGGATGGGAATTTCCGGCATGGGCGTGCTGTTTGAAGATATGGCCGAGGAGCAGCGCTTGGCAATCGAATCGTTGCTGCGCGAGCTTGCCAGCAAGCAGGCCGGGGCCAGCCCGAGCTAGAATTGGCACAACGTGTTTGAGCCGTTCCGAAGATAGCCACATTCGGAACACTGAACAAATCAATCCGACCCTGTTTATGGAACATTTTTACCCATTCCCCATCACCTTTTCAGGACCGCCCCAACGTCCCATTCAAGCCTAGTCAAGATCGCACCCTCTTCCTTACGGTTTGTTAATCGCGGATGGATTCGTTGATAGCATGGAGGTTAGGTGCCACATTGGCTGGTGTTAGATAGGAGCAAGTACCTGCCCCGCGTCGTCAAAAAAAGTCGATCGGAATTGCTTGTCCACAGCCGCACCAAAGTCGGTCAGGCTGGTGTATCGAAACGATTAATAATCCTCGCGGACGCCCCCCTTTGAAACAGTACCAAGGTTCTATTCTGAGACACTCGCCGGGCCCCTTATAAATTCTATGCCACGGTGTCGCTCGAATGCACTCTCGGGGCAGAGGGGATGAGTCTGACCCGCCGACGAAGTAACCTTCCTCGGATGGCACGATAAATCTGCAGCGCGTTATTCGGGCAGTAGTGATTGTTCCGGAGGTCCAATGTCCTTCGATGTGTCGGATCAGGAGACCGTAAACAAGCTGCCGCGTCTATCGGAATTGCATGCTGCCTATGGCGTGCAGGTGAATTCGATCGGCGTCGACGAGCTATTCGATCTGTATGAACGTACGGGTTTCCTGTACCCCGAGAAGGCTGTCCGCCTGCTCCCCCACCTGAACCGCGTGAAGGAGAACTGGAGCAGGATGCTTAAAGCGGGCGAGACCCTGCTCTATGTGTTGACCGCTGGAGATACACAGAAGGGCCGAGCTGCTCTGGCCGTTTGGCGGACAACCCACCTGGGCTGGACCTACCAACACCTTGTATCAGAAGGAAATCCGTATGCGTCCCGCGCGGTCATGCTGGCGGCCGACGCCGCGAGCATCTTAAAAGGGTCCGACGAATCGTCACAAAATTGGTTCCGGCCGGAGAACCGCTTCCCAGCACGCGTGTTCGGGTCGATGATCCAAGCCATCGGCAGTTCTCTTTCTTCCGCCCAAAACCAAGCGTATTTCGCACTGCACCGCGGATTACCGATGCCTGTCGACGGGGCAACCCGGATTGTCAATTACGATCCGAATTGCAATAAGGATCTCTGCTCCATCGCGGAAAAGACAAAGGGCCGTGTGTACGTTGCAGCGGAAGAATTGGCGGGCGATGTTACATTTAAAGCGCTGGACTTGCTATACCGTCGCGTAGGACTGCGGCGTACGCGCCATGTCTGGCTGGCCTACGACAAGCGCCAAAACCGGCCGATCGGAGCGGCGATCGCCAATCGTGGCCCTCTTGGCTTGAACTTCAGTTTCCTCGAAAATCGCTGCGATCTTCTCCTCCTGCCTTCTCTGTCCGAAGCTGAACTCAAAAGCGCCACGGCGGCCCTCCTTAATGCCGCAGTCACGGCTTATGAGAATTTCGAGATGGAGCACATCCCGGTCATCGTCAGCGAAGACAACGTTCCTGTACTTCTGAATCTCGGCGCAGAGTTCATCCGGCATTACTGTCAATGTATTTGGCTCAAGAGTTCGTACCCACGTTCCTACCGGCATGTTGAGAGCTTCTACAACAAGATTCTAGATCGTGCCGGAAGACGCGGGTTGCAACCACTTTTCGCACTCGAGAATGCAAAATGACTAAAAATAACTTGTATCAAATCACAGCTCCACTAGCGCCCGGCTATGACTTTGAGGGCCGGACTGCCAGAAGCCCTCGCGACTGCGCGGCGACACGTCTACACGGATTCAAGCCACAGGTTCGCACCCGTGTAGCCGATGGCGCCGTCGAATTTACGAAGCGCATTCTGGTGACCGCGCTCGCGGCCATCTTTTTCACATCCAGCCTGTGTGCGCAAAGCGGTCCGGACGGTCCTGACGTCACGAACATGAGCGTGGAAGACCTGATGAATCTGCAGGTCACGTCCGTCTCGAAAAGAGCTCAAAAAGTGGCCGACGCCGCCGCCGCCGTTTTCGTCATCACTCAGGACGACATCGATCGCTCGGGCGCCAGGAGCATCCCGGAAATTTTGCGAATGGTTCCGGGCCTCGAAGTGGCTCGAATGGACGAGAATAAATGGGCCATCGGCTCGCGAGGCTTTAACGGCCGATTTGATAACAAGCTGCTCGTCCTGATCGATGGGCGAAGCGTCTACACCCCATTGTTCTCCGGGGTGTACTGGGATGTTGAGGACGTACCGCTCGAGGATATCGACCGGATCGAAGTGATCCGTGGACCCGGCGCGACCTTGTGGGGAGCGAACGCGGTCAATGGCGTCATCAACATTATTACCAAACCCGCAAAAGCCACCCAGGGCGGGTTCGTCAAAGTGGAAGGTGGAAACACCCAGCTCACCTCCGACAGTGTTCGCTATGGCACCAAGGTCGGCGACAAGGGTTACGTTCGAGCCTATGGTAAATATTTCGATTGGCAGCCGTCGACGGATCTAGCCGGTGCAAGGGCATCGGACGGCTGGCACCAGGCGCGCGCCGGAATCCGGTCCGATTGGACTTTATCTCCGGCCGATTCCCTAACCGTACAAGGCGATGTTTATAGCAGCCGGGACGGCGAGAACCTAACAATTGCCTCGCTCTCGCCGCCTTATTCCAGCACATTTGGGAACACAGGGGCCTATAGCGGTGGAAACATTCTGGGCCGCTGGACCCATTCTTCGTCCAACAATTCTTCGTTCTCGCTGCAGGGCTATTTCGACAGGACAAATTACTCCGAC
>Ga0210401_10005915_pt1 | contig 12513 bp, 12 predicted proteins | sample IncBWH32MmetaG_FD_150866 | JGI IMG/M metagenome (GOLD analysis project Ga0210401, IMG submission 150866) | Forest soil microbial communities from Barre Woods Harvard Forest LTER site, Petersham, Massachusetts, United States - Inc-BW-H-32-M | ecosystem: Environmental > Terrestrial > Soil >... | reverse complement strand
GCTTTTGCGCTGCCTGCTCAATAAGAGCGACCACTTCAGGGCGATTGATCGTAACCACGTTTGCCATGGCGCGCCTTTCATTAGATCCGTACTGATATAATGCCATTCGACCCGCAATGCCAGCGCTCGCCTTTTCGGCACCCTTGGGAGCTCGGCGCAAGCGGCGAGGGTCAGGGATGCGGCGCAGCGGTGTCCGGCGCCGGCAGGGTCAGGCGGAAGGTGGTGCCGGCGCCGGTCGACGCGACCAGCCCGATATCGCCGCCCTGGCCGCGCATCAATTCGCGGGCGATCGCCAGACCCAGGCCGCTGCCGCCGGGCCGGGCCGAGCCAAAGAACGGCCGGAACAGATTTTCCTGGGCGCGCGGCGGCAATCCGTGGCCGTCATCGGCGATGTCGAGGGCGATCGTCCCGTCGGCCATGGCGGCGGTAAAGCTGAGATGCCGCGCGCCAGCCTCGATCGCGTTCTGCGCCAGATTGAGCAGCACGCGGTAAAGCTGGTCGCGGTCGGCGCGCACCGTCAACTCGGCCGGCACCGACAGCGCGATCGCCGGTCCGTCATCGCCGGCGGTTACCGCTGGGCCGATCTCCTCGATCAGCGGCCGCAGCGGGAACTGGCTCGGCGCGAAAGGCGGCGCGCCCTCGCGCGAGAAATCGAGGGTGCGGGTGCACAGCGCGACGGCGCGGTCGATCGCGTCGAACAGGCGCGGCGCGACCCGGCGCACCTCCGGCGCGGCACTGTCGGCGAGCCCGTCGCTGACCAGCCGCGCGGTCGCCAGGATGGCGCGCAGGTCATGGTTGATCTTGGTCACGGCGGTGCCGAGCGCGGCGAGCCGGGCGCGCTGCCCGAGCGCCTGGCGCACGGTTTCCTGCAGCATCCCGAGCTCGCTCTCAGCGCGGCCGATCTCGTCATGGCGGCCGCTCGGCGCGATGCGGCGCGAGGCGTCTTCCGGGTCCTGGCGGAACAGCGTCATGCTGCCGGTGATCCGGCGCATCGGCCGCACCAGCAGCAATTGCAGACTGAGATAAACGAGCGCGGCGGTGATCAGCGAGATGACGATCGATAATTCGAGGATGCGGACGCCAAAACTCCACATCTCCTGGCGCAATGGCGCTTCGTCGAGCAGCAATTCGACCGTCGCACCGGGCTCGTTCGGCGCCGGGCCGACGACCCGCATGATGCGGTTGTCGCTGCGCGCCAGGGTCTCGATCGAGCGCTGGATCCAGATCGGGACGTTGCCCTTGGTCAAATCGAAGGTGACGTCGGGCTGCGGCGCCACCGGGCTGTCGAGCATGAACACCATGCCGTTCGGGCGGTGCAGGATCACGGCATGCGCGCCGACATCGCGCAACAAGAGGTTGGTCATCGGCTGGTCGAGCTTGCCGGTCGGGCTGGCAGCGAGCGCGAGGCTCGCCAGATGGCCGGCGGCGAGGTGGTTGTCGAAATAGGTCATGCGGTAGCGCGCGACCGAGGGGACGAAAATCAACACCTCGCTCAGCATCACGAAAAACACGGTCAGCACCAGGAGCCGGGCGGACAGGCTGCGAAACAGCATGACTCGCGCTCTCAGCCGAAGCGCGCCAAAAGCCGCACCAGGCGGCGGGTGCGCGGGGCGAACAGGGTCGGCGTATAGAAACTGCCGGCGGCGCGTTTGCCGGCCTCGCCGCGCGTCGGATAGGGCACGACCAGGTTGGCGAGGGCGCCGATCTTCAGCTGTTGCGAGATCGCCAGGGCCCAGGGCAGGATCAGATCGCCGGCCCCCGCGCCGAGGATCGTCGCGCCGAGGATGCGGCCGTTGCGGCGGGTGACGATCTTGACCTCGCCGGTGGTGTCGCGCTCGGTCTGGGCGCGGTCGTTCTCGGCAAACGGCCAACGCAGCACCTCGACCGGACCGCCGGCGCGCGCCGCGGCCTCGGTCAGCCCCGCCTGCGCCAGCTCCGGATCGGTGTAGGTGACCCAGGACAATGCCCGGTAATCGACCCGTGCCGGCAGGCGAAACAGCGCGTTCCGGATAACGACCCCGGCATGGTAGAGCGCGACATGGGTGAATTGCAGGCCGCCAGCGGCATCGCCGATCGCGAAAACGCGGCGGTTGGTCGTGCGCAGCCGGGCGTCGACCGTGATGCCTCTGACGCTCGCCTCGATGCCGGCGGCGGCGAGATCGAGCGCGGCGGTGTCCGGACGCCGGCCGGCGGCGACCAGCAGATGCGAGCCGCTAATGCGCTCGCCGGTTGCCAGCACCAGCGTGATCGCCGCGGTGCTGCGCTCGACGCCGATAATCGAGACCGACGGCTTCAGCGCGATGCCTTCGCCGGCGAGCAGCGCCGCCAGTTGGCCCGCCAATTCCGGATCCTCGCGCGGCAGCAACGGTCCGGCGTCGATCACCGTCACCGCGGCGCCGAGCCGGCGATGCGCCTGGGCCAATTCGATGCCGATCGGGCCGCCGCCGATCACGACGAGATGCCCGGGCAGCGCGCGGTTGGCGAAGACGGTCTCGTTGGTCAGATAGGGCACCGTGTCGATGCCGGGGATCGGCGGCACCACCGGGCTCGATCCGGTCGCGATGACGAAGCGCCGGGGACGGATCACCGCCGCGCCGGCCCTGACGGTGCGGCGGTCGACAAAGCGCGCCTCGGCAGCAACGACCCGCACGCCAAGCCGCTCGAAGCGCTCAGTCGAGTCGTTCGGGGCAAGCCGGGCGATGACCCGCTCGACGCTGTCGGTCACCGCGGCGAAATCGATCCGCGGCGGCTGGTACAGCACTCCGAACTCGGCGCCGCGCCGCCAGTTGTCAGCGAGCCTGGCTGCGGCGAGCAGCGATTTCGACGGGACGCAGCCGTAGTTCAGGCAGTCGCCGCCCATTCGGCCGCGCTCGACCAGCACGACGCTGGCGCCCATCTGCACCGCACCCGCCGCGACGGCGAGCCCGCCGCTGCCGGCCCCGATCACGCACAGATCGGGGGTCAGCGTCTCTTTCATCGATGCGCCTTGGCCGGCTCTCTAGGGCGCCGGCGCTTGTAGAACACCGGCACCAGCGCCAGTGCGGCAAGCCCGAGGATCGGCAACAGCACGCTCGGCCGGAACAGCACCCCGAGATCGGGATGCCGACCCTGCGCCAACACCTCGCCGAGCCCGTTGCCGAGGCTGGCATAGATAAAGCTGGTCGGCGCCATCCCGAAGAAGGTCGCAAGGACATAGACCCAGAGCCGCAACCCGACCGCACCCGCCGCCAGATTGACCAGCCAGAACGGAAAGATCGGTACCAGCCGCAACACCAGGAGATAGCTCAGCGCATCCTCGCGAAACCCGGCCTCGAGGCGGCGGGCGCGCGGGCCGGCGCGCTCGACAAGGCCGGCCAGCCCGGCGCGCGCGGCGATGAACACCACGGTCGCGCCAATCGTCGCGCCGATCAGCGCGTAAAGCGTGCCGAGCCACGGCCCGAACAGAAAGCCGCTGGTCATCGTCAGCAACGCCGAGGCCGGCACCGACAGTGCGACCAGCCCGGCATAGGCCAGCACAAAGGCGATGGCGGCGCCAACCCCGCCATGGGCGACGAATGCGCACAACCGCTCGCGATGCTCGGCAAGCGCCGTGAAGCTCAAATAGCGGTGGCCCTCCAGCGTGAAGAACAATGCGCCGGCCAGGACGAGCAGGGCCAGCGGGACGAAACGGCGGATGGAGAGCGGATGCGGCGCTTCGTCGGGCATTGCCGGCACTGTGCGGCTGGCCAGCGCGGAAAAGCCAGCTTTTTACCGAAATCGGTTCGCTCACCTTCGCGTGAGGTCGATCCTGGTCAGTCTTCGTGGCGGAAGGGCGAGAATTCGGCGAGATGCTCGATCTTTTGCGCCACCATCTCGCGCTCGCGCGCGAGGAACGAGGCGACGGCGCGGCGGAAGCCCGGATCGGGGATCCAATGCGCGCTGTAGGTCGGCACCGGCAGATAGCCGCGCTGCAATTTGTGTGGGCCCTGCGCGCCGGCCTCGACCCGCTTCAGCCCGTGATCGATCGCGAACTCGATCGCCCGGTAGTAGCAGCATTCGAAATGCAGAAAGCGGTACTCGTGGTAGGCGCCCCAGTTGCGGCCGTAGATCGTCTCGCGGCCGAGAATATTGAAGGCGCCGGCGATATAGTCGGCGCCGTGCCGCGCCATGACCAGCACGACATTCTCCGGCATGCGCTCGCCGATCAGCCTGAAAAAGCGGCGATTGAGGTAGGCGGAACCCCATTTGCGGTCCGAGGTCGCGAGATAAAGCTTGTAGAAGGCGTCCCACACCCGCTCGTTGAGATCCGAGCCGGTCAAGACCTCGATCTCGATGCTGCCGTTGGCCAGCGCCTCGCGCCGCTCTTTCTTGACCGCCTTGCGCTTGCGCGAGTTCAGCGCGGCGAGATAGTCGTCGAAATCGCGGTAGCCGTCATTGGTCCAATGGAATTGCTGGCCGATGCGCGGCAGAAAGCCGGCTTCGCCAAACGCCTCGAAATCCGCCGTCTCCGGGAAGTTGACATGCAGTGACGAGATCTGCCGCTGGCGGGTCAATTCGACCATGCCGGCGATCAGATGGCTTTGGGTCTCGGCCGGCGCGCCCGGCGCGATCAACAGCCGCGGTCCCGGCACCGGGGTGAACGGCACGGCGCAGAGCAGCTTCGGATAATACCGCCGGCCGGTGCGCTCATAGGCGTCGGCCCAGCCCCAGTCGAACACGTATTCGCCGTAGGAATGGCCCTTCAGATACATCGGCACGGCGCCGACCAGCCGTCCGCTACAGTCGGTAAAGGCGAGGTGTTGCGGCGCCCAGCCGCTGCGCGCGGTGACCGAGCCGCTTTCCTCGAGCGCGTTCAGAAAGACATGCGACAGCGTCGGGTTGATGTCGCCGGCGCAAATGTCCCAGGCCTCGGGGGCGATTTCGCCGATCGCGCCATGGACGTTGAGCGTGATCGTCTCGCCGGTGGGTTTCGCCGCGTCGTTCATCGTTGCTACCGGTCAGCCGATCTCGAAAGTACCCTCGACCTCGACGGCAACGCCCCCCGGCAGGGAACTGACCCCGACCGCGGCGCGGGCATGACGCCCCTTGTCGCCGAACACCTCGACCATCAGGTCGGAGGCGCCGTTGACGACCTGCGGCATATCGGTGAATTCCTGGGTGCAGTTGACAAAGCCGCCGAGCCGCAGGCAGCGATGCACCCGGTCGAAGTCGCCGCCGCAGGCGACGCGCAGATGGGCGAGGATGTTGAGCGCGCATAGCCGCGCCGCCTGCTGCCCGTCGGGGATGCCGATGCCGGCGCCGAGCTTGCCGACAAAGCGCCGCTCGCCGTTCCACTGGCAGATCTGGCCGGCGATGAAGACGAGGTTTCCGGACACCGCGAACGGCACGTAATTGGCCACCGGGGCAGCCGGTTCAGGCAATTCGATGCCGAGCTGTCGCAGCCGCGCATCGATCGTTCCGCTCATGGCCGCCTCTCCATCAACTGCCTGCGTGCCTGCCCGAGATTGCTTCGTCGCTTCGCTCCTCGCAACGACAATCCCTCGACGACCGCCCAAGCCGCCGCGAAACTGCCGCAATCGCTGATTAGCCCCTTCTCCCATGCGCCTCTTCCGTTCTGCCCTGATCGCTCTCCTGTTCGCTCCCGGCCTCGCGGCGGCCGCGACATTGGGCGAGGCGCGAATCGGCTTCAGCGCCGACCGCACCCTGGTGTTCGACGGCCGGGTCTACCAAGGCAAGATCTGGACCATGCCAGGCAAGGAGCGCCACGAGCAGGCGATCCAGGCGTTCCGGCCGGTGTTCCTGCTGCGCGCGGACAACCCGCTCGGTGAGGTCGTGCTGCCCCAGCTGCATACAATCGTGCAATTCGCGATGCCGCCTGAGCTGAAGCTTTTCAACCACCCGGATCTCCGGAAAAACCCGGTCGGCGAGGAAACCGTCAACGGCATCGCCACGACCAAATACAAGATCGACGAGAGCGTGCCGGAAGGGCATGCCGCCGGCGAGCTATGGCTCAGCCGCGACGGCATCCCGATGCGGCTCGCCGGCAGCTTTACCGCCGCGAACGGCAAGGTCGCGACGCTCCGCTGGGAATTGCGTCACGTCAAGATCGGGCCGCAGCCGGCGGCGCTGTTCGAGGCGCCGCAGGGCTTCTCGAAACTGCCGCCGGAAGCGATCGCGCCGCTGCTCGGGCTCAGGCTCAAATCGGCGAAACGCTAGGCAAGACAGCAAAAGCGGTGTCATTCCGGGATCGCCTGAGTTCCTGGATTCCGGGCTCGTCGCTGGGCGGCGCTCCGGAATGACCCGCTTCCGCGGTTCTCACGTCGATTTCGGGAAGCCGTAGAGCACTATCGGGTTGTCGACCAGGATGCGGTTGCGCACGCCCTCGTCAGGCGCCCAATCGAGCAGCAGATCGAATAGCAGGGCATCGTCGGGTTTGGGGTCCTCGCCCGGATGCGGCCAATTGGTGCCCCAGACCAGCCGCTCGGGAGCGGCCTTGACGTAGGCGCGCGCGAGAGCGCTCGAATCGGCGTAGGTCGGCGGCCCGATCTTGGTGGCGTCATAGGGGGCTGCCAGCTTGACCCAGGTTTTGCCCTTGTCGATCAGGCCGCGGATTTTGCCGAACAGCGGGTCGCTGGCGCCCTCGGGTTCCGGAACATGGCCGAAATGAGACAGCACGATCGTCGATCTGACGCGTTCGAGGATCGGCAGGATCTGCGGGAACTCAGCGGCCCAGACGTTGATCTCGACGTGCCAGCCGAGGTCGTCGACCCGATGCGAGAGGGGCTCGATCATCTCCGGCGTCGTCGCTTCGCCGGCCGGTGCGAAGCTGAAGCGAATGCCGCGCACGCCCTGCTCGTGCATTTGCCGCAATTCGGCATCGGAGATCGTCTCGTTGACGACGACGACGGCGCGCGCCTGCGCACCGAATTCAGCCAGAGCCTCGAGCGTGATGCGATTGTCGGTGCCATAGGCCGAGGGCGTGACGATGACCTGGCGGGCGATGCCGAGGCGGTGTTGCAAGGCCCGGTAATCCCCGGCCAGCGCGTCGCCGGGGAACTGAATGCCTTTTGGGTCTACCGGGTATCGGCTGTCATAGAACTGGCAGTGGCAGTCGCAGGTATAGGCCGGGGTCTTCAGTTTCGGGAGTTCCGTGCCCCCAGACCATTTGACCTGCTGCGCCCGGGCGCCTCTTGCGCCGCCGAGCGTGCCAAGTGCGGCGCCGGCGGACATCGCCAGCAACACTTCGCGCCGATCCCACCGCATTCCAGACAAGGCAATTTCCTCGTGATCGGGCGGTCCCGGCACGGCGGCCGCGTCGAGCATGCTCGGCTATGGCCGATTTGGCGGCGACCGCTATTATCGGCTTCCCACTCGAGAAGAGGAGAACGCCTATGGCGAACGTACCCGGCGTCGTGACCGATCCCGGTCGCATCAAGGGCGGGGTCATCGCGCTTCCCAGCGGCGGCACGCAGATCGCCGCCTATCTCGCGCAGCCGAACGCGCCCGGGAACTACCCCGGCATCGTCGTGATCCAGGAAGCCTTCGGGCTCGTCGACCACATCTGCGACCTCGCGCGGCGTTTCGCCAATATCGGCTACAACGCCTGCGCGCCGGCGCTCTACTGGCGGCGCGGCGGGCCGACCAACCCGGAGGACATCAACACGGTATTCCCGGTCATGTTCGGCCTGCCGGACAGCGAGGCGGTGCAGGATCTGGAGGCCGCGGCGGCCTGTCTGCGCGGTCTGCCGGGCGCGACCGGCAAGGTCGGTGCGATCGGCTTCTGCTCGGGCGGCCGCCATACGCTGCTGTTCGCCGGCAGCAGCAACAAGGTCGATGCCGCGATCGATTGCTGGGGCGGCTTCATCAATCGCGCCACCCCGGATGCGGAGACTAGCGCCGCGCGGCCTAAGCCGCCGCTCGACATGGTCGGCCAATTGCACTGCCCGGTGTTCGGCGTGTTCGGCGAGGAAGACCAGAACCCGCCGGTGTCGCTCGAACCCGAGCTGAAAAAGCGCGGCCAGGCGGCCGGCAAGGACGTGACGACCAAGATCTACAAGGGCGCCGGCCACGCCTTCCTGGCCGATTACCGGCCGAGCTATCGCGAAGGCCCGGCCAACGAGCTGTGGAACGACGTCCAGGCGTTCTTCGGGAAGCATCTGAAGGGGTAAGCCGCCCCCGCTCGAAGCCCCTCTCCCGCAATGCGGGAGAGGGTGGCTGAGGGCAAAGCCCGAAGGCGGGTGAGGGTGTATCCGATTGAACGACCCTCACCCTCCCATCGCTGACGCGCTGAGCCCCTCCCTCTCCCGCGGTGCGGGAGAGGGGCTGATCAGAACGGGCGGTCGCCTTTGACCGTGACCCGATAACCGTGGCGCCTCTGCGGGAAATAGTCCCACATCGCGTGGTGCTGCGCGCAGCGATTGTCCCAGAACGCCACCGAGCCGGGCTGCCAGCGGAAGCGGCACTGAAACTCCGGCGTCTCGCAATGCCGGTACAGCATTTCCAACAGCGCGTCGCTTTCGAGCCGGCTCAGCCCCTTGATTCCGGTCGTGAAATTGCGGTTGACGAAGAGCGCCTTGCGGCCGGTCACCGGATGGGTCCGCACGATCGGGTGCTCGGCGCGCGGAAATCCCTCGGCGCGGGCGGCGTAGCCGAAACGGCCGCGATAGACCGGCTCGCCGTCATGGATCGCGGTCAGCCCCTCGACGAGCCGTTTGATCGGCTCGGACAACTTGTCGTAGGCGGCATACATGCTGGCGAACAGCGTGTCGCCGCCCTCCGGCGGGACTTCGGTCAGGTACAGAATGCTGCCCATCGGCGGCTCGGCATCGCATGAGACGTCGGAATGCCATTCCTCTCCGGCGACATGCTTCGAGTTCTCGTCGGCATGGATGGTCAAGATCTCGGGATGGCCTTCCGGCGCGTGCGGCGAGGCCGGATGGATCGCCAGTTCGCCGAACCGCCGGCCAAACGCCTTGTGCTGGTCGTGCGTCAGCTTCTGGTCGCGGAAGAACACGACGAGGTTCTGCATCAGCGCGTCGTGCACTTCCTGGAACTGCTGATTGCCGAGCGGGCGGGACAGATCGACGCCGCCGATCTCGGCGCCGATATGCGGCGTCAGCTTCCTGACCTCGATCGTCTGATAGGACATGGCGGCAGCTCCCGAGCGAGTGGCCCATCAACATATCACCTCGCCGCGCGGCGGCTATCATGCTCATGGATGCGTGATAATATCGGCAAGATGAAGAGGAAAAGATTGGTTCGGCACGCGCAAGCGGCCTATCTCTGCCATTTCCGGCCGGAACCAGAAGGCGGGTTCACTGTCACCTGCCCCAAGCTTCCCGCTGTTGTGACATACGGCGAAACTCTGGAGGAGGCGCAGGCGAATGCCCGCGAGGCAATCGAGCTTTGTCTCGAGGTCATGCGCGAAGGCGGCGAGGATATCCCCCCGCCGGATCGAGATCTGGCCTCGCCGATCGATCAGCTGGTGGCGGTCGCGCTGTCGCAGCCATGAGAGGCCTCCCGGCGCTGCCGGGTCGCACAGTCATCGCAGCATTGCGTCGAGCAGGCTTTGAGGTGGTTCGAAGCAAGGGATCGCACCACTTTCTGCGGCATCGCACCGATCCAACTCGGCAGACGGTCGTGCCGGTGCATCGAAACGATCTCCCGCCAGGGACCTTGCTCGCCATCCTGCGGCAAGCGGGTCTGAGCCGGGCCGAGTTTATCGACCTCCTGTAAACAGCTTCCGGCCTATTTGCGATTGGATGCTGGCGCTATTGTCGATCGCGTGATGCGTACGAGCGACGGGGAGGAACACGTGGCGCGCAAGAAAATCGAGACTGCCATCGTAGCTGAGGCCTATCTGGCGCTGTTGGCCGAGCGCGGCGTCGAATACCTGTTCGCCAATGCCGGCACTGATTTCGCGCCGATCGTCGAGGCCTATGCCAAGGCGGCGCATAGCGGGCTGCCGGCGCCAAAGCCGCTGATCGCGACGCACGAGAATTTGGCGTTCTCGATGGCGCATGGCTATGCGGTGGCGTCGGGGCGCGTGCCGGCGGTCATGGTGCATGTCAGCGTCGGCACCGCCAACGCGATCTGCGGCGTGTTCAACGCGGCGCGCGAGAATGTCCCGATCCTGTTTACCGCCGGCCGGTCGCCCTTGACCGAGGAAGGGCTCGCCGGAGCGCGCGACACCTACATCCACTGGGCGCAGGAAATGTTCGACCAGGCGGGCATGCTGCGCGAATTGGTCAAATGGGATTACGAGCTGCGCAACGGCACCCAGCTCGAAACGGTGGTCGATCGCGCGTTGACGGTGGCGACCAGCCCGCCCGAGGGGCCGGTCTATCTGACCCTGCCGCGCGAGGTGTTGGCCGAGCCTCTGTCCGGCTTCACTTACGATTCGCCGGCGCGCCGGGTCGCCGCCTCCCCGCCGGCACCCGACGAAGCGGCGGTCGCCGCCGCGGCGCAGATCCTCGCCGCGGCCCGCAACCCGCTGATCGTCACCGCCGATGCCGGCCGCGATCATGCCGCGGTGCCGGCGCTCGCCGAATTCGCCGAGCGCTTTGCAATTCCCGTGGTCGAGTACCGCCTGCGTTACGTTTCATTGCCGGCCGACCATCCCTGCCATCTCGGCTATGACCCGACGCCGCTGCTCGACGATGCCGATGCAATCCTCGTTATCGATTGCGACGTGCCGTGGACGCCGAGCCGCCAAGCGCCGCCGCCCGATTGCCGGATTGTCCATGTCGGGATCGATCCGCTGTTCAGCCGCTATCCGATTCGCGGCTTTGCCTGCGATGTCGCGATCACCGGCGCGACCAGGCTGACCCTGCCGCGGCTCACGGCGGCGCTGGCACCGCTCGCCGACAAGGCCGAAGTCGCCGCGCGCCGGCGGCGGATCGGTGAGTACCGCGAGACGCAGCATGCCGCCTGGCGCAAGACCGTCGACGAGGCCAAGGCGCTGCGGCCGATCCACCCGGCCTGGGTCAGCGCCTGTCTCGCCGCGGCGCGCGACCCCGATTCGGTCCTCGTCAATGAATACACGCTGTTGCCCGAGCATTGCCCGTCGACCCGGCCGGGCAGTTATTTCGGGTCGAGCCCGGCCGGCGGGCTCGGCTGGGGCGCCGGCGCGGCGCTCGGGATCAAGCTCGCCGAGCCCGATCGCCAGGTCATCGCCGTGCTCGGCGACGGCTCGTATTTGTTCGCCAACCCGGTGGCGGTGCACCACGCCGCGGCGATGCACCGGCTGCCGGCGCTGTTCATCGTCGTCAACAATGCGATGTGGGGTGCGGTGCGCCACGCCGCCCTGGCCATGTATCCGCAAGGCGAGGCGGCGCGCAGCAACCGGCCGCCGTTTATCGATCTCGATGATCTGCCGGCCTTCGAGCAGGTCTGCGCCGCGGCCGGTGGCTATGGCGAGCGGGTCGAAGACCCGGCGGCGCTGCCCGGCGCCCTGGAGCGCGCGTTGCACGCCGTCAATGTTGAAAAGCGCCAGGCTCTGCTCAACGTGATCTGCCGGCGGCCGTGAGCCCCGGCGGTGGACTCCAACCGTGCCCAAAGGTCGCAATTGATGGGAAATGTTAACAGCAGGGGTGATTCCCGAGAGGTTGATGGTTAAAATTCACCGGCCGAGGGAACGGTGGAGTTATTTGATGGTTCGCACTTCGGTTCGGCACGGGTCTTCCGCTTCATCGCAGGTCGGAGGCAAGCGAGGACGGCCGATGCACCGGGTCGGGACCAGGAACTCCACCGCTCGCGGCGAGGGAGCGCGCATGGGCCGGATTCTCCTCGTCGAGGACGAATACAATGTGCGCGTCCTGCTTGAGCACGTCCTGATCGATGCCGGCTACGAGGTCGACAGCGCGGCGACCGTCGCGGAGGCGAAATCGCTGCTCGACTCGGTGCATTACGATCTGTTGCTGGCCGACGGCCGGCTGCCGGACGGCACCGGCATGATGCTCGCCGACCAGGCGGAGGAGAGCGGCATCAAGGCGCTGATCATCACCGGCTATGCCTTCCAGCTCGCGGAACTGGGCCGCTACGAGTTTCTGATGAAGCCGGTCAGGCCGGCCGAGCTGGTCGGGGCGATCGAACGCATCCTCGGCGCCCCCGCCTGCTGATTAGCCGGCCACCGGCCGGTTCGGCTCACCCCGCGAAGTGTTCGAGGAAATGCCGTAGCGTCTCGTCGGGCGCTTCTTCCGGCACGTAATGGCCGCAGGGGATCGCCCCGCCTCGCGCGTCGGTCGCGTAATTTCGCCGCCACACCGCCAGCACGTCGCCGTGCACCCCCTCGGTATGACTCCGGGAACCCCAGATCACCAGCAGCGGGACGGTGATCTTGTTGCCGGCCGCGAAATCCAGCTTGTCCATCTCGAAATCGCAGGTCGCGCAGGCGCGGTAGTCGGCGCACGAGCCCTTGATCGTCTTCCAGTTGAAGCAGCGGACATATTCGGCGAAGGCGTCGGGATCGAAAAACCCGAGGCCGATGGCGGGCTTCGACAATTTCCGTTCCATGAACCATTGCGCCGGGACGCC
>Ga0210401_10005911_pt1 | contig 12516 bp, 9 predicted proteins | sample IncBWH32MmetaG_FD_150866 | JGI IMG/M metagenome (GOLD analysis project Ga0210401, IMG submission 150866) | Forest soil microbial communities from Barre Woods Harvard Forest LTER site, Petersham, Massachusetts, United States - Inc-BW-H-32-M | ecosystem: Environmental > Terrestrial > Soil >... | reverse complement strand
CAGCCGACGATCGCCTTCTTCGAGGTCTTCGTCGCGCAATACCGCGTGTAGTCGTTCCCATTCTCGGTCCAGCCCAGCCCGCTCAACGCGATCGTGAAGGCGAGCGCCTCCATGAAGGCCTGCCAGTCACCGCTCGCCTTGACGACGTGCACGTTCGCATGGGAGACGGAGAAGCCGAGCAGGACCGCGAAGAGGATCACGAAGGGCACGACGAGCAGGCGGAGCGTCTTTACGATGGCGGCGTGCCCGAAGAACGGCAAGATCCCCTGGATGAGCACTGCCACGATGACCAGGACCACCTTTGCCGGATCGCCCGGCAAGAACCCGGCCTTGATCATGAGGACCAGACCGGCACCGACGATCAGGATCAGACCCTCCACCTCGAAGCCGATTTGCGTGATCCAGTTGAAGAACGAGATGGGCCGGGAGCCGTTGGGGCCGAAGGGGGCCCGGTTGATGGCCATGGCCGTCGTCCCCGCATTCGGTCCTTGCAGTGAGCACAGCCCCAACAAGAAGAAGGAGAGATTTCCCAGCACGATGACTATGACGACCTGGGCGAAGGTGAGCCCAAACGTCATGAGGATGGCGCCGTAGATGAAGTACTCGATCTGCACGCTCGCCCCGGCCCACATGCCGCCGACGTCCCTCGGCTTCGCCCACCGCTCACTTTCCGGGATGAAGTCGATCCCGTGCTGCTCGACGTGGAACGCTTCCTTGGACTCCGGGTCGTGGATGACCGCCAGGTCTTCTGCGTAGTCCTCGGTGACAGTCACCGTTCGCTACCTCCCTTGTGCTCGCCTCGAGAGCATCATGGGCGACCGACAAGGCTCGATGAGGGATCGCAGCTGCCCCCCGGCAGCATCCCCGGCCTCACGTCCACTCGCTCGTCCGTCACAACACGCCAGGTTCGGCCCGCGTCCCTGAGCGAGCGACCGAAGGTTGACGGCCATACCTTTGGTGCTGGTCGAGGCCACGTCAAGCAGCTTTGGCGTAGGCATGGCGGCTAGTGGAGCCAGGCTTGCTCAGCCCCCGAGCTGGGTACGCATGAACTCCACCGCCTTGCCCTGCATCTCGCGGGCCTGGTGCTCGATGAAGCGTTCCACGATGGGGCCGGCGCCGAAGATCTTCACGCGGGCGTCGAGGGAGAATGTCTCGACGGTCGCACCGTCCTCGATCGCGAGCGCGATCGCGCCATCGATGTGCGTTTTGTCGGCCATCGTCCCTGGCGTCATGGTGAACGTCGACGTCGATGCGGCGGGGTCGAACGTGCTGACCTCGGTCGTGACGACCTCCTCGCCGAAAATCTTGCGCACTGGCCCCGGCATGTTCGGCTTCTGCCCGTACCGAAGGGTGCGCACCAGCCCGGCGGACAGGTCGCCTTCCTGGGACACGACCTCGGCCGACGTCGAGCCGAGCGCCTCGAGATGCATGCGCACCGTGAAGTCGGGGTTGAAGTAGAGCGCCCAGAACTCCTCTGGCGTGCAGTCCCAGCCGTAGGTGAGCGAGAGCTTCATGGTTGCAGGTCGATCAGCATGTGGTGCCCCAATTCTCCTGTGAGGTCGATGATTATGTGCATCGTGGCGACGCGCCAGCGGCCGGCCACCTTCTCGTACGTGTGGCGGTACCGCCCCGCGATCACGGGTTGAAGTGCGAGCCCGCCGGGCACCGCTTGCAGCACGGTGAAGTACGAGCGGCTCGACGCATGGACTCCGTCATTGGCGACGTCGACGATGACGTTTGTCATGACGTGCTTGGTGCGCGGCGTTCCGTCGGAGTAGCGCCGCGTCGTGTTCGTGTAGAGCTTCTCTATTGCGTCCCGACCCGAGATGGCGTCGTCAAACCCTTCGAAGGTCAGGCTGGCGTGCTCGAAGACCTTGGCGACACCGGCGAAGTCTCCTTCGTCGATCCGCTCGGCGTAGGAGTAGATGAGCTTGGTGATGGCATGGACGGCCATCGCCGCCTCGACCGCCGCAGTCTCTTGCGCTTCGGGCACGGCCGTGATTGTGGCACCGATCACTGGCCGAGAAGTCGTCCAAGCACCCCGGCGGTCTTGCTGGGGCGTCCGTTGCGGCCTTCGCTGCGGTCGGCCAGCTTCATCGTCCACAGTCCCGCGTTCACGCCCATCCAGCGCAACGGCTCGGGTTCCCAACGAGGTGAACGATGGTTCACCCAAGGAAGCCTGGTCAGATCGGAGGCCTTTCCGGTGATCAGGTCACCCAGCGTGCGTCCGGCCAGATTGGACGTCGCCACGCCGTCGCCGACGTAGCCGCCCGCCCAAGCAAGGCCGGTGGCGCGGTCGTAACCGACGGAGGAGTGCCAGTCTCGAGGGATGCCGAGCGGCCCGCCCCACGCGTGAGAGAACCGAACGCCGGCCAGGTCCGGGAACAGCTCGACGAGGGTCTCCCGCAACAAGGCGTGCACCGACGGGTCCGAGTCGAACGAGGGACGGACGGCGGATCCGTAGTGATAGGGCGCTCCCCGCCCGCCGAATGCGATCCGGTCGTCGGCGGTCCGCTGCCCGTAGATGATCATGTGCCGGTGGTCGGCGAAGGTCGGCCGGGTACCGAGGCCGGCCGCCTCCCAGAAGTCCGGGCCGAGCGGCTCGGTCGCCACCATGAGCGAGTACACGGGCACGATGTCGCGCTCGCTTCCCGGCAGGGTCGGGGTCCAGGCCTCCGTTGCCCGCACGACCACGTCGGCGCGAACGGTACCGCCGTTGGTCACGACGGAGGGCCCTCTGCCACCAGCGGGACGGATGTCGAGTACCTGGGTGTGCTCGTAGAGGCGCACGCCACGTCGTTCGACCGCGTCGGACAGACCGCGGGCGAGAAGGGCCGGCTGGATCGCCGCACAGTGGGGCGTGAAGGTCGCACCCATCGTTCCCGCGGCCCCCACCAACGTTCGGGCCTCCTCCGGGCCGAGCCAGCGCAGATCGTCCTCGCCGAAACCGAGCGACCGGGACTCTTCGAGAGCAGCGAGTGCCCGCTCCTTCTGGGCCTCGCTTCGAACGAGGTCGACGGTGCCGCCCTTCTGGAAGTGGCAGTCGATGCCTTCGCTCGCCGCGCTGGCACCCACGACATCGACGGTCTGGTGCATGGCATTGCGCATGGCGCGCATGGCGTCGATTCCGTGCCGACGTGCGAGAGCGTTGTCGGACGTTGCGAACAGCGCCGAGCACCATCCACCGTTGCGGCCCGAGGCCCCGAAGCCGGCGACCTCCCGCTCAAGGACGACGATGCGCAGCGCCGGGTCCGCCAGGGCCAGCGAATGGGCCGTCCACAGGCCGGTGAAGCCGGCGCCGACGATGCAGACGTCGACCTGGAGATCCTCGTTGAGAGCGGGACGGGCCGGCAGGGGGAGCGGCACCTCCTCCCACCACAGGGAGAGCCGTGTGTATTCGGAAGCCGCTCCGGCTCCCGGCGCTACATCCGGCGCCACGCCTCGGCGAGCACCTCGCGCAGCGTCGACGCCATGAAGTCGATCTCGTCTTGCCCGCAGATGAGCGGGGGCGACAACTGGACGACGGGGTCGCCCCGGTCGTCGGCCCGACAGATCAGTCCCGCATCGAAGAGCGCGCCCGAGAGGAAGCCGCGCAGGAGCCGTTCGGATTCCTCGTCGTCGAACGAGAGGCGGGTGTCCTTGTCCTTGACGAGCTCGATCCCGTAGAAGAACCCGGCGCCGCGTACGTCACCGACGATCGGCAGGTCGTAGAGGCTCTCGAGCGCGGTGCGGAACGCGTTCTCCGTGGACTGGACGTGATCGAGGATCCGCTCACCTTCGAAGACATCCAGGTTGGCCAGCGCCACCGCGCAGCTGACGGGGTGCCCGGCGAACGTGAAGCCGTGCAGGAACGACGCGCCGGGGCCGAGGAAGGGTTCCATAAGCCGGTCGGAGGCGATCATCGCCCCGAGCGGCGCGTACCCCGAGGTCAGGCCCTTGGCGACCGTGATGATGTCGGGTTGGTAGCCGTAGCGCAGGGCACCGAACCAGTGGCCGAGGCGGCCGAAAGCACAGATCACCTCGTCGGATACGAGGAGCACGCCGTGGCGGTCGCAGATCTCGCGCACCCGCTCGAAGTAACCCGGTGGCGGAGGGAAGCATCCGCCCGCGTTCTGGACCGGTTCGAGGTAGACGGCGGCGACGGTGTCGGCACCTTCCCGCTCGATGGCGCGGTCTATTTCGTCGGCCGCCCATTGTCCGAACGCCACCTGGTCGTCGGCGAAGAGCTCGGCGCGGTAGAAGTTCGTGTTGGGCACCTTGATCGCGCCCGGAACCAAGGGTTCGAACGGCGTACGCAAGCCGGGGATGCCCGTGATGGACAGCGCACCCATGGACGTACCGTGGTAGGCGATATCCCGACTGATCACCTTGGTGCGCTGTGGCTCTCCCGTCATGCGGAAGTACTGACGCGCGAGCTTCCAGGCCGACTCCACCGCCTCGGATCCCCCGGAAGTGAAGAAGATGCGGTTGAGGTCGCCGGGAGTCAGCGCCGCCAGGCGCTCTGCCAGCTCCACCGCCCGGGGGTGGGCGTAGGTCCACAGCGGGAAGTAAGCCAGCGTCTCCGCCTGCTTGGCGCCCGCCTCTGCGAGCTCCGTCCTACCGTGCCCGAGTTGTGAGGTGAACAGCCCGGCCAGGCCGTCGAGATAGCGCTTTCCGTGCTGGTCCCACACCCACGCACCCTCGCCACGCACGATGACCGGCACTTCGTGGTCCTCGTAGGAAGCCATCCGGCTGAAGTGCATCCAGAGATGACGTCGTGCCCGTTCGCTCAGGTCCATGTTCTCAGGACTGGTGCTGCTCATCGATCCTCCGCTCGGGACACGCCGCTCAGCGGGTGCCCCACGTATACGTCTGCTTGGCCAGCTTCAGGTACAAGAAGGTTTCGGTGGCCCGGACGCCCGGAATGCAGCGCACAGAGTCGTTGAGGACCTGGAGGAGACGCTCGTCGTCCTCGCACACGATCTCGACGAGGATGTCGAACGATCCGGCACACATGACCACGTAGTCGACCTCGGGCAGGGAGGTGAGCTTCTCCGCGACGCGTCGCACGTCGCCCTCCACGGAGACCCCGATCATCGCCTGGCGCGTGAAGCCCAGTTGGAGCGGGTCGGTGACGGCGACGATCTGCATGATCCCCGACTCGCGCAGGCGCTGGACCCGGCGTCGCACGGCGGCCTCGGAGAGCCCTACCTCCTCGGCGATGGCGCCGTAGGGCTGCCGGCCGTCGCGTTGGAGAGCCTCGATGATGGCCCGGTTCGGTCCGTCGAGGAGCGTGCCGGCCGAGCCTCCGGCGTCGTTTTGTGCGTCGGCTTCCTCGTGCCCGTGCGTTTCGGGCATCTCGCACCTCTCTAGCCTCGGGGGGCCACACAATTCTGCTGTGCAGAATTGTGTCATCTGCACCGGCCCAGTCAAGCAGAATTCGTCATGTTGGGCTCTCTATATTGCGAAAACGCTTGTTGGAGGCCGGTCTCCTGTGATTCTGTAGGTCGGAACTGGACCCACGTGGCGAAAGGGAGCGGCATGCAGAGATTGCAGAATTTCGTCGGCGGCGCACACTGCGATGCCGAGGACGGTCCACTCGCCCCGCTGATCAACCCCTCGACGGGTGAGGCCTTCGCCGAGGCGCCGGTCTCGGGGCCGGCGGACGTCGACCGTGCCCTGGCCACGGCGGCCGAGGCCTTCGCCTCGTGGCGCCGCACGACCCCGTCCGAGCGCAGCCTTGCGCTGATCCGGATCGCCGACGCGCTCGAGGCGCGCGCCGAGGACCTTGTGCGCGCCGAGTCCGAGAACACGGGAAAGCCCTTCCAGCTGACCATGGACGAGGAGATCCCTCCGATGGTCGACCAGATCCGCTTTTTCGCCGGAGCCGCGCGGCATCTTCAGGGCCTTGCGGCCGCCGAGTACATGGCGGGCCACACCTCGTACATCCGTCGCGAGCCCATCGGCGTCTGCGGTGCGGTGACTCCGTGGAACTACCCGATGATGATGGCGGTCTGGAAGTTCGCCCCTGCGCTCGCCGCCGGCAACACGATGGTGCTCAAGCCTTCCGACACGACGCCGGTGACCGCACTGCTGATGGCTGAGATCATGGCCGAGCACCTCCCGCCCGGCGTCTTCAACGTAGTGTGCGGTGACCGCGACACCGGGCGTGCCCTCGTCGTGCACGAGACGCCGGCGATGGTGTCGGTGACGGGTTCGGTGCGCGCCGGCATGGAGGTCGCGGGGGCGGCCGCTCCTACGCTCAAGCGTGTGCACCTCGAGCTCGGTGGCAAGGCGCCCGTGATCGTCTTCGACGACGCCGACCCGGGCGCGGCGGCCGAAGGGATCGCCGGCGCGGGCTACTTCAACGCGGGACAGGACTGCACCGCGGCGACCCGGGTGCTGGCCGGGCCCCGCGTCCACGGGGACCTGTTGGCCGCCCTTGTCGAGCAGGCCGAGGGCACGACCGTCGGTGGTACGGACAACGAGGATGCGGACTACGGGCCGTTGAACAACGCCAACCAGCTCGAGCGGGTGCGCGGCTTCCTCGAGCGCGTCCCGGCGCACGCCTCGGTCGAGACCGGCGGCGCACCGGTCGGTGACCGCGGCTATTGCTTCGCCCCCACGGTGGTCGCGGGCCTCCACCAGGACGACGAGATGATCCAGTCGGAGGTGTTCGGGCCCGTCATCACGGTGCAGGAGTTCAGCGACGAGTCCGAGGCGCTCCAGTGGGCCAACGGGGTCGAGTACGGCCTGGCCTCCTCCGTCTGGACGCGTGACCACGGACGTGCCATGCGCATGGCGCGCGACCTCGACTTCGGTTGTGTGTGGATCAACACCCATATCCCCCTCGTCGCCGAGATGCCGCACGGCGGCTTCAAACGCTCTGGCTACGGCAAGGACCTGTCCGTCTACGGGTTCGAGGACTACACGCGCGTGAAGCACGTGATGAGCAACATCGAGGAGTAAGCATGATCATCGGCGTCCCGACAGAGGTGAAGGAAGACGAGTACCGGGTCGCCGTGACGCCCGCCGGGGTGCGGGAGCTGACGTCGGCGGGCCATATCGTCCTCGTCCAGAAGGGCGCCGGCGACGGCTCCTCAATGTTGGACAGTGAGTTCGTCCGTACCGGCGCCACGATCGTGGCAGACGCCGACGAGCTGTGGGCCTCCGCCGAACTGATCTGCAAGGTCAAGGAGCCGCTCCCCGAGGAGTACCACCGCCTCGGCCTGCGCCCCGACCAGACGCTCTTCACATATCTCCACCTGGCGGCGTCGCAGGAGTGCACAGCCGCCCTGCTTGCTGCGGGCAATGTCGCCATCGCCTACGAGACCGTCCGTCTGCCCGACAACACCCTTCCGCTGCTTGCGCCGATGAGCGAAGTCGCCGGGCGCATGGCCCCGTTAATGGGTGCCCACCACTTGATGCGCCCCGGCGGGGGGAGAGGCGTACTGGTCACCGGCGTGCCGGGCGTCCGCTGTGCACGGGTGGTCATCCTCGGCGCCGGGGTCGCCGGGTTTGCCGCCGCGACCATCGCGGTCGGCATGCACTCGGAGGTCTTCATCCTCGACAAGAACCTCGACAAGTTGCGCGAGGTGGACCATCACTTCCGCGGCGAGCTTGAGACGATCGCCTCGTCCGAGCACGCGATCGAAGAGGTATGCCTCGAGGCCGACATCGTCATCGGAGCCGTCCTCGTCGTCGGCGCCCGGGCACCCCGCCTCGTCTCCGACAAGCTCGTCGCCCAGATGCGGCCAGGCTCGGTGCTCGTCGACATCGCGGTCGACCAGGGCGGCTGCTTCGAGTCGACGCACCCGACGACCCACTCGAACCCTGTCTTCGAGTCCCACGGCTCGATCTTCTATTGCGTCTCCAACATGCCGGGCGCCGTCCCGCACACGTCGACGCACGCCCTGGCCAACGCCACCCTCCCGTACACGATGGCGATCGCGGGCCAGGGCTGGCAACGTGCCGTCGGGTCGGATCCCGCGCTCGGCGAAGGCGTCAACGTCGCCAACGGCCGGGTCGTCTACAAGCCCGTCGCCGACGCGCTCGGCCTGGAGTTCACGCCGCTGGCGTCGCTCCTCGACTGAGCGATACACCCCCCGGCAGGGCGAACGTTCGCCTTTCCCTCAGGGCGTGAGCCCACCTCGGTCCCGACCACAGAGAAGAGGGGCACCACCACCACGCCTGGAATACCCACCGAGGTTGTGCGTCATGGCCAGCCCCAGGTTGCCCTAGGGATCTGATGTTCTTTCCGCACCTCGCCCTGCAGCTGCGGGCAGCACTCGAAGATCCTGAGTCACCCCAGCCGCCCGGTCGGTGGCCGAAGCTCTACAGCTTGCCGTCGGGATTTAGCGCAGGTAGATCCGACGGGACGCGAGATCCGGCTTCGGCCTGTCTGAAGGGGCAAACTGTCGACGATGGTTCCCGAGGATCAGCGTCCGTCCACACCCGATCGCGGCCTCACCGAACGCGTCGCGGATGCCGACCGCGATCGCACCGTAACCCTGTTAAAGGAGCACGTCGTCGAGGGGCGGTTGACCCTCGACGAGTTCTCGGAGCGCATGGGGTCGGCCCTCGAGGCCAAGACCCGCGGCGAGCTCGACGCCGTCATGGCCGACCTGCCGACGACCCGCAGTGTCCCGACCGCCTCGCCGACCACGGCGACGCCCCGCAAGACCAGCCGCTGGCACATCGCCGTCATGAGCGGCCACTCGACACGCGGCCGGTGGCGCATCGGCGGTAAGACGAAGGCGGTCGCAGTCATGGGTGGCTGCGACATGGACCTGCGCAGTGCGGAGATCGACGGCCCCGAGGTCGAGATCACCGCCTTTGCATTTTGGGGAGGCATCGAAATCATCGTCCCCGAGGGTTTCGATGTCGAGCTCCGCGGCTTCTCCTTCATGGGCGGCCGGAGCCTCCGCCTCCGCGACGTGCCCATCGTGCCTGGGTCGCCAAGGATCATCGTTCGGGGCTTCGCGGTCATGGGCGGCATCGAGGTCAAGAGCCGCCCCAATCGGTCGGCGAAGCAACTGGGAAGTTCGACGTCGAGCATGGTCCAAGACGCCCTCGACGCAGCAGCCGCGTACACGCAGGATGCGCTCAATGCTGCGGCCGACGCGACTCCCGACGGGCCTGTTGACTTGGCCGCGCTCGGACGCCAGATCCGCCGCGAGCTGCACGCGCAGCGTCACGCGTACAAGCATGTCGATCGTCGCCAGCGACGTGGCGACTCCGCTGCTGCCGCGCGACCTCCGGCGCCACCAGCCCCTTCTGCTCCACCGTTCTCTACCTCGACCTCGACCTCTACGCCTTCGTCCACGCCGACCCCTTCTTCGGAGCCCGCGACGTTCGAGGCGGACGACCAAGCACCACTGCCGAATGTTGGGACCGTGACGATCTTGTTCTGCGACATGGTCGACTATGCGGGGATGACGGAGCGCTTGGGTGACAATGCTTCACGTCGCGTCCTCCACGAGCATCACCGCATCGTGCGAGACGCAGTGGCGCGTAACAGCGGACGAGAGATAAAAGTCCAAGGTGACGGGTTCATGGTTGCTTTCGGCGGCGTCGCGCCGGCGATGCGATGCGCGATCGACACGCAACGTGCCTGTCGTGACCACGTCACGACGGAGGGGGAGAAGATCGCCGTCCACATCGGCATCCACACGGGCGATGCCGTCGTTGAGGACGACGACTATCTGGGGCACACGGTCATCGTCGCGAGCCGGCTTGCCGACGCCGCCTCTCCGGGCGAGATCCTGGTTTCTTCGCTCTCGGAGCAACTCGTCCAGGGCTCCGGCGAATTCAGCTTCGACGGCCACCGCGAAACCCCATTGAAGGGGATGGCCCGGGCACAGCTTTCGGCGACGCTGAACTGGGCTGATTGAGAGGGTGAGTGACCTCGAGCTTTGGCGTCAGGCGGGCCTATACGACCCGGATGACCCCAACGCTGACGAACGACTCGCCCTCCTCCGATACCTGAGCGACCGCGGGGCCTCGATCGACCAGATGGTCGATGCCCATGCGCAAGGGAATCTCCCAGCCGTCGCCGGCGACCTCGTAGTCCCAAAGAACGAGGTGGTCCGGGCGTCAGAAGTGGCCGCCCAAAGCGGTATCTCTCTCGACCGAGTGCTGCGGGTGCTGCTGGCCGCAGGCATTCCGGCCGAGCCCGACACCGAGGTCCCAGCGAAGACCATCGACCTCATGGCGGCGTTCGAGCAGGGATCGGCGCTGATGGGCGACGAGGCAATTCTGGCGTTCACCCGGGTCCTCGGAGCGGCTGCGATTCAGATCGCCGAGGCAGCGGTCGCATTGTTCTACTCGGAGCTCGGACCCGGAACCGAGCGCGAAGGGCGTGACGAGCTCACACGGGCTCAGCTCGCAGAGACAGCGACGATGGCCTTCACGGCTGTGCCCGATGTCCTCGCTCAGATGGTCTTCGACCAGTTCGAACGGGCGCTACGGAGAGCTGTCGCTGTGCGTAGTTGGGGACAGGAGGGCGGAACGAACCCTTCTGAAGCTGACGCTCTGATCTCGGGAGCGAACGCGGAACATGTAGCGCTTGGCTTCGTCGATCTCGTGGGTTCTACGGCCTGGGCCGAAGGCTTGAGCCTGCGAGACCAAAGCCTTGCGCTTGCCCGATTCGAGTCGGCCGCCTGGTCCTCGGCAGTGCTTAACGAGGGGCGCGTCGTCAAGATGATTGGCGACGAGGTCTTCATCGCTGCGCCCACGGCCGATGCCGCCTGCCGGATCGGCACTGACGTCATCCGTACAGCCGCTGAGGACGAGGTCCTGCCGCCGGCCCGCGGAGTGGTCGGCGTCGGCTATGCCACTCCTCGGGAAGGTGACTATTTCGGGCCACTCGTCAATGTCTTGTCACGCATGGTGAAACTCGGCCAGCCGGGTGAGCTTGTCGTGACCGATGCAGCAGCCGCACAGCTCTCGACCGACAATTGGAAGCTGCATGCGCTCGGGCCAAGAGAACTGCGCGGCGTTCCCGGGCCTGTCAAAGCCTCCGTCGTAGAACCAAACTGATTCTGACCGCTTGATCAGGCGCAGCCCTTAGGTTCTCGACACCTCTTGAGGCCTCGAGACGACCCTCTCGACGTCTGCTCGACCATCTCAAGGATCTGGACGTGGTTCCGGGCCCTTGCGGTGGCGCAGACGTCTCCAGAGGATCAGGGTGGCGGCGCTCAGCATGATGGCCCCTACAGCAAGAGACCAATGCCCTTCCGTAGTTGGCCAGCCAGCATGAGTTGCACCCCGGGGCGCGTTGCCTATGGGGTAGCGCCATGCCCTGCCCTATGATGTTGCCGCAAATCTGACGACCCGTCAGATTTGGGACAGCCCGGAGCCTGGAGGCAGGGAGTGGACTTCGAAGTCGCACCGGAGCAGCTGGCCTTCGTGAAGGAGGTCGAGTCCTTCCTCGACGCCAACGACGATCCCGACGTCTTCGACCCGACCCGGGAGAACATGGCGCAGATCGTCGACACCCCCAAGCGGCGGGACTTCATGGCATCCCTGGGTAAGAAGGGGTGGCTGGGCATGACCTGGCCCAAGGACTACGGAGGCTCCGAGGGAGAGGGCGTCTACGAGTACCTCCTCAACGAGCAGTTGGCGGGTCGTGGCGGTCCCCAGATCGGCAAGGGCGTCGGCATCGTCGGCAAGACGATCATCCGCCACGGCAATGAGACGCTGAAGGAGGAGTTCCTCCCCAAGATCCTCCGCAACGAGGTGGAGTTCGCCGTCGGCTACTCCGAGCCCAACGCGGGCAGCGACGCGGCCTCCATGCAGCTGAAGGCCACGAAGGTCGAGGGCGGCTGGCGATTGAACGGTCAGAAGACGTGGACCACCTCGGCGCACTTCGCCGAGTGGTACTGGGTTGGCGCCCGAACTGACCCCGAGGCTCCCAAGCACGCCGGCATCACGCTGTTCCTGGTGCCTCTTGACCAGCCGAGCATCACCATCAATGCCATCTGGACCATGGGCGACGAACGCACGAACGAGGTCTTCCTCAACGACGTCTTCGTTCCGGACGAGTACGTGGTCGGGGAGGTCAATCACGGCTTCCAGTACATCTCGGAGGCACTCGACCTCGAGCGTTTCACGATGTTCACGATCTCGCCGATTCTGCAACGCTTCGAGCTGCTCGTGGAATACGTGAAGACGACGAAGCGTGACGGGCGGCCGTTGAAGGACGACCCGGTGGTACGTCAGCGGTTGGCACAACTGGCGACACAGCTCGAGGTGGCACGGACGATTGGGCTGCGCTTCGTGTTCGAGTCGGCCAAGGGTGGAGCCGCGCCTACGGCGTGGGCGTCGGAGTACAAGCTCTTCGCGACGGAACTCTCCAAGCGGTTGGCGAACGCGTCCATGGACATCGCTGGTCCCGGCTCGCAACTGCGGGTGAAGACGGCGGAGGCACCTATGGCCGGCCGGGCCGAGTCGACCTACCGCTACACCGTGATCGACACCATCGGCGGGGGTGCGTCGGAGATCCAGAAGAACATCATCGCCCGGCGCAAGCTCGGG
>Ga0210401_10005910_pt1 | contig 12519 bp, 7 predicted proteins | sample IncBWH32MmetaG_FD_150866 | JGI IMG/M metagenome (GOLD analysis project Ga0210401, IMG submission 150866) | Forest soil microbial communities from Barre Woods Harvard Forest LTER site, Petersham, Massachusetts, United States - Inc-BW-H-32-M | ecosystem: Environmental > Terrestrial > Soil >... | reverse complement strand
CCGCTCTCGTCGCTCACGGACATTCAGGAAGGAACCGGCGCTTCCTTTATCTATCGCGAAAACAACTCCCGGTACATTGGCGTGCAGTACAGCATCGAGGGACGCGATCTCGAACGCGCCGTGCGTGACGGGCAGCGGGCCATCGCGGATATCACAAAATCCCTTCCAGCCGGCTATCGCATCGACTGGGGCGGCGAATACACCGAACTCCTCGAAGCGAAGCAGCAGCTCGAGGTAGTGGGGCCTTTGGCGGTGCTTTTGATTTTTCTCATCTTGTTCGCGCTGTACGGCAATTTCAAATTCCCGGTGACGATCGCGCTCGGAGTGATAATGACCGAACCGGTGGGCGCGCTGATCGCGTTGAAACTCACGCACACGCCCTTCAGCGTTTCTTCCGTACTCGGGCTGCTCGCGCTGATGGGCGTTTCGGTGGAAACGGCTGTGATCCTGGTTTCGTATATCAACAAGCTGCGACTCGAAAATAAAGATATTCGCACGGCCACCCGCGAAGCTTCGCTGCTGCGCCTGCGACCGATCATGATGACGGCGCTCGTCGCCTGCCTGGGCCTTTTGCCCGCCGCGCTTTCCACCGGTATCGGCTCGGACACGCAAAAGCCCTTCGCGATTGTCATCGTCGCAGGTCTGGTCTCGAGGTTGCTCCTCGGATTTTTTGTGAACCCTGTGCTTTACGAGATGGTGGCGCGCGATGGCGACGTGCTGCAGGTCTGATGGCGTGCGATTGCACTGCCGCCCTGATGAAATAAGCATGCAGAATCGCGCGACTATTGCAGGCTGGCTTGCGTCTAAGTACGATGCTAGAGGAAGGAGTTTAGGGGTGCATATCTCCCGCCGAACAGCACATAGGCTGTTAGCCGTTCTCGTGGCTGTGGCGGTGTTGTCTTTCGGCCTTCAGGCCGCGGGACACTGGCACAGCCGAACATTTGAAGACCAGCACTGCCGCGTGTGCCATTTCGCACATTCGGTTACGGTCGATTTCTCTCACGGCAACGCGTTACCTGTGCCGGAAGTTGTTAACCGGCTGGCTGTAAAACTTTCCTTTGAACCTGCGCTCGAAGTCGTTGTTCACCGGCTTTCTTCTCGTGGTCCTCCGTCCGCGTAGTTTTCCAAACCGCAAAAACTGATTGGCTCGTTGTGTTGATCTCGCTTTGACGTCGATTTGAGGTCAGCGCCGCCGCTTTTATCCGCGGCCCTATCCACGCAGCCGAACCTGCCCACATGGCTGGGCCCTTTTTGAGGGGATGGAGGAGAAATGCACAGGAATTTCGTATTCCGCCTATCTTTACTTTTGAGCTTGGGTGTTTTTCTGCATTCAGGCGTTATTTTCGCGCAATCGGGCAATTCCGGCACGATCAGCGGAGTTGTGAAGGATCCTTCCGGCGCTGTCGTCGCCGGCGCTGCTGTCACCATTCACAATCCGGTGAGCGCCTACGATCGCTCAACTACGAGCGACAGTGCGGGCAGCTTCACGTTTTCGAACATCCCGCTGAATCCCTATCATCTGTCCGTCCAGGCCGCAGGATTCGGAGCCTACGCGCAGGACGTTGATGTCCGATCATCGGTTCCGGTGCCGGTAAACATCGCTCTCACGGTGGCAGGCTCTTCCTCCACCGTAACGGTGGAGGGCGGAGGAGACCTGATCGAGAACGATTCGACTTTTCACACGGACGTGGATCGAGCGCTGTTCGATAAGCTTCCGCTCGAAAGCCAGTCTTCATCGGTCAGTTCGCTCGTAACGCTGTCGACGCCGGGCGTCGCCGCGGATTCCAACGGCCTCTTCCACGGAATGGGCGATCACGCCGAGAATTCGTTTTCTGTGGACGGCCAGCCTATCACCGACCAGCAAAGCAAAGTGTTCTCCAATCAGATTCCGCTCGATTCGATTCAGTCGCTCGAAGTGATTTCCGGCGCGCCACCGGCCGAGTACGGCGACAAAACGAGCCTGGTGATCAACGTGACGACGCGCTCAGGCTTGGGCGAAAAGATACCGCACGGCAGCATAACCGGCTCGTATGGTTCATTCGGGTCAGCGACTGGCGGCTTCGATCTCGGCTATGGAAATGACAAGTGGGGAAATTTCATCGCCGTGGGCGGGCTCAACAGCGGCCGTTTCCTCGATCCGCCAGAGTTCAGCGTGTTGCACGACAAAGGCAACGAGGAGAATTTCTTTGACCGAGTAGACTATCAACTCTCCACATCAGACTCGCTGCATTTGAACGTGGGCTACACCCGTTCCTGGTTTCAGACGCCTAATTCGTTCGACGCGCAAAATGCCACACCGTGGAACGGAGTCGTCGTGGCGAACGGCGGACTCGATCCTAACGGCAACGTGGTCGGTCCCACGGATCAGCGGTCCAAAATCGGCACATTCAACATCGCGCCAACTTGGAATCACCTGATCAGTTCCAACACCGTGTTGACCGCGGGCTTTTACGTGCGGCGCGACGCGTACAACTATTATCCAAGCGGCAATCCCTTCGCCGATCTCGGGCCCTCGAACCTCCAGCAGGAGACCGTAAGCCAGGATCGCTCGCTGACGAATGCGGGCGCCCGCGCGAGTGTGTCGTACGTAAAGGGCATTCACAACGTGAAAGCCGGAGCAGTGTACGAGCAGACATTTCTCACCGAGAACGATCACTTCGGAATCGTCGATCCCACACTCAATGCGCCGTGCCTCGATGCAAACGGAGTTCCAGTGTTCGTGGGCAATCCGGGCCTCAATGATCCGGCGCAGTGCGGCACGGCGCTTTCGACCAATCCTGCGTTGTATCCAGCGCCCTTCGCGGCGAATGCCAGTTTCGTCCCGATTCTCGGCTGTATCGACCTGACGCGGCCCACTCCGTCGGCCGCGGATGGGTGCGGAACCGCTTCGAGCGCCACGCACTTTTTTCACGGCCACACGGATGTGAAGCAGTTCGCTCTCTACATCCAGGACACGATTACGGTGAAGAACTGGTCCTTCAACGTGGGAATTCGCGGAGACATCTACAACGGCCTATCGAAAGCCACGCAGGCCGAGCCTCGGCTGGGCCTCGCTTACAACATCAAGCAGAGCAACACCGTGCTGCGCATTTCCTATGCGCGAACGCTCGAGTCTCCTTTCAATGAGAACCTCGTGCTTTCGAGCCGCGGATGTCTCGACGCGGTGGTGGCAAATCTATTTGCTGCTACCGGCGAAGGCTGCACCAACGCGACCACTGGCGCCGTAAATATCGCTCCCAGCACGCTGCCTCCCGGCTATCGCAATGAATTTCACGCCGGCCTGCAGCAGGCGTTCGGCAAATACCTCGTTGTGGATGGCGAGTACATCTGGAAGTACACGCACAACGCTTACGATTTCAGCATCCTGGGCGCGACGCCGATCACGTTTCCGATCGCCTGGAACAATTCGAAGATTCCCGGCTACGCGATTCGCGCGAATGTTCCGAATTACCATGGGCTGACAGCACTCGTAGTGATGTCCAGCGTGGCCGCGCGATTCTTCACGCCTCAAATCGGCGGCGTAGGTGCGGTTCCCATCACGTCGGCCGTGCCTACACCGTTTCGCATTGACCATGACGAAAAATTCAACCTGACCGCGCACCTGCAATATCAGTTCGCAAAACGCGGACCGTGGGTTGGATTCAACTGGCGCTATGACAGCGGACTCGTTGCCGGCCCCGTACCTTGCGCTGGGGGAAATTGCTCCAACGGCCCGAATGGAAGCGATACGGTGGTGGATGCTTCGATCCTTTCTCCCGACCAGCAATTTCAGGCTGGGCTTTTCTGCACCGTTGGCGGTACGAAGGTGTTTGCCACGCCGACGACGCCCATCAGCCCCAATTCCCTTTGTCCTGCAGCGGACTACGGTTCGACGAAGTTGAAGATACCGCTGCCGGGTACCGAGGACGACGATCGCAACCCGCCGCGCGTGCAAGCGCGCAACTTGTTCGACGTCGCCATTGGGCACGACAACTTGTTCAACGGTGATCGCTACAAGTGGAGCATCCGGCTCACTGCGATCAACATCGCCAATAAGGACGCCGTGTACAACTTCCTCTCGACCTTCAGCGGCACGCACTATGTGACCCCGCGCGCGTTGACGGCCGAGGTCGGCTTCCACTTCTAGCCGGAAGCGGCAGAGTTGATGCGGCGGGCTCTTACGCCACGAAGCCCGCCGCGTTTTCCTCCGGCAGCGCAGAAAACCTCGCGATTCCGCCTTACAGCCGACCCCTGAAAACCGCACTTGGAGCGTAATTGACGACCGCCTGCCGAGCGGCGCCACGGTTTCGCTGAATTCCAGTTGCAACTGGTTTTCAACTGGGATAGAGTGCTCCAGTTGTTAATGAGTTTCAACTGGCTCTCGGCGGCTCGCGCCGTATCCCGTAGAAAGGTTCCTCATGACTTCGATTCGCTGGCTTCTCGCTCTCGCCCTCCTGGTTTCTGCGAGCCTGCTCCATCCCAGCCCCGTGTGTGCGCAGGACACCCACTACTTCATCACCTACTCGCACCACCTCGAAGAACCCGGCAGCCTCGAACTCGAGTTCTATTCGAATTACGGAACGCAGAAGGCCGGCAACGATTTCATCGCTCCCTGGATCGAGATCGAGTACGGCGCCACCGGCTGGTGGACCACCGAGTTTTATCTCGATAGCCAATCCACCTTTCACGACAGCACCGTCTTCACCGGCTTCCGCTGGGAGAACCGCTTCCGCCCGCTGATGCGCGAGCACTGGATCAATCCGGTTCTCTACGTCGAGTATGAAAACACCACCGATGCGGACAAGACGCTCAAGGAAGTCGTCGGCTTCGACAATCAATTCGATTTCTCCGAACGCAATTCCGTGCTGAACCATTCCTACGCGCACGAAATCGAAACCAAGCTGATCCTCTCGAGTGATTACAAGGGTTGGAACTTCTCGGAAAACTTCATCGCCGAGAAAAATCTCGGTCACGAGCCGTGGGAATTCGGCTACGCGGTGGGCGCAAGCCGCACGCTTCGTCTTGCCGCCACTCCTGATCGATGCAACTTCTGCCGCGAGAATTTCGTCGCCGGAATAGAGATGTACGGCGGCCTCGGAACAGTCAAGAGCTTCACACTTTCGGGCACTTCACATTACCTCGCGCCCCTCGTCGCCTGGGAGCTTCCCAACGGCGTCACTTTCTCGCTCTCTCCCGGATTCGGTCTCAACGACAATTCTCACCGTTTCCTGCTGCGCTGGGGCATGAGTTACGAAATCCCCAATTTCGGCCGCAAGGTAAGGAGCTTGTTCCGATGATCGCGCCCCACATCGCCACTCAGTCGCCTACTCAGTCCCCCACTCAGTCGAAGTCACGGCGCTTTTCCGTCTCGCGCCCGGCGCTTTTGCTGCTTGCTTCTCTTGTATTCGCCGCGCTCGGCGCGGCCCGCGACAAGAACGCCACCGACAGCCGCGGCGTGTACCTTTCGATCGCGCAGGCGCCCGCCAAAGCGCGCGACGCGAAAAACCCCTACCAGGGCGATCCCGACGCGCTGCTCGCGGGCAAAAAACTCTACGTTCAACATTGCTCCGAGTGCCACGGCGCCAACGCGCGCGGCATGCACAACGCCGTGAATCTCCACGCGCCAGCGGTTCAGAACGCAACGCCCGGCGAGCTTCAATGGTTTCTGCGCAACGGTAGCCTCTTTCACGGAATGCCGTCCTGGTCCGGCCTGCCTGAACAGCGCCGCTGGCAAATCGTCACCTACCTCAAATCGCTTCGCTGACATTCCGCTTCGCCGACATTCGCGTGTACCAACGCGCTGCGCCATCGAGCCGCGTCCGTGATTCCTGCTACAATATCGCGTGGAGTTGGCCTGCAACGCAGGTGACGTTGCGAAAGCCTATTTGAACCAACACTGGATCCCCGGGAGCCCGCGTCGTCCTGCCCTTGTGCAATCCTGGGCCGGCTTGCCGGCTCGCGACAGCCTTAAAGCAGGCGCAGGGCACCCACTTATTCGTGGGGTTCAGGGCCTAGTAACGCACGGCGGAGTGGACCGCTCCTAAGAATTCCGGCTGCCTGCCGCCGCGCGCCAATCTGATTTCAGAAAGCGAAACGTGCAAATTTTATTCGTGGGAGATATCGTCGGGTCGCCCGGCCGCAAAATCGTTCATGATCGCCTGGCAGACATTCTTACGCAGCGCCGCGTCGATCTCTGTATCGCCAATGGGGAAAATTCCGCGTCGGGATTCGGTATCACTCCTCGTCTAGCCGAAGAGCTTTTCTCCTGCGGAATCGAAGTGCTCACGGGCGGCAATCACATCTGGGATCGCAAGGAAATCCTGGATTTTTTCCCCCATGAGCCGCGCCTCCTGCGCCCCGCGAATTTTCCAAACGGGCTTCCCGGCGCGGGTCTCTACGTCGGCAAGACGAAAACCGGCATCGGCTACGCCGTAATGAATCTGCAGGGACGAACCTTCATGGCCTCGCTCGATGATCCCTTCCGCACCGCCGATCGCGAGCGCGCGAAAATTCCAGCCGATGTGAAAGTAATCGTCGTCGATATGCACGCGGAAGCCACCTCTGAAAAGCAGGCTATGGGCTGGTATCTCGACGGTAAAGTTTCCGCCGTGCTCGGCACGCACACGCACGTGCCCACGGCCGACGAGCACGTTCTACCAGGCGGCACCGCCTACATCACTGACGCCGGCATGACCGGCCCGCACGATTCCGTGATCGGCATGGAAAAGCAGGGCGTGCTGCAGCGCTTCCTCGACGCAATGCCCGCTCGCTTCGTAGTGGCCGAGGGCGACGTGCAGATGAACACGGTGCTACTCGACATTGACGAATCCACCGGCCGCGCCCGCTCGATCCAGCGCCTGAATTTCCGTCTGGACTAGTCTGTTCGATCGTCCCTTCCGCGTTGTCAGTTCGCTATCGTTCCGCGCGCTAACAAATCGCGCCGGGTCTCGTCTCACACACCACAGCCAACCGGAGTCCTGATGCCACACATGACGCAGGCGAGCCGTCGAATACTGTCTTTCACTTTCATCGCACTGGTTTTTTCACCGCTCGCGCTTGCGCAGTCCACTTTCCACGGCAATCTTGCGCACACTGGCGTCTACGATTCTCCCGGTCCCACGAAATTCACGGGAGTGAAATGGTCCTTCAAGACCAATGGTCCAGTAGTTAGTTCGCCGGCCATCGCGGGCGGTTCGGTGTTTATCGGAAGCCTTGACGGTTCGCTTTACGCCATCGACCAGGAGACCGGCCAGCAGAAGTGGAAAACGGATCCCACCGACAGCATCGCTTCGTCTCCTGCGGTTGCCGACGGAATCGTCTATTTCCTGAGCTACGATCGCGCGCTGTACGCAGTTGCCGCTGATACCGGCGCCGCGAAGTGGCTCTTCGCCACCGGCGGTGAGAGAAAGTTTGAAGCGAAAGGACTGCACGGACTCATGCCCGCCGACCAGAACATCCCCGATCCGATGGATGTGTTCCTTTCTTCGCCGGCGGTCTTCAATGGCCGCGTCTATTTCGGCAGCAGTGATGGTCATGTCTACGCAGTCGACGCAAAGACCGGCGTTCTCTCCTGGTCGTTTGTGACAAAAGACGTGGTGCACGCCTCACCTGCGATCGCGAACAACACCGTTTACATTGGAAGCTGGGACAGCAATCTCTATGCCCTGGATGCCGAGACCGGCGCGGAAAAATGGCGGTTCAAAGCAGGAGAAGATCCCGTTGTGCACAACCAAGTGGGATTTCAATCTTCGCCTGCGGTTGTGGATGGCACTGTTTACACCGGATGCCGCGATGGCCACGTCTACGCAATCGACGCTGCCACTGGCGTGAAGAAGTGGGACTACTCGACAAGCCAGTCGTGGGTGAATGGCACACCTGCCGTGCGTGACGGAGTGGTGTACGTTGGCACGTCTGATACGCATCGTTTCCATGCCATCGACGCGAAGACGGGACGGTTGCTATGGGTCTTTGACGCGAAGAGTCTGATTTTCGGCTCGGCCGCGCTTGCAGGCAATCTTGCCTATGTCGGCGCTTTCAATGGCCACCTCTATGCTATCGATACAAAGTCCGGCGAGCTTACCTGGGATTTCCAGACCGAATCATCGAAGAAAAATTTGCTGGAAGTTCTGAATCCCGATGGGAGCATTGCGACATCTCATCCGTTTTTTCACAATTTTCTCGATATGACGCTGTATCTGTACCGGAGTTTTTCCGTTGGCGCGATCCTCTCGTCGCCCGTGATTGACCATGGCACTATCTTTTTTGGTAGCGCCGACGGCAACGTCTACGCACTCCACTGACCACTGATTCTCGAGCGTTTCTCGTTCAGTTTGCGCTAGTGGAGCTTCCGCTAACGAATTCGAACGGCGCTCACGGCCAGTCCGCAAGCATCGTATCGATCGGGCCACCCTTCCAATACGTAGAATTCCTCGTGGGGCCGGCGCACGGCATAGGCCTTGGCGCTTTGTTTCGCAGGATTCTTTCTGGAAGTGGTCATCGCGACCTCCACCGCTAGGTTAACTATTTATAGACAACCGGCACATTCGTCGCAATCTCCATGCAACGCGCTGAGGTCAGCGAGCGTCTCTAGACTGGGTCTCCCATAAAATGTTCCGCCGCAGCCAGCTCGGCGCAATCGCCGTTTGCACACTCTTCGTTCTCGCCGCGGTGTATCTCGCGCCCGCAGCCGCCCAGAATTCAGAAACCGAAATTCGGGCGCGCGCACGCGTACTTCCGGATATTGGGCCAGGCTTGATCGGAATTAAGCGCGACGCTACCGGCCACTATTACGTAGTCGCTTCGCCAGCGAGCACAGTTTTGATCTTTAGCGCCGACGGTAAGCGTATCGGTGAGATTCCCGGCGCGAGCGTTCAGGACGCCGTTTCTTCGGACGCGAAGAAAAGTTCAAAGATCGTTTTCGCCGCCGACTTCGATGTAGATTCGAGCGGCCACGTGCTTGTGGCGGACCGCGGCGCAAACAATGTGAAAATTTTTGCCGCGGATGGGTCGCTCACCGGCACGATTCCAATTCCCGCTCCGACATCTGTCGCGGCTCTTTCCGGTAACGAATTGGCCGTCACGTCGCTGCGTTACCGCTGGTTGATGGGAATTTACGGATACGCAGGCACCCTTGTTCGCGCCATCGGAGATCCGGGAGATTTCGCGCGCGGGACGGACGCGCATCGCACTCCCGATCTCGGCCGCGTTTCCTCGGACCCGGCCGGAAATCTTTATTACGTTTTCCTGTTTTTGCCCGAGCCGACGGTGCGCAGATTCGATCGCTTCGGCTTCGCGGGCAGTGAGATCGCACTGGAAGAATTCGCCGCCACGGCTCGTCATCACGAGTTGTTCTCTTCTGATTCTGACGATAATTCGCGGCGCGTCAGGACGCAGATCAGTGCGCTCGCCGTTGATCCCGCCTCACAGGAAATCTGGGTCGCGATCGGAAACGAATTGCGGCGCTTCGACAAGAATGGCGTGCCCATCGGCTCCTATCGCACATTGTCTCCTGCGGGCGCGCCGTTGAGTGCCAAGGCAATCCTCGTCGAACCCGACCGATTGCTTCTCGGCACCGAGGCTTGGGGCATCTTCGATTTCGTCAAGCCCGAAAAGGTTCCCGCAAATTCATCAGCACATTGATCGGCGCAGCCCATCTCTCGAAAGTTTCGTACCGCAAAAATATTTTGTAAGAAAGCAATAAGAAAATTCACGCAAAAATAATCTTGGCTTCGCCTTCCGTCCTGTGGAAAAGCTGTGAGTAATGTGTGGAGTCTACGCTTGTTGTTCGCTCAATTTTCTCTTGCTGTCTTCGCCGCAGTTAGGCAGAATCCCGTCTCGCGACTCTCTTAAATGCGGGCAAACGCGAGCACTCATCGTACGTTGCACACGCGGGCGCGGGGTGCGACAAACTCTGAAAGGCCAGACTAAAAGCCTCACCCAGTCAGAAATCTATTTTCCACAGCATTTCCACACCAGTGGAAATTGCGCGGGGGCTAACTTTTGCTATGAATTTGTGGGATAAGATACTTCAGCACACTGAGCGGCGCGTCAATCCCCACAGTTTCGCCACATGGTTTCGTCCTACTCGCCAGGAATCGGCTGAGAACGATCGCTTGGTCGTTCGCGTTCCTACGCGCCTCTTCTGTAAGCGCTTAGCTGAAACCTACGGCGAGCTGTTGCAAGCCGTGCTCACCGAAATCGGTAAGCCGCAAGTAGTGCTCGAATACATTTGTGCCGAAGTGGAGCCTGCACCGGCCACGCCTTCCATTCCACAAGCGCAGGCCAAACTCGATTTTGATTCCACGATTCCCCAGCTGAATCCGCGGTACACATTTGACACATTCATCGTCGGCGCGTCGAACCAGTTTGCGCACGCAGCCGCCGTCGCCGTGGCCGAGCAGCCGTCAAAATCTTATAACCCGTTATTTTTGTATGGCGGAGTGGGACTTGGCAAAACGCACCTGATGCAAGCCATCGGCCACTCGCTCAAACGCCGCGATCCTTCGCTCCGTCTCACCTACGTCAGCGCGGAAAAATTTACCAACGAAGTGATCTCCTCGATTCGTTTCGAGCGTATGGCCGCATTTCGCGAGCGCTTCCGAACCATGGATGTCCTGATGATCGACGACATCCAGTTCATCGCCACCCGCGAGCGCACGCAGGAAGAATTCTTCCACACGTTCAACGCGCTCTACGACCAGCAGAAGCAGATCGTGATCTCGTCGGATTGTCCGCCCAAGGAAATCTCCTCGATTGAAGAGCGCTTGCGCTCGCGCTTCGAATGGGGACTCATCGCGGACATTCAGCCGCCAGACCTCGAGACCAAAATCGCGATTCTGCAGAAGAAGGGCGAGAACGAGCACGTTCAGATTCCAGATGACGTTGCCGAATACATCGCGCGCGCCATTAAGTCCAACATTCGTGAACTCGAAGGCGCCCTGATCCGCCTGATGGCCTACGCTTCGCTCACCGGCGCACACATTGATCTCGTCACAGCACAGCAGGTGCTCAAGAACCTGATCGACACGCAGGAAAAGAAAGTCACCATCGAGCAGATTCAGAAGCGCGTCGGCGAAGTGTACGGCATCCGCGCGCAGGACCTAAAAGTTCGCAGCAATTCGAGAGTGATCGCCTTCCCGCGCCAGGTGGCCATGTTCCTTGTGAAACAGCTCACGTCCGCTTCGCTGCCAGAAATCGGCCGGCAATTCGGCGGCAAGCATCACACCACCGTGCTCCACTCGATTCACAAAATTGCCAACCAGCGCCAGACCGACAAAGAATTGAACAAGACGATCAACAGGCTACTCGACTCGTTCGGTTAGACTTAGCGGTTTGGCTGGTCGCTCGCACGCTTTCACCCTGTGGACGCCCTGTGGAAGTTGCCGCCAGCGCGTCGGTAGAAGCTCCAAGGGCGCGAGTTACCCACCGGCCGCGCGGGTTTCCACAGCGCAGTCGAATTACTAACCACCGGTGGGAATAGCACTTATACCGTTTTCCGCAATCTCCACAGATGCGGCGACGGCGACGGGTTTTTCTTATACTTATTTATTCAAATAAAGAAAAGCAGTACAGTAGCCGCAGCAGCAAAGGGGATTAACGCATGACGGAAGCGACAGCGTCTGCCCGTGCCACTCACGAAGAAAAAGGAACTGGCCCGATGGAATTCAGCGTAAAAAAGTTTGACCTGCTCGAAGAGCTCCAGCTCACGCAGGGCGTCGTCGAACGCAAGACGACCATTCCCATCCTTTCGAATCTTCTATTCGAGGCCAAGGGCAATCGCCTCACCATCACCGCAACGGATCTCGAGCTGAGCATCCGCACGTCCTGCGAAGCCAAGGTGAAGAAAGAAGGCGCCGGCACGATCCCCGCTAAAAAACTTCTCGAGCTCGTGCGCTTGCTGCCCGAAGAGGAAATTCGCTTCAAGCTTCTCGAGAACCACTGGGTTCAGGTGACCAGCGATCGCCGCAATTACAAGCTCGTCGGCATGTCGAAAGAGAATTTCCCCGCGCTGCCGCAGTTTCCGCACGCGCTCGTAAAAATTCCTGCCAAGCTTATTGCTGACCTGATTGCCAAGACCACCTTTGCCATTTCGCTCGAAGAATCGCGTTACACGCTCAACGGCGCGCTCATGGTCCTCAAGCCCGGCTCAATCACCATGGTTGCCACCGACGGCCATCGCCTCGCCATGGTCGAGCGCGACCACAAATTCGAAGGCTTCTCCGCCGAAACGCGCGTCCTCGTCCCCAAAAAGGCGATGACCGAAGTGCAGCGCCTCGCTGCTGAATCCGGCGATGATGGGCAGGTGGAATTCGCGCAGGACGAAAGCCATCTCTTCTTCCAGTTTGGCCGCCGGCTGCTCACCTCGCGCAAACTCACCGGCCAGTTTCCCAACTACGAAGCCGTCCTCCCGCGCGAGGTCACCAAGGTGGTCGTTCTCGAACGCGCAGAGCTTCAAGATGCGCTGCGCCGCGTCTCGCAACTCGCCGACTCCCGCTCGCACGCCGTGAAATTCATGCTGGCCAAAGAAGGCCTCGAGATTTC
>Ga0210401_10005909_pt1 | contig 12520 bp, 6 predicted proteins | sample IncBWH32MmetaG_FD_150866 | JGI IMG/M metagenome (GOLD analysis project Ga0210401, IMG submission 150866) | Forest soil microbial communities from Barre Woods Harvard Forest LTER site, Petersham, Massachusetts, United States - Inc-BW-H-32-M | ecosystem: Environmental > Terrestrial > Soil >... | reverse complement strand
CTCGGGGGTATTCATGGCCGGGCCACCTATGAGATTTATGGAAAACCTGAAAGTGGGGGCAAGGAGACCAGAGCGGTACGCCGATGCCTCGGCACCGACCACGGTCCCATGAAAATTCCCAACGCCATAAGGTAACGAAGCAGTGAAGGCAGCGGTGCGGCCGAAAAGCCTGAGCGAGTGGGAGTAGCTAAAGACCGGAACGTGGACCCTGGCCGTAGCGCCGGTGATGGGGAGGGTTCCGTCAAATATGATGCCGCCGTCGTAGAAGGAATACGTCAGAGTGACCGCGTTGGAATGGATGGGAGTGACGAGATAGGCCCTGGGAGCGAGATCCTGGGCATGGCAGTTCACGGCGGCGAGGCACGCAATGAAGAAGAGAGCGAGCCGACGGGACCCTGCGCTTAAGAACTTCATTTTACTCAATGTATGGACGGCGCGCGGGACCTGACACCTGTAAGTATTGACAGGTTGCTTCTCTCCCGGCGGCGCGTAGGATGCGACTGTCCCACGGATCAGATCCCGGCGCGTGAAATTCGCGACTTAGTGCCGGGAGTCACGCGTCTTGAAGGTGGGCGATGGCCAGCGCTTCGTTGAATCCTGCCCAAGCATCCGAGCAGAACCTCCGGACTCCACACATAAACACGGAAGCTAGAGAGCATAAATACCCGTGCCTGTACCAGATCAATACGCGTGTCTGGCTGCGAGACTTGTCGCAGAGCTTGGCACGGCAGGCGACATTGGACGACATCCCTGACGGCGAGCTGGATCAGCTGGCGCAAGCGGGCTTTGACTGGCTCTGGTTTTTGGGTGTGTGGCAAACAGGACCGGCCAGCCGGCGAGTGTCGCGTGAGAATTCGGAGTGGCAGGGCGAGTTCCGACAACTTTTGCCAGATCTTCAGCAAGAAGACGTCTGCGGTTCTTGTTTTGCGATTACAGATTATGCGGTCCATTCCGACTTTGGCGGAGATTTGGCTCTGGAGCGACTCCGGCACAGGATGCACGAACGAGGAATGCAACTGATGCTAGATTTGGTGCCCAATCATACTGGACTGGATCATCCGTGGGTTCAGAGTCACGCGGAGTTTTACGTGCACGGCACGGAAGAGCAGCTTGTCCGCGAACCCCAGAACTATGTGCGCATCGCGGTCGGCACAAAACGCCGGGTGCTGGCCTACGGTCGTGATCCGTATTTTGCGGGCTGGCCCGATACACTGCAGCTGAATTACGCGGAGCCATCACTCCAGGAGGCCATGCAACAGGAGCTACGGAGAGTGGCCGCGAAGTGCGATGGTGTACGTTGTGACATGGCGATGTTGATTCTGCCCGAGGTCTTCGAGCGGACATGGGGTTTGCGAATGGAACCGTTTTGGCCCAAAGCAATCCAGTCCGTCCGCGCGGACCGGCGAGACTTTCTCATGATGGCTGAGGTCTATTGGGACCTCGAATGGACGCTGCAGCAGCAAGGCTTCGACTACACATACGACAAGCGACTCTATGATCGGCTTCGCGAAGGGCACGCACGGCCAATCCGAGATCATTTCCGCGCGGACGCAGAATTTCAGCGGAAATCGGCGCGGTTCCTTGAGAATCATGATGAGCCGCGAGCGGCCGCAATATTCACGCCAGAGGTTCATCGAGCTGCTGCCGTCTTGACTTACTTTTGTATGGGCCTACGGTTCTTTCACGATGGGCAGTTTGAGGGTCGAACAAGAAAAGCTTCCGTACACGTTGAGCGCCGGCCTGTTGAGCCGGTGGAAAGCTCGTTGCGTGACTTTTACGCTCGGCTTTTGAGCTTCGTAACCCAGCCTGAGATCAAAGACGGGGAGTGGCAGTTGCTTGATGCCGCGCCAGCATGGGATGGCAATCGGACCTGGGACTGCTTCGTCTCGTTCGCCTGGCAGCGACCCGGCGGCCAGCCGCTTGTCGTTGTCGTGAATTACGCGCCGAATCATAGTCAATGCTATTTGTGGCTGCCGTTTCACGAGATCCGCGGACATACCGTGCGCGCGCAGGACCTGATGGGCTCGGCAATTTACGAACGCGGCGGCGATGAACTGACCTCTCAGGGCCTGTACCTGGACATGCCGCCCTGGGGTTACCACGTATTCCGATTGGAGGCGCTCTGAAGAACAAGGGCGCTCGAACCGTTCGAGAACATTTAGGGAGAACTGTGATCATGAGCAAGACCGCAGAAGCACTGCGTTTGGAAGCTGAACGCGACCAAAAGGTAGCTTGGAAAAAGTGGGGACCCTATCTGAGTGAACGCCAGTGGGGCACCGTCCGCGAAGACTATAGCCAAGACGGCAACGCCTGGGACTATTTCAGTCATGACCAGGCACGATCGCGCGCGTACCATTGGGGAGAGGATGGGCTCGCGGGCATTTCCGACGACAAACAAAAGCTTTGCTTTGCCCTGGCGTTGTGGAATGGCCAAGACCCCATCCTGAAGGAGCGCCTATTCGGACTGACGAACAGCGAGGGCAATCACGGAGAGGACGTAAAGGAATACTACTTTTATCTGGACAGCACGCCGACGCACTCCTACATGAAGTACCTCTATAAATATCCTCAGCAAGCGTACCCGTATGACAACCTGGTGAGCACCAACAGGAATCGGACGCGCAACGATTTCGAGTACGAGCTGCTGGATACGGGCGTCTTCAATGACGATCGCTATTTCGATGTGTTTGTCGAATATGCGAAAGAGGCGCCGGAGAACATCCTAATCAAAATCACGGTTTTCAACCGAGGGCCGGAGCCCGCTACCTTGCATGTGCTGCCGACGCTGTGGTTTCGCAATGAGTGGTCATGGGGTGGTGAAGTTGTTCGTCCGAATCTCAAGGAACAATCCACTGAAGGAGGCGATAGATCGATTGTCGCTTCGCATCCCGAGACAGGAGACCGGATTCTATATTGTGAAGGCGCGGAGGAGTTGCTTTTCACCGAGAACGAAACGAACAATGAACGGCTCTTTCATTCGCCCAACCGGACTCCGTATGTCAAGGACGGGATCAACAACTATCTGGTGGATGGACGGCGCGAGGCGGTGAATCCCGAGAAGAATGGGACGAAAGCTGCGGCGCACTATCGAATCACGGTGGGTGCGGGCCAATCTAGGACCCTTCGTCTGCGACTGGCCCAGGCGGCTCCGGCGGCCTTGGTGTCGACAGAGAACAAGCTGGGTGTTCCGTTTGGAAGTGGCTTCGACGCGACAATGCAAGCGCGGCACAAGGAGGCAGATGAGTTCTATGCCACCATCATTCCATCGTCGTTGTCGGCCGACACGGCCAACGTCATGCGGCAGGCATTGGGGGGCATGCTTTGGACCAAGCAATTCTATTTCTACGACGTTGACCGATGGTTGGCCGAGCATGGAGCCGACCCGTTCAAGGCTAACGGGCGTCGTGCTCCGCGAAACGACCATTGGTACCATATGTACAATGCAAATATCATTTCGATGCCGGACAAGTGGGAATATCCCTGGTATGCGGCGTGGGACCTGGCCTTCCACATCTTCGCACTGACGCTAGTGGACCCGGATTTTGGTAAACAGCAGTTGGACTTGATGCTCCGGGGATCCTACTTGCACCCTAACGGGCAACTGCCAGCGTATGAGTGGAACTTCGGCGACGTGAACCCTCCGGTACATGCCTGGTCTACGATCTTTACCTATCGCCTGGAGAAAGCTCGCGGAAAAGGTGACCTGGACTGGTTGGAGCGGAGTTTCCACAAGTTGCTACTGAATTTTACATGGTGGGTCAATCGCAAGGATCGCACCGGCAAAAACGCTTTCGAGGGCGGATTCCTTGGGCTGGACAATATTGGCGTCTTCGACCGTAGCGCGCCGCTTCCAACCGGTGGGCACTTAGAGCAAGCAGACGGCACTGCATGGATGGCGCTGTATTGTCAGAACATGCTGGAGATCGCCGTGCAGTTGGCGATGGAGAAGGCAGCCTATGTGGATATGTGTGCGAAGTTTATCGAGCACTTCCTATGGATCGCGGCAGCCCTGGCACATGGGGGCGGGGACGTAGGGATGTGGGACGAGGAAGATGGGTTTTTCTATGACGTCCTACGGCTACCTGACGGCAGCGCTGAGCGCCTGAAGGTGCGTTCCATGGTGGGACTGCTCCCACTGTGCGCCGTTACGGTTTTCGAGGGAGAAGTTGTAGGAAAGTACCCCGAGCTAGGCGAAGAATTGCGCCGGTTTCTCGTTGTCCGCCCAGAACTCACTACCTTCATCCACGACCCCGTCAAGGTCGGTTGTGGCGGCCGACGACTGACTTCCGTCTTGAATGAGACCAAGCTTCGTCGGGTGCTGGCGAAAATGCTGGACGAGAACGAATTCTTGAGTGCCTATGGCATCCGGGCACTCTCCCGGTATCACGCCGAGCACCCCTACGTGTTTCGGGTGGGTCAGCAGGACTACAGCGTCTCATACCTACCGGGGGAGTCTGACACCGGCATGTTCGGCGGTAATTCCAACTGGCGCGGGCCAGTCTGGATGCCCGTAAACGGCCTGATCATCCGGGCGCTACTGCAGTATTACAGCTACTACGGAAATGAATTCACAGTCGAATGCCCTACCGGATCGGGACGACAGATGAACCTGTACCAGGTCGCTGAAGAGCTATCACGCCGCCTCAACAACATCTTTTTGAAGGACAAGGATGGCCGGCGGCCAGTATACGGGGAAACGCGCAAGTTTCAGGAAGACCCCCAATGGCGCGACTACCTTTCGTTCTTTGAATACTTTCATGGCGACAACGGGGCGGGACTGGGCGCAAGTCACCAGACGGGGTGGACGGGTACCATCGCTCGCGGCATGCATCTGTTCGCGACTACCACGCCGGAGCAGGTGCTTGCGCTCGGCAAGGCTGCGGGCGTCACCGAGGTAGCGGAAAAGGCAAAGAGCGCTCAGGCCGGGAGTGGAACTGGCGGCAGCAATCGCTAGACTTGATATCGGTCTTGAACCGGAGAGGCTGGAGGCTCGTCGGTTGGAGTCTAGGCTGGCAGTGCGTCTCATGCGGTCAGGCGGGCGACACCAGGCTTCTCTCAAGAATTCGCTTAGTTCCATTCGCGTAAAATCGAGCGCCGCTTGGCTCAGAACTTCTCTGGGACGAAGTGTCTACCCCGCAGCGGAGCCTGGTCGTCGTAGCTGCCTTTGTCTTTACGCTTGGGCAGCTTCACTTTCTCCCGCGGGGCCTTACCGTAGGGGATGACGCTCAATAGATGGGTGATGCAATTGAGCCGGGCCCGCTTCTTATCGTCCGAGCGAACGATGTACCAGGGAGCATGCTTGGTGTCGGTGGCCTTGAACATGAGGTCCCGAGCACGAGAATACTCGTACCAGCGTCGATAGGATTCCAAATCCATTGGGCTGAGCTTCCATTGTCGGACCGGATCGCTAATGCGGGCGTCGAATCGCCGCTGCTGCTCTTTTTTTCCGACTTCCATCCAATACTTGATCAGAATAATTCCACCGTCCACTATATATTGCTCGACAGTGGGGCAGAGCTCCAAAAACGCCTTATGCTGCTCCGGTGTGCAGAAACCCATCACATATTCCACGCCGGCACGGTTGTACCAACTTCTGTCGAAGATGACGATTTCTCCAGCAGCCGGAAAATGCTGGATGTAGCGCTGAATATACATCTGGCTCTTTTCGCGATCGGATGGAGCCGGCAGGGCCACCAAACGGAAGACGCGAGGGCTTACGCGTTCCGTGAGGGCGCGGATCGTGCCGCCTTTTCCGGCGGCATCACGCCCTTCGAAGACGACAATCACTCGAAGACCTTTATGCTTGACCCAATCCTGAAGTCTGCAGAGCTCAGCCTGGAGTCGCGAAAGCTCCTTTTCGTACTGCTTGCGCTTGAGACGGTCGTTGTTTCCGCCTTCGCCCTTAGCCATGGCAAAACACTCCTCCTCGGACGCCTCCGGACTCTCCCCTCGATTTGAGTCTGCGACTCGCAGACCAAAGGTCCACAGTCTGTCGATGGTTTTACTGGAAGCGTAACGAGCCTGCTGTTTCGGCCCGGGCCGAAACACTGTCAAGACTGACAGTGCCGACGTTAAGCAAGGGAAATACGTTGCGGTATACGTGCGACCCCGAGGGACTCGGAGTCGAGCCGGATCTGTGGTGCGAGGTAGCTGACCATTCGCGTGTTGTAAGTCGTAGTAGTGGCTTCGAAGTGCTGCTGGCAGTTCTGACGGGAGTCACAAGTGACGCGCACGCTGGCTAGGTGCAAGACAGTCTTAGTGAGTCGGGAACTCGCCCACGCAGAGTAGTACTTTTTTGATGCCGTACGAATTGAAGCAAGACTTGACCGTTCCGCCTTCAGGCCGTAGGCTTTTATTGGGTCTCGAAGCTTGTGGTAGCGAGCCGAGTGAAGTTGTTGTGCATCACTGAGGTTGCGTTGCGAGGCACATCTGCGTAATCCGTGCGTGCTCCATGACCGCGTAGAGCTAACCTCTTCTACCAACGGTGCGGTGCGAAGTTTGGGAGAAGAGACCATCTCTGACGCGTCGAATCTTTCCCCTGCGATTACGCGCATTATAGTGGTGGAAGATTTCGAACCCTTCCGCGCTTTCGTTACTTCTTTCCTCAGAGAAAAGCCGGACATGCTGGTGATTTGCGAAGCGTCGGATGGACTAGACGCGGTCGCAAAAGCCGAACAACATACCCCCGATTTGATCTTGATGGATATCGGCCTCCCTAAGCTTAATGGAATCGAAGCAGCGCGACAGATTCTGGAGTCCGTACCGGCGGCGAAAATCATTTTTCTCACCCAAGAAAGCTCTGCCGAAGTAATGCACAAGGCGCTCCAGTTGGGGGCATGTGGCTACGTCCTCAAATCGAGGGCTGGAAACGATCTGTGGGAGGCTATCGACGCAGCTCTTCGGGGCGAACAATTCGTAGGCAGAGGTTTGGCACGACCGTAGCAACGGAACAGCTCAAGACTTCGACCGAGTCCGGCTAAAGGAGGATTCGCTCAGTTCTCACACTCTTCTGAAGTGTTCGCGTTTCTTCCAGAGAGAGATTGGACCTCATAGACCCGCAGTTCAAGCAAACAATAATCTTTGGAAATACAAAGATCGATGGCTTATCCAGTCTCCTGGATCCAGGAAAATGGATGTTCACCTCAGAGTCGAACTCCGCCAGATTGTCTGACGTGCATGAATTGCAAATAGAAAGATCGTTTTTCATGGTGTTTCACAGCTTTCATGGAAGCAGCCGGTGCCGGGCATCTTCCCGCTTTCAGATGTTAATGTAAAGAGGCAAATTTCGATTGATTATGACCAGGATCATACATAGCTGACGTGGATATATCGTTCGATGCAGAAGATGGTTATGCTTTCGCAGACTTTGCAACAACATCAAGAGGAACTGTGGCACGGACTATCGTGCCGCGCTGAGGTTGCGACTCGACGAAAAGCTCGCCATGGACGAGCTTGAGCCGTTCCTTCATGCTGGTGAGGCCCAGCCCGCGTCCGGTTATAGCCTCTTCAGGATCAAAGCCAATCCCCGAATCGCTAACGGCCAGCTCAATCTCATTCGGTGCACCTCTGAGCCAAACCTGCAGGTCCAGTGATCCGCTATGCTTCAATGCATTCTGAATAGCTTCTTGCAGGACGCGGAAGAAACAGAGGGCGATCTCCTGCGGTAGCTTCTTCGGGACGCCCTCGGAGTGAAAATCAATCCGAACTCCTTGCGTCTCGGATATCTCTCTGCAGAAACTGGAGGCCGCTGCAGCGATGCCGAGATATTCCAGCTTCGAAGAGTGCAGACGGTGTGATAGAGCCTGAATGTCGCTTCCGAGACCCGAGACCTGCTCGCCAACTTCGTCAAGGCTATGGGCGACTGCAGTTGCCGAAGCGGGAAGGTCGCCCTTCAATCGTTCCAGATTCACTGCAAGCAATGCGATGCGTTGATTGATATCGTCGTGAAGCTCTCGCGCAATCCAGGTACGTTCCTGCTCTTGTGCCTCAATGAGCTTGCGGCTCATGCCGGAGAGCGCCTCTTGCGCCAGCTTGCGCTCAGTGACGTCGATGCACGAGCCGATATAGCCAGCAAAGTAGCCGTCCGCCTTGAAGGTTGGAACGCCCAAGTCGGAAACCCAGCGATATTCTCCGTCATGCCGCCGAAGACGATACTCCACCTGGAAAGAGTCGCGCCGATCGAAGGCGGTTGTGTAAGCCTTCAGGCAGCTATCGAAATCCTCGGGGTGAACTCCTTCCGTCCAGCCGTTTCCAAGTTCGGCTTGAAGGGAGCGGCCGGTGAACTCCAGCCAGGGTTGATTAAAGAACGTGCACAGCTTGTCGGTACCTGACATCCAGATCATTACGGGCGCGGCGTTGGTGATCAAGCGAAAGCGCTCTTCACTCTCGTACAGTAACTCCTCTGCGCGCTTCCGCTCGGTTATATTTCTGGCGATCTTGGAAACACCCACGACCTTGCCTGCCGAGTCGCGTATCGGAGAAATGGTCAAGGAAACATCGAGACGATTTCCGCTTTTTGCCATGCGTATTGTTTCGGAGTGCTCGAGTGAATCACCTGCTTTGATGCGTCGTAAAATCTCGGCTTCCTCCTCCCGCAGCTTGGGGGGGATGATCATGGTAATCGGCTGTCCCAGTGCCTCGGCCTCAGTGTATCCGTACATCCGCTGAGCGCCCGGATTCCAGCTCGTGATGACATCGTTTAAACTCACGGACATGATGGCGTCGTCGGAAGATTGCACGATGGCGGCGAGCTTGCGTTGTGTATCCTCAGCCCGTTTGCGCTCGGTGATGTCCCGAATGATGACGGTGAACAGCTTCCTGCCGCCGGCTTGTACCTGAGAAATGGAGGCTTCAATGGGAAATTCTTCGCCACTTGCCCGAAGGGCCCACAATGCGTCCAAGGCTCCCACGGCGCGGTTGGTGCCCCCGGTCTCGCCAAAATGGGGAATATGCGCTTCATGAACGGAGCGGAAGTGCCGCGGTACGAAGCGGCTGATCGGAGTTCCAATCGCATCTAGCGCCGGGCAACCGAACATTTTCTCGGCAGCGCTGTTGAACACAACGATCCGCTGTTCCTCATCGACAGCGATGATGGCGTCCATCGCTGATTGGATGATGCCCTCCAAACGGCCCTCGCTATCGCGCAGCCTCTCCTGCGTCTGCTTTAGCTCGGAGATATCCACCTGGACTGACGCGGTATGTAAGATGTTTCCCTGGGCATCCTTAACGGCCCCCACATTGAGAAGCACCGTTCGCTTCTGCCCCTGCTTAGTGATTATCACCATCTCTTCATTATCAAGCGTGCCCACCCTTTTCCACTTCTCAAATAGATCAGCCATTTTTGAATGTGACTCGGGAGCATAGATTGTGGACAAGGGCTTGCCTATGAGTTCTTCTTTGGTGTAACCGTAGGCTTGGCAAGCTGCTGGATTGGCGTCCAAAATCTGACCGCTCAGCGACACCATGTAGCAATATTCCGGCACGGTCGCAAAAAACTGCGCAAAGCGATGCTCGGAAGCCTGCCGGGCTTCCTGTGCTCGCTTCATTTCGGTGATGTCGAGCGTTACGGAAAGGGCGCATGCCTCACCATTCATCTCCATCAATTCCGCGGACGCCAAGCCCGTCAGTACCCCACCGGTTCTTGTGCGGAATTGAAGCTCAAGATTTCGAAGGCCGGCTTTTGCCAGTAGCCGTTTTGCGAGTTCCGTTCTTTGGTCGGGATCAACCCACAACCCGATATCAAAGGGAGTCCTGCCGATTACCTCGTCGCGGCTCCAACCTGTTAGACGCTCAAAGGTTTCGTTGACGTCAATGTAGCGATGATCCTTTGCGCTCGTTAGAGTGAGAGCCATAGGGCTCTGGCGAAAAGCCTTGGAAAACTTCTCTTCAGACTTCTTCAAGGCCTCGCCGTCGTTTTCCCGCTCCTCAACCAGCGCGGCCAGAACCATGAAAGGTCCAGCCGTAAAAAACAGGAACAACTGCAGCGAAAACACATTCTTGAGCGGCCCCGATTCGATGAACGGACCTCGTCCATGGACTGCGCCCCAAATGGACAAGGAACCAACTGCGATGACCGCAGTACCGACCCCAAGTGACTGGAAACGCAACGCGGCCCACAGGAGAAACGGCACGGGAGAATAGAGCATTGCTGCCGGGATGCTCCCTCCGGGCGCGGCGAAAGCGAAGTATCCGACGAGAGCTAACCCCGCAAACAACGCGATTGCTTCCAAGTAATGAGTTCGCGGTTTATTTACCCATGTTCGAATTTTTCTGCCCCAACCCCAAATTGCCGGTACCAGGATCAGAAATCCTAATGCCTCTGAAAAGAAGGAAATCTTCCAGCTAGCCCAGTAGTCCCCCTTGGTTGCAAGTGCGCCGATAAACGCTCCAAAGCATGGCGCGAGGAACACGGCAAAGAATGAGTACTTTGCCAGAGCATTCAGGCTATTGAGCTCCGGTGTGCCACTGAAGGAGTAGCTAAGGCATAAGGCGGCCGTGAGGACTTCGACCGTGTCAGAAAAAATAAGGAGGGCAATCGAACGAAACGGCAGGCCTTCCTGTAAGTCATAGAGAACAAACGCTGCAAAAGCTGCCACGATGAGTAGTGGCCAGAATCTTCGTTGCACGAGCAGCAACACGGACACTAGAAGCACGTTACCCGGCCAGAGCGCCCAGCTCATCTGCGGACGTATCACAAGTGTTCCGCCCAGCTTTGCGGCTAGGTAGGACATCGCAGACACCAGGCACACCAACATCATTATGTGGAACGAATCCAGATTCGGGAGCACAACCGACTGGCGTCCGCGAGCGGTTTCGATGGCCTACCTCCCATGCCGCCGGAACGGTCTATGGCGCAATTGGACCGCGAGCGACAGGGCGCTCGAGACCCATGCAGAAGATGCGAGGATGCTACACCCGACCAAGGGCAATTAGCCACTTAGTCTTATAACGCCTGGTTCGAAGTACGGGAGGCGGGCAGGAGAGTGGAGTCGTGCTCGCCACGATGCCGATCGTTCCGTTCGGCGGGCTAGATTGCTATGACGCATGAATTGGCGCAACCGATGAATAGAACAACGGGTAGGAGCGCGACGGGCATCAAGACCCTCACTACGCGTGGACCCGCTCACATAGCCCTATACATCACGGCCCTATGGAGGTTCTTTCCGACAGCCAATCTGTTCCGGCACTCGTCAGTTATTTCTTTGGCGGCGGATAGTTCTTCAAAAGCTTTTGGACGGCTTTGGTGATGTTCTTTTGCTTTTTTTCGGGCTTGGCCTTGGGATCCAAGGTCTTTGAGGCTGTTCCGCGCCACACGAGTTGTTTCTGAGCGGCGTCGTACATGCTCAGGTCGAGCTGGCCAATATAGACGGTAGACGTGGAGCCGTATGTCGTTGTCGTTGCCATTCCACCATATCCATACCATCCTCTTCCCCACCCGGGTCCGTAACCCCAACCCGTGTTGTATGCCGTGAACTGTTTCTCCGTGCCGACTGCGGTCTGATAGCCGATATAGAGGTCGGCAGAATCGAGATCGGTCTTCGTCAGCCCTTTGTTGGCGAGTTCCGCGTCGATCGCGGCCGTTATCTGCTTCGCTGTCAGTTCATTTGGTTGGTCGGCATCCTTGATCGGCACCCATTTGTAAGTTTTGTATTTTGAAAAGTCTTTGTCCTTGTCGAAGTCGTAGCGGATGTCCTGAGCGACCGCAGAGGTTACCGCCACGAAAAGCAAAGCAATTGCCAGCAGTACCAGCCTTCTCATTTCCTAGTTCCTCCTTTGGAGGAAATCACGATTCCTTCAGGTCCATCGCAGCACACCGAGCCTCACCTATTGTCGTCGGTAGGCTGCCAGGTCTCAACTCCTCTACTCCGTGATCGTTTCGCTAACTGTAACCAAACCGCCTGATTGGGCCACTGGCAGAACTACCAGTTAGACCACGCGGCTCAACGAGTACCCACCATCTGTCACTTTTGACAGTTTCCAGCGGACTGAATTTTTCATACCGTCGGCGCTGTCAACCAGAGTCATGGGCCTAATCGGTGTAAATGGCGGGAAGCGTATATGACACCGCAGGCCAGAATCGGGACGTCTTCGGACGACACCATGAAGCTTCGAAGAGTTGAACGCGTTCTTCTCGTGATCGGTCTTGTGTTACTGGCCGTATGGGGTGCCGCGCGACTCTACCGGGTGATCGGTTCGAGGGCTGCAATTGCGCGATTCCAAGCGGACCAGCCGACGGACCCAATCGACAGGCCTGCCGTGTTGCCGAATCCCGACTCGACCTCACCGATTGATTTTCGCCTTTGGTCGGTTCAACGCATCTCGGCCTACAAGGAGAGTCTCAGCCAGAAGATGGAGGTTCCTCTGGCTGTCCTTCGCATTCCGAAGATCGACGTTGAGGTGCCAGTATTCAACGGCACAGACGACCTTACGCTGAATCGCGGAGTCGGAAGGATTCTGGGGACGGCCAGGATCGGACAACCAGGCAATCTGGGAATTGCGGGGCACCGAGACGGGTTCTTCC
>Ga0210401_10005908_pt1 | contig 12523 bp, 9 predicted proteins | sample IncBWH32MmetaG_FD_150866 | JGI IMG/M metagenome (GOLD analysis project Ga0210401, IMG submission 150866) | Forest soil microbial communities from Barre Woods Harvard Forest LTER site, Petersham, Massachusetts, United States - Inc-BW-H-32-M | ecosystem: Environmental > Terrestrial > Soil >... | reverse complement strand
CGATGGTCGACCATGAGCTAGGGTGGCGCACCACCAAGTCCATCAGGCGGACAAGTTGGGGTACGAAAAATACGAACGTGAATATGCCTAGTCCCAAAAAGGCGTGGGAGAACACTTGGCGGCAAATGTACCGGTCAATTAGGCGCATCGTTCGGAGGCGCCATTCTAGCACGCCCGAGATGCGCGCAAGCGAGCCGCGTTTGTTTACAATGAATTTCCGCAAAATGCGCCCCTTGTTCAAAGTGGGAGCGCCCAGTCGATGAACCGCGTTCACCTGATGATTCTGTGGCATATGCACCAGCCGCAGTATCGCGATCCATCGACCGGGCGTTACGTTCTTCCGTGGACGCGTCTGCACGCGCTTAAGGATTATTGGGGCATGGTACGCGTGCTCGAGGAATTTCCGCGCGTGCACGCCACCTTTAACGTTGTGCCTTCTCTTGGGATGCAGCTAGAGGAGTATGCGAGTGGAAAATTTGACGAGACGTGGTTTACGGCCGCATTTCGACCGGTGGCCAACCTCACTGCCGAAGATAAAGTAGAAATCATGCAGCGGGCCTTCCAACTGAATTACGACAATCTTCTGGCGCGTTGGCCGCGGTATATCGAGCTGCACCAGTGGGTGAGCGCCCAGGGCAGCGAGCGCGCGTCGCAAACTTTCGGTGAGCGCGACTGGCGCGATCTTCAAGTACTTTCTCAACTGGCCTGGATGGATGAGGAATATCTGGCGAGCGATCCAGTGGTGTCGGCCCTCGCGCGCAAGGGAGCCGATTTCACCGAACAGGACAAGGCGCAGCTTCGCGAAAAGCAGATCGAGCTTCTCGGACGGGTCCTTCCCGAATACCGGAAAGCCGCGATGGCCGGGCAAATTGAAATTTCAGCGACGCCTTTTTATCATCCGATCCTTCCGTTGCTTTGTGATTCCGACATCGCGCGCGTATCGAATCCGGGAACTCCTTTGCCCGCTCCCGCTTTCCGCCATCCGGAAGATGCCCGGGAGCAACTCGTGCGAGCACGCCGCTACCACGAGCGAGTTTTCGGGAAGGCGCCCGATGGGCTGTGGCCTTCCGAGGGATCCGTGTCGGATGAAGCTCTTTCCCTCGCTTCCGATTTGGGGTTTAAGTGGTTTGCGACGGATGAGGGTGTGCTGGGGAGGACGCTTGGCGCTGGGTTCGGCCGTGACGGCGCCGGCGTGCCGGACAATGCGGACAAGCTGTACTCACCGCTTCGCGTTCGAGTGGGCGGAAGGGAAATGGTGGGATTCTTCCGCGATCACTATCTTTCCGACCTTGTCGGGTTCGTCTACAGCCGAATGGATATGCACACTGCCGCCGAGGACCTTTACCAGCGCATCCGCGCGATCGGGGAACGTGTCCACATTGGGCGTCCGCTGACTGTTTCGTTGATTCTGGATGGGGAAAATGCGTGGGAATATTTCCGCGGCAATGGCCGCGAATTCCTGCGACAATTTTACGGGAAAATTGACAACGATCCGGATATTCAAGCGCTCACGGCGAGCGAGGCCGCGGCCGGCGCGGGTGAAATTCCCCGGAACAATGGAATTTTTCCGGCGTCCTGGATCAATGCCAATTTCGACGTGTGGATTGGCTCCGGGGAAGACGTGATGGCTTGGGAGCATCTTCGGCGGGCCCGGGACTTTTATACTCAGCAGGCGGACAATTCGGCCAGAGGGTTTCCCAAAGCGCCTACCGCAACGCAACTCTTGATCTCCTATGAAGCTCTTCTCGCGGCTGAGGGAAGCGACTGGTGCTGGTGGTACGGGCCGGAGCATAGCTCGGCGAATGACGCGGAGTTCGACGCGTTTTACAGGAAGTTACTTACCGAAGTATATCGGTCCGTGGGAGGAGAGGCGCCGGATGTGCTGGCCGAGCCGATCAAGCGGCAGCCCATGCCCGCGCTGTCTTTGCCGCCGACAGCCTATCTGAAAGTGAAAGTCGACGGTCGCGAATCGACCTACTTTGAATGGATGGGCGCGGGATTGTATTCGGCCGACCGGAGAAGCAGCGCCATGCATGGCCGCTTAATGTTGCTGCACGAAATCCGTTACGGCTTCGATGAGAAACGGTTTCACCTGCGGGTGGACGTTTTTTCTGAAGCGTTGAATGAACTTCGCGACGCCGAATTCCGGATTACATTTCGGGCCGAGCAGGAACTCCGCGTAGTGGTCCGCTTCGAGGGAGGCCGCGTGACCGGCTATCTCGTCGAGTCGCGCGATCTTTGCCTGTTGGGGCCGGATGAGGTGGTGAAGGTTGCCTTTGACCGCATCCTGGAAGTGTCGGTGGCAAAGGAAATGTTCTTGCTCGCCAATCGAAAAGCCATTTCCATGGGGGTCGCGCTGTGGGAAGGCGGCTTGCCGATGGATCTTCTCCCCGGCGAAGGGATGCTGGAGATACAGCTTGGCGAGGAAAATTGCGCCTGGTCGGTAGATTAGTTCGGTCAGACACATCAACTTATTATTGCAACATCAACTCGTGTGGCTGAGTTCCTCCCGAATTACTCGACGCAGAATAGTTTCCAGTGGCTCCTTCGCCTCACGAATGTACTGGCTTAGCGCTTGGTTCATCAGCGATTGATAGTTGCCACCGCCGGCTCGGTCGACCTGCTCGCGAAACCAGGCCAGAATGTCATCGTCGATCCGAATTGTGATTCTGGTCTTACTTTTTGGAGTGGGCACAACAGCACCGCGTTTTGCTTTTTTGAAATCGTATTCTGGTTTCATGTTTTTTCCTCATCCGGTGGATGCAACAGAAGGCCCGAACCTTGGTATTCCAGCCGTTCGCGCGGCGTGGCGAGCCGCGCCGAAATGAATCTTATCGTTTCGCCTCTCCACATATAGATCACGACGAGAAGCCTTCCGAGTATGTCCATCCCGACTGTAATCCACCGCTCTTCCTCTTCGAAATAGGGATCGCGAATGGTGAGGGCCAATTCATCCTCGAGCACGCTTAGGGCGTCCGAGAAAAGGACACCATGTTTGCGAAAATTAGCGGTTGCTTTGACCGGGTCCCACTCGAAGTCCACAGAACGATTATATGTACAAATGTGCATCATTGTCAAGGTCGACTGTGCCTTTGGGATGGGGCCAGCCAGCGAACATGAAAATTCTTCAATAGGGATGTTCCGGAGTAGAGGCATCACCACGTATACCCCGTGATTGGGTGAAAACCACCGCAAGTGGTTGATTGCAGTCATAGATCGTACGTCCTAGTCTGAAGCTCGGTTTCTAACTTTCTGCAACTAACTTATTCTAAAGGAATTAACAATCATTCCGATAGACTCCATATTGGCACGGGCATTGCATTATGTAGGGCGTCGGATTGAATGAACTGGTGCGGCACTAGAAGAACGGAGTTGCCGCGACTCGGTCGAGGAGGCCTCGATATGCGCTACCTAAAGTATGGTGTTTTGCTCGGACTTTGCATGGCTATGGCGGGGACGGCCAGCGCGCAGGTTAGGTTTGGCGTTGGGGTTGGAGTTGGGCCAGTCTATGCGGGGCCTGCTTATGTTGGGCCAGCTTACGTCGGACCTCCTCCGGCTTGCGCTTACGGCTACTATGACTATGCCCCTTACGCGTGTGCGCCATATGGATACTACGGTCCCGACTATTTTGTCGGCGGAGTGTTTATTGGTGCGGGTCCGTGGTTTCACGGCTTCTACGGTGGGCGTGGGTTCTATGGCCGTGGGCCGGGCTTCTACGGTCGCGATTGGGACAGGCGTGAAGGCGGATTCCGCGATCGCGGCGAATTCCATGGGGAAGGCGGATGGCGTCGTGAAGGTGGATTCCGCGGGAACGAGGGCTTCCACGGCGAACGTGGATTCCATGGTGACGGCGGCTTCCGCGGCGGGAACGGATTTCACGGCGGCGGAGGGTCCCACGGTGGAGGCGGCTTCCATGGTGGTGGCGGGTCTCATGGTGGAGGCCACAGGTAGTACTTGAGGCATTCATCTTTCACCATCGAACGGCTGGCGGCCAACTTTGCCAGCCGTTTTCTTTTTCCACTTTATTTAATTTCGCCGCGGAAAAGGCTCTAACACAGAGAACACAGAGAAGCACAAAGGACTACAGAGAAGATCGCATTCTTCTCGTCATGGCGAACCCTCAAGGTTTACTTTATGTGCTGTGTGTTGAAATCCGCGGTTCCGCCATTCGACCTCGCCCCCTAGAACAATTTAATGGCTATCGAGCGCGGGCTGGTTCCCACGGGAATCATGGTGATCAGGCTCTGCGTGCGAACGCGTATTACGGAAAGGTCGGCGGAGTCTTCGTTGGCGACGAGGAGCAGATCACCGCTGGGGTCCAGCGCGCAGGGACCGGGGTGCCTGCCAGTTGGGATTTGGGGTAAGAGATGGCGGGTGGCCATTTCGATTGGCGTGACTTCGTTGGCGGCGGCATCGGTGACATACACCAGGGATGCGTCCGAGGTCATGGTTCCGTCGATGGGCGCAGAGCCTAGGATCATGGACTCGGAAATTTCCGTCCTCCAGGTATCGACAATCTCGAGGCCGTGGGAGGTGGGAACATTGACGTACAGTTCTCCGCCATCTGGCTTCAACAGCATCGCGGCAGGCGGGCCAGTTAATTGCAAATTCGCAATGAGCGCATGGCGCTTTAGGTCCACTGCGGAAACTTCGTTTGAACCCGTTGCGGAAACAAATGCGACGGAATTGTCAGGCAGGATAGCCACTTGTTCGGGGTGGGAGGCGACGCCAATGGTGGCCAGTGATGCCAGTGTCGCTGCGTCGAAAATTTCCACGGTCGAGTCCTCGCGATTGGGAACGACGATCCGCTTGCCGTCAGGCGTTACTCGGGCCAGCCAGGGATGCTTTCCGGTGCGTGCGCGTCCAACAATTTGCCCCGTCCTGCAATCGATGGCCACGAGCGTTGCCGAGCCAGAAGCGGCAACGTAGGCGCGGTTTCCGTCCGGCGAGAAATCGAGAGCGAAGGGCGACAGGCCCACAGGAATGCGTGCCAGAATCTGGCCGCTGGCCGAGTCGATGGCGAACGCATAACCGCCCTCCGTTGAGACACCCCAGATTTGATTGAATTTCGGATGCGCCCGCAGTCCAGACGGTGCGGGGCCGACGGCGATTGTGGCGATCTTGCTCACGCGGATCAGATCGACGACGGAAACGGTGCCGTCTCCCGCGTTGGCTACGAAAGCATAGAGCCGCAAGCCTGGACGCAAAAAGGACGGGCGGCGTTCCTGGGCGATTTCGACGGTGGCGGAGGCAACGATCAGAATCGTTGTGACCAGTAAGCGGTAATTGAGGCGGCCTGACATCGGGAGGCAACGATTCTGCCATAGAGACACAGCGTCTCAGAAGAGAAACGACATACGAGAAGACGGACGAAGGGCAACGATTGGCTTAATTCCTACCTCGCGGCGAGGGCTTCCCGACACTTGAACGGCTTCTGGCAAGACCTAGTTTACCCTTAGCATCACGGCTTATCACAAATGTTAAAGATTGTGAAAATTAATGCAGCCGGGTGACTGCCCCCCGCATCCAAGGGGCTATGAATTCCACTGCCCCGAACCCGAGTATTCATGCGAGTGAGATTCTTGCCGCTTGGGGGAGAATCCTGACCGGCAGAGTCCCCATGCTTTCGATCGAGATCACGAGGGAATGCCCCCTGACTTGCCCCGGGTGTTATGCGTATGGGGATACGCATTTGGGGGGCGGGGTCACACTGAGTGAGCTTCGCGATTTCCGCGGGGATCAGTTAGTCGAAGGCATTTTGGGGCTGGTACGCAAGCATAAGCCTCTCCATGTTTCTTTGGTTGGCGGGGAACCCATGGTCCGGCATCGGGAGCTTGCGCGAATAATCCCGGCGTTAGCTGAGATGAAAATTTTCACACTCCTGGTAACTAGCGGTGTGATACCGATTCCTACGAATTGGATGGGCCTGCCAAGAGTTCGCGTGGCCATTTCCGTGGATGGGTTGCCCGAACACCACGACATCCGCCGAAAGCCGGCTACGTATGAGCGCATCCTCAAGAATATTGAGGGCTGCGTGGTGAATATCCACTGGGTGATCACGCGGCCGATGCTCGAACGTCGTGGCTATCTCGAGGAGTATGTAAATTTCTGGAACTCGCGGCCCGAAACGAATCGCATCTGGGTGAGCGTTTACACTCCACAAATTGGAGAAAAAAGCCTCGAGACGCTTGCTCCCGCGGATCGTGAAATTCTAGCCCGGGAATTGCCGCCTCTGGCGAAGAAGTATCCGAAATTGCTTTTTCACGACGGGCTCGCTAAAGCGTTTCTGCATCCGCCCAAGAATCCGGAAGATTGCCTTTTTGCAAAAATGTCGGCCAATTATTCCGCGGATTTTGAAACTCGCGTCGAACCGTGTGTTTTCGGGGGGACGCCTGACTGTTCCCAATGCGGATGCGCCGCGAGCAGCGGAATGCACTGGATCAGAGGGGTCAAAGTGGCGGGGCCTGTCAAGATCGGACATTTTGTCTCCAGCTCGGTGAAAATTGGACTCCTGATGAATCGTCTCCGATCGCGTCCGGCACGGCCTACGCGATGGACGCCCTCGGATGATCCGTCCAACGGTAAGACCGATAAATTCATCCAGATTCAATCCTGAAAACCCAATCCCCGGCACTTGATAACTGCTGTCCCTCGCTGGATATGATTGCCGCCAGCGTATGCATCCGATAGAATAGTCGACTTATAGCTCACCTGACGGCTTACCGAGGGAATGGCTGACCCATTGATCGGCACGGAACTCCCCTACGACGCGAGCGACGAATATCGTCCTGAACCTGAACCGATTCCCGGGCCGCCTGCTTGGCAGGACGGCAGCTTTCGCATCGGCATTCACACTTCGATCGCGGGAGACATCGCGGGAGCACTCGATTCCGCCGCAAAACTCGGCGCGAATGCGCTGCAGATTTTTTCTTCGAGCCCGCGAATGTGGCCGCGCGGAGGTTCGCGCATAGCGGAAGCGGATGCAACACGTTTCCGAGCACGCCGAGCGGAGCTGGGCCTTGGCCCGCTCGTGATTCACGACAACTACCTAATCAACCTCGCGTCTCCGGATCGAGTGATGCGCACGAGGTCGATCCAGGCGTTTCATGATGAACTGGTCCGCGCAGTTGCGCTGGGCGCGGATTTCCTCGTTGCGCATCCTGGTTCCGGCCTCGGCACAGACAAGGACCAAGCCATCGCCGAAATCGCGGAAGGCATGCGCCATGCGGCGAAGGGAATGAAGCTCGGCGAGCTGCGAATCCTCGTCGAAAATACTTCGGGAATGGGCTCGGCGGTGGGCGCTCGGTTTGAAGAAATCAAAGCTATTCTGGACCAAACGGGAGACCTGCCGATGGGGGTCTGCCTGGATACGGCGCATACTTTTGAAGCGGGATACGACATCACTACTCCGGAAGGGCTTGAGGCGACGCTTGCCGCGGTAGATCGCACGGTGGGCCTAGATCGGGTTTATGTGCTGCATATCAACGACTCGAAAACGGCTCTGGGATCTCGTGTCGATCGGCACGAACATATCGGGCGGGGGAAGATTGGCCTTGCGGGATTTGGGAGGATTCTGAATCACGCGCGTCTCGGACCTGGATTGCAGGGCCTTCCGGGCCGCGCGTTCATTTTGGAGACTCCGATTGATCGGCCGGGGGATGACCGGCGAAATGTGCGGGCGCTTTGGGATTTGGTGGGTGTTAGCGTTCGGCAGGCACCTAAGGCAGAGAACGGGTTCTCGATGTTGAAATCAAAGAAAGAGGCTAAGGCTTTAACACAGAGAACACAGAGGGCGCAGAGAAAGACAAAGACAAAATCGAAAATGAAGATCAGGAGAAGTAAAAAATCTAAGTAGGTTTGTAACGGTGCGGCGGGTCTGGCGTAGCCCGCGTCATCAGACGCGGGGATTTTACCGGCTGAGACGAGAACCCCGCCTCTGAAGAGGCGGGCTACAAAATCGGTGAACCATTTGGAATTCGGAGGGTTGACAGGAACCGTGACGGAATACGATCCACAAGCGATTGAGAAAAAATGGCAGGCGCGCTGGAACGCGGACCACGCGTTCGAGGCGGACGCCGATCCGTCGAAACCGAAGTATTACGCGCTGGAAATGTTGCCGTATCCTTCGGGGACGATGCACATGGGCCACATGCGCAATTATACGATCGGCGACGTGGTGGCGCGGTTCCATCGCATGCAGGGATTCCATGTGATCCACCCGATGGGTTGGGACGCGTTCGGCCTGCCGGCGGAGAATGCCGCCATTCAGCGGGGTATTCATCCGCGCGAATGGACCCTCGCCAATATTGCGTCCTTCAAACGCGTGTTGCAAAGGTTTGGATTCAGCTACGACTGGCGGCGGGAAATCTCCACTTGCGAACCGGAATATTATCACTGGAACCAATGGTTTTTTCTAAGGATGCTGGAAAAGGGAATCGCCTACCGTAAGCGCAGCCGCGTCAACTGGTGTCCAAAATGCGCAACCGTGCTGGCGAACGAGCAAGTTGTGAACGGGTGTTGCTGGCGGCACGAAGATACTCCCGTGGAAGCCAAAGAAATCGAGCAGTGGTTTCTGCGTATTACGCAATATGCCGATGAACTGCTCGATGCGCTGGACCGGCTTGAAGGCGGCTGGCCGGAACGGGTCCTGGCGATGCAGCGCAACTGGATCGGGAAGTCCCGCGGCACGCGGGTGCGCTACGCGGTGGACGGATTTCCAGGCACGTCGATCGAAGTCTTCACGACGCGCGTCGATACCGTGTACGGCGCTTCGGCCCTGATCCTCGCGCCGGAGCATCCCTTGGTGGCCAAGCTCATCGAGGGAGTGAAGGAGCAGGCCGCTCTCGAAGAAGAATTGCAACGTCTGCGGCGACGGCTCACTCGCGCCGCTGACATCGCTACGGCCGAAAAGGAGGGATTCTTCACCGGACGGTATGCAATCAACCCTTTCAGCGGCCAAAAAGTTCCGATCTGGGTCGGGAATTTCGTCCTGATGGAATATGGAACGGGCGCGGTCGGATGTGTTCCGGCGCACGATGAGCGCGACTACGACTTCGCGAAAAAATTCGGACTGGAAATGCCGATTGTCGTGCAACCGGCGGAAGGCGCGCCGCTCACGCGGGAAACGCTCACCGTCGCATTCACTGAATACGGCAAGCTCGTCAATTCCGGCCCCTACACGGGTCTCGGCTCCTCTGAAGCCATCGAAAAAATGTCCGCGGACGCCGATGCGCGCGGGTTCGGCCATCGCGAAACGACGTTCCGGTTGAAGGACTGGGGGATTTCAAGGCAGCGCTACTGGGGGACTCCGATCCCTGTGCTGTATTGCGAGAAGTGCGGGATGGTGCCGGTCCCCGACAGAGATTTGCCCGTCGTCCTTCCCGCGATGGCGAAATTTTCCGGCCTGGGTGAGTCGCCGCTGGCGAGCGTGCCCGAATTCGTAAATGTGAAGTGTCCGAGATGCGGTGGCGCGGCGCGGCGCGAAACGGACACGATGGATACCTTCATCGATTCGTCCTGGTATTTCTACCGCTATGCCGACCCGCACAACAACACGGTGCCGTTCGATCCGGCGGTGGTGCGCTATTGGCTGCCGGTCGATCAATATATTGGCGGAATCGTGCACGCGATTCTTCATTTGCTATACACGCGATTTTTCTGCAAGGTGATGCGCGACCTGGGTCTCGTGAATCACGATGAGCCTGTGAAGAGACTCTTTACGCAAGGCCTGGTGCTCAAGGGCGGCACGGCGATGTCGAAGTCGAAGGGCAACGTCGTTGGCGCGGAAGAGATGGCGGAGAAGTATGGGTGCGATACCGGGCGGCTCTACACGCTATTTGCCGCACCGCCGGAAAAAGATTTGGAATGGAGCGATCAGGCGATCGAAGGGTGCGCGCGCTTCCTGCAACGTGTGTACAAGCTGGTGTCCAAGCACGCCGAAAGGTTGAAGCCTGTGCCAGCGATGAGCGGGGCGGCGGTCTCGCTGCATTCGGCAACGCCAAAGGAAAAGGCGTTGCTGCGCAAGGCGCATCAAGTATTACGGCGAGTGACCCATGATTTCGAGACGCGCTGGCACTTTAACAGCGCCATTGCGTTGTTGATGGAACTGATCAATGAAATTCACGACCAGGAGCCTCTCGAAGAAGGAGTGCGCCCCGAAATCGCGAAAGAAGTCTTCCAGCTGATGATCTTGATGCTCAACCCGATGGTGCCGCATCTTGCGGAAGAGCTATGGGAAATCCTCGGTCAGACGGCGGACACGCTTGCGCATGCGGCTTGGCCGCAATTAGTTTCCGAACTTGCGGCCGAGGATGAAGTCGAAATCGTGGTGCAGGTGAACGGGCGGGTGAAGTGGAAAATGCTCGTGGAGGCAGGATTGGACAAAGAAAAGCTTGGGAAGCTTGTCCTGTCCGATTCCAGGCTTGCGCAACTTCTGAACGGCCAGCGCGTAGTAAAGGTGGTAGCTGTTCCGGATAAACTGGTGAATTTGGTAGTGGGCTGACACGACCGCGGCGGACTTCGAGTCGGCAGTGCCCTTTTCGCGGAGGAATAAGGAGATTTCAAATTTGCGATTTGAAATCCGAGATTCACAGGGCTTGTGGGCAGGAATCGGTTTCAAATTTAGGATGTGGGGACTGATATTTGAGATTTACGTCCTGATGGTGCGGGAATGGATTCAAAGAATAGTGATGCGAGAGCACTGCAGGAAAGTAGATCTGGTTCTATGAGGGAAGAATGAGCGAGCGCGGCGGAATTGTCGTACTGGATTTCGGCGGGCAGTACACGCAGTTGATTGCGCGGCGGATCCGCGAGCAGCAGGTGTTCAGCGCGATCTTGCCTTGCACCGCGGGGATCGAGCAGATTCGCAAATTTGAGCCGATGGGGATCGTGCTTTCCGGCGGGCCGAATTCTGTCTACGACGCTGGCGCACCGCCTTGTGACACCGGCGTCCTGTCCATGGGATTGCCGGTCCTGGGCATCTGTTATGGGTTGCAATGGATGGCGCACAAGTTGGGCGGGCACGTTGAGCGCGCGGATCGCAGAGAGTACGGCCGGGCGGAACTGTGCGTGAAAAATGGGTCGGCGCTGTTTGCCGGTTTGCCACAGAAAATGCGCATTTGGAACAGTCATGGCGATCACGTGCGCGTGCTACCCGCGGGGTTTCACGTGACCGGGGAGACGGGCAACGCCGTTTCCGCCGCGGAAGATCCGGCGCGGAAGTTGTACGCCGTACAATTTCACCCCGAAGTGCGGCACACCGATTACGGGTCAAAAATTCTTCACAATTTTGTCTTCGATATTTGTCACGCGCAACGGCTGTGGAGCGGCGCGGCCTTCATCGCCGACACCGTGGAATCGATTCGCAATCAGGTAGGAGATGGACGGGCAATTTGCGCGTTAAGCGGGGGAGTGGATTCGGCTGTGGCCGCGGTCCTTGTTCACCGCGCCATTGATGACCGCCTCACGAATATTTTTGTGAACAACGGTCTGCTGCGGAAGAATGAATTCCACGAGACGCTCGAATTGCTTCGTGACCGGATGAAGTTGAAAGTGATTGGCGTCGACGCGGCGGAACGCTTCCTGGCCCGTCTAAAGGGAGTAGTGGAGCCCGAGGACAAGCGCAAAAGGATTGGCGGGGAATTTATCGCCGTGTTTGACGAGCAGGCGCGCCAACTGGCCACCGGCCCGGACCGCGCTGCATTCCTGGTTCAGGGGACACTCTACCCGGACGTGATCGAATCCGTGGCGGTTCGAGGCCCATCGCAGACAATCAAGACGCATCATAATGTGGGGGGCCTTCCCAAGGATCTTCCGTTTGCGCTGATTGAGCCACTGCGCGAGCTGTTTAAGGATGAGGTTCGCAGCATTGGCCGGGAACTGGGACTGCCGGGAGAAATGCTCACCAAGCATCCGTTTCCCGGGCCGGGACTTGCTGTGCGGCTTCTGGGCGAAGTGACGGAGGAACGCTTGTCGCCGCTGCGCGATGCGGATGCGATCGTGGTTGAGGAAATTCGCCGCGCGGGGCTGTACGAGAAAGTTTGGCAGGCATTTGCGGTCTTGCTCCCGGTGCGAAGCGTAGGAGTCATGGGCGACGAGAGAAGCTACGGTTTTACGGTTGCCGTGCGAGTTGTGGAATCGGAGGATGCCATGACGGCCGATTGGGCGCGGCTTCCGGCAGAAGTCCTGGAGCGGATTTCGACTAGAATTGTGAATGAAGTTGGCGGGATCAATCGGGTAGTGTACGACATCAGCTCGAAGCCGCCGAGCACGATTGAGTGGGAGTAAAGGCGAACAATTCAGATTTCAGATTTGAAATTCAGATCTGAAATTCAAACGGCACGGCAAGATCAGTTTCAATTTTGTGATTCGTTTAATCTGGTGACTAGAGTTTGAACGCAAATCACGCGGGACTATGGATTTTAAATCTGAAATCAATGCTGTCCCATTATAAGTGGAACAGATTCAATTGCGTGCGAGGAAGAGTGTCTTCGAAGTTGTCGGCCACTTGAGAAAACCCTGATAA
>Ga0210401_10005907_pt1 | contig 12523 bp, 7 predicted proteins | sample IncBWH32MmetaG_FD_150866 | JGI IMG/M metagenome (GOLD analysis project Ga0210401, IMG submission 150866) | Forest soil microbial communities from Barre Woods Harvard Forest LTER site, Petersham, Massachusetts, United States - Inc-BW-H-32-M | ecosystem: Environmental > Terrestrial > Soil >... | reverse complement strand
TCCCATGTGATCGCCGTGTCGGTGCGACAACACAACGAAGTCCAACTTCGTCAAGTCGACGCCCTTCGCTTTCGCGTTCTGCGAAAGAATGTCAGGGTTGTTGCCAGTGTCGAACAGGATCCGTTTTCCGCCGTATTCGACGAACGCAGCATAGCCCCAGTCTTTCTGCATCGTGGATTCTTTACCGAACGCATCATAGAGAACAGTAATCTGCGCATCGCCAGCAGCAGCGCTCGCCATTGGAGCGGCGGATATCGTCGCGGCACACGCGACGAAAAGCAGGAGAACTGCAGGACAGGAAACCACCCAGTTATCGGATGCCATGTTTTTCCTTCCTGCGCTGACGTGGTGACGATTTGTGGTTTTGGGAGCCGAAAGCAAATTAACACACTGCCGAATTTCGCAGTCAAGCCCACATAGGATGATGAAATCGATGGTTCGAGTCGTGCGCAGGTACGATGATCGACTGCGGGCAACGTTCCTTGAGCGAGCTTTTGCCGAAATGCCGAGACTGCCTAGCCAAGGAGCGTGTAAGAGCCCGAGGCCAGCTCTCGGGCGGATTAGTCTTGCCGGAGGGCTTCCATGGGATCAAGGCGCATAGCTCGGCGCGCAGGAATCCAGCATGCGAAGGTCGCGACGCCCAACAACAACGCGGCGATGGCGCCGAACACAGCAGGCTCGGTCGGACTCACGCCAAACAAAAGCGCACGCATGGGGCGAGTTACCAGAATAGCGCCTGCCACGCCGGCGACAAGTCCAATCGAAGTGAGCAACAGACCTTCCCGTAAAATGAGGGAATGGATGCCTTGCGGCGGCGCCCCGAGCGCCATGCGGATGCCTATTTCCTGAGTGCGCTGGCTGACGTCATGCGCCAAAACCGCAAACAATCCAAAACCAGCGAGGAACAGAGCAAGGAAGGCATAAGCGCCGGACAAAACAGCCATGGTGCGGACCGGGGCGACTTGTTTGGCAAGACGGTCGTCCAGAAGCGCGAGGTCGTAGACCGGGAGTGTTGGGTCGAGAGAAAGCACGGCCGCCCTCAATGCTTTTGATACCGAACCCACATCGGCAGACGTACGCACAGCCAGCGTCATTCCTTGATTGGGCCGCTGGGGATAGGGGAAGTACACGTCGTACTGGGGCCCGAGACCGTTGGGATGAATGCCAGCAGCGGCGTCGTTCAGGTCCATACGTTGGGCATGGTGGGCGTCGCGCGCGACGCCGACAACCGTGACCCAAGGGAAATTACCATTCGCGCTGCGCATGCGCTTTCCAACTGCATCCTGGCCTGGCCAAAGTTTTCTTGCCACGCTTTCACTTACCACCGCGACGAAAGGCGTGTCGAGCGTATCCTGCCAGGTAACCTCACGGCCCTTAAGCAACGGAATCCCAAGATTCTTGAGCGCCCCGGGATTCACACTGTGGCGCCCCATCATTAGTCTGGCGTTGGTGTCATCCGGCGAGCTGCCCTCTGGATAGGCGATGTAGACCCACGTGGCATGGCCCAACATGCTAGGTCCCCACAGCAGAACGGATTCGACTCCAGGAATTGGCTGAAGTCTTTCCACCAACAAGCGCGAGAATCGCGCGCGTGCTTCCGGCGCCGTATATCGTTCGGAGCGAAGGTCGAGCCGGAGCGTAAGAAGATTCGCAGTCCTAAACCCAAGGTCCATGGAGGTTAGCTTACGAAAGCTTTCGAGCACGAGTCCTGCGCCAGCAAGCAGAACCAATGCTAGAGCGACTTCCGCGACGACGAGAACTTTTTGACTCTTCCGCCGCCCGAGACTATGCCCAGGCCTGCCTCCTTGGCTCAGCGCTTCGCTCAAGTCCACCCGTGCGCCCACGATCGCGGGACCAATGCCAAATAAAAGTCCGGTCAAAAGAGATATCGCAATCGAAGCCAGGATGGCGGCGCGCCCAGCCTCAAAATGAATGAGCGCTGGCAGATGCGCTGCTCCCCACGATCGCAATCCGTCTATTCCCCAAAAAGCCAGCACAGTGCCAAGCACGCTGGCAAGCAGCAGCAGCAAACCGTTTTCGACAAGGAGATGGCTAGCCAACCGGGCATGAGAAGCGCCCAAGGCCGCACGGACTGCCAGTTCGCGCTGGCGCGAGAGAAGCCGCGCGAGCAGCAGATTTCCCACGTTCGCGCAACCAATCAGCAACAAAAAGACGGAGGCGGCCATGAGCACCCACGCTGGGCTATAAAACATTCCCAGGAGCTGGTCTTTGAGGGGCCGCGCGACCAGGCCGAATCCTCGGAAAGAATCTGGATATGTTTTTGCAAACTGGTTCGCCAGAGACGCAAGATCAGCTCCTGCATCGGCCACACTTAACCCCGGTTTAAGTTGTCCTATGCCCCATAGGATGCCCTGGACGCGATCCGTCGGGCTCGCATAGCCTGTCAGTGTGTAGGACAAACCTAGAGGAATCCATGCGTCACCTTCTTCGCCATATTCCTGCTCACGCAATGAATCACGAAACTCCGGGGCGGTGATTCCGATAACCGTGAAGGGCCGTTCGTTCAAGTGAATCGTGCGTCCGACGATATTCTGGACACCGGCGAATTGCCGCTGCCAAAAACCATAGCTGAGGACGACGACAGGATCCGCGTCTCCGACGCGATCCTCGCTCTCGTGAAAGACGCGGCCGAGTGCGGTGCGCACGCCAAGCAGGGTGAAATACTCCGGGGTGCAGTACGTGACCGCCACTCGCACGGGCTCGTCATTCGACCTGAGGGCCAGCGGACCGCTGATTTGGTACGCGGCAAACGCATCCAGAGAGTTGTTTTGTTGGAGGATATCGCGATAGGTGGGATAGCTGAATTGGCCTCCGCCTTCGGGGAAACCCGGATAGGCCTGAGAGACGTACACGAGGCGACCAACCCCGGGGTAAGACATGGGGCGGAGAAAGATACTGTGCGCTACGCTGAAAATGACGGTGTTGGAGGCGATACCGATAGCTAGGATAAGAACCACGGCAATGGTCAGGAGGGGCGACCTGCTTAGGAGGCGTAGACCCAATGCTATTTCTTTCCAAAAGGCGTTCATACACACCTCGGACTGCGAAGGTTGAGCTGGGCAGAGCAGGTGCAGGTCCGATGGGGGATTAAGTATCCTCGCGATAAGACACGACTTAGCTGCAAGATCTTGCCAGGATTCCGCGATGACAGGCCCGGTCGTGGGACGCGATGTCGCGAAATCGGACACTCGGAGAGGACTGACCAACAACTGGTCCGCGATTTCATTTCCAAAAACATCCGGACACGTCGGACGCATGCTATGAGCTGCGCTTCTGTTCTTGCTCAGCTGTTGTGAACCAGCTTCCACTCCGTTTTGCCCCAGCCCTGCTGCTGCGCGACACCTCGGGATGAATTCGGCGAAGGCACGGCGCTTCGGTTGCAAAGACCCCGAACTCGGAATAGATTGATGGTCATTCAGGAATCCGATTCGCACTTATGCGCAGCACATGGTCAAATGATCCAGCCGAAGGGAGTTTCGCGTGTACCCGCTTGTCTGGAGTCTGCTGAAACCGTACCGCGGAACCCTGCTGATCATCCTGCTGGCCATGCTGCTGCAAATGGTCGCGACCGTGGCCACCCCCTGGCCGCTAAAGATCGTTCTCGACAACGTTGTGGGCGAGCACAAGCTGCCGCACTGGATGGATGATTTCTTGCGCCCGTTCATGCACGGCGAAACAAAAATGGAAATAGCGGCGGCGGCCGCGATTGCCCTGGTATTGATCGTCGTGTTGGGAGCGGTTGCGTCGTATGTGGCGAATTACTGCACCACGAGCGTAGGGCAGTGGGTTGCGAACGATCTTCGCATACGTACCTATGACCGCCTGCAACACCTTTCCCTCAACTATTACAACACCCATGAAATGGGGACGCTCTTAAGCACGATCACGGCGGACGTGCAGACGATCCAGGGATTCGCCTCGTCTTCGACGCTCGGAATCGTAGTGGACTTCCTCACCATTGTCGGCATGCTGGCCATTATGTTTTGGCTGAATTGGGATTTCACGCTCATCGCGGTGGCGGTCACTCCGTTCATGCTGCTGATTATTTCGCGTTTCAAGAAAGCCATAAAAAAAGCCACGAAGGAAGTGCGGAAGGAGCAGAGCAAAATCGTTGCCGTCGTGCAGCAAGGATTGGAGTCCATGAAGGTGGTGAAAGCCTTCGGAAGGCAGGACCTGGAGCAGGAAGAGTTGAGCGAGGTCAGCAAAGCGACCGTGGAGGCGGCGCTTAAGGCGCGGCGGGTGAAGGCCCTGCTGGCCCCGATGGTAAATGTGATCGTGGCGCTGTGTACCGCTTTTGTGTTGTGGCGAAGTTCGTCGCTCATTCTAAGAGGGGCTATGACGGCCGGTGCGCTGACGGTCTTCCTCTCCTACCTGGCACAATTGTTCAAGCCGGTAAAGGATCTCGCCACCATGACAAATACAATTGCCCAGACGGCCGTGGGCGTCGAACGAGTGCGTGCAATCCTGGAAGCGGATGACGTGATTCCGGAAAAAGCGGATGCCCGCGAACCGGAGGCGTTTCGAGGAGACATTGCCTTTGATCACGTGCAGTTCGGCTACGACAAAGAAGCTAAAGTATTGAACAACGTAAGCTTCAAGGTCAGTGCCGGCCAAATGGTCGGCGTGGTCGGGCCAACCGGCAGCGGCAAGTCCACTGTGGTAAGCCTGATTCCCAGGTTCTATGATCCCGTGGTAGGCAAGGTAACGATCGATGGCGTCGACGTGCGAGATTTCACGTTGCGCGGGCTTCGCAGCCAGATCGGTTATGTTTTACAGGAAACCGTGCTGTTCCGGGGCACCGTAGCGGAAAATATCGCCTATGGAAAAGGAGGCGCGACTCGAGCGGAAGTGGAAGAGGCCGCCGAACTGGCAAACGCCGCCGAATTCATCAACAAAATGCCGCATGGATACGACACCATGGTCGGTGATCGCGGGGACACTCTTTCCGGAGGGCAGCGGCAACGCATCGGTATAGCGCGCGCGATCATTCGCAACAGTCCTATCCTGATACTGGATGAACCGACGGCGGCGCTGGATACGGAATCGGAAAAACTCGTCATGGACGCTCTCCGTCGCTTGATGCAAAAGCGCACCGTGATCACCATCGCGCATCGGCTGAGCACCATCCGGGACGCTGACAAGATCATCGTCCTGAAGGACGGAGCGCTGGCGGAGGAAGGCAGTCACGACGAATTGATGGCTCGAAGTGGAATCTATGCCGGGCTCTACCAAGCGCAGTTTGAGGCAACGCTGGCAGGCACGCCTGCTGGCGTTGTCCCCGCGACCTGAAGTAAGGGGAATGCGCCCTTTCGGGAGACACATGTCGCACACCTTAATCGTATTGCCGGATAACACCGCGAAACCCATTCTGGATGCGGTGCATGCTGCCAAGAAATCGCTGCGCGTGAAAATGTTCTTGTTTTCACACCCCGCGCTGCTCCAGGCGGTGATCTCCGCAAAGCAGCGCGGCGTGGACGTTCGCGTGATGTTGAATCCTGCGCGCCGGAGCGGCAAGTCGGAAAACACCCTGACGCGCAAACGCTTGCAGGCAGCTGGAATCGACGTCATCGACAGCAACCCGGTTTTCGACGTTACCCACGAAAAATCCATGGTAATCGACGACAAAGTTGCTTTCATACAGTCTTTGAATTGGGATCTGAAAAACCTGACCGGCACTCGCGACTATGCCGTCGTGACGAATCACGCGCGAGAGGTTGCGGAAGTGATCGAGTGTTTTGAAGCGGATTGGGCACGCAAAGTATTCAACGTTGATCACACAACCCGGCTGATTTGGTGCAATGGCAATGGAAGAGACCGCATCGCCCGCTTCATTGACGACACCAAGCACACTTTGTTTTTACAGAACGAGCGGTATCAGGATGCCGTGATCATCGAACGTCTGGTGCGCGCCAAGATGCGGGGCGTTAAGGTTCACGTCATGGCCCGGCCGCCGCACAAGCTCAAAAGGGAAAAGCTGTCTGAAGGCGTGGGCGGCCTGCGCATTATGGACGACGTCGGAATCAAGGTCCACAAACTGAAGCACATGAAGCTGCACGGCAAGATGCTCCTGTCAGATAACTCTCGAGCGATTGTGGGTTCCATCAATTTGGCGCCGGGGAGCTTCGACAGCCGGCGAGAACTGGCGATCGAAGTCCATTCGCCCGAGATTGTGGAGCAGTTGCGCAAGATTGCGCATCACGATTGGAAGCACTCGCATCCACTCGATCTGTCCGACGAAGGTCTTCTCGAGGAGATGAGACAACATAAGATCGATGCGGAAGCCGAATTGGCGCTGAACGAGAAGCGCAAAAAGAAAATCAGCTAACAGCATTCCTGTGGCCCGTCATGCGCGTGAGTATTGACGAGGCCCTTAAATGCAAGTGCCCTCGCACAGCTTCCAAGCTGTGTCACCGCTCAAGTGGAAGCTGCAGCGGCCTCTCCCGAGTTGCTCGCTGACATTTGATGGATTGGGCTTATTGCGTAAGCGGCTCTGCCAGCAGTTCTCCTTCGGCCGAAGAACGCTCCTTGAAAAAGCCGCGGGCGGCCAGGAGTTCGGCGTTGAGCAGGGCTGCGCCCGCGGCGCCGCGGACGAGATTGTGCGAGAGCAGCGTGAGCTTGATGTCGAGCAGCGGGCATTCGCGGACGCGGCCTACGACGGCGGCCATGCCGTTGCCGGCGTTCACGTCGCGGCGAGGTTGCGGGCGGCTCTCGTCGTCGAGTACTTGAACGGGATAGCGCAGAGCGGTCGGTAAGGACGCGAGTTCGGGGCTGACTTCAAAACGGCTAAGGGCTTCGCGTATCTCCTCGATCGAGGCAATTTTCTTCAGGCTGATGCTGACGCATTCGAGGTGGCCTTCGAGTACCGGCACGCGATTGCAGTGGGCGCTGAGACCGAGGCCCGCATCCACAAAACGGCTGCCGTCCCATCTGCCGAGCAGCTTCTGCGGCTCGGATTCCATTTTTTCTTCTTCGCCGCTGATGAAAGGAACCACGTTGCCGTGGATGTCCATCGACGCGACGCCCGGATAGCCTGCTCCGGAAACGGCTTGCAGCGTCACCACGAAGATTTTCTCGAGGCCGAAGGCATCGGCAAGCGGCTTCAAAACCAAGACTAGCCCTGCTGTGGAGCAATTAGGGTTGGTGACGATGAAGCCGGAGTTGTAGCCGCGAAGTTTCTGCTGCAGCGGAATTGCTTCGAGATGCGCGGCGTTGACTTCTGGAATCAGCAGGGGGACGTCGGGATCCATGCGATGATTGCGCGAATTGCTGACCACCGGGTAACCCGCGCGCGCGAAATCCTCTTCCGCGGAGCCGGCTACCGAGGAATCGAGCGCGGAGAACACGAAGTCGCAATCGAGCGACGGATCGAGACCTTTGACGACGAGATCGCGGGCCGCATCGGGAATCGGTGCGTCGAGATGCCAGCGCGCGGCTTCCGCATAGGATTTGCCGGAGGAGCGCTCGGACGCGGCAACTTCGGCGAGCTCAAACCACGGATGATTGGCAAGGAGTTTTACAAGGCGCTGGCCGACGAGCCCAGTGGCGCCGAGAACGCCAGCTCGCCACTTCCTGGCCGCGTTTCCTGGCAGTGAATTCGCGCGATTTGAGGTCGTCGTTGGAGCTGCGTTTGAACTCATTTGTGCGTCGCGGTTCGATGCCCGCTCTATGGAATGCTCACTCATGCCGCACCTTCCTGTTGAGATTGCTGTGACAGAGAGCGGGATCGGCGTGACAAGCCGATGCGTGTGCCGCGGGCTTGCGGTTTGAAGGTGTTACGCACCCACACGGTCATTCTGGTTTCTGCGGCTAGCGGCAGCACGTGCGGGTGTAGCACTTTGGCGCCGCTGGCTGCCAGGGCGTGTGCTTCGTCGTAGCTGAGATCGTGAAGGAGCCTGGCCTGTACGGATTCGTTGGGATTCGCGGTGTAGATGCCATCGACGTCGGTCCAGATCACGAGTTCGTCGGCGTCCAGGACGTGCGCGATGATGGCGCCGGAAAAATCGGAGCTGTTGCGGCCGAGGGTGGTGATGCGCCCGTCGGGAGTCGCGCCGATGAAACCGGTGACTACGGGAACAACGGCGGCGGCGAGCAGCGGGATCAACAGGTCGCGGCCACGGCGCTTGGTTTGTTCCAGGTGCGGCTTGGCGTCGCGGAACGTGTCGCAGGTCAGAACGAATTCGGACGATGCGACCGGAACAGCGGCGACTCCAGATCGCTCGAGCGCGGCAGCAAACAGGCGAGCGCTGAAGCGTTCGCCAAAGGATGCCAGCCGGTCGAAAAGCTCTGGAGTTGCCGTGACGCGTTCGTGCATGGGGACTTCGTGAAGCAGGTCGCGACCCAAAGAATCGAGCTCGTGGGAAACGCGGTCGTGGGCTTCGACATCGAGTGCGAGATCGCGAAGAACGTCGTGGTGAAGACCGAGCAAGGCTTCGGCATCGGCACGCGCGCGCTGATTTCTGCGTTCGGCAAGAAGTTGCGCGACGGCGAGAAGGCGATCGGTAACTCCCTTCATCGCGGAGACGACCACGACGACGTGGGCGCCCCGCGCGACCGGCTTCACCAGTTCGGCAGCGCGCAACATGCGCTCTGCGCCGAGCAACGAGGTGCCGCCGAACTTGAACGCAACGATTCCCTGGCGATTACAGAAAACGTCGCGCGACTCACGGACGCTCGCCTCATCTGTTGACTCAGGAGCGGTGGACCGACACGGATCGACAGCTTGACGATCGTAACGCGCGCCGATAGATGCGGTGCTTCGCGGCACTGGTTCGTGCCTATCTACCGCTGCGCTATCGAATTGCGGGGATAAGTCACCCTCCGCGACTGCTTCTGCTGGAACGATTTTGGCACTCATGGCCGCTCCCTTGTGAGTTACCGCTGGAGCGATTCTGGAGGGGGCTTTAGAAGAAGAAACCCACCGCCAGTTCGCTTCGGCGGTGGGTTGGAAACTTTGTTTCGGTTGCTAGTTTCTCCACTCGCCGGTAGCGGTAATCGTCGACGTAGTCGTAGTCGACGTAATCGACGGCGACGACATCGAGGAGGTAATTCGCTTAGCGGCGATGGACGAAATCATACCGAGGGAAAGATAGCATGGAGACGGAAGGCGGGAAAGTGAATATTTGTTCAAGCTGTCGGACGGTTTCCAAGCGGTCAACGGGGTTTTGGCAGCCTGGTAACCCGCCGACCCTCCCCCTACCTTTTTGTGTACGTGCGGATTCTAAAGGACTTTACGTCTAGTGTTTTGTAAGTGCTGATTCTGCGGGACTTACGGACGAATTTTTCGTAAGTGCGGATTCTAAAAGGGTTAGCGTCTACTTCGTCGTGGTAATCGACGATTGGCTCTTCTTCGCGCGGTGCGAGGTTCTTTTCTTGCCGCGGGAACCGATGCGTCCCATGGATTCGCAAGGACCTACCGGACTCTCGGATTGCTGCTTGCATACATTATAGCACATCACAAATTGACCAACCGTTGAGGCTGCCCGGGGCTTTGGTAATGTAGTTTTAGTACTACGACTTACATCATTGATAATACAACACTTAAGTGCGCAACTTTTGCCGGAGGTGAGGGTTTAAGTGGGCAAGGGTTGCTGGGCGCTAAGCGCCTCCGGGGTAACTTAAAAACGATTGGAAAGGAAGCTGGTTATGAAACCTATGAAGTGGCTTAGTGGAATTGCGGTCCTGGCACTGGTTGCCGCAGCCTCCGGTTGTGGTGGCGGAGCCTCGAGTACAACTCCTACGCAACCGCAGAGTGGAAGCGTATTTGTGAACGGTACAGACGCTCCGTTGCCCAGCGTGGTGTCGTTCCAGGTGGACATCACTGGTATGACGGTGTCCGACGGCGTAAATCCACCAATATCGGTGTTGAGCGGGACGCAGACGGTGGATTTCGCGCGGCTCAACGGACTGCACACCCTACTGGATCTGAACTCGATTCCGGCCGGAACGTACACCAACGTGAATGTGACACTGGCGAACCCGGAAATCATGTATCTCAACGTAACGAATCCACAAACGACTCCTCCGACGCGGCCGACGGTCACGACGTTGAACGCTACGAGTTCACCGGCGGTGACACTGACGCAATCGTCCGTGCCCATCACTCTGAGCAGTCCGTTGACGGTGAACGCGGGCGATATCATCGGATTGTCGTTTGACTTCGACTTGCGGCATTCGATTCAGGTGGACGCGAACGGGAATTTCACCGGCGTGGTGAATCCGACGTTGGACTTGAAGGCCGTTACGCCGAGCGATTCCGACGCCTATATCGATGATTTCGTGGCGGGGGTGACGAATGTCGGGACGAGTTCGTTCATGATTCAGGGACCGCACGGACATCAGTTCACAGTGAACGTGAACGAACAGACCGAATGGGAAAACAACGAGAGCATCAGCAACCTGACCAATACATCGATCGTGGAGATTTCAGGCACGATTGACCGGACTTCCGGGGCGATTCTTGCGGACACGGTCGCGATCGTGTCGCAGGACAGCTTCTGGGCGGGCGGGTTGGTTACGTTCGTGGACCCGGCGACGACCCCGGCGAACGACTTCGATCTGTACGTGCGAAACGTGCTGCCTTCGGGAACGGGATTTCAGTCGGGGCAGATTTCTACGATTGACCTGAGTGGGAACGAGAAATACTTCATTTACTGGTGGCACAATAAATTCACCAGCTTCCTGTTCAACTCGAGCCTGCTTGTGCCGGGGCAGCATGTGAGCATCGGTGGACCGTTCAGCAATGGTGCCGTTACGGTGAAGCGAGTTGTTTTGCGTCACGAAGGGCACAACGGAGCATGGGTCGTAGGCAGCACGGACGTTGGAGCGAGCACGTTCCAGTTCAATTCGAATGGGCTGGCGGGCGTGTTGTTCAACGGACCGGTAACCGTGTACTGCACGCCCTTTACCGTGTTCAAAGGCGGGTTGACGGGTCTCGGCAGCATAACGGGCACGACGGCGATGAATTTGCGCGTCGTGGGTCTGGTGCTGAAGGATCCGATCAGCGGGCAGCCGGTGTTTGTGGCGCACAGCGTGGAGCAGATGTCGAACTAGCTACGGCATAGCAAGACGAGAACGGCCACTCAGCTGGATCGAGTGGCCGTTTTTGTTTTCTGGGACGTGTTGCGGCTATTGTGCCGTTGGAGGTCGATGTCTTCGGTGGCTGGCATCGAGGAGAGATTCCTGCACTACGCACGCCGACCCATTCGCCCCGCGAAGGCGTCCGGGGTAAACAGGAAACGAATGGGAGGAAAAAATCGGCGTGCTCCAGTCGGAATGACGGTTTGCGCTAAGGACGAACCTCGGACTCGAAGAGGAGGCTGGAGCAGGTTAGGCCGGATTCGGCTTTCTGGAGTTCGGAGATATCTATGGGAGTGACGTGGAAGCCGGCGGCTTCGATTTTGGCGCGGGTGCGGGGGAAGGACGCAGGGAAGATGACGGTGTCGGCGAGGGCTAGGGCGTTTGCAGCGTGTGGTTCTTCAGGGGCTACGTCAATCCAGTCGTAACCGGCGAACGGAGTGGCATCGAACCAAGGGCGATTGGCTAACAGGGTGTTGCGACCGAGATAGGTGACGGCGGATTTCAGGTGGAGGCAGCCGGTTACCGTGACTCCGACTACTTTGTAGTTGTTGGGAGCGAGAATTTCGCCTAGCTGGCGGATGCCTTCGCTGTTGGTGCGCGTGGTTAGGCCGACATAGAGGGTGCGGTTGATGCGGAGGACGTCGCCGCCCTCGATGCTGCCTGGGGCGGCGATGTAGGCGAGTTTCCGAAAAGGGGCGAGGGCTTTCGCTAGCGATTCGGCTTCGGGCTGGCGGGATTTCGTCCCTAGCGGGAGGATTACGGCTAGCCCGTCGAGGACGATGGCGGGGTCTTCGACGAACATCGAGTCGGGAAGAGCGGGTTCCGCGGGGAGGGAGATTAGGCGGGCGCCTTTCTTTTCGAGGAGCTGTTCGTACGCGCGATGCTGCTCGCGGGCCTTCGACAGATCGATGGGTTGGCGTTGGACGAAGGTCAGTTCGCAGTTCACGATTGCTGGGCTGACGGCGCGGGTGATGGCGGTGAGCATATTGGCGGAGAGAGTTTACATGACATCGCGGGTTGACCGATCTGAAGATCGGCCACTACAGGATGGCCGGGGTTGCGTCGGTGAGCGTGAACGCGTGCATTGAGCGTTTACGTTGATGGGGATGACGCTTGCGGATACACTTTGCGCGCACAATTTTGGGAGCGACAACGATGAGGCGAGGGCGCGGAGTGGGTGCGGCGTTGTTGGCGGGTCTGTTGATTTTCGGCTGGGAGGGGGCGAATGCCGGGGCCAGCTTGCAGAAGCAGAAGATGGAGGCGGCGGTTGACGAAGTGTTTGAGGATTTGACCGCGCCGGGGTCGCCGGGATGCGCGCTCGGCGTGTACCGTGACGGGCAGATGATCTATGCGAAGGGTTACGGGCTGGCGAACGTGGAAGACAATGTGCCGATCACGCCGAAGTCGGTGTTCGACATTGGATCGA
>Ga0210401_10005906_pt1 | contig 12524 bp, 2 predicted proteins | sample IncBWH32MmetaG_FD_150866 | JGI IMG/M metagenome (GOLD analysis project Ga0210401, IMG submission 150866) | Forest soil microbial communities from Barre Woods Harvard Forest LTER site, Petersham, Massachusetts, United States - Inc-BW-H-32-M | ecosystem: Environmental > Terrestrial > Soil >... | reverse complement strand
GTGTGTGGCACGGCGCTCACACAGGGCCGGATTGGAAAGTGTGACCATTGCGAAGGGAAAGACTCATGATCCCCGAGCCGATTACTGACCTTGTTCCGGCGGCCGACGGCGGTTCGATAGTGGCCAACCGGCCCGACACCGAACGTGCGCGCGAGTTTATTCAAGCGAGTAAGGCAGAATCTACGCTGCGTGGGTATCGTGCGGACTGGAGGGAGTTTTGCGCGTGGTGTGAAGGCCAGCATGTTTGCCCGCTACCGGCATCACATGAAGCTGTAGCGGCCTACATCGCAGAGTGCGCCTCACACCTGAAGGTCGGGTCAATTCAGCGGAGATTGAACGCTATCGCGGAAGCTCATAAAGCTATCGGCCTGGAATCTCCCACGCATCACGCGATGGTCATGAACACTATGAAAGGAATCCGCAGAACGAAGGGGACGGCGCCCGCACAGAAGGCACCGGCGCTAACAGACGATATTCGCGCAATGGTGGACGTTACCGACGCGGGCATCATTGGCGCTCGTGACCGTGCGCTCATCTTGGTTGGATTTGCTGGGGCATTCAGACGTTCTGAATTAGTTGGGTTAAATGTTGAAGATTGCACTTTTGGCAAGGATGGTCTGACGATCATTTTGCACCGGTCGAAGACGGATCAAGATGGAGCTGGCCGCAAGGTTGGGATTCCTTACGGATCGAATCCCGAAACTTGTCCGGTTCGCGTCCTTCAAACATGGATCGAGCAAGCAGGTATCACCAGCGGACCGCAGTTTCGGTCGATCTCGCGGCATGGGCGGGTGCAGTCGGGTCGATTGTCAGGGGTCGATGTTGCACGCGTAGTAAAGAAGCTCGCCGAGCGTGCTGGACTCGATCCGGCCAAGTATGCAGGCCACAGTCTAAGGGCAGGTCACGCGACGAGCGCGGCGATTGCTGGGGCGTCGGAGAGATCGATCATGGAGCAGACAGGACATCGATCGGTTCAAATGGTTCGTCGCTATATTCGCGACGGCAGTTTGTTCCGAGAGAATAGTGCGGGAAAGTTGGGACTCTGAGCGAAACTAAATTCGCCATGGTGCGTTGATAGAATCACGCGAACGTTCACGTCTGCGCCACTTGCAACGCCCCGTATGCATACGCCAACCCTCCGAGGGGGTGACGTGTCAACCCTTCTGCCGGCGCGCCAGCGCCGTAACTAGAGTCAGAGCTGTGAATGCGGCTTGTCAGGAGCTTCCCTGCGTCAGTGCAACAGACCTACTCAATCTCATTGGTACCGCTTTGAGCAGGGTAGGACTCGTTTGCTGCCAGATCGTCTAAAGCGGCTTGAGCCCATTTTCGGACACGTTCATCAGCACTTGTCTTACACTGTTCCAGTAACCTGCGAGTCCTTGTCCCGCCAACATTTGCCAGGGCAGCTGCGATGCTATCCAGTACACTCTCCTCTTCATCTCTCCTGCAAAACGCATGGATAAGTGCCTCGACCGCCTCTTCGCTGCCGATTCGGTTCAAAGAATCAGCAACGGAAGACCGAACAGCGCGTACCGGGTCTTCCAGGCTTCCCAGCAACACACCGATCGCCCGCTTCGATGAAGAATATCCAAGCCCTGTTGCAGCGGATTCACGTACATTGGGATCGTCGTCCCCAATGCTCTTTTCAAGAATCTTGAATCCCGGTTCTCCTAATAAAGCTAACGCCTCGGCTGCTGCCTCCCGAATTTCGGCGCCACGTTCCCGAAGCAGGACGGCCACACTGGCAGTTGCCTCCTCAGCTCGCAATCTGCCGAGAGCTGCCACGGCCTGAATGCGTACGGAATCACTGCTGTCGCCTAAAGCTTCAACGAGGGAATTGACGACCAATTCACCTTTCGAGGAGGTGTTGCCTAAAGCTCTGGCGGCATCGGCACGGAGGCTCTCGCTATCGCTCTTCAGCTCGTCTGTTAGTTTCCGGATGGATAACTCATCCATGTTAAGCGGACGTGCTCACGGAATTGGCGCCAGAGGAATCTGAGCGACTGGCAGAATAGGGTTCTGCAGGACATAACTCGATATCGCCCGCTGCTTCTGACCTTTTGTGAAGCTGGGGGGACCGTCGATCCCCCAATGGCCACCTCCGGTATATTCAGCAGTAAACCCTTGGGCAGCAAGAGTGATATCGAACAGGGGTACTATTTGACCCATGAACTTCTTTCCCGTCACTTGGATGTTGAACCCCACGCCGTAAGGATTAGGATTCATCATCGTGAATGGGGGATTCTCGAATGTCGACAATTGGTTATTGAATCTCCATGTTCCACTCAGTGTGCCAAGCGGGACAGTCGTCTTAGTCGCATCATTATAGGTAGTTCCGCGCCATATCGTATAGACCCCGCCGGTCTCCTCTTCGACGATCTTCCTCAGAACCCCAGGCAGAGCAAGAACACTGGGTCCGATCACTTGACTAAGAATGTCCACCTCAATCACTTCTGCCTCCACCGCCTCAAGTGTGTCTGCTTGTTCCCCGCCAGGATCGACGTTGTCAACCGGGTCGACATTGGCGTATGTGTACTTGTGCAGCGAAATCGGTGCGTCAGGCTCGCCTTCAACGGTATCCATTGTCCAGAAGCGACCCGTTGATTGACTGAGGTATCGTGCGCGCAGGTAGTAGAAGCCGAGATTCGGATCGCTCTGCTCACCGGAATACAGGTAGGCATTCGGCGTGCTGCCAGTTTGGCTGAGGATGTTCCCGAAAGCATCGTAGTCGTATCGGTCCGTCACCGCACCCGTTGTGTCCGTCAGCAGTCGAACGTTTCCGTGCCCGTCATACCCATAGAAGCTGGTGCCTGATGCCTGGCTTTGGCTGATACGATTTAGGCCGTAGGTATAGACTCGTTGAACAGTGCCACCGCTGACTTCCTCCAGCACCTGCGCATAACCAGTCAGGTTGCGATCATCCACCAGGTACTTCGTCGTCACGCCACTCGCCGTCTTTGACACGCGATTGCCATCGCCGTCGTAGGTGATCGTTACAGCGCCCGTATTCTCCCCAGTCAAATGATTCTCGAAATCGTAGGCGTACGTATTTGCGCCGGACGCGGTGGTGTTGCCATCCGCATCGTACGTATCGCTTGTGAGCCGGTCATTTGCATCGTAGGTATAGGTCGCTGCAAGAACTGGCGTCACGCTAGATGTCCGGCTGAGCCGATTCCCGACAGCGTCGTATGTATATCCGATGCTGCCGTTCACAGTGCCACCAGCAATCATTTCGTTTGTTAGCCGGTACAAGGAATCGTACGTGTAATTGACTTGCCGACCGCCTAATTCAGACACGGCCGTGCGGTTGCCGGCTGGACCGAGCGTGTAGGCGTATGTCGCCAAACTAGAGGCGCCCGCTGCCAGCGCAAGGTTTGTAAGCCGGTTTAAGGCATTGTATGTGTAAGCGTGCTGGACACTGTTCGGGTAGAGATAACCCGCCAGATTCCCCGCGGGGTCATAGCTATAGTTTGTCGTGCCAGATGTCAGCCGGTTGTCCGTCACTATGGAAAGACGATTCAACACATCGAAGGCGTAATTGACCGTAGTGCCGTTGGTATTGGAAGAGCGAATCGAGGTCAGATTGCCGGCAAGATCGTACGTATACGTCAGCGTGCCTTGGGGCGTGGCTTTCGAGAGAAGCCGGTCTCTTACGTCGTAGCTGTAGTTGGTCGTCCCACTCGCATCCACCATGTTTTGACGCTGCCCGGTGGCTGTGTAGGTAAAAGTGATCAGGGGCGCGCTGAAGCTTGGATCAGGTGTCTTGGTTGTGAGCCGGTTGTTCTGATCGTAGGCGTAGCTGGTCGTCTTGCTGTTAAAGTCGAGCTTCGACGCTAGATTCCCTGCGGCATCGTAGGTCATGGTCTCGGACATGCCGAGCGGCAGCGTCCGTTTGGTGCGCCTGCCAAGTTTGTCGTACGCGAATGAAGTCGTGTGATTGTTGGCGTCTGTTTGCGAGATCCGTTCTCCTATTTCGTCATAGGCGTAACCGGTGAGCTGGTGCACGGCATCTGTAACTTGCGTCAAACGCCCGTCACTGTCGTACTGGAATTGCGTGATAAGCCCAGCTTGATCGGTCTTACTGATGGTTCTGCCCAGAGCGTCGTACGCCACGCTGTCGCTGGTCGAGTCCGGGTAGATGGTCTTTATTCGGCGGTTCAGAGCATCGTACTGATACTGTGTCGTGTTGCCATTGGCATCTGTCATCGAGAGCTGATTGCCCGCTTGGTCATAGGTGAAGGAGATCGAATGCGTGAGCGCATCGATGACTTTGACACGCCGTCCGGCATCGTCGTATTGATATTGAGTCACGTTGCCGCGAGGGTCCGTTACACCGGTCACTTCGCCGATCGCATCATACGCTGTGCTCGCAGTAGCGGTATCGGCGTAGGTCGTCCTGGTAAGCCGCTTGAGAGGATCATAAAGATACCCAGTGATCCGCCCGCCACGATCTGTGTTCGTGATGCGGTCGCCTTCCGCATCGTACGTTGAAGCTTCGTTTGTATTGTCCGGATATGTTGTCTGTGTCAGCCGGCCCATCAAATCGTACTGGTAGCTTGTCCGCCGACCAAGCTGATCAATCGTGACACCCTGCTTGCCAATCGCGTTGTATTGGATCTGGGTAGTCGAGCCGTCGGCATACGTGGTGTTGATCAAACGGTTCGATGCGTCGTATTGGTAGCTCGTGACCAGCGTCTCCAGACCAGAGGTGCCCGTGCGGGTCTTGGTTTCTGTCAATTTGTTTCCGTTCGCGTCGTACGTGTAAGTCGTCACATGGCCCAGCGGATCGGTCTGCTGAGTGAGTTTACCGGACCCATCATATTGATAGCCGCTGACGCCACCCAACGGATCGGTCATGGACGTCCGAAGACCTTGCGCGTTGTAAACGTAAGTCGTGGTGTTTGCTGCCGCGTCTTTGGTCGAAAGCAGATTCCCGTTCGCGTCGTAGGTATTCGTGGTCACGTGCCCTAAAGCATCGGTGATCGTCAGAACCTGATTGCGGGCGTTGTAGGTATAGCTTGTCGTGTTCCCGAGCGGATCAGTTTCAGTGAGGCGATTGTTGTTCGCATCGTAGGTATAGGTACGCGTTTCATGGAGGGCATTCTTCTCTGTCAGCAGATTGTCGCGAGCGTCGTAGGTCCGGTTTGTCACGCCGCCCAAGGCATCCGTCACCTGAACAATATTGCCGTCCGCATCGTAATTGTTGACGGTCACGTTCCCAAGCCGATCCGTCACCACCTCTTGATTCGCGCTCAGGTTGTTGGTGTAGTTGATGACGTTGCCAAATGCATCAATATGCTGGATCAGCCGACCGCTGTTGTCGTAGACGTTACGGATCGGCTGGATGCCGCGCGGGTCCACGATGGTCAGCAGGAAGTGATTCGGGTCGTAGGTGAACGTGGTGGTGTTGCCGCTTTGGTCGGTAACGCTCGTGAGATTGCCGGTGAGCGGGTCATAGGAGTAGTTGATGCTGTGGCCAGCAGGATCAGTGATCTGTGTGATGAGCCTGGCGGCATTGCGCGTGAAGGTGACGCTCTTCCCAGTGGAACTCGTGATGCCCGAAGGGGTCACGGTCAAGGTGTTGCCGTTCAGGTCCGTCATCTTCTGCAGCCCAGACTGCATGCTGATTTGCAGCGTCCGACCGTCCGGCAACGTGAGCAGGTACTGGTCGGGATCAAACGTCGTGATGAGATCGGCATCGGTCAGTGTGACAGGGCCTGGTACAGACCCAACCACGTAGGGCTGATTGTTGCCAACAAGCGCTAGCACAGCATTCGGCGGTGTAGCGCCCATCGGAGAGAAGGTAATCGTGACCTGTTGTTCCTGGATCGGTACCAACGATTGACAATTACTTGGGTTCAGCGTCGGCGCAAACTGATATGTTGTTCCATCTTGCAATGTCAGGGTAACGACGTGAGCTTTGACCGGCTGAACACAATAATCCGGGAACACGCCTCCAGTCGAGGTTTCCGTCCATTGATCACCGAGCGCGACGGATTCAGCAAGCCGTGCAGCATTGATGTCGAGGGTCCAGCCGTAACTGAAATCAATTCCAGACGTGAATCGGTTGCGGCTGTCGTAGGTTCGGACGACCTGGATCGGAAGGCCTGCCACCGGGACCGTCAGGTCGTTGAAAGACACTGTGAAGTTGCCAACCTTCTGGTTTCTGGTCAGGACCAAGCTGATCGGTCCGGTGGTCGTGCTCTGGTTGCTGGCGTCAGTCGCTGTCAGCCGGATATACGCGATCCCGTTCACGAGGAGCGTAGGGTCGAACGTGCCAAGCGTGCCGTTGGTAACTGGAGTGGTGCCGGTCGCGAGCGTGTGGAAGCTGGAATCGTTGGGCGGCTGATATTCGAGGACCCAGTTGCTCAACGACGAGCTGCCCACACTGCCGATGACGTTAACTGCCGTCGTGACTTCCGTGCCGTCAGCAGGGGAGGTGATCGATACGGTTGGTGGCTGGCCGACGGTACCGCTGACGGTTACGGTTACATTCTGCGTGGTCGTGAGCTGGGTGTCAGTGGCACCTATTTGGAGGATGTATGTTCCGGGTTGATCAAAGGAAACCGAAATCGAACCAGCCGTGTTCACCGGGCCTGGAATTCCCGGCGGTGGACAGGAGATGCAAGTGAGCGTCTGGTTTTGGAATCCCACGTTGCCTGGACCGCTGACGGTCTGCCAGGACACAGTGAGAGCGCCGCCCACCGGAAGTCCATCATCTGCCACGCCATAGGTGATGGTGAGAAGATTCGGCAGTGTGTCATTCCAGTTTGGCGCAATGGTGATAACCGGCGGTTGGTTGACCGCGGGCTGAACCAAAAACCCGCTCTGCAGAGAGACAATTTCCGCCCCGGTGGTTACCGTCACCGTGAGACCTCCGGCAGTCTGGTTCAGCGCGATCGAGATGTTCGCCGCTAACGACCCGGCGTTCGTGACGGACACGCTGTTGACCGTAACGCCGCCAGTTCCGAAGCTCACCTGAGTTGTCCCCTGCGCGAAATGCGTGAACTGGCCGGTAATCTGGACGGACAGGTTCTGAATACCCTGAGGGCTACTGTTCGGACTTATTTGCGTAATTACCGGCGTGCCGTTCGTGATTGTGAAGCCATTGCTCAGTGCCGCCACCTCGGACCCAGTGGTGAAGGTCACATTTCGGGGGCCGGGCGTGGCGGCCGGATCAATATTCAGTACAACAGTGGCCATCGTCGCAGAGCTCACTGTGACGGACGCGACGGTGATGCCCGCTCCGAAGTTTGCGGTCGTCGTGCCTTGAACAAAGTGCGTGGACTGGCCGGTGATCGTGATCTGGAGATTCTGCTGACCCTGTGGACCGGTGTTAGGGCTGACTTGCGTGACGGCGGGAGTCGACGAGGTGACGTTGAAGCCGCTCAGGAGAGTGGCTATCTCGGAGCCTGTTGTTAAGATCACGTCTCGACTGCTGACGGGTGCCGTTGAGTTGATGTTGATCACGGCGGTTGCGCTTGTAGGCGAGTTGATCGTTAAGGTCGCCACGGCAATTCCTGCACCGAAGTTGGCTGTCGTAGTGCCCTGCACGAAGTGCGTAAATTGGCTGGTGATGTTGACAGATAGATTCTGTTGACCCTGTTGGCCCGCATTCGGATTCACGGTCGTGATCGCGGGCGTCCCGGCAATGATCGTGAAGCCGTTCGCGAAGCTCGCCACCTCGGCTCCAGTCGTCACTGTCATCGTCCTCGCGCCCACAGCCGCTGCGGGATCGATGTTTAGGACCGCGGTGGCGCCGGTTGCACTCGTGACTGTGAGCGAGACCACCGTCACACCAGCTCCAAAACTGGCTTGGCTCGTCCCTTGCACGAAATGCGTCGCTAATCCTGTGATCGCCACGGAAAGGTTCTGCTGCCCTTGCTGCCCACCTCCCGGATTGAGAGAGAAAATAATGGGCGTGGCCGCCAGTACGTTGAAGACGTTCGCAACGGAAACAACCTCGGTCCCGGTCGTCACGGTGAGAGTCCTGGTTCCCACGGTGGCCGCGGGATCGATCGCAATCTGGGCGGTCAAACTCGTTGCAGAGGAAACGGATATGTTGCTCACCGTGGCGCCAGCGCCCAGGCTGACTTGCGTAGTTCCTTGCGTGAAGTGCGTGAACTGTCCGTTGACCGTAAGGGTGAAGGTCTGTCCTTGCTGTGCTGAAGTCGGCCCAAATGAAGCGATGATGGGTGTACCGGGCTGAATCGTAAATCCGTTCGCCAGCGATGCGACTTCCGACCCGGTCGTGACCGTCACTGTGACGGGACCGGGGACGGCCGTTGGCGAGATTTGAAGCCGAGCCGTGAGACAGGTCGGACAAGTGACAGTGATGTTGCTAACGGTAATGCCCGGCCCGAAACTCACTTGCGTCGTTCCCTGCGCGAAATGCGTATTCATTCCCACGATGCCGACAGGGCCACCCTCGCCCTGTGGGCCGGCATTCGGGGATATAGATGTAATTGTTGGAACAGAAACGGTAGCCGTCACCGAGAAGCCACTCGCAAGAGTTGCTATCTGCGCTCCAGTTGTGAGTGTCACGTCCCGCGCACCTGGGACTGCGGCGGAATCGATGTTGATGATGGCTGTGGCTGTCGTAGCGTTGGCAATGATCAAAGACACGACGGTGATACCAGCACCGAAGTTCGCTGTCGTGGTGCCTTGAACAAAATTCGTGAACTGACCGGTGATTCCGACTGACAAACTCTGCTGGCCCTGCTGGCCAGCGTTCGGGCTCACGGATGACAGGGCGGGATTCTGGCACTCCCCTGCACCTCCTGCCGCAAAGATGGCCTGGACTTCCGAAGGTTGAAGACCGCGATTGAAAATATTGACTTCATCAATAAGACCGACGAACGGATATCCGCCATTAGACAAGGCACCGATAATCAAAGGCTTGGTCGGTGTCGTGATCAGGGTTTTGGCTCCGATGCTGCTGATGGCATCCTGGACACCGTTGATATAAAGAACCTCGTTCGCGCCATCGTATACAGCGGCGATGTGATACCAAGTTCCCGCGCTTAGCTGGGTATTGGAGAAGAGCGTATAAATGTTCGTTCCATCCCCGAGATCAAATTCCACCGAATTGTCAGGATCGATGTGAAGCTGATAATTGGTAAGCGCTCCTGCACCGGTCTGTGAATCCCGTATGAAGATGTACTGGTTCTGGCCCAGGGAGTTCAGCTTAATCCACGCATCAAGCGTCAGCGGTCCGGTTAAATCGAGATTTGGCGCGCCGGAAACGTCCACATAGCCCGCCCCATTAAAACTAAACGCCTGGCCTACCATCCCAGGTGCAAACGTCACGCCACCGACTAGGTTGCCGTTGTTGCTGCTGATAATGTCATTCGCATTCCCTCCAGCGGGCCACCAGCCGACGATTCCTGGAGGCAGAAGGGCGCATCCCACGCCTTGCACCGTAAACCCTCCGTCCAACGTCGCCACTTCCGTATTCGTTGTCAAGGTGACGACCCGGCTTCCGGCGGCCGCTGTTGGCGAAATTGAGAGGATTGCCGTTGCTGTGGTGGGAGAGGTCGCGGTCAAAGTTCCGACTGTTATCCCCGGGCCGAAATCGGCCGTTGTGATGCCTTGAACAAAGTGCGTGAATTGTCCTGTGATCGCCACTGACAAATTGGATTGTCCAGGGGCCGCACCATTCGGAGTCACAGAAAGAATCACCGGTGGAATGGGCTGAACCGTGAAACCGTTTACGAGGGAGGCAATCTCGCTTCCTGTCGTCACGGTTACGGTGGTCGTGCCCGTGGGGGCAGTCAGATTGATGCTGACTTGCGCCGTCAAGTGCGTTGCGTCGGCCACCATAACGCTGCTCACCGTGACGCCTGCGCCGAGACTGACCACGGTCGCGCCCTGTGAAAAATGAGTCAGTTGCCCGGTGATGCCGATGGACAAGTTTTGCTGGCCTTGTTGACCGCGGGGAGGAAGCAACGACAGAATCGCTGGTGTTCCGGGCGCCACCGCGAATCCATTGGTAAGCGAAGCGGTTTGTGATCCCGTCGTGACATTTACCGTCCGCACTCCCACGGTAGCCGCCGGATTGATGCTGATCTGAGCTGTCAGATGAGTTGAGTCCGAAACCGAGACGGTTCCGACAGTCATGCCCGCCCCAAAGTCGACCGCCGTCGTCCCCTGTGCGAAGCTGGTGCCCTGACCGACGATGGCCACCGTTAGGTTCGTCTGACCTTGCAAACCAACGTTCGGCGAAACCGACGTGATGGCCGGGCCGCCGGAGGCAGTGACGATGATCGTTACGTCGGAACTGGTCGATAGCTGTGTGTCGCTGGCCGTCAACCGCAGAACATACGAACCTGGTTGCGAGAAGCTCGCCGTCGCTGTGAGAGCGTTTGAGTTAGTGAAACTGACGGTTCCCGGACCGCTGACCATGGACCACAGAAAGGTTAGCGTGCCTCCAGCCGGTAACCCATCGTCGCTTGCTGCACCAGCGAGCGCCGCAGTGTTAGGAAGTATTACCACCTGATTCGGGCCAGCGGTAACGGTTGGAGGATTGTTAGCCCCTATGGAGCACCAATGCGCGCTTAGAATCGTCGTGAAACCTTGATCGTCGTAGCCTGCGTAATAAAGACGAAACGTCCCATCGGGCAATCCCACAAACCTGGCTCCTGCTGCAACACGGCTGTCCGAAGACCCGGCGGTTCCGTGATCCAACCGGATACCAGGCTCGTCAGCCCAACTCAGGCCATCGGCCGAAACAGCGCTGAATATCCGATCATTACTTGAAACCGCTGATCCCGTAGGCAACGCGATACCCGAGTAATACATCCGATAGGTCCCATCGGGTAAGCTCTCAAGCTTTGGATCGAAAGCATATTGATCAAGCCCTGTGCTGTTTCCACCCGCCACCAGCCTAATACCGGTTTCCAGCGTCCAGTTCAGTCCATCCGTGGAGGTTGAACTCAGAATATTGCCACCTGAATAACCGAGGTTCGGGCCACAGCTGTAATACATTCGCAGCAAGCCATTCGGGAATCGCACGACATCCCCGCTACCAACGTTGAAACAACCGAAGGGGCCGCCCGCAGCGACTCTAACGCCCGACTCCTGTACAAAGGTGAGTCCATCATTCGAGACGGCGCTGTAAATCTGATAGGGGCCGTCGGGGTTGAGACTGTAATACATGCGATAAGTTCCATTCGGCAAGTGCATGAGTTTCGTAGCCCCGATCAATGGTGGGGGCGGAGGTTGCCTCATTCCCACTTCCTGTGTCCAGTTGATTCCGTCACTGGAAATGAAACTAATCAGAGGGTTAGCGGGATAAAGTCCCGTATAGAGCCGAAGCGTGCCGTTGGGCAGTGGCAAAAACTCACCACCCGCAGCGCCCGCTACGCGCACGCCGGGCTCCTTACCGCTCAGGCATGCAACCTGGACCGTAAACCCGCCAGCGAGTGATACGACCTCCGCGCCTGTCGTGGCTACTGTAACTGTCCGGACGCCCGGCAGAGCGTTGATTGCGAGACTGAGATTCACCGTCAGATTGGTTGGGCTCGCCACCGTCACGCTGTTGACCGTAATGTCGGCTGAGCCGAAACTGACGGTGGTGGCGCCTTGCGCAAAATGCGTGAACGCCCCTGTGATCGCAACCGAAAGGACCTGACCCTGCTGGCCGCTATTGGGGTTGACGGCTGTGATGATCGCTGTCGGCCCAGTCACTGTAAAGCCGTTAGTCAGGGTTGCTACTTCGCTTCCGGTCGTAAGCGTGACACTGTGCGCACCGATCGCTGCCGCAGGATCAATGCTTAGGACCGCTGTGGCGGTTGTCGCGGAGCTGACGGTCAAGGAAACGACCGTGACCCCGGCACCGAAGCTGGCGACCGTCGTTCCCTGCACGAAATGCGTCAACTGCCCTGTGACGGTCACTGGGAGATTTTGCTGACCCTGTTGTCCAGTGTTCGGAACGACCGAATTGAGGGCCGGGCCGCCCGCTTGGCTCTTGCACTTCCCGGCGCTACCTGCGTTGAAAATGGCCTGGATTTCTGAAGCGGAAAGAGCGCGGTTATAAACGGAAACCTCGTCGATCAGTCCGGTAAAAGGAATTGGGCTAGTGTTGCCATTCCCTATAGTGAGCGCACCGTGATCACTGAAACGATTGGCGGTCAGTGCGGACTGAGGGAATTGGAGCCCCTGGCCACTAAAGTACTGTCCCGCCACCGGTACACCATTGACATACACTGTTGCCGTGGTGCCTTGGATGGTCGCTGCGACATGGCTAAACACGCCCACGGGGACAACGCCTGCCACTGTCTCGAAATATGAGCCTGAAGTTCCTGTAGTCCCGTCGGCTACTTGCAGCAGCAGTCTCTGATCGTCAGCGGCGCCATATCTAATGCTGTAGGCGTTGACGTAGTCATTGCCATTGCCTTTGACGACTATATACCCTCTTGAACTGCTCGCAGGTTTGATCCACGCCTCGATCGTTAGATCTGCGGTAATGTCGATCGCAGAACTGTTCGGAGCCGTGGCACCGTCTACACCATTAAGAGAGAATG
>Ga0210401_10005904_pt1 | contig 12525 bp, 13 predicted proteins | sample IncBWH32MmetaG_FD_150866 | JGI IMG/M metagenome (GOLD analysis project Ga0210401, IMG submission 150866) | Forest soil microbial communities from Barre Woods Harvard Forest LTER site, Petersham, Massachusetts, United States - Inc-BW-H-32-M | ecosystem: Environmental > Terrestrial > Soil >... | reverse complement strand
GTGCGGAAGATGGCGGGCCGCAGATCGCGATTTTCGGACGTTGAGCCAGCCGTGCGGCGCATCATTGCAGATGTCCGCAAGCAGGGCGATCGGGCTCTGCGCAAGTACGCGCAGCGATGGGATGGATTGCTCCCTGAAACATCTCTGCAAGTTTCCGAGCAGGAGATACAAGCCGCGTGGGAGTCCGTTGCACCTGAGTTGAAGGCTTCTTTGCGCACAGCAGCGGCGAACATCCGCCGCTTTTGTGAGTGCCAGAAGCCCGCGGAGTGGACACGCACGCGCCGTGGGATCGCCGTTGGACAAATCGCACTGCCTCTAGATTCGGTTGGCTGCTACGTTCCCGGCGGACGCCATCCCCTGATCTCAACCTTGCTGATGACCGCGATTCCCGCCCAGGTGGCCGGCGTTCCGAATGTCCGTGTCGTCTCTCCTCAGCCGCGGGCAGAGTTGATCGCGGCGGCTGGAATGCTCGGAGTGCGCGAACTCCATCGGATTGGTGGCGCACAGGCGATTGCCGCTCTCGCTTATGGCACGGAGAGCATTGCGCGCGTAGATAAGATCGTCGGCCCCGGCAATCTCTATGTAACCGCAGCCAAGAAGCTGGTTTCTTTTGACTGTGCCATCGATTTCCTGGCTGGTCCGACCGAAGGCGTCATCGTCAGTGATGCGGGGAAACCAGAATTTATTGCTGCCGACTTGGTTGCACAGGCGGAGCACGATGCGGAGGCGCTGGTCGTTTTTGTTACAACGCGTCACGATCTAGCCCGCCAGGTGGCGAGTGTCGCTGACAAGCTCAGCCGTCGGAAGTCGGTGGCGCGCCAGTCGCTGCGCCGCAACGGCATTGCTCTCGTCTCCGACTCCCGTCGCCAAAGCTTTGAATGGGCAAATGAACTGGCAGCGGAACACATCACGGTTGACGCGGCAGACGTTCCGCTGGTCCGCAACGCCGGCTCGATCTTCGTGGGTGACTATTCGCCTCAAGCTGCAGGCGATTACGCCTCGGGTCCCAACCATGTCCTCCCAACCGGCGGTGCTGCGCGCTTCCGTGGTGGGCTCAGCGTTCTGGATTTCGTGAAGATCATCAGCGTTCAGCGGCTCTCGCGGCCCGGTCTAAAAGGGATTGCGAGGGTGGTCGAGTCTTTGGCAAATGCGGAAGGATTGCAAGGCCATGCCGAGTCGATCCGCCTGAGGTTCGCTCATGCTTGAAGCGCGCCAGTCTGTACGCAATTTGCCAACGTACCATCCGCCACTCGGTGGACGCGAAGGTCTGCGCTTGGATTTTAACGAAAACACGGTCGGCTGCTCACCGCGTGTGCTGGCACGATTTCACGAGATTACGGCGGAACAGATCGCTTGTTATCCCGTGCGCGAGCGCATCGAGATGGTTGTGGCGAATTATCTTGACATCAAAGCGAACGAATTACTGTTGACGAATGGTGTGGACGAGGCCATCCACCTGCTTTGCGAGGCCTTTCTGGAACCCGGTGACGAAGTTCTGATCGTCGTGCCAACGTTCGCCATGTACGAGATTTCGGCTGCGGCCACCGGTGCCCGGGTCATCACCGTGGCGGCAGAAACGGATTTCCGGTTCCCAGCGGCTGAGTTGCTCTCACAAATCACGCCTCGCACTCGCCTGATTGCGATTGCCAATCCTAACAATCCGACAGGGAGTGTGGCGGAACCGGCAAGTTTGCTCGAACTTGCGCGCTGTGTGCCGCAAGCAGCTCTGCTCGTAGACGAAGCCTACTTCGAGTTCTACGGGAAGACGTTACTGGGGCAATGGCGCGGCGTTCCCAACCTGTTCGTGGCCAGAACGTTTTCCAAAGCCTATGGACTGGCCGGACTTCGTATTGGCGTACTTTCGGGAAATGCGGAGCACATCCCGCTTGTGAGCAGGGTCGCTTCTCCCTACAACGTGAATGGCGTGGCGCTCGCCTGCTTGCCGACGGCACTGGCGGACGGCGACTACGTCCGTCAATATGTCGATCAGGTTCGTGAGGGTCGTGGGCTGCTTCAGCAAGAGCTCGCTCGGTGCGGAATTCAGCACTGGCGCAGTCAGGCCAATTTCGTACTGGCCAGCTTCGGTCCATTAAGAACGGCGTTCGTTCAGTCTATGCGGACGCACGGCATTCTGGTGCGCGACCGTTCCAGCGACTCTGGTTGTGACGGCTGCGTGCGTATCACAGTTGGGAACATTGAACAGACGAACCGATTACTCCAATCGCTCCGGGCGGCACTGTCGGAGATTGGAGCGAGAGAGGCAACCATCAAATGAGACGAGCCGCGATCCGACGAACCACCAGGGAGACCGACATTCGTGCGGTGCTGGTCATTGACGGTCGCGGTCGTTACGCGGTTTCTACCGGAATCCGCTTCTTCGATCACATGCTGGAACTCTTCACCCATCATGGCGGTTTTGATCTTCAACTCAAAGCCAAGGGCGACCTGGATGTTGATCAGCATCACACCGTGGAGGATGTTGGTATCGTACTGGGTCAACTCTTCGACAAAGCGCTGGCGGCCAAACGTGGCATTCTCCGCGCAGGTTATTTCCTGATGCCGATGGACGAAACCCTGGGCTTCGCCGCCGTAGATTTCTGCGGGCGCACATCGACGACAGTGGATACCAAGGTTCGTGCCGGCTTCGTAGGGGATCTGGAAGCGGAGTTGGTGCACGATTTCTTTGACGGATTTGCCCGCGGTGCTCGCGCCAGCGTCCATGCCCGGGTGCTGTATGGGCGCTCCAGCCATCACAAGATCGAATCGTTGTTCAAGGGCTTCGCGCGCGCTTTGCGGGCTGCTTGCTGGCGCGATCGCCGCATGGCGCGATTGCTCCCGAGCACGAAGGGATTGCTGTGATGATCGCGATCGTTGACTATCGCGCGGGGAATCCAACCTCGGTGAAGAAAGCTCTGGATCATCTGAGGGCAAATTCAGTCATCACTAGCGATCCGGAAATTGTGGCGAGGGCGAACAAGATCATCCTGCCCGGCGTCGGCCATTTTTCCGCCACCAACATTCTTGAAGAAACCGGACTGCGGGCCGCTATTGTGCACAGAATTGAACAAGGAGTACCTTTCCTGGGCGTCTGCGTCGGGATGCAGTGGATGTTTGAATCCAGCGCGGAAGCGCCGGGAACCCACGGCCTGGGATTATTCTCGGGCGCTTGCAGCCGCTTTCCGGAGAATGTTAAGTCGCCACATGTCGGTTGGAATTCGCTGGCTTCGCACCACGGCTCACGGCTATTTCGAGAAGTCCCTTCTGGTGCTTTCGTGTACTTCACGCACTCCTTCCGGGCTCCAGTGGTGAAGGCAACGGTGGCGCGATGTGAGTATGGCGGAGAGTTCTCCGCTGCAGTCGAGCAGGACAATTTGTTCGGCGTGCAATTTCATCCTGAAAAATCGGGAGCAGCCGTCTTGAAGCTTCTAAACAACTTCTGTGATCTCCTATGCTGACGAAGCGAATCATCGTGTGCCTTGATGTGACGGCCGGACGCGTTGTAAAAGGCGTGCAATTTCAGGAATTACGAGACGCCGGCGACCCAGCGGAGCTGGCCGCGGCCCACAGCGAAGCCGGAGCTGATGAAGTCGTGCTGCTCGACATTTCTGCCACCCTGGAGAAACGGGCCACTTTAATCGACACCGTTCGTCGCACCGCGCGACAGTTATTTATTCCTTTCACTGTCGGTGGCGGTATCCGTTCACTGGAGGACGCGATGGCTGCGTTCGATGCCGGTGCCGACAAGGTCAGCATCAATTCCGCAGCGCTCGCTGATCCTGTTCTAATCACGGGGATCGCCGAGCGCTATGGGTCTCAGGCCGTGATCGTCGCCATCGACGCCAGGCGGGTCAACGGAGAGGCGCGATTCGAGGCTTATGCCAGCGGTGGTAGAAAGCCCACCGGACGCGACGCGGTTGCCTGGGCGCGGGAGGCGGAGCACTGCGGTGCGGGCGAGATTCTGCTCACCGCCATGGACCGTGATGGTACCGGTGCGGGTTTCGATTGCGACTTAACCCGCGCGATCGCCGAAGTGTTACATATCCCGGTAATCGCCTCAGGGGGTGGCCGAGACACGCAGAGTTTTGTTAACGTTTTTCAGCGTGGCAGGGCCGATGCCGCTCTTGCCGCTTCCATCTTCCATTTTGGCCTGCACAGTCTCGCCACTCTAAAGCAAGAACTGCAGGGCGCAGGCATTCCGGTGCGATGGCCATGTTGATTCCTTCGATCGATCTCATGCATGGCAAGATCGTTCAGCTTGTCCAGGGCGAGCGTAAAGCGCTCGAATTCACGGACTTTGAAGAGTGGATCACGCGCTTCTCCTCGTTCCCCCTGGTTCAACTGATCGATTTGGATGCCGCTATCGGCACCGGAAACAATCGCGATCTGGTGGGCGAATTTGCCCAGCGTCTTCCCTGTCAGGTCGGTGGAGGAATTCGCTCGATCCAAACCGCCGAGCAAACACTGATGATCGGTGCTCAGCGCGTGATCCTGGGATCCGCGCTTGTCCGCGATGGTCAGCCCGACGCTTCGTTTGCGGAAGAAATCTCGCGCGCGGTCGGGCCTGAACAATTGGTGTTTGCCATCGATTCCAAACAGGGGCGAGTCGCGATACAAGGATGGCGAGAACCTACCGCCATTCTGCCTCTCGACATGATCGCAGCCTTGGAAGAGTGGTGTGATGCATTTCTGTACACGCACATCGACACCGAAGGGCTTATGCAGGGTATTCCGCTCGAGACGATTAGCCAATTAAGAAGCGCGACGCGGAAGCAATTGATTGTGGCCGGAGGCATCGCCAGTTCTGAACAAATCGATCAACTTGATGCGATGCGAATTGATGCGGTAGTCGGCATGGCGATCTACACGGGTCGGATCAGACTGCGTTCCATCTCGCGATTTCGAGATCGTAGCGCTCTGGAGGAAAGTGGGAACTAGACCCACGCTGCAATAGCCTCAACGGTGGTATCTCGATTGTGATTAGGTGAGGGGAACGGGCCGGCCTTCGGTTTATGAGGATCGTGGGAAACTGCAAATTCAAATACTTTGCGGCGCAGATGACATCCCACGAAGCCGCATGGATACTGCAGATTCACACGATTGTGACCCGCGTCTGACCCGTGGTGGGAAGTCGGTGCGTGATCAGGGTCTTGTGCTGGTGCCTATTGGTCAACTCTTAAAACCCCGCTGGTCCATTACAATTTCAAATTCGGTGAATCCAGCCCGAGCCTTAACAAATTGGACTTCCCCGCCAGTGGCTCTGTGGCTTCTTTGATCTCCTGTGAGGAACACTTCGACCGTCAAGAGGATCACAGACTCTTCGGCAGACCACTGCCGCACATCCACTGAAGCCACACCGCAACGTCACAAATACTCGCAAGATAGTCCTCGGAGAGCCGGCGGAGGCGACAGAGGGCGGAACGGGTTGAATCGACGTTGTCGGCACGTTTCGGGGAGAGGCACAAGCTTTTACCAGTTGACAATTTCGTTATAACGTGAACGATGAGGAAAGAAGAAGAATCGCCATCCCTTTCCCGATACATTGAACGCACACTTCGAATGGAGAAAGGCTGGTTTTGGCATGTCATCAATCCGTGTTCTCGTCTTCGCCGCTTGGCGTCATCGAGAATTGGAACTCCATTTGCTTCTCTTGAGCTAGAACATGGCCGCGAGTCGCGAATGTGGGAGGTCAAATGTGGATGCGGTGTTGTGCACCTTGCAGACGCGTACTCACGAAAGCCAGGCTAGCCGATCACGTTCGCTGCGAGTGCGGCTGGCAGTGGTAGCGACAGTGGCAATCGTAATCGAGTACTACGTACCTCGAAAGTTCCAAAAACAGAGCGAAAAATGGATTCCGCCCGAACAGCGCGGGGAGATCATTCCCTTTCCGGTGCTTGAAAAGAAGTCGGTGCTGGCGCTTTCGCTTGGCATGGCCGCAGTTGTTGATTTCGGCACGTCAAGTTGTTGATTTCGGCACGTCAACAGGCACAAGTTCATTTTCGATTTCATGGGCGAGGTTGCCTTGAAATCGTCTAAGGTCAGGTATCTACGGCAGGTCGAGGCTGTTTCTGATTGCAAGGCTTACCCCACGCGCCCTGTCATCAGCAGTTGACTGTCACTTGGCCGGTTTCGACATTTCGACACAAGCGCCGAGCATCTCTCGGACAAGATCCCTTTATTTCATCAACACGCGCCATCAGGTGCTGGAACTTCAGCAGGTTGCGAACTTCTGAGTTTGGCATCTGCGTTGCTCTTCCTGCGACCCGTAGAGAGGCTAGTGTTGAAACGCTTGTACATCGATCTCGGTGTCGCGCTCGCTGTGGTGTTATTCCTGTCCATGCCGGCGTTGAGCCAGAACAATCAATCAACGTCACGCACGGCAATCGTCATGGGCACCGTCACCGATGTCAACGGCGATGCGATTCCGAACGCGACGGTCGTTCTGAAAGAAGTTGAAAGCAATGCCCCTCGTACTATCCTGACAACCAAGAACGGGATATCCGGATCAGTTCAAAATTGTGACCGGTATCCAATTGCGAGTTGCAACCGAGCACACTACTGTCGATGTTCATTACGACCCGTCGAGGTTGCTACCGCGCAGTTCAAGGCCGAAGAAAAGCAGCGCGTGTTCGGAATCATCCCGAATTTGTACGTTTCCTATGAGAGCGATCCTGCACCGCTGACGACAGGGATGAAGTTCAAGCTGGCCCTGAAGGTCTCCACAGATCCAGTCACGACTGCGGGAGTCTTCCTTGTAGCCAGTGCCAAGCAAGCTGGAAATACTCCGGACTATGGACAAGGCTGGGGAGCATATGGAAAGCGCTTTGGCGCGGTCGCTGCCGATGGTTTTTCTGAAATCATCATAGGTGGCGCCATTTTGCCATCGTTATTGCACCAGGACCCGCGCTACTTCTACCAGGGAACTGGTACCACCGGCTCCCGATTCCGCCACGCGGTATTCAGTACCTTTGTTGCAAGAGCGGACAATGGAGAATCGCAACCAAACTACTCCAGCTTGGGCGGCGTTCTAGCATCATCCAGTCTCGCGAACCTTTACTATCCCAGATCCAATCGTGGCGCTCGGCTGGTGTTCGGAAATTTCGCGATCGGCATCGCGGAACGAATTGGCGCAAACGTGGCCCAGGAGTTCCTGCTCGACAAGTTCGCCCGAAGAGGTGGTCGCCTTAAAGGCAGCGAGTAGGAGAAATTCTCCCTCCTCAGGGCGAGTGCCGGATGTCAGGTTTGAACGAAAGCGACCTGAAAAAGATGAACCTCAACGCACGATAGTTACTCCCAGCTTAACTGTATGAATTGGCTCGGGCCGCTCGTCATGGACGATGGGGTTCGCACATTTCCGCAATCGGACACCTGGAGGCTAGACTCCTATGGCAACCGCTCCGAAGTTTCGCATTGATGTCGATATTCACAGTCTGCTGATGGATTCATCGCGGCAGTCGGTCAAGCCCGCGGCCGCAAAGGGGCTGGCGCTGCCCGAACCTGTTTTTCCGCAGTATCCGGAAAAGCTGGCCGATCCTGGGCCGGAAATCGCTCCCGAAAAATGGGACTGGAGTATGTCGCACGTCTATCGTGCCATTCGGGGATGTTTTTTCCCTTACATACGTCGCGCGGTTTTTCTCTGTGACAAAGATCCGTCAGGTAAGGCGAGTCATTGACGGTAGTGTCATCGACACGGTTGGCGGTGGGAGGTTCCTGAAACTGATCGAAGCCGAACCTGTCCTTTAGCGGCTTTCCGGATTCGAGTCTACGAACGATTGTACCGTCGGCACGTGAAAGAGAATCGGACGCAGCAGAGTTCCCGGCGTTCTTAGCGGCAACGTCTTCCGAAGCTGTGCCCCGACACCGCATAGGTCGCTGGGTGGATGGGGTTTTGAGATACATTAGGCGGTAGCCCGGTGTAATCCAACGCTCGGCGCGTCTACTTGATTTGCCGCGAACCGGTGATGAGGATGTCCACGAGCCTCCTGGCGCTTTGCTGCCAGTCGGGACCGGAGGCCACGTGGGAGACGCCAATCAGCGCGCGGAGTAGATCGAATGGCTCGAGATCTCTGCGTATTTCTCCGCTCTTGATCGCCCGCTTCACCAACGAATCAATCGCTCCCTTGATCTGAATGCGTGAACCTTCATACAGCTTCGAAGGCCCTCCAACCAGCGAATTCAAGGCGGGGCCGATGATCTGCTTAGTCGCGATGTAGTCAACGAATAGCAACATCCATGCTCGCAAGGCTTCGACGGGAGGAAGGTTTGCGGAGAACTTCTTCTCGGCTGCGGCCACCCTCTCCACTTCAGTCCGATAGACCGCTTCGATCAGTGCATCGCGCGTAGGAAAGTGGCGATACAAAGTCCCCGCTCCAACACCTGCCTCTTTGGCGATGTCGTCGAGGCTGGCGTTCGCACCAGACCGGGTAAACGCCTCCTTTGCCACTTCTAGAATGCGCGCGCGGTTCTGCTGCGCGTCAGCGCGAGGTTTTCGAGGGGCTTTCTGATTTTTCGCAGGCATACCAAAAAAGTTGCAACCGGAGGTAGCCTCCGGTTATCTTATCTAGTGATTCGGAGACACTCTCCGTTTTAGCCGGAATGCGGCAGTGTGTCAATATCGGGTTCTTGGGTTGCCGCCTCGCTCTTCCGACTTCGAGGGGTTAGCAATATGAATCCACGTGCTCGTTACGAACCATCAACAAATTCCAGCTCTGGTTGCGCCGACCTCATGACAATGGCGGAGCGGGAGTTGTCAGCATTCTTCAGCGCCGTCACCCAGTTGTTCGGGTCAGAACAAGCAGATCTCTCAGCAGAAGATTGGTTGCACGAGTTGATCGAGATCGACAGTCTGCCTAGCTCAGCCCGCGAATGGAGATTGATCACTGCAAAAGTTTCGACCCGGCTCCCCGGTGGAGTCAACGCTTCGTCCCCGTCATCCCTATCGGCCGAATTCACAAACGCTTAGGAGGAAATGAATATGCGTGTTTTTCTTACCGGCGCTACAGGTTTTATCGGCTCTGCGATTGTTCGCGAACTCATCGACGCTGGTCATCAGGTGCTCGGTCTTGCGCGCTCAGATGCGGCAGCCCAATCTCTTGTCGCGGCGGGAGCCGCCGTGCATCGCGGTTCGCTCGAAGATCTCGAAAGCCTTCGCAGCGGCGCAGCGGCTGCCGACGGAGTGATCCACACTGCTTTTATCCATGACTTCTCAAACTATGGGCCAGCCGCCGAGGCGGATCGGCGTGGCATCGAGACTCTCGGCAGTGCGCTCGCGGGCTCTGATCGCCCGTTGATCGTCACGTCCGGGACCCTGCTCGCTCAACGCCAGGGCCCGCTCGCAACAGAAGAGGATGCACACAATCCCAACTTCCCACGCAAGTCGGAGGAGGCGGCGCTTGCGTTGGCAGCACGCGGAGTTCGCGCATCTGTGCTGCGGCTCCCCCCATCGGTCCACGGCAACGGTGATCACGGCTTTGTGCCGTACCTGATCAGCATCGCACGTGAAAAGGGTGTTTCCGCGTTTATAGAGGACGGGCTCAATCGCTGGCCCGCGGTGCACAGACTCGACGCTGCTCATCTCTATAGGCTCGTGCTTGAGAAAGGTAATGCTGGGTCCACCTATCACGGCATCGCCGATGAGGGCGTACCGACTCGGGAGATCGCTGAGGCAATCGGCCGTGGCCTGAACGTACCGGTCGTCAGCAAATCGCGCGAGGCAGCAGCCGATCATTTTGGCTGGATTGCTCGCTTCTTTGGTATTGATGGCCCGGCTTCCAGCGCGCTGACGCAGGATCGATTGGGATGGCGACCGGTTCAGCCTGGGATCATTGCTGATTTGAATGCGGAGTACTATTTCGAACACGCTGCCGACGCTGTTACTTTGCATGGCTAGGGCATAGTGAACCGTTATTTGAAGGTAACCAGTACAAGGGAGTAGAAAATGACGAACATTCTTGAGACAACTTCATTCGGTGCAACTTCGACCACGGACGACGTTCTAACCGGCGTAAATCTGAAGGGCAAGCGGATTCTCGTGACCGGTGTTTCGGCCGGAATCGGCGTAGAAACGGCACGCTCCCTGGCAGCACACGGCGCTCAGGTTGTAGGCGCGGCGCGGGATTTCAACAAGGCCAAAACTGCAACCGCGCAAGTGCGGAAAGACGCCGCGGCCAATGGCGGAAGTTTCGAATTGGTGGAACTCGATCTTGCCAACCTGAAAAGCGTGCGTGCCTGTGCCGACCGGTTGCTGGCAAAGGGAGAAGCGTTCGATGTAATCATCGCCAATGCCGGAGTGATGGCCACGCCGTTTGGCCACACGGCCGATGGCTTCGAGACACAGTTCGGGACGAATCACCTGGGCCACTTTGTCCTGGTCAACCGGATTGCGACGCTCATTCGGACCGGAGGACGGCTGATCAACGTATCCTCTGCGGGTCACCGCTACGCTATTGTGGACCTCGACGATCCAAACTTTGAACGCACGCCTTATGACCCGATGGTTGCTTACGGCAGGTCCAAAACCGCGAACATCCTCTTCGCCGTTGCGTTCGACAGACGGCACCGGGACCGTGGCGTACGCGGGGCCGCTGTGCACCCAGGTGGTATTCAGACCGAACTGGGTCGCTACCAGGAACCAGGTCGTACAGAAAAGATGATCGACCAGATAAATCAGCAGCGTGCAGCGCAAGGTAAAGGTCCCTTCCAGTGGAAGACGATTCCCCAGGGAGCCGCAACCTCCGTGTGGGCTGGGGTTGTAGCTTCTGCGGACGAGATCGGCGGCCAATATTGCGAGGACTGCCACGTTGGCCAGATCGTGCCAGACGACCTGTCCGTCGGCGTAAACGAAGGAGTGCGCGGGTATGCGGTGGATGTAAAGAATGCCGAGGCGCTCTGGAAGAAAAGCGAAGTAATGGTTGGAGAGTCGTTTTAACTTTCGTTATTACTGCTGAGGAACGCACCAGGAGAAATGAAATGATTGAACAAAAAGATCTCGCAGGCAACTTCACCCTACCCGGCACATCAATGACCGTTAACCGCATGGGCTACGGCGCCATGCAACTCGCCGGCCCGCACGTCTTTGGGCCGCCACGCGATAGCGACGAGGCCATTGCAGTTCTGCGGGAGGCGGTGGAGTCCGGCGTGAACCACATCGACACCAGCGACTACTATGGTCCGCACGTCACCAATCAGATCATTCGGCAAGCGCTTCATCCTTATCCGAAAGGTCTGGTGATCGTTACTAAGCTTGGCGCGCGACGGGGTGGAGACGCCTCATGGATTCCTGCTCTCTCCCGGCAGGAGCTGATTGAGGGAACTCACGACAACCTGAAGAACCTCGGCCTCGACGTTCTGGATGTCGTCAATCTTCGGGTCGGTGGATTTACAGAACCATCTGAGGGATCGATTGAGGAACCGCTAACCGTGCTCGCTGAACTCAAGCGGCAAGGGCTGATCCGGCATATCGGTCTGAGCAACGTAACAACGAAGCAGGTGGCTGAGGCACAGGCGATCACCGAGGTCGTCTGCGTACAGAACTTCTACAACGTGGCGCAAAGGAAAGATGACGCCTTCATCGAGGACCTCGCCTCTCAGGGAATCGCTTATGTTCCGTTTTTCCCGTTGGGAGGGTTCACTCCATTGCAATCGTCGACACTCGACACAGCCGCAGCATCGCGCAAAGTAACGCCCATGCAGCTTGCGCTTGCCTGGCTTCTCCATCGCTCGCCCAACATCCTGCTGATTCCGGGGACATCTTCCCGCAAGCATCTCCGCGAGAATTTGAAGGCCGCGTCGCTGCAGATTTCTGCTGAATTGCTTGCCGATCTTGATTTAATCGGTGGAGTTCCAAGGTAGCCAGAACGCTCTTGGAATTGGAGGCTCCGAGGGGCGTGCGGCGTACGCCGAGCGCAACGGTCGGTGGTTGTTGGAATGGTATGCTGCCGAGGTCGCGTCACAAATACTCGGAACACTCACTTGGCTTCAAACAGCCTTCAGCTCTACTCTCAAACGAACATTCGGTTGCAGTTTGGGAACTTACGGAGATCAAGTGGAAGGGCTGAGAATAGCCGGCTGAGGCTAACGGTTTGACAGATTCGAAATAAACTACGGCGAGGGTGCGGATCGCCACACGGTGACTACGTCTCAAGTAGCGTGCCGAGTACCTCGGGCCAGTGAGTTTCGAAGTCCCTGTCTAGTTGGAGTCCGCGTTGCAACACATTCTCGATCCGCTGCTGCGCTTCAGGCCACGTCAGTGCGGTCTCAAAAGAGGTGATGGCATCGAGGAGCCGGTCGGCGGACGGCAATGAGACCTGGTTGACGAGATTCTTCGCGGCGGCGATGGCACGCCGGTCGAAGGAGGCGATCCTGCGCGCGAGTGCGTCGACGAAGCTGTCCAGCTCGGCGTCTGGAAGTGCCCGGTTGACGTATCCGTATCGTTCCGCAGTGTCGCCGTCGAAATCGTTCGCGCCGAGAACGATTTCGAGCGCCCGACCGCGACCGACCAGATGTGGAAGACGTTCCGCACCACCGCCG
>Ga0210401_10005901_pt1 | contig 12532 bp, 6 predicted proteins | sample IncBWH32MmetaG_FD_150866 | JGI IMG/M metagenome (GOLD analysis project Ga0210401, IMG submission 150866) | Forest soil microbial communities from Barre Woods Harvard Forest LTER site, Petersham, Massachusetts, United States - Inc-BW-H-32-M | ecosystem: Environmental > Terrestrial > Soil >... | reverse complement strand
GATCGCTTCCGGCGGCCGATGCCCGGCCAATCCGCGCCTGATGGTGTTGATTTTCTCCAGATCGTGCACTGGCAGCAATAACTCTTCTCGCCGAGTCCCCGATTTGAAGATGTCGATGGCCGGATAAATCCGTTGATCGCTGATCTGCCGATCCAATACCATTTCCATGTTTCCTGTACCTTTGAACTCCTGGAAAATGAGTTCATCCATCTTGGAGCCGGTCTCAATCAGGGCCGTCGCCATGATCGTGAGCGACCCCGCTTCTTCAGTATTTCGCGCAGCAGCAAAAAGCTTGCGCGGAATTTCCATGGCACGAGAATCCATGCCACCACTCATCGTCCGGCCGCTACCAGAGATTGCGTTATTGAAAGCGCGGCCAACTCGCGTCAATGAATCCATCAGCACGAACACGTCTTTTCCGGCCTCGACCAAACGCTTCGCCCTTTCGATCGCGAGTTGAGCAATCCGCGTATGGCTTTTGATATCGCTGTCGTTGGAACTCGCCATGATATCTCCCTTCGGTACAGTCCGACGAATTTCGGTAACTTCCTCAGGGCGCTCGTCAACCAGTAGAATGATGAGCTTCATTTCCGGATGATTCCGTACAACCGCATCCGCGATATGTTGCAGAAGCGTGGTCTTTCCGGTTCGAGGCGGAGCCACGATCAATCCCCGTTGTCCTTTCCCGATCGGCGTCATCAAATCCATGACGCGCGTCGTATACCTGTCCGGAACGGTCTCCAGACGAATTCTTTCTAAAGGATTGATCGAAGTAAGTTCCTCGAAGACAGGCAGGTTCCGATACTTTTCTGGATCTTCAGAGTTGATCAGAGCCAGCTTAAAGAGCTGCGGGCCGCGACTGCCTCGGCGAATCTCCCCCTTGATCCACAAGCCGTCACGCAATGCATGCTTTCGAACTACCTCCGGTGTAACAAAGATATCCTGCGGAGACTGGGTGTAGTTCCGCTTTGGATCTCGCAGAAAACCAAAACCTTTACCAGAAACCTCAATCAACCCTTCACCGAAAATTGATTCATATCTGGGGGCTTCGACCGCCGGAGAGGTTTCCCGAAGGGAGACCGACGCCGTCCTGACGGGCTCTTCTACCGCTTCGCCAATCTCGGTAGGTCCTTCTTCATTCAAGCGCTCTGCAGCCTCCGCGGTTCTCCGGCCAGGGGGCGAGAGATGCTCAGGCGCACCCAGATCGTTTTCGGGAGCAAGCCCGTCTTGGCCCTCCATCAAAGTCGAATGGTTGTTCGTGTCGGAAAGGTTTGGCTCTTCTACCTTTGCCTGTTTTTTAGTTCTTTTCGTACTCGTTTTGTTTGCTGTTGTCTTTCGCGCGCCGACAGTGGTTCTCGTTCGCCGAGGTTTCTTAACACCGTCTACGTCTTGATTCAGCAAAGCGGGTTGTTCGTTTGCTTCTGCCATAACTTCCATTTTAAAGAATATTTCCCCTCCGAACGGTTAGCTCGAAAGCTTCGTTATTAGCTCATCGGAGATGTCGAAATTGCTGTAAACATTCTGTACGTCGTCGTTATCCTCGAGGACATCGCATAATCTGAGAACTTGCGATGCTAACTCTTCCTTAGCTACTGCGACCATGGTGTTCGGTAAAAAGGTTAACTTTTGCGATTCGACATGCATTCCAGCATTTTTGATCGCCTCTCCGACCTGGTACAACTGGTCGTGAGGCGTTGTGACGACATACAAATCCTCATCGGTGGTTAGATCTTCCGCTCCGGCTTCCAAAGCGATCTCCATTAGTTTGTCTTCATCAACCCCTTTTTTCCCGAGAGCGATTTGACCCTTTCGCCTGAACATGTACGAGACAGCCCCGGATGCAGCCAAGTTCCCGTGGTTTTTGGCAAAAATGCTCCGAATATCCGCGGCGGTCCGATTCCTGTTGTCGGTCGCAGCCTCGACAATAATCGCAACGCCCCCAGGCCCATATCCTTCATACATCAACTCTTCCACGATCCCCCCCGCTATCTCGCCCGTCCCTTTCTTGATCGCCCGGTCAATCGTATCATTCGGCATGTTTTGGGCACGCGCAGCGAGGACAGCCGTTCTCAGGCGAGGATTTAAATTAAGGTCACCGCCTCCCATCCGGGCCGCAACCATAATCTCCTTTGAGAACCTGCTGAATATTTTGCCGCGCTTTGCATCCAATGCGCCTTTAAAACGCTTGACCTTCGACCATTTACTATGGCCCGCCATACTCCGGGTAAAAACAGAATCAGTTGAGAAAAAAGGGGTTTAAGTTTTACTAGCGACGCACTTGCGACCGATGAGAAAGACAGACGACTTCCAAGAGAGAACCGCCGATTAGCGCATCAACAAGCGATACGCCAAAAAACCGCAGATGGACCGGTTTGTCAACTTACTTTGGAAGAAGCCCGCTTCCGAACGGTCGAATCGAGGATTTTTTTTCGCAATCGCAGCGACTTTGGCGTGGCTTCGACGTACTCATCACGGCCGATATATTCCAGCGATCGCTCGAGGGTCATGCGCAGGGGCGTCGCCAATTGCACGCCCTTGCCGTCTCCCTGACTCCGCATGTTGGTGAGATGCTTTGCCTTGCAGGGATTCACATTCAGATCGTCCGGGCGAGAATTCTCCCCGACGATCATCCCTTCGTAGACATCCTCTTGGGGGCCAATAAAGAGCTTCCCACGTTCCTGCACGTTATTCAAAGCGTAGGCCGTTGAAGTTCCGCCTTCCATGGCGACCAGCACCCCATTGTCCCGATTCGAAATTTCACCCTTCATCTCCCCGTATTCCCTAAATAAATGACTCATCGAACCGAGTCCTCTGGTGAGATTAACCAGATCGCTCTCAAAGCCGATCAATCCACGAGTCGGAATCACCGCCTCGACCAACACCGTGCTGGTCTGATGGTCCATACTGATTATTTCCGCCCTCCGGCCAGCGAGCGATTGCAGAATATCTCCAAGGTTTTCATTTGGAACGTCGACATAGAGAGTCTCGTACGGCTCCGTTACGTTGCCTAGATTGTCCTTGTGAAAGATCACTTCGGGCCGCGATACGAGGAGTTCGAATCCCTCGCGTCGCATTTGTTCGACTAGAATCGCAATCTGCATCTCTCCTCGAGCGCTAAGCGTAAATACTCCGGCAGTTTCCGTCTCGCTGAACTGCAGCGAAACGTTCGTACGACATTCGCGAACCAGTCGCTCTTTGAGATGGCGCGCCGTCAGAAACTTGCCTTCACGTCCGGCGAGCGGAGAGTCGTTCACAAGGAAGTTCATCTGAATTGTCGGCGGATCGATATCAACGAAGTCGAGCGCAGATCGCTCTTCCAAATCAGTCAACGTTTCTCCGATGAAGGCCTCCTCGAAACCGGCCAAACCGATGATGTCGCCGGCACCGGCATGTTTGACCTCGATTCGCTCCAGTCCCTGGTATCCAAACAGGGCTGTCACTGTGCTGCGCTCACGCCGGCCGTCTTTGTGAATGCAGACAATCGAATCACCGACCTTTACCCGCCCGCTCACAATGCGACCAAAAGCCAGCCTGCCGAGATAATCTGAATAATCCAGATTGGACACCAGCATCCGAAAATAGGTTTCGAGCGCTTTTGGTGGAGGGGGAATATGCTTGATGATCGCCTCGAACAACGGTTCCATCGAGGTGTTCGGCTCATGAATCTCCCTCATCGCGTACCCCTCCTTCGCGCTCGCATAGATAACAGGAAAATCGAGCTGTTCATCGGTGGCATCGAGCTCGACGAAAAGGTCAAACACCATGTCCAAAACCTTGTGCGGACGAGCATTTTCCCGGTCGACCTTATTAATAACGACGATCGGGCGCGCGTGGTTCTCTAAGGCCTTCCGGAGCACAAACTTTGTCTGAGCTTGCGGGCCGTCATGCGAGTCCACTACGAGAAGCACGCCATCCACCATTTTCATGATGCGCTCCACTTCTCCACCGAAATCGGCGTGACCAGGAGTATCAATGATGTTAATGTGGTAATCCTTGTACCTGAAGGCGGCATTCTTCGCCCTAATGGTGATTCCTTTCTCCTTTTCGAGGTCCATCGAGTCCATCACGCGTTCCTCGAGCTTCTGATTAGACCTGAAAGTACCGGACTGCCGCAGCAGCTGGTCTACGAGTGTCGTCTTCCCGTGGTCGACATGGGCGATGATAGCGATGTTACGAATATGGTCCATAGAAGACGATGGAGAATCGGGAAGATCACCGTGCATGATAAGATCGTCAACGAGGTTTGCGTTCAATCATCAGTAACCAAGGAGAGTTCTGGCCAGATAGCAACTAGGGATTTTAGAACGCCGGCAGTCTCTCAAACCGGCTTGAATCCGATGAAAAGAGCGCTGCCTGAGGATCCCCGTAATCCGAGCCAATATTAATCCCGATCATGCCGCCCAGATTGATCGGACCTGCTCGCCGATGGGTATGCCCACAAACCACGCCGACAAGCTTGTGCCTGGATTCCCACAACGCAGCCCCCATCGAACGGTTTCCGAGATAGGCTTTGAAGAAAGCATAGACCGACGGAGGGGAGAGCATGCTGCTTACCGGCGGCACACCTAGTAACTCTTCGAACGGAGGGGTATGCAGCACGGCGATAACCCGAGAAGTGCCGGACTCCGCGAGCCGCGTTTTCATGCCTTCGACTTGTTCGAGAGCGACTTCCCGAGGATGCAGTCCGCTCGGCATAAGTTGGAAGTCACGCCATCGTATTGGAGAACCGGTGAAAGGGCTCCCACGGAGATAGTCTTCTTCCGTCACCCGAACACCGTCGTAAGCGAGATCCGGAACTGCGAAGCCGAGATCATAGTGCCCGTAGGCGCCGACGATTGTAAAGTCTTGTAGCGAAAGGTTTTCTAGATCCAGGAGAACAACGTCGAAGGATTTGGCCGGGGGTACCCAGTAGCGATCGATGACTGCCGAAAGCACATGACACTCGTTTCGCGCGCTGTCGTGCAGCCAGAAGTCGTGATTACCGAGGCAAACAGCGAGCGGACCTTTTGGGAAGCAGCCTCGTATTTTCTTCAAGGTCTCATCGGCCTGTGGCGCGCTCGATAGGTCCCCGGCAACGACAACCGCATCCGGTCGGCAGCGAACGATCCAAGCTCGCAATCTCTGGAGTATCCGGTCCTGCGTCGCCCGCAGCAGATGGAGATCCGCAGTAAACAGAATCTTCACGGCGCTGTTGCCCCAAAAGCTCCGCCGCCAGGAGTTTCCACAATGATCATGTCCCCGGCTTTAACCTCGGCTCGTGCACAACTCCCAAGCTCCTCGACCCGTCCGTCGCTGCGGCGGATAGAGGTCTTGCCGATTTGACCAGAACCGCCGCCTTCCAAACCAAACGGCGGTACCAGCCGGGAATTGGCTAGAATAGCCACGCTCATCGCTTCGCGAAAACGGATCTGGCGAAAGACGCCTTCGCCTCCTGGCCAACGCCCTGCGCCGCCAGAACCTCGCCGAATCCCGAACGCCTCGAGGTGCACAGGGTAACGGGACTCCAGAATCTCGGGATCCGTTAACCTGGTATTCGTCATATGGGTGTGAACCGCGGAAGCACCGGCAAAGCCAGAGCCGGCTCCAGCGCCACCGCAAATCGTCTCGTAATACTGATACCGGCGATTGCCGAACGTAAGATTGTTCATCGTTCCCTGGCCGGCCGCCAGAACGTTCAGAGCGCCATAAAGTGCGTTGGTGATCGCTTGCGATGTTTCTACGTTCCCGGCAACAACCGCCGCCGGCGATTTTGGCGCCAACATTGAGCCTTCCGGAATGACAATATCGAGCGCCTCGAGGCACCCGTCATTCAATGGGATATCTTCCTTAACCAATGTCCGGAAAACATAGAGCACCGCCGCCTGAACGATCGATGATGGAGCATTGAAATTATCCGCAACCTGAGGTGACGTGCCGTGAAAGTCGATCGTAGCGCGGCGCGCATCGGAATCGACCCCAATCCGAACATGGATCTCTGCGCCGGAATCCATCTTCTGAACGAAATGACCTGCCTTGAGGTGGTCGATCACCCGACGGACCCGCTCGGCGGCGTTGGATCGAACATGACCCATATATGCCTCAACCATTTCCAAACCAAATTGCTCGACCAGCCCAGCCAATTCCTTCACTCCTTTTTCGTTCGCGGCGATCTGCGCATGGATATCTCCTACGTTCTGGGAAACATTTCGAGCCGGATATCGGGCATTGGTCAGAAGTTCGAGGAAAGCGTCTTCTCGGAAGCGTCCATCTTTCACCAGCAAAAGATCGGTGATGAGAACTCCTTCTTCCTCGATGGTTCGGCTATCCGGGGGCATTGATCCGGGAGTGAGTCCACCCACATCTGCGTGATGGCCACGACTTGCCACCCAGAATCGAGGCTGTTTCTGCTTCCCGAAGACTGGCGTTACGACCGTGATATCGGGAAGATGCGTGCCGCCCGCGAATGGATCGTTCAAAGCGTAGACATCCCCCGGCCGAATTCTTTCCTTCCGACGCTGAATGATCGCTTGCACGGCGCCTCCCATGGAACCGAGATGCACAGGCACATGTGGCGCGTTGGCAACCAGCCTTCCCTCGGAATCGAATAGTGCGCAGGAGAAATCGAGACGCTCCTTGATGTTAACCGAATAGGCGGAGTTTTGCAGGACAGCGCCCATCTGTTCCGCGATTGACATGAAAAGGTTATTGAATACTTCGAGCAAAACGGGATCTGACCCGATTCCGGCCGCAATGCGCGTCGCTCGCGGCACCGCTCTTTTCAACAACAGATCGAGTCGGGGGGTTATCTCGGCTTGCCAGCCCGGTTCAACGACGGTGGTAGTGGTATGTTCGACGATAATCGCCGGACCTTGAAAGCTCGTCCCGGCCGCCATTCTTTCCCGCTCGAAAACCGGAATGGACTCCCACTTCCCGGCAAACACGGCGTTCACGTCAGCAACCGGACCCGGTTCAGCTTCGGCACCGGACTCGGGCAGGTGGTCGACTCGGGTTTCGGTTCCACCAATCGCTTCGACCGAGACCGAGTCGATGATCAAGCCCCGTTCGTCCGGATCCATCACGAACCCAAATCGAGCAAAATGAGCCGCCTGGAATGCATCTCTCATCTCGGGAATCGAACCAGCATCGATCGGCAATGGTGTATTGGTGCCACGATATCGAAGGTGGAACTTTCGGATGATGGTTTCCGTCGCGGATTGCTGGGAATACAGCTGCTGCCGGGCCTCATTTTCCAGTTGACTCAGCAGTTCTCCAGCCTCAGTCGCACCCTCTTTATCCAACGGCTTTTCTACGGAACTTTCACGGAGCGCGCGCAGCTCGGCTAATCCCATCCCATAAGCGGATAACACTCCTGCAAGGGGATGAATCAAGACACGATCAATACCAAGCGCATCGGCCACGGCACAGGCATGCTGTCCACCTGCTCCACCAAAGGTGACCAATGCGTAGCGTGTGACATCGTAGCCGCGAGCGATCGAGATCTTTTTTATTGCATTGGCCATATTCTCGACAGCGATCCGCAGAAAGCCGCTCGCCACCTCTTCGGCCGAAAGTTCGCCTATCTCGGAAGCGAGCTCCCGGAAACGCTCGGTAACCAATTCCCGGTCGAGAGGCAAATTGGCGTTTGGACCAAAGATTTGTGGAAAGAAGTCCGACGGCAAGCGTCCCAACATTACGTTGCAATCGGTCACGGTGAGCGGACCGCCTTGACGATAACACGCCGGCCCAGGGTTAGCTCCTGCGCTCTCCGGACCTACCCTGAGACGCGTTCCGTCGTATCGGCAAATTGAACCGCCTCCGGCCGCCACGGTGTGGATATGCATCATTGGCGCACAAATCCGCACTCCAGCAACTTCGGTCTCAAATCGGCGTTCAAACTCGCCGGCGAAATGCGTCACATCGGTCGAAGTCCCGCCCATGTCGAATCCGATGATCCGATCAAAACCGGCCCGTGCTGCGACCTTCGCGGCTCCAACGATTCCTCCCGCCGGGCCGGACAAGATAGAATTCTTTCCGTAGAACAATGTCGCATCTGCCAAGCCGCCGCTAGATTGCATGAAGAATAAGTGCACTCCGGGTAATGCGCCTCGGACCTGCTCGACATATCGGCGAAGAACCGGTGAAAGATACGCATCCGCAACTGTAGTATCGCCTCGATTCACGAGGTTAATCAGCTGGCTGGTCTCATGGCTAGTTGACACCTGGGTGAAACCGAGTTGACGCGCAATCCCGGCAATTGCTCGTTCGTGCCGAGGATATCGGTATCCGTGCAGGCAGACAATCGCGACCGCGCGAATGCCCTGCCGAAGCACGTCCTGCAGCGATTCTCGAACGGCCGCTAGGTCGAGAGGCTCAATCTCTTCACCCCAGGCTGAGATCCGACCGGTAATCTCCACAACTCTTTCATAGAGCTGCTCCGGCAAAACAATCTGCAAGTCAAAGAGCCGGGGTCGTTGCTGGGTCCCTATCCGGAGCACGTCGCCAAAACCACGATTGATCACGAGCGCGACCCGTTCCCCTTTTCGTTCGAGGAGAGCGTTCGTCGCTACCGTGGTGCCCATCTTGATCGATTCAATTTGCTCAGCCGGAATCGGCTCATCCGGGCGCAGGCCAAGCATCCGGCGAATTCCTTCGACCGCTGCATCCGGATAATGCTCCGAGTTATCGGAAAGAAGCTTTGCGCACAAAATCCCTCCGTCTGGACCACGCCCAACAACGTCCGTGAACGTTCCGCCTCGATCGATCCAGAATTGCCACCGCGCCGGGTTCTGTTCCATTCTTCTTCTTCTTCCTTTAGCCCAAATTCCGAGCTCATTGCGGGTTAGAAAGCAGTAGAATTTTCGGCGCAGCCGGGGAATTCTGCTGCCACAGCCTGCATCGTTCACAAATCTCTAAGGATTTGTCAGCGATGCAGGCTAACTCCTCAGGAACTCCAATACGTTGGCGAGAGCCCGGCCTCGGTGACTAAGACTATTCTTGATCTCGGGTTGAAGTTCGGAAAATGTTTCCGAATATCCGAGAGGTATAAATATACAATCATAACCGAATCCCGCATGCCCGCGCTCTTCCAGGATCACTTTTCCTTCGATGGTACCCGCAAAAGATCCGAGCAATTCACCCTGACTCGCAAGCACCATTACACATCGGAAGCGAGCCGAGAACTCGGTTCCGCCGAGTTCTTTCAGTTGCTGAATCAACACAAACCGATTTTCAGCATCGCCTGCATTTGGACCGGCGAATCGAGCCGAACGCACTCCAGGAGCACCGTTAAGAACATCAACCTCGAGCCCAGAATCGTCCGCCAGTACTAATCCGGTAAAGATTCGCGAAATCGCGAGCGCCTTTAGCGCAGCATTTTCTTCAAATGTAGCGCCGGTCTCTTCAATTTTCGGAGCATGCGGCAGCTCGGCCAAATCGCTGACCAGCCATCCGGACCCGAGCATTTGACCGATTTCCCGGGTCTTATGCCCGTTGCGCGTGGCAATTAAAAGTGTTTGCATCGTAGAATGACCACCTCAAAGTTGCCTCCTCCGCGGAGGCTGTTCAAACGCCGCAGGCAACCTGCACCTGAAGGATGACCAACCTCATTGCGCATCAGCACTAGATAATACCAATGAGCGAGCGACGAAAACATTTTCCATTTCCGGAATTCGAACCGAAATGGCAACAACTTTGGCAGGAAAGGCGAACCTTTCATGCTCCAAACCCGGGCGAACCAGGGTTCGATCCCGCTAAACCCAAGTTCTATGTGCTCGACATGTTTCCCTACCCCAGCGGCGCTGGACTCCATGTGGGTCATCTTGAAGGCTACACCGCGACCGATATCCTCGCTCGATACAAGCGGATGAAAGGCTTTAACGTTCTGCATCCCATGGGGTGGGATGCGTTCGGATTACCGGCGGAACAGTTCGCGATCAAGACGGGACAACACCCGTCGATCGCAATTGTACGCAATATCGAACACTTCAAGAGCCAGCTCCAAAAGATCGGATTCAGTTACGATTGGCAGCGCGAAATCAACACGACTGATCCAGGATATTACAGGTGGACCCAGTGGATCTTTCTCAAGTTGTACAATTCCTGGTTCGATCCCAAAGAGAATGCAGCCCGCCCGATCGAGGAGCTCCTTGAGAAGAGGCGCCGGGAGTTTCCGCGTGAATCCGAGGAGGAACGTCGGGAATTTGCAGATGGCCGCCGGCTCGCATATGTCACGGAGGCCCCTGTGAACTGGTGTCCGGACCTGGGTACCGTCCTGGCGAACGAAGAAGTCGTCGACGGCAAGAGCGAAGTCGGAGGGTTCCCGGTGGTGCGGCGGCCGATGCGCCAATGGATGTTGCGGATCACCGCCTACGCCGATCGGTTGTTGGAGGAGCTAGAAGGGCTTGATTGGCAAGAGTCGATCAAAGCTCTGCAGCGAAATTGGATTGGCCGCAGTGAAGGTGCTCTGGCGACGTTCCGCGTGGATGGAGTCGATGATCTGATCACGGTTTTTACTACCCGGCCAGACACCCTTTTCGGAGCAACCTACGTCGTGCTCGCCCCTGAGCATCCTTTGGTCGATCGGGTGACCACCAAGACCCAAATGCCCGCTGTTGCCGTATACAAGGAAAAAGTTGCTACCAAATCCGATCTAGAACGGACGGATCTGGCAAAGGAAAAGACCGGCGTTTTCACCGGCGGGTTCGCGATTAATCCGGTGAACCAGGAAAAAATTCCAATCTGGATCGCAGACTATGTTCTCATCGGCTACGGAACGGGCGCCATCATGGCGGTTCCGGGCCATGACGAGCGCGACTTTGAATTCGCTAAAAAATTTGGAATTGATATTCGCTACGTCGTCGAGCCGCCAACACCAACCGGATCCTGTTTCACCGGAGAAGGTGTGGCCAAGAACTCTGGGTTTTTGGATGGGTTACCGACTCCCGAGGCAAAGCGAAAGATCATCGATTGGTTGGAGGAGCAAGGCAGTGGAAAACGATCGATCACTTATAAACTGCGGGACTGGCTATTCTCGCGCCAACGTTATTGGGGTGAACCGTTCCCGATTGTCTGGCGTGACGGCAAACATGAAGGGCTTCAGGAGTCGGATCTCCCGGTTGTCCCACCCCCACTCGACGATTACCGGCCGACCGGCGCGATCGAGCCTCCGCTCGCCAAGGCAAAGGCGTGGATCACACTTTCCAACGGTGCAACCCGGGAACTCAATACCATGCCGCAATGGGCTGGATCATGCTGGTACTTTCTCCGTTTCGTGTCGCCGCACGAATCAGCCCGTTTCGTGGACGAAATTGCTGAGCGTTACTGGATGGCAGGCAATAGTGCCCGAAATCACGCGCATGGAGGCGTTGATCTCTACGTCGGCGGAACCGAACATGCTGTGCTGCACCTTTTGTATGCCCGTTTCTGGCATAAATTCTTGTACGATCTGAACTACGTTTCGACCATCGAACCGTTTCAGCGGCTTGTGAATCAAGGTATGATCCTTGGCCAGGACAACCAAAAAATGTCCAAAAGCCGCGGCAACGTCGTGAGTCCCGAAGAGATTGTCGAAGAGTACGGCGCGGACTCATTGCGCCTCTACGAGATGTTCCTCGGCCCTCTCGAAGCGACCAAACCCTGGAGCATAAGCGGCGTCGAAGGTGTTTACCGCTTCCTGGCAAGAGTTTGGCGGCTTGCGATGGATGAAGATCAGGAAGGTCAATGGAAGATATCCTCATTCTTGGCAAATGCTGAACTCAGCGCGAAACAGCAAAAGATTGTTCACGCGACCATCAAAAAAGTCTCCGAAGATACGGAATCGCTCTCTTTCAATACCGCGATCGCGCAGATGATGATCTTCGTGAATGAATTCACCGGCGCGGAAATCCGACCCGTGGAGGCCATTCGCACTTTGCTGATCCTTTTAAATCCGTTCGCACCACATCTCTCAGAAGAGCTGTGGTGGCGTCTGAGCGCCAAGTTCACCGGATTTGACGGCTTGGTCTGCCAGCAGCCCTGGCCCGAGTGGAATGATCAATTCCTCGCCGAAGATGAAGTGGAAATTGTGATCCAGGTGAACGGGAAATTGCGAGACAAAGTTACCGTCCGGAGGGACCTGCAAAAAGAAGAGCTGGAGTCGGTGGCGCTCGCTTCACCTAAGGTGAGAGAGGCCGCGCGAGACAAACCAGTTCGAAAGGTCATCATTGTTCCGAATAAATTGGTGAATGTGGTGGTCGGGTAAGCGAGAGCTTCGAATTTCCAACCCGCAATGAGCGACTCGACTGAGCTCGCCGAAGTCTCGGCGCTTCGCTCCGGCAGCCACCCGCGCGGCGGCCGGGCATGGTTTTGCCGGTTAGCCCCATTGAGGCAAAGAAACCACCTTCCGAGGCAAAGAACTGGTTGAAGCTAAACTCCGAAGTTTGGATACTCGTGCTCGTCGTCGTCCTCGTCCTCGAGAATCCCGATCGTTTCGCAATCAGACTAACTGAACAAATTAGTTCCATCGGTCTCTTTGCGGTCACGGAATCCCAATGCACCGAGGACGAGCACGACGACG
>Ga0210401_10005900_pt1 | contig 12532 bp, 14 predicted proteins | sample IncBWH32MmetaG_FD_150866 | JGI IMG/M metagenome (GOLD analysis project Ga0210401, IMG submission 150866) | Forest soil microbial communities from Barre Woods Harvard Forest LTER site, Petersham, Massachusetts, United States - Inc-BW-H-32-M | ecosystem: Environmental > Terrestrial > Soil >... | reverse complement strand
CCACACGCTGAATCAAAGGACAAGCTGAAGGAAAATCTTATGTATGCCACCACGTATTACCCTGGCACGCTGGACAAGGGGCAGTCGGTACCGGTGGAGGTCCATCCGGGAGACGAAGCGCCAGTTAATTTTGGAATTCTCGCCAGCCCGGCGTACCGCGTTGTGGGGACAGTGGCAGGAGTCCCGAAAGGCGCTCCCCTGACTGAGATCATGTTGTTCTCCAAAGACCACACGAGCGTGCAGAATCAACAGCTTGGTGAGGGAGGCAAGTTCGAGTTTCAGAACGTCCTGCCCGGCTCCTACACAGCATCCCTGCTGGTTGTGACTGGCGTCTCTGAGGGACGACCCGCTACGAAAATGATGCCTGTGGTTGAGCCGATCGAAGTCAGCACGGCGAACCTCGACGGGCTACAACTCCAACCAAACCCCGGCGGAACGGTACGAGGGAAGTTCCGCATGGATACAGGCCAGAGAATCGATTGGACACAGTTGACTGTTGTCCTCCCTGTTGCGGAGAACGACATGGGCTTCGCAATGGCGGGCACATCCGGAGGCCTGGCCATGTCAGGTGTGAATAAGGACGGCGGTTTCGAGATGAAGAATGTGACAGGCGGCAGTTACCAAATGCTGGTCGGGGCTAAGTCGAATAATCTTCGTGACTACATCACGAAATCAGTGTACCTCGATGGCCGAGACGTCGCCGATTCCGGATTCACCGTCAATGCGGAAACATCTTTGGATGTAGTGATCAGTGCAAATGGGGCAACCATTGAAGGAACAGTCGTAGACAGCAAGGGCAAACCCGTTGTGCATGCCACGGTCTTGGATGTTCCAAGCGCAGAACACCGGAGCCGGCCGGATCTTTATCAGCAAGATACCAGCGACGAGCTCGGGCACTTTAGCTTGCGAGGCCTGAATCCTGGAAAGTACACAGTGCTGGCCTTCGACGAGCCGCAGCCCGATATGCGCGAGCCTGAATTCTTGAAGGCCTATGAAGGCCGCGGGGAGCATGTCCAATTAGATGAAGGTGCTCGAACTAGTATCGTTGTAAAGCGCATCGCTAGCGACAGCGAAGGGCCATAGCTGCCTGACCATCGTCGCGTACAGGGGCGGAGCTGAAGCGGCGTTGACGACCGACCCGCGTGCGGTAAAAGAAGTGGTCCCGAGGTTCATTGGACCAGCATTAGGCAATCGCTTTAGCTTGCCAGCGGGCGAAACGGTCAGAAGAATTCGAAGATCATCCTCCAGGGCCGACTGACAAATCCTCGTACCTTCCAGTGGGCCAAATCCCCTCGCTCCGCCGAGTGTTATCCTGCTGCGGTTATGGAAGCCAAAGGTGTGACTCCGATATTGAATGTGTCCGACATCGCCAGCACCGTCGCGTGGTTTGAAAAGTGGGGATGGAAAAAATTGTGGGACTGGGGAACGCCTCCGACGTTTGGCGCGGTTGGATCGGGTAAGGACGCTTGCATCTTTCTTTGTCAGGGAGCGCAGGGAGGCCGCGGCCGCGGCGCGAACACCACCACGTTTCAGAAGGACGGAGACGAAGAAGGCGACAAGGGCGTCTGGATGTCGGTCTGGGTGGACGACGTCGACGAGATGCACAACCATTGCGTCGCCGCAGGGCTCGAGATCACATTTCCCCCCACCGATATGCCGTGGCACGTTCGCGAGATGCACCTCCGCCATCCCGATGGTCACGTATTCCGGGTCGGACGGGGATTCGAACCCAAGAAGTAGAAACCCAAGACTGGGGATGTCTGGGTAGTCCTGAAGCTCTTAATCACAGTGAGTGCTATGGCGAGTGGGTGTTGAAAAACTCATTCGCCGAAAAGTGATCGAAAAAACTTTGCGTTAGGATGCCCTACAAACGACTTTCTCGATTTTCTAGGTATTTTGTATCCCCCAAATTTTGGCTGTTTGGGTGGAAGATGGAGTTTTTCAACAGCCACGCGATATTGCGTCAACTATTCAAAGTCTTTAGTTCGATGCTGGGGCGCGCTCCGTCAGCAGAATGCGTTTTACTTGGTTGCGGTCGAAAGTTTGTGCATTCCCTCCAATTCGTACTTCCACTTGCATGCCGCTAACGGAAACCAAATCTCCCGTCAGAACCGACCCATCCCTTAACTCGATCGTGTCGTGTGCGGCACTACCCAGTTCATAACTTACGCTTCCTCCGGAAGCATCGTGGGAAGTGATTTCGAGCGGGAATTTCCCGGGATTGAATCCCTCCTTCTCAAACCCGAGCATATGTTTCCCGATTCCGACGTCCATAAGTTTGGGGGTGGTCCCCGCTGCTTTACCATCCACCGTTAGAACCGCCCCTTGTGGTACGGAGTTTACCGTAATAGATACCGTGCGCGGCGCACTGGTTGATGTTAATACGGCTACGGAGTTCGGGGAACCGGATGCGGCGATCGTTACTTGAAACTTGACCGTTTCGCCAGCAGAGATGTTCGTTAGATTGATGTAGCCCTCACCGATTCTTGCCTTGCCTTTGTCGAACACATAGAACGAAAAACTTGCACCACTGATGGTCTTATCTGAAAGGTTGAGAGCCTCTACGTCACTGATGTACGTGCGCTCCTTCCCCATTCCACCTCCTACGTCCTTGAACTTCGAAAAGGCAAAACGAAGAACAGGCTGCCCGGGATCGGGCCAGGAAACGACTTGGAAGGGCTGATCCTTGGCAACTGCCAACAAACAAGCAACAGCCAGTAAGAAAATCCAAATCGCTAGACGTCGCATATTTCCTCCGGCATATTGTCGATGTGGATACGCCATTCAGTATTAGGTCCGAAACTGCGGGAATTGTATAACGGCCCTCCTTGCTCCGGGGGAGCCTTTCCTGACTCAGACTGTCGAAAACCGTTTTCATGCAACAACCGGGTGGCACGATTTTCTTCGTTGGGAGCGTCTCTGCTTACTGGTTCGTTATGGTGTCCTTCCTTGGGGGCTACCTGATACAGAAGGAGATTGGTGACCATCTGAGTAACGGGAAGCATTCTGACCGTTGAAAAAGAATTTCCTTCGTCGCCGGAGTAAATCTCTGCCTACCAAACAAAAGCCGCGAATGTTGTAAACACGATTACACTCAAGACCACTGGCCGGGGCACGATCAGTGCAATATTTTCTGCTTACGACAGTTGGCCCGGAACCGCCTTCCGCCCCGCGAACCCACACACAACTCAAGAACGGGTTCAATTTCTCCAAGTTGCTGCTCAAGCCCATTGAGGGTTAAGCTCTCACGGAGAATGAGCGCCCGACTTTTGATTGCGATGGTTTGTTTGGCAGTTTCACTCGGCTGCTATCGATCCCACGCTCCCCGGAGCGGGTTGCCAAACGCTGTTTGCTCCGATGAAAGTGGAGCCGCTCAGTCCAGTTTCACACTCCATTGCCGCTACGAGAGCAATGTGGCAGCTAGCATGCATTCCTTAGGAGACGATTGGATTATCTGGGTAAACGCAGGCAAAGTGGCAGCAGACAGTTGGAAAATCGGCATCCAGCCGTATCCGACTGCTGCGGATGCCCAACGCGCAGCCGAACACTATGCCGACTTTTACAGTCTATGTCCATCCAAGAGGGCAATGCCGTCGCGCAAAAAGATTGATCTGCCCTGAGAGAATCAATGGTGTTCGTGATTATCAAGAGCAGCGCGGCCCGTCCGAAGGTAGCCTGATTGCGAGCCGTTTCCAGGGAATGTTGTCCGCGTGGCGACTACGGGACTGTAAATCTCGTTGGGTAAAGTCATTCCATGTTCCCCAACAGTTTAGACGAACGAGGGCCGACGATTAACGTAATATCCATAGAAGCGCTCATTGCCCCCAGAGTTTGAGTGCCGCAGCTTGTTCTCGATAGTAACTTCGGTGGGATAGAATGACTGAGGCATGGCTAAGGAGTGGCCAAAGGAAGTATTTATCGGATGCTTAGAGTTGTTGTCTGAGAGTGAGGAACTCTTCATCTGTATCTACCTGGTGCTTCTTCTGCTGTGTGTTGCGATGGTCGGGATCATCGGAATCTCCGTCTGCCAACTTATTTCTGATCCGCAGGCCTCGAGTTTAGCCTCAACATCGGATTACCTCTCGATCAACCCCGAAAGGTGGTTCCCCCATTCGTGATGTCGGCTCTACCCAGTCTAGTCGTCCGCGTTACAGCTCCACCGCACCCATTCACCATGTCGTGCAACATGCGAGTTCGACAGTTTCTTCTGACCTCCGCGCAGATCCTCTGCGTCGCGATCCTGGCTCAGACGATTCCGGCCCAGGAAGCGAAGCCCTCCGCAACTGCCCAGCCTGATCCCACAACGATCTTGTTGGACGCCAAGGCGCTCTACCGTAAGGGCTCGTTCGATCAATCACTTGCCAGATACAACGAGGTCCTGAAGGCCGACCCTCATTCGGGGGATGCCTACGCTGGAATCATCCGCTGCTACTTGAAGCAGGACAAGGTTCACGAAGCTGATGATGCTGTTCGTAAGGGCCTGCTGGCCGATCCCGCCCATCCTGATCTCAAGGTCGCGGAAGGAGAACTGCTCTTCCGGCAGGGTGAAATCCCGGAGGCAGGGGCGCTGTTTAACGAAGTCATCACCACTCCTCCATCCCCGGCTCAGCCGAACGTTCCGCCCAATGCCCGAGCTTATCTCGGCGCCGCGCTGGTGGCGCGTTCGACCGCCATGTATGCCCGCGAGCACATCCTGCTAACTCGAGCCCACGCGATTGATCCGTCCGATCTGGACATCCAGAAGGAGTGGATGCTGACGCTGCCGACTGCCGATCGCATCAAGTTGCTGGAAGACTATCTCGGACAAAACACGAATGACGATGCCGAGACGCGGCGAACGTTGAAGGAACGCCTCGACTTCCTCAAAGCGTCTCAGTTTGCGCAGTCAGGGCGCTGCCGCATGGTTTCAGACGTGACCTCGACCGAAACCAATCTGATACCGCTTCAGTCGCGCAGCGGGAATGTGCAGGGGACTGGTTTGCAGGTGACAATTAACGGAAAAGATTCCAGGCTTCTCCTCGATACGGGAGCTTCGGGAATTCTCATTACCAGCAAGCTCGCCAGCCAGGCGGGGCTGAAGCCTGTGTCTGACATTCGAATGACCGGCGTCGGAGACAAGCCCGACATACAGGGTCACGTCACGTACGCCAACTCGGTTCGCGTCGGCAAGTTGGAGTTCCAGAATTGCCAGGTACATGTGGTGGACCGGCTGCAAACGACGGATGACGGAATCATCGGGGCTGATGTTTTTTCCCAATTCCTTATCGAAATGGATTTTCCCCACTCGATTCTGCGCCTCAATTCCTTGCCGCCCAGACCTGGAGAAACGCCGGCCAAAGCTTCTCTAAAGACCAGCGAGGAAGAACCCGCTGAGGACTCTTCTGGAGCGTCCGGTGCTGGGCCGCAATCCAAGGACTCGACCGCGAATTACTTCGATCGCTACATCGCTCCCGAGATGCACTCCTACGTGCAGACCTTCCGCATCGGCCACATGTTGCTGGTGCCCACCAAAGTCAATGAGGGTTCCGAAAAGCTTTTCCTTCTCGACTCGGGATCGTTCGACAACACGCTGGCTCTCGACACGGCGCAAGAAATAACCAAGGTCCACCGCGCGCCCCGAATCGACGTCAAGGGAATCAATGGAGACGTGAAGAAAGTTTATGTGGCCGACCGTGTAATGCTGGACTTCGGCCATCTTCGCCAGACCGTGCCTGACATCGTCGCCATCGACATGTCGCGAGTCAGCCGTCAAGCCGGCACGGAGGTTTCTGGCACGCTCGGTATGGTCATGCTCCGACTACTCAAGGTCCGGCTGGACTATCGGGATGCTCTGGCTGATTTCCAATACACGCCGCAACCCGCTCGTCACTAGTCTGAAAAGCTACAGCCGCACGTCGGTTGTGCGTCTCAGGCCGCGGTTCACGATTTTGCCTGCGGGCTTCCTGTTCTCCCGCCTGACCGGGCGAGGACTGCGGTAATGTCGACACCTTCTCTTCCTTGGTTTTAACTCAGGAGATGCATGTTTTAGTCGGTGTAGTGTGTCCAATCTGCCGAGTTCCTTCCGAGAGCGAAGTGTCGACGTGCCGAGTCTGCGGAAGGCGGCTGCCTGGATCTAGATCGGGACCATCAGCAAAATCAGTGGCATTGTTGGCCGTTCTATCCCCATTGGTGTTGCTGGTCTGCGCCGTCAGTGCCGGATGTTACTACGTGAACTCTGCGTTGGTTCGATCTGAGGTCTTAAAGAACTCACTATCGATCGCATCTGCCTCGCCAGAGCTGCAGAACATTCTGGGTGCCGACATCCATCCGATAAGCCGCGCCTTCGGCCACCTTGAGAAATTTGAAGGGGCAGAATTCGCCGAATGGTCCGTCCCACTCTCAGGAACTCGCGGGCGCGGAAATCTTTACGGAATCGCAAATCAGGTGAATGGCGTTTGGGACTACACTCGACTTGTCTTCCAGTCGGCTGATGGCAGAGAGCGAGTCGACCTCACTCCGGTCCATCCGCTCTCGCTTCCAAAAGTTCCAGCAAAAAGAGTTTATCTCGTTCCAGTTGGACTTACCGAGTCCCTGGACTGGGCTCCCTCTTACTACAAGTCGAAGCTTGGAATCGAAGTGACGGTCCTCCCAGGCATAGCATTGGATTCCAGCCTGATTGATCATGCCCGCAATCAGCTTGATGCCGAAAAGTGCACCGATGAATTTCTTGTCCACAAATATCCGGAACTAGCCCGGGACCCTGCGGCTCTGATGATCGCCGTAACTTCAAAAGACATGAACATCCCGAGCCTGGGATGGAGTTATGCGGAGAACATGCGCTCAAAGGGGCATTTCGCGGTGATTTCATCGGCTCGAGTGCATCCTTTCGTGTTTCTTGAGAGGCGCAATCCCGAGTGGTTTAACTCTCGTTTGCAGAAACTTCTCACCAAAAACATAACCATGCTCTACTTCGGTCTCCCAATGAGTAACGACTACACAAGCCTCCTCAGCGCCGGCGTTCTGACCGGCCGAGAGATTGACCAAATGGGAGGGCGGATCATCGGCCAGGAAAGGCAGTGGGATCCCTTCATTGAGTATGGGTCTCCAGCTGTAACTATCTACGACATCGGTGGCAGGCCTCCTCTATGGGGACGAACCTGGTCCGCAACCGCTTTGCCGGACACCAGCGCCCAAGTGTTCTCGGTCGCTTTAGACGTAGGGCTTTTTGAGCAACATAAGGCAGAATTCATCTTCCTCGACGAGCCCGCGATGCAGTTCACCCGCGTGTATCGAAACCAGGACGACCGCTCGCGGTCTTTTGGAATTGGCGGTTCGAATGATTTTGATATGTTTTTGGGAGGCAAGATGGGAGTGGCCGTCGATCTAATCATGGCGGACGGATATCGCATCCACTTTGTTCACAAAGGTTTTGTCAGTGGAGAGCATGGCTTCGTTTACGAACCAGACCACAGACACCGCGAGAGATTTACCAGAGCCATTTATTCCGCAGATTCATGGCGGGTCAAGACCACCGATGGATGGACATATTTCTTTCCTTACCGGCCCGACGCTCTGCCGCAATATGTAACTGTGTTGACCGGCTTCACCGATCCCAACGGACACAAATATGAAATGAAGCGGGACTCGTTCGGGTCTCTGTTGGAGATAACCAGTCCCTCGGGCAACTGGCTGCACTTTCAGAATGACTCCGAGCACCGGATTCGCCAAATCACATCTTCAACGGGACGAACTGTTGAGTATGACTACGATAAAGGCAGTCTGACTCGAGCTGCAGCCTCGGATGGCTCCGAAGACAATTACACCTACGACGACAAGGGACAGCTGCTTACAGCCTCGCATGGAACAGCGGAGCCGGTGCTAACCAATCAGTATTTTGTCGACGGATACATCAAGCGCCAAACCATGCAGAACGGCCAGAGCTTTGAATATCACTACTTTCGGGACGACGGGAGGATCCGGGAGAATCAGATTACCGATCCGAACGGACTGGAAACCTATATCCTGTATGGGCACGGCGGGTATCGCGAGTGGCTGCCTGGTGCTCTTCCGCGATAGAGATCAAATCTCGCAGGTCTTCGCTCGCGTCGGGCCGCCCCCTTTCAGGGTATCCAGAACGGCTGCTTGGCCGGCACGAATTCGACGGTAACGTCCTTCACAAAACCTTTTAGCCAGCGCGTGCACTCCTCCATCCCGGGTTGCTCGCTGGGTATATGTCCGATGACGATGAGGGCCTTCTTTCGACCTTCGGTCACAGCGTCAGAGGCGTACTCGACCGTCTCCCACTCCCGCGTCTCGCCCACCATCAGCACTTGGACATCGTCTTGTTCCAGCGCGCGAATCTCACGCTCCGATCCCGCTGCCCCAGGGCTGAATCCCACCTTCGTGATTTTCAGGTCGGGGTCGCCAACGACCCGCACTACCGACGATCCGAGTTTCTCGCTAACTTGTCTCGCCAACTGCTTCACCGTTGTTTCCGGTATCACGAACAAATACTGGTTATCGGCGCGTTGAAACTTCTCCCATCCCAGCGCGTGCACGTTCCCGGCCTCGATCCCATCCGGCTTGCGCATGTGCCAGTGATCGTGAAAACGCCAGACCACCATTCCGTGCTTCTCGATAAACGCCCGCTTCTCCGCCCACACCGCATCGCTCTCCGGAATCCCCTCTGGTGTGTCCAGATGCGCATAGAATGTCGGTTCGTGGGTGATCACGAAATTCCACCCTTTGGCGGAGGCGCGCTGCAGAACGTCCATGGTCGCCATCATGGTTACGGCAACGCCGGTGACTGGGGTGTCCGGATTTCCGGCTTTGAACGTGTCAACCGTGTCCGTCTTCCACTCGACACCAACTTGCTTTTGAATCTGCGTCACCAGTTCCCGTGCGGTGATTCGATGTTCTTGAGCGTCCACTACGCGCACGCTTAAAAGGAGAACTGCCAGGGCCAGCCCTACTCGGATGGTTTTGATCTTCATTGGCCTTCCATTTCCTCGGCGATCTCGAGCATGGCTTTGACGCTGTTCCAGTTGCGAGCCGTGCCTGTCACCTTCAGCAGTTTCTCAACCGCGGACCACGGAAGCTTGGATCTTCCCGCTCCATTCGGGAAATAAATATAGAGCTCGCGACCCTTGAGATGCACTTCCTCCGGATAATCCTTGAATTTGTCGAAGCCAGCTTGCGCTTCGAGTGGCGGCGCGGCGGCGAGAAAAGTCACCAGAATCTTGCCCGGCTCCAGGTTGGGACGATCGGCAAAAGGTGTCGCGGCAATGGCCTTGCGTAGCTCCTCGGCCGTACGGAGGATCACCTCCGGGCTGCATTTAAATTTCTTTTCGATAGCCGTCCGAATTTTTGCCGCCAGTTGGCTGGTGTTCTTCTCTTTCGTCCGGAAGATGACGTTACCGCTCTGCACGTAGGTCCGCGGACCCTCGAACTTCAGGGACTCATACACCGCCCGCAGCGCATCCATCTTGATCCGGTTATGGGGACCGAGGTTAACGCCACGCAGCATGGAAATCAGAACAGGCATGACCTATTTCGGGACCCTACGGAGGGCGATGCGGCGGTACAGTGTCTTGCCCTCAATCATCAGCCTCCCTGACATGGCATCGCCCATGACATGGAATTCCCAGTCGTCCTTGTCCTTAGTGCTCGAAGTGCAACTCAGCGCCCCGGTCTTCGATTCAAAGTGGCAAGCCAGAGTTCCGATGAATTCCGGCGCCCCTTCGACAATCTTGTAGCCGTCGAGATTCAGCTGAAAGGGATCTTTCTTATCCTCTGCAATCTGGTAGAGCACGTGCTCATCATGGCAAGGAGAATCGGGAACCATGCACTTCGAGTCCCCTTCCCAGGAACCAAGAACGGCCTTGTCGTTGGCCCGCAGAGACGGCGCTGTCGATACAAGTAAAAGGCAAATGGCGAGCGCGCGCGTCATGGGGATTACCGCATGATAAATCAAGGCCGCAACCTCGCCTAGCTGCGCAAGGCGAATCCTATTTTCGTTGTCTCACGCTTTCGCTATCTTGCTGAGATACAGGCGATGGCGAGGAGGCCTGCTAATGCCGGATTTCTGGAGCAAGATGAATGGCTTTGATCTCTCTGCCAGTAGTCGCCAGGAATTAGACGAGGTTGGCTTTACCATCATTCCGGGCCCAGTGCCAGCCGATGACCTCCCTCAGTTGGTAGCAACTTATGACGCAGCTGTAAATGATGCCGTTTCCAATGATGTCAAGGTTGGGAGTTCGACGACTCGAGTCAGCGATTTTGTCAATCGCGGCCCAGAGTTCGACAAGCTGTACCTGCATTCGCCAGTTCTCAAGGCTTGTTGTCACATCATCGGCACACCGTTCAGGCTCAGCACGATGCACGCTCGGACATTGCGGCCAAGATCACCCGCCCAGGATCTCCATGTCGATTACGAGCGCGACAGTCGCGGTTGGACGATGGTCGGCTTCATATTCATGATCGACGAGTTCCGAGACGACAACGGTGCGACTCGATTTGTGCCTGGCTCACACCTGTGGTCCGAGATTCCACAGGAGCTTCTTGGAGACCGAGACCGTAAGGCAGATTATCCAGCGCAAGTTCTGGCCTGCGCTCCAGCGGGTTCCGTGATGCTATTCAACGGCTCTGTCTGGCATGGACACACAGCGAATCGCTCTGCCGAGCCTCGCCGCTCCATACAGGGTGCCTATATCCGCCGCGACGCGGAGTCCGGGGAAAACCTGCTTACGCGCATGCAGCCGGAAACGCTCTCTCGCATCAGTCCACTCGCGAAGTATGTGTTGGCCCTTTAGTTTGATCACTCTGGCGGCTCCGGTCGCGAACCCCGTTGAATTGGACCTGGTGAGACTCGCCGGAACCAAAAGAATCACTTCTGGCGAAGGCCGCCTCCTCCGAAAATGAAGAGAAGGTTCGCGCGCAACTCTCGTCGAAAGTGCTCGTCAGCTCGATTGATCTTTCCAGCCATGCGTTCATGCTAGAGGCTGATTATCCAAGGGAGAAGTACACATGTCGGGACAAGTCGTTCTGTATTTTGACGATCAGGCCGATGCGCTCCGTTTCGCGCTGGCGGCAGGTCAAGTGATGTCGGGGGAAAGCGGCAAGTTCACGAGCGATCTGGCGCAAGAAACAGCGCGCGTCACCCGCATTCGTCTCGATGCGGTGAATGCCGGCCACGTGAAGAAACCGAGTCCCGGCCACGCCGCCTAGTACGATCTACGCAGGCCGGTGAAGTCGCTACGCCGTGCCTGCATTCGTGAACGCTTCGATTGCATCCGACAACGTTGGGAACATTAACAAAATCTGCTCGACCTTCGTGATCTCAAATACTTTCAGCACCCGCTTGTTGACTCCCGTGATCGCGATGCGGCGTCCGGCCTTGGCGCACGAAGTGCACGCGCTCACCAGCGATCCCAGTCCGGAAGAATCCAGGTAGGGCACACCCGAAAAATCCAGAATCATCGTCGGAGCGCTCTCGCGGCGCACTGCGTTCATGAATGGAGTCACGTTCTCCATAGTGAGCGGACCGCGGAAGCTCAGCACCCCCCGATCCAACACCTCGACTTCCAACGGCTCCGATGGCATAGCAGGAAGCGATTCTAGGCTAGAAGTCGATTGAGGTTCAAGTTGGGCTGCCGGGAACCTTCTTGTGTGGGGGCGGACGCATTCGTCCGCCCCGCCGAGCGGAGCGAGGCGCGGCAGTAGCCGGGATCCATTTCACCAGAGCCCGCCATCGACAGTCGTGATTGCGCGCTACGCGCGCAACCCCGGACGAAGGCGTCTGGGACTACATGTTCCGCTTTTTACCGATCCCCGGACTTTGTAATCTTTTTGTGTTTTCTTCAGCAAGGCGGTTCCCGAGCGGCCTATGACAGCTACGATGACAGTAACGGCATGTGGGGGGAAACGGATGATGACAAGAAGTGGAAATCCATGCCCCGAGCGTCACGAGTTCCAGCCACGTTGAAAAACATCCCAAAGGAACGCAGGCCCGCATCCTGCTGAGTTCGGTTTTCGGCCCGTACGCGCGAGACGACGAGTTCGGCAGCCGCTCCATCAATCCGATGGAGCTCTATCACAATCAGGTCACAGCGCGCAGGGCAGCTTTTCGCTGCGCATGTTCCATCGCTCCTGGGGCATTATGCTGATCCAGGCGAATATTTCCGCGCCCTGCACCGTTCTTGATTTCCCTACTCGAAACGATTTCGAGCGCGAGATCACCGCGCATCCATACGACGTCATCGGAATCTCCTCGATCATCGTGAACATCGCCAAAGTGCGTGAAATGTGCCGCATGATCCGCAAGCTTTCGCCGAACTCGACGATTGTGATCGGCGGCCATATCGCCGCCATACCCGGCGTCGACAAGATGATCGATGCGGACCACACGTGCGCGGCGAGGGCGTTTCCTGGATGCGACGCTACCTGGGTGAAGACCGGAACGGGCCCATCCGGCATCCCGCCATCGTTTCCGGCATGCGCACCCGCATCATGGGCGTCCGCTTGCCCGAACGCAAAGGAGCGACCGCGGCAACTA
>Ga0210401_10005898_pt1 | contig 12534 bp, 11 predicted proteins | sample IncBWH32MmetaG_FD_150866 | JGI IMG/M metagenome (GOLD analysis project Ga0210401, IMG submission 150866) | Forest soil microbial communities from Barre Woods Harvard Forest LTER site, Petersham, Massachusetts, United States - Inc-BW-H-32-M | ecosystem: Environmental > Terrestrial > Soil >... | reverse complement strand
CCGGCGAACTTGGCCATGTTGGTCAAGAGCGCGACATTGCCGTTCGACAGCGGCGAGATGATGTATTTGGCCTTCAGCCGCGCTAGACCCGCGACGCTGTCGGGCCACGGATGAAGCCGATGCCAGCCCATCGTAAGATGATGCAGGTCGGCATCGGTCAATCCCGCAATCGAAAACTGCGCGACCAGTTTTTCCAGCGACTGGCGATGGAGCTTGTCCAGGATCACATAGCCGCGTTCGGGGTGTTTCCTCACCTCGTCCATCGAGGCGGCATAGACGGCACGCCAGCCATCGACCAGCGCGGTCCAGTCGGCCCTGATGCCGCGCTTCTCAGACCATTTGGTGAAATCCGCGATCAGGCTGGTGCGCCAGTCGACCACGGTGCCGAACACATCGAACACCATCGCCTTCACCGCGGAAAGATCGGGCATGCTCACTCCCCTTCTTATTATTTTGTTATTGTCATTCCGGGATGGTGCGTCAGCACCAGACCCGGAATCTCGAGATTCCGGGCTCGTTCGCTTCGCTCACGCCCCGGAATGACTGCTTTAGTCGAGGTGAAATTTTTCCATCTCGCGGTGCTCGGCCTTGATGTAGCGCACGGTGCCGGTGACCGAGCGCATCACCACGGTCTCGGTCTCGATCACATCCTTGCGAAATTTGACGCCTGACAGAAGCGAGCCCGTGGTAACGCCGGTTGCGGCGAACAGGCAGTCGCCCCTCGCCATGTCCTCGATGCCGTAGATCATGCGCGGGTCAGTGACGCCCATCTTGCGGGCACGCTCGCGCTTCTCTTCGGTGTCGAGGATGAGCCGGCATTGCATCTGGCCGCCGATGCAACGCAGCGCGACCGCCGCCAGCACGCCTTCGGGCGCACCGCCGGTGCCGATATACATGTCAACCCCGGTGTTATCCGGATCGGCGCAATGGATCACGCCGGCCACGTCGCCATCGGTGATCAGCCGAACCGCGGCCCCGGTCGAGCGCACGCCGGCAATGATCTCGGCATGGCGCGGCCGATCCAGCACCAACACCGTGATCGCGGAAGGATCGACGCCCTTCGCCTTCGCCAGACGCCGGACATTGTCGGCCGGCGAGGCATCGAGCTCGACCACCCCTTTGTTGTATCCCGGACCGACCGCGATCTTCTGCATGTAGACGTCGGGCGCGTGCAACAGCGTGCCGCTATCGGCCATCGCCATGGTCGCGATCGCGCCCGGCATGGCCTTGGCGCATAGCGTGGTGCCCTCGAGCGGATCGACGGCGATATCGACTTGCGGGCCGGCATTGATCCCGACCTTCTCGCCGATGAACAGCATCGGCGCTTCGTCGCGCTCGCCCTCGCCGATCACCACCGTGCCTTCGATCGGCAATTTGTTGAGCTCGCGCCGCATCGCGTCGACCGCGGCCTGATCGGCCGCCTTTTCATTGCCGTGGCCGCGCAGCCGCGCCGCCGAGACCGCCGCGCGCTCCGTCACCCGCACGATTTCGAGCGTCAGGATGCGCTCCAGCAATAGCTGCGGCGGAACGGAAATATGGGTCGACATCGCAAAACTCCTCAAGCCTTTGTGGCGGGCCGTTCGGCCGCAATCAATCCTTCAACGCGCGACCAGTTCGAATCATGCCTTAGTTTTTCTCAATCCGTATCACCTGCGGTCGGCCAGAGATCACCTTGTCGCGCTGCACGGCCTCGAGCGCGCGGTACACCGCGTCCTCGCTGGTTGCGTAAGTAATTAGAATGACCGGCACCGGCGAAGCCTTGTGCGCGGTTCCCGTTGCGTCGACGCCGTCGGGATGGCGCTGCACGATCGATTCGATGGAAATCTTCTGTTGCGCGAGCCGGGTGGCGATGGTCGCGGCCGTGCCGGCAAGGTCCCGCGCCATCAATCGGATATAATAACCGCCCTCGTGACGCTCCATCGGCGCCTTCGTGGTCGCGCGCAAGCGCTCTACGGGGCGTCCGAACGGCTTGGCGCGGATGCCGCGGGCGACATCGACGATATCGGCGACGACGGCGGAGGCGGTCGCGGCACCGCCGGCGCCGGGACCGACCAACGTGATCGGCGGGATCCCCGCGCCATCGATGGTGAGCGCATTCGTCACCCCCATCACCTGCGCGATCGAAGATGATTTCGGCACCATGGTCGGATGAACGCGCTGCTCGATGCCCTTGGCGGTGCGCACCGCGACTCCGAGCAGCTTGACGCGATAGCCGAGCTCGGCCGCAGCGCGCAGGTCTTCGGGCGCGATCGACGAAATGCCTTCGACGTAGACCGCGCTCTGCGCGACCTTGGTGCCGAACGCGAGGCTCGCAAGGATCGCAAGCTTCTGCGCGGTGTCATGGCCGTCGATATCGAATGTGGGATTGGCCTCGGCGTAGCCGAGCCGCTGGGCGTCCTTCAGGCATTCGGCGAATGACAGCCCCTCCTCTTCCATCCGAGTCAGGATGTAGTTGCAGGTGCCGTTGAGGATGCCGTAGACACGGTTGATGCTGGTCCCGGAAAGACCCTCGCGCAGGGTCTTGATGATGGGGATCGCCGCACCAACGGCCGCCTCGAAATTCAGGGCACCGCCATGCTTCTCAGCGGCCAGCGCCAGCCGCAACCCATGTTTGGCGATCAACGCCTTGTTGGCGGTCACCACCGACTTACCTGACTTCAGCGCCGTCTCGATCGCCGATAGCGCAGGCTCCCCTGACCCGCCCATCAGTTCGACCAGGCAATCGATGTTGGGATCGCCTGCCAGCTCAAGCGGATTCCTGGCCCAGGCGATGCCATTGAGATTGACGCTGCGCTTCTTCGCCTTGGAGCGCGCGGTAACGGCAACCACGCGCACGCCGCGGCCCGAGCGCGCGGACAAAGCGCGGCCCTGCTCTTCGATGAGGCGGACGACTTCAGCGCCAACAGTGCCGAGTCCCGCAATACCCACTTTCAGGGGTGCGACCATTATGCGGTGACCTGCCGGAAGATAGGTTTGATAGGCATGATTTCATCCGAAAACCGTCTCCATCCTTGGGTCAAGCCCGAGGACATGCTTTCCGGGATCATGCCTAACGCCGATTGGCGAGGGGAACCACGTTGTGCAACGTTTCAAGGCCGCTTTCAAGGAAGCGGCGCACACCGCGGGCGGCCTGGCGGATCCGTTGCTCGTTCTCCACCATGGCGATCCGGACATAGCCCTCGCCGTGCTCGCCGAAGGCGACACCGGGCGAAACCACGACGCCGGATTTCTCTACTATCAGGGTCGCGAATTGCATGCTGCCGACGTCCCGGAACGCCTTGGGCAATGGCGCCCACGCGAACATCGACGCCTCCGGCGGCGGAATATCCCAGCCCGCGCGTCCAAACGATTCCACCAGCGCATCGCGACGTTTGCGATAGGTGTCGCGCATCTCGCGGATGCAATCCTCGGGGCCGTTCAGCGCGGCGGTCGCGGCCACTTGAATGGGCGTGAACGCGCCGTAATCGAGATAGGATTTGACCCGCGCCAACGCTGCGATGATGCGGTCATTGCCGACGGCAAATCCCATGCGCCAGCCCGCCATCGAGAACGTCTTCGACATTGAGGTGAACTCGACCGTCACGTCGATCGCGCCGGGGACCTGCAGCACCGAAGGCGGCGGGTTCTGGTCGTTGAAATAGACCTCGGCATAGGCGAGATCCGACAGAATGAAGATCTCGTGCTTCTTCGCGAACGCCACCAGATCCCGGTAGAAGTCGAGGTCGGCGACGTAAGCCGTCGGATTGGAGGGATAGCAGACCACCAGCGCCAAGGGTTTTGGAATCGAATGAATGATGGCGCGCTCGACCGCCTCGAAAAATTGCGGCGTCGGCTCCGAGGGCACCGAGCGGATCACCCCGCCCGCCATCAGGAAGCCGAAGGCATGGATCGGATAGCTCGGGTTCGGACACAGCACGACGTCGCCGGGCGCGGTAATCGCCTGCGCCACATTGGCAAAGCCCTCCTTGGAGCCCAGCGTCGCCACGATCTGGGTTTCCGGGTTGAGCTTCACACCGAAGCGCCGCGCATAATAGGCCGCCTGCGCCTTGCGCAGGCCGGTGATGCCGCGCGAGGCGGAGTAGCGGTCGGTCCGCGGCTTGCCCAGGGTTTCCTTCAGTTTTTCGATGACATGGGGCGGCGTCGGCAGATCCGGATTGCCCATGCCGAGGTCGATGATGTCGGCGCCGGCGTTCCGCGCGGCCGCCTTGGCCCGGTTGACCTGCTCGAAGACGTAGGGCGGCAGACGGCGGATGCGGTAAAAATCTTCCATGGGTCCTAGGCTCCGGCAACCGGCGCGAGGCAGAATCGCCTCCATCCGGGAAGGCGAAACGGTATTCGGCTTCGTCCGGAAATTGCACCAAATCAAGGATTTAGGGCGAAGTCAGGCGCAAAAGCTTTAATCCTCGCCCTGATGTAGGGTTGAATTGGCCTCTTTTACCACGGACGGACGCCTGCGCCAGCTTCAACTCACTTGGCGGCGGAGTTCTGGGCGTTGGGCGCGGTCTGGGAATTGGCGGTCGAGGCCTGACTGTTGATGGCTTGACGGTTCCTGGCCGCAATCAGCTCGGCCTCGATCTTGGTGCGCTCCTTCGGCGGTATCACCTCCGCATCGCGATCCGGAGGCAAATCATGCACCGGAAGGTAAGCGCCCGCCTCCTTGGGCCGCGCGGGAGCATCCGCCGGCGTGCCGACAACCGGCAAATCGGCAATCGTGCTCGAGCAGCCACCAAGGGTAAGCGCCGCCGTCAGCAGCAGCACACCCCAAACGACCACCCTGCTTTGCCGGCCTGCCGACATCTCGACGAACGTCCCCGCTGCGCTGGTCCCGTATGCCCTGGCTTTATTTGCTCAACGACGATTCCGGGCCAAACCATTGTCGTCCGAAACGATTAACGGCTGAAGAGCAAATCGTACCGTTGGGACCTCAATGTGTCAGAACCAAGATAATTTTTCGCAGTGCAGCACATCCAGGGCCCAAGGTTAACCTCAAATCCGCGTGCCGCGACGGTGCGGTGACGAACCCGAAATGAAGCGTTAGTGTCTACCATCATGACTGACGTCATCGCCGAGACCAAGGATACCAAAAAATTCGACCCGGAAGCATTTGCGATGAATATCGCAAAGGCCATGGAGAACAGCGGCCGCGCGCTCGCGGCCTATCTGAAGCCGCGCGAGAGCGGCGAACTCAAGGACAACCCGCCAAGCGAAATCGCCGAGGTGGTCAAGACGTTCACCGCTGTCGCGGAATATTGGCTGACCGACAACGCACGCTCGTCCGATCTGCAGACCCGCATCGCCAAGGACTATCTGGACCTCTGGGGCTCGTCCGTGCGCCGCCTCGCCGGCGAAGAAGTGCGGCCGGCAATCGAGCCCTCGCCGCGCGACAAGCGTTTCAAGGACCCCGAGTGGAAATCGAACCAGTTTTTCGATTTCCTGATGCAGCTCTATCTGCTGACGACGCGGTGGGCACAGGATCTGGTGCACGACGCCGAAGGCGTCGATCCGCACACCCGCAAGAAGGCCGCGTTCTACATGCAGCAGATCACGAACGCGATCGCGCCGTCCAATTTCGTTCTGACCAATCCGGAAGTGCTGCGCGAGACGCTGTCGTCCAGTGGCCAAAATCTAGTGCGCGGCATGACGATGCTGGCTGAGGATATCGAGGCCGGACACGGCACGCTGCGCATCCGCCAGTCCGATCCGTCCAACCTTACGGTCGGCGTCAACATGGCGACCACGCCGGGCAAGGTGATTTTCCAGAACGAGCTGATGCAGCTCATCCAGTATGAGCCCGCGACCGAAAACGTGCTGCGCACACCGCTTTTGATCGTGCCGCCCTGGATCAACAAGTTCTACATCCTCGATCTCAGGCCGGAGAAATCCTTCATCAAATGGTGCGTCGATCAGGGCATCACCGTGTTCGTGATCTCCTGGGTCAACCCGGATCGGGAACTCGGCAAGAAGACCTTCGAAGACTACATGAAACAAGGCCCACTGGCGGCGATGGACGTCATCGAACAGGTCACCGGCGAGATGAAGGTCCACGCCGCCGGTTATTGTGTCGGCGGCACGTTGCTGGCCACGACGCTGGCCTGGCTCGCTGAAAAGCGCCGGGTGCGCGTCACCTCGGCGACTTTCTTCGCGGCCCAGGTTGATTTCACCCACGCCGGCGACCTTTTGGTGTTCGTCGACGAGGCGCAGATCTCGGCGCTTGAGCGCGACATGCAGGAGGCGGGCGTGCTCGAAGGCTCAAAGATGGCGATGGCCTTCAACATGCTGCGCTCGAATGATTTGATCTGGTCCTACGTCGTCAGCAACTATCTGAAGGGGCAGCCGCCCTCTTCCTTCGACCTGTTGCACTGGAATTCGGACGCAACAAGGATGCCCGCGGCAAACCATTCCTACTACTTGCGCAACTGCTATCTGGAAAACCGGCTTTCCACCGGCAGCATGGTGATCGACGACACGCTGCTCGACCTGTCGAAGGTGAAGGTGCCGGTCTACAATTTGGCGACGCGCGAGGATCACATCGCGCCGGCGGAATCCGTGCTCCACGGCTCCCAGTTCTTCGGCGGCCCCGTGAAATATGTGCTATCCGGGTCCGGCCATATCGCCGGCGTGGTCAACCCGCCGTTGGGAGGCAAGTACCAGTTCTGGACCAACGACAACATCAAGGACGTCACGCTAGCCGACTGGATCAAGGGCGCGAAGGAACACAAGGGCTCGTGGTGGCCGGATTGGCGGGCGTGGCTGGAGAGCATCGACGCGGAGCAAGTGCCTGCGCGTGCTGTTGGCAGCGAGACCATGCCGTCGATCGAGGATGCACCCGGCAGTTACGTCCGGGTCCGCGCGTAGCGCGACGTTGCGCGCTCGGATATAAACGGCGGTCTCGAGGAACGAGACTCGGAATGAACTGAGGGGAAAGCCTATGACGCGTGAATTGTTCTGGCTGACGTTGACGGTGATTTTGACCGGCTTGTTGTGGGTGCCCTATATCCTCAATCGCTGTCAGGTTCGCGGTCTCACCGGCACGATGGCCAACCCGTCGCGCAACGACAAGCCGCATGCCGAGTGGGCGACCCGCTTGATGTTCGCGCACGACAATGCGGTCGAGAACCTCGTCATCTTCGCGCCGCTGGTCTTGATCCTCAATTCGATCGACTATTCCACCAAATGGACCGTGCTCGCCTGCGCGGTCTATTTCTGGGCCCGCCTCGCCCACCTGCTCGTCTACACGCTCGGCCTGCCGGTGTTCCGGACGCTTGCCTTCACCGTCGGCTTCCTGGCGCAGGCGGTGCTGGCGCTGGCGATTTTCAAGGTGTTTTGAGAGCTGAGATCAGAGGCTTTTGCGGGCCACCACGAACAGCATCGAGGCCTGCTTGTTGTCGAAGCCTCTGACTTCGCCGGTCTCGATCGCCAGTGAGCTCCAGCTTCCCGCTTCGGCGTAAGTCATGCGCAGCCAATTCAGCGTCGGATAATTGTAGTAGCGATTAAGTGTGTCGCGTCCGTCGGCGCCTCCTGCCTTGTAGCTGGCATAAAAATAGCCGGCCGGCTTCAGGGCTCGCCAAACCAGCGCCAGGATTCCCGCCAGTTCGGATCTCGGAACATGAAGCAGACAGGCGTTGGCCCAAACGGCGTCATAGGCTTCGACCGCGTCAAGGTCATGAAACAACAGCGTCTCGACCGGGCGGCCGAGACGGCGCGATGCCACATCAGCCATTTCCGGCGAGCCGTCGGTCGGGCGGACGTCAAATCCTTTTGCCAGCATTTCCGCCGAATCGGCGCCGGCCCCGCAGCCGAGTTCAAGGATTGCTGCCCGAGAAGGCAGCAACGCGAGAAACCGGGTCAGCCGGGTATGCTTCGTTTTCTCGCGCTCCGCATAGGCTTGCGCATTGTTGCTGTAGAAGCGAAGGGTGTCCTCGTCCACAAAACACGTCCTGTTGAGGGAACAACGCGATCTTTCCGGCTTCAGCTTATGTATCGGCCAAGCCCAGCATCAACCGCATGTTCTGTACCGCCGCACCTGAGGCGCCCTTACCGAGATTGTCGAGGCGCGCGACGAGGACCGCCTGAGAGTATTGCCGGCTCGCAAAGACATAAAGCTCAAGCATATTGGTCTCATTGAGCGCCTCAGGTTCGATACGTCCGCTCCTTGCAGCCTCGTTGTCGAGCGGCATGACCGAGACATAGGTGCTACCAGCGTAACGCTTCGACAACGCGGCATGGAGGTCGGCACCATCGGGCTTGCCCGGAAGCGTGGCGAGATGCAAAGGCACCGACACCAGCATGCCCTGCCGGTAATCGCCGACCGAAGGAACAAAGATCGGCCGCCGCGTGAGATGTGAGTAAAGCTGCGTCTCCGCCAAATGCTTGTGCTCGAAGCCGAGGCCATAGAGTTCAAACGCCGGCGCCGTGTCGCCTTCGAAACGCTCGATCATGGACTTGCCACCGCCGGAATAACCGCTCACCGCATTGATGGCGATGGGGTAGTCTGCTGGCACCAGTCCGGCATCCACCAGCGGACGCAGCAGCGACACCGCACCTGTCGGATAGCAGCCTGGGTTCGAGACTTTCCGTGCGATGCGGATCTTGTTTGCCTGATCCGGCGCGAGCTCCGGAAAACCGTAGGTCCAGTCCTTGGCGACGCGGAAGGCCGTCGATGCGTCCAGCACCTTGGGTGCCGCAGTTCCCATGCTGTCGATCAGCGCAACGGTCTCGCGCGCTGCATCATCCGGCAAGCACAGGATGACGAGGTCCACTTCCTCCATCAACGCACGTTTTGCCCGCGCATCCTTGCGGTTTTCCTCGGCAATGCTCCTGAGCACGACGTCGTTCTGCAGGCTAAGGCGCTCGCGAATGCCGAGGCCCGTCGTTCCAGCCGCGCCATCAACGAACACGGTTGGCCGCGCGGAGGCGCCGGTCGTCAGGGGTTGGCCTTTCGGCTGCTTGGTGTCGGAGAGACTCATGGCGCGTTCCTTCAATCCGCGGGTATACTGACGGGCATGGATGACTTGTAGTCCGCCGGGTCAGAGCGCGCTGCTGCTTTTTTTGAGGAAACGCCGCGGGACCGGATCCGGCGGCAGAGGCGACGATCTTAAACGCAAACGTCCGCCCATGCCGCGAAGCTGCGGCGGCGGCGAGCGATCAGGATGGTCGCGGTATTATACATGAGCGCGGCTATAAGGCCGCGCCCGCGTGGCGTCAAGAAAAACCGCTCAAATCGATGGATTCCACGGTGCCGGCACGACCCGATAACCGCTGCCGTCCTTCTCGATGTTGCCGAGCCCGGGGAACGGATAGTGGAAGCCCTGCACCTGCAGCTTCTCGGCGACGAGCATGTCGTAGACCCGGCGGCGGGTGGCTTCGGCGACGTCGCCGTCCTGGTCGAAGTACGCGTGCCACTCCGGGTGAGCCGCGAACAGGCAGGGGTTATTGGTGACATCGGATTGGATGAAAACCTTTCCCGAGCCGGACGACAGCACATAGGAAGTGTGACCGGGGGTATGGCCGATGGTTTCGACCGCCAGCAGACCCGGCGCAACCTCCCTGCCCCACTCATAGGGCGTGACTTTCCGCTTGAGGCCGGCCTCGAAGACGGCGCGGTTGCTCTTGAACAGCCCCTGCATGCGGCCCGCGGGAGCGCGGCTCATCTCACCGTCATCCATCCAGAATTTCCATTCGGTCGCCGGCACCAGCACCTCGGCGTTCGGAAACGCCGGATTGCCATCGGCCGCCAGCAGGCCGTTCACGTGATCAGTGTGGAAATGCGAGATCACGACCATGTCGACCGCCTTGGGATCGAAGCCCGCAGCCGCCATATTCTCGGCGAACAACCCGTTCGCGCCCTTGCTGTTGACCTTCATAGCCGGGCCAAGGCCGGTATCGATCACGACCAGCTTGCCGCCGGTATTGATCACGAGCGGCGCGAAGTAGATCGTCATCGTGTCGCGCGGCACGAACGCCTTCTCGAGCGCAGCGCTAACCTCTTCTTTCTTCGCGTTGACGATGAAGTTGTCTTCCAGCGGGAACGTATATCTGCCGTCGGAGACCACCGTGACCTCGATGTCGCCGACCTTGTAGCGATAGAAGCTCGGCGCCTGCTTGTCCGCCGCCGGTGCGGCGGCGCGCGCAGGCGCTGAAACTAGCAGCGGTGCGGCCGCGACCGCGGCAGCTCCGGCCAGTGCGTCACGTCGTGATATTTCCATCTGATATCCTCCCAGTGCGCGCCCCGAAAGTTCCGAACGGTTTGCCCGCTCTTGTCGCTGCTCGCTTGTTTTTCGCCGCAACCGAGGATTGCCGCAAGCGGCTTTTGCTGTGGGTAACACCCGGGTCCCCGGCTTATTCCGCTTACGGTCAAATCGCGCGCCACAGCCATTCAATGATCTGCGCAATCACGTCGCCGAACAGCAAAAGCGCCGCCGACCAGACCAGCGCCGAGACGAAATTGGCGATCTGAAAGCTCCAATACGGCATCTCGAATATCCCGGCGGCGAGCGGCACCGAGGCGCGCAGGGGTCCGAAGAAACGGCCGATGAAAATGCTCGGCACGCCCCACTTCTGCACAAAGGCCTCGCCGCGCGGCAAGAGTTCAGGGTATCGCGACAGCGGCCACATCTGCGCAACCTGCTCCTTGAATTTGTAGCCGAACCAGTAGGAGACCCAGTCGCCGAGTGCAGCCCCAATGCCGCCGGCGATCCAGACCGGCCAGAACGAGATGCCGCTGGCGCCGATCAGCGCGCCGATCGCGACCAGCGCTCCCCAGGCCGGGATCAACAACGAAATGAAGGCAAGCGATTCGCCAAACGCCAGCACCAGCACGATCGGTGCGGCCCAAGCCTGATGATCGCGCACGAAGTCGGCCAAGGCGTGCGCAAAATCTTCCATTTCCGTAACGCGCTCCCGCCCTTGTTCCTGACGTTGAACCTTTTGTAGATTCGATGCCAAAAGCAGGTAAGCCAGCCCTTCGCGTGACTTCAAGTCACAAAGGCAGATACGAGGCGTGAACTTGCCGTCTCGCCAATCGCTTACCATCCCCGTTTAAGCCTGAGGAACCCTGGATGATTGGACGGTTGATGATGTGCGTGAGCGCTGTGATTCTGATTCTACTGGCCGGGATGCTCGCCGGCATCGTGATGGATATCAAGCAGGACTTCGCGCGTGCGCCGGCGCGCCCGCATCTCAACCTGGTCGGCGGTGTGAACGGCGAATCGCTGGTCGCGATACCGATCGCGGGCTCGTTAATCGTGGTCGCGGCGACGGCGCTGTTCGCCGTGATCGTGTTCCGGACCGCGGCGGGCTGAACCTCCACGGTCACTTTTTAAGCCCAACCATGGCATAGTCAGAGTAATCGATTCGCTGCGGGAACCCGCGCGCCAACATATGAAGACCCATGGCCAAATCATTGAAAGCGCTTGCTAAAAACAAAGCAACCAACGACCTGTTCGGCGCCGGTGAACCGAAGGGACGCGCCGCGCTCAAGGTCGCCTCGCGCTCCTCAAGCGCCGAAGCCGGCTACACCGCGCGCGACATCGAAGTGCTCGAGGGCCTGGAGCCGGTGCGGCGCCGGCCCGGCATGTATATCGGCGGCACCGATGAGAAGGCGCTGCATCACCTGTTCGCGGAAGTCATCGACAACGCCATGGACGAAGCGCTGGCAGGTCATGCCTCCTTCATCGAGGTGGAACTCGCCGCCGACGGATTTTTGACCGTCACCGATAACGGCCGCGGCATCCCCGTCGACCCGCATCCGAAATTCCCGAAGAAGTCGGCGCTCGAAGTGATCATGTGCACGCTGCATTCCGGCGGCAAATTCGACTCCAAGGTCTACGAGACCTCGGGCGGCCTGCACGGCGTCGGCGTGTCCGTGGTGAACGCGCTGTCCTCGCGGCTCGAAGTCGAAGTCGCGCGCAGCCAAAAACTCTATCGCATGGCGTTCGAGCGCGGCCATCCCAAGGGCAAGCTCGAAGACCTCGGCAAGATCAACAACCGCCGCGGCACCAAAATCCGCTTTCGGCCGGACGCCGAGATTTTCGGCGCCAAGGCGACCTTCAAACCGCAGCGCCTCTTCAAGATGACGCGCTCCAAGGCCTATCTGTTCGGCGGCGTCGAGATCCGCTGGCGTTGCGCGCCGGAGCTTCTGAAAGGTGTTGAAGACGTCCCGGCCGAGGACAGTTTTCACTTCCCGGGCGGGTTGAAGGATTTCCTCGGCGCGGCGATCCACAATGACACCCTGGTGCACCCCGATATCTTCTCGGGCAAATCCGGACGCGTCGGCGCCCACGGCGCCTGCGAATGGGCGGTCGCATGGACCGCCGATGCCGACGGCTTCCTGTCCTCCTATTGCAACACGGTGCCGACGCAGGACGGCGGCACCCATGAATCCGGCATGCGCAGCGCCATGCTGCGCGGCCTCAAGGATCACGCCGAGCGCGTCGGCCAGGGCAAGCGCGCCGCCAGCGTGACGTCGGAAGACGTCATGGTCGGTGCCGCCGTGATGCTCTCGGTGTTCGTGCGCGAGCCGGAATTCCAGGGCCA
>Ga0210401_10005896_pt1 | contig 12537 bp, 11 predicted proteins | sample IncBWH32MmetaG_FD_150866 | JGI IMG/M metagenome (GOLD analysis project Ga0210401, IMG submission 150866) | Forest soil microbial communities from Barre Woods Harvard Forest LTER site, Petersham, Massachusetts, United States - Inc-BW-H-32-M | ecosystem: Environmental > Terrestrial > Soil >... | reverse complement strand
GACGGCGGAAAAAGCTGGGCCCCGACGGCCCTGCAGGAGCCGGTATTGCCAAAGGCTCTGACCCGGTTCCGCATGCCTTGGCGCTGGGATGGCGGCTCGGCGGTGCTGCAGAGCCGCGCGACGGACAGTTCCGGGTATGTCCAGCCGACGCGTGCCGCGCTGATCGCCGAACGAGGCACCAAGACTTTCTATCACTTCAACGGCATCACCAGCTGGGCGATCGGCGAGCGCGGGGAGGTCCGGCATGTCTACGCCTAGGCATTTGAGCGCCGCTTTGGCCTTGCTCTTTCTGTCGACGGCCGCGCTCGCAGAGACGCCCGACCTCGGACGGCCCGCGGAACCCGAAGAAATCGCAGTCTGGGACATCAGCATCGGCCCCGATGGCGCCGGCCTGCCGCCGGGCAATGGAACCCCGCAACAAGGCGAAACGGTTTACACGGCAAAATGCCTGCCCTGCCACGGCGAGAAAGGGTCGGGCAAACCCAATGATCAACTGGTCGGAGGGCTCGGCACCCTGACCGGAGATCAGACCGCAGTGAAGACCGTGGGCAGCTTTTGGCCCTATGCGACGACGTTGTTCGATTATGTGCGCCGCGCGATGCCGTTCAACGCACCGCGATCGCTGAGTAATGACGAGGTCTACGCGGTCTGCGCCTACATTCTTCAGCTGAACGGCATTATCGCCGAAAGCACAGTCATGAACGCGCAAACCTTGGCAAAGGTGCAGATGCCAAACCGCGACGGCTTCGTTCCCTTCTCCCGGCAGAAATAGGGGCGATCACGACAACCATGGACTTTGCCTTCGTTCCGCTCTCGATTTCCACCCGCCGGAAGTTTACCTCGATCCTCTTGGCCGTCGTGATCTTTGCGGTGCTGGCGGGCTTGGTGACCAGCGCCAACGGGCGCCCTATCGTCTTTGGCGTTGTCAATGCCATCTTTGTTGGCATCGGGGTCGGTCTCTTTGAGGAATTTTATGTCCAAAGCTTACGGGGCCGGTGGATCCGCAATATCCATCCGCTGCGCGCGATTGTGGTTTACACGATTGTGGTGGTTATCCTGTTCCTGATCGCCATCCATGTCACTCATGTGATCCTTTGGCCATTTTACAAATTGCCGGTGCCGTATGGCAGGCTGCCAGCCGTGATCCCGGTGGTAATCGCGTTCTCCGTTATTGGCATCGTCGTGATGCGAACTGCTCACTTCATTGGCATCGAGACTTTGTTTCACCTCACAGTCGGAACCTATCACCGGCCGGTGTTACAGGAGAAGGTCCTCGTCTTCCTCGACATCAACAATTCGACGGCGCTTGCCGAGGAGTTGGGTGCGCTCCGCACAAAATCTCTGGTCGGCAAATTTCTTTTCGACATTTCCAAGCCGATCACCGATCACGGCGGCGAGATCTACCTTTACAAGGGCGACGGCTTGATTGCGCTGTGGGATTGGCGCGAGGCGATCAGAGATAACAGGATCTTGCGGACGATTGACGCCGTCTTTGCGACGATACGGCGAGAGCGCAGTGAGTTTCTGGAGCAGTTTGGCGTCGCGCCGTCGTTTCGGATCGGCGTCCATGGCGGCGAGGTCGTGGTCAGCGAGCAAGGCGATACCAAACGCGCCATCGGCGTCTACGGCACCACGATCAATATTGCCGCCCGTATGGAGGAGGCAGCAAAGACACACAATGTCGGATGTGCAATTTCTGGGGATGTCGCCGAGAACCTGCGCGGCGAGGAAGCGCGGCTGATCCCGATCGGCCATGAGAAAATCAGGGGAAGCGCGGTAGAAATCCCGATTTACGAATATCGAGCCGGCGGCGAGGGCTGCGCCACTAGGGTTCGGCGGGTCCCGGTTCAAGCCTCGCCTTCGGAAGAGCTGGGCTCGGCTGTCAAGTAAAAAACTCCGCCCCTTTCACAAGCCGCCGACTTGTCGTAGACCTGACCGACATCATGCCGCAAAACAACACGAGAACGGAGGCTTACGTCATGAATAGACGCCGTGCGTTGCAGCTCGCGATGGGGGTGTTGCTGCTCGCCCTCACCAGCGGTGGCGCCGGGGCGGCGGACCAAAGGATGGTGTTCAAAGCGTCCGATGTGCATCCCGAAGGCTATCCGACCGTCCAGGCGGTCGAGAATATGGGGAAAAAGCTCGAGGCGGCGACCGGCGGGCGGCTCAGCATCCAGATGTATGCCTCGATGCAATTGGGCGGCGAGAAGGAGGCGATCGAGCAGGCGCAGGTCGGCGCCTTGCAGCTCGCGCGGGTCAGCGTCGGGGCATTGGGACCGGTCGTTGATGACCTCAATGTCTTCAACCTGCCGTTTCTGTTTCGCAGCACCGAGCATATGGAGAAAGTCATCGACGGCCCGATCGGTCAGGAGCTGCTCGACAAGGTCAGCAACAACGCCAATACGCGGTTGATCGGCCTCGCGTGGATGGATGCCGGCGCGCGCAGCGTTTATGACACGAAAAAGCCGATTAAGAGCATCGACGATCTGAAGGGGTTGAAGATGCGCGTCATGGGCAACCCCATGTTCGTCGACATGATGAACGCGCTCGGCGGCAACGGCGTCGCGATGGGCTATGATCAAGTGTTCAGCGCATTGCAGACCGGCGTCGTCGACGGCGCCGAAAACAACCCGCCGAGCTTTGTCTTCGACAATCATTACCAGGTCGCCAAATATTACACCCTGACCGAGCATTTGATCGTGCCCGAGATCCTGGTGTTCTCGCGCGCCACCTGGGACAACCTCTCTAAGGACGACCAGGCGCTGATCAAAAAGCTGGCCCGCGAGGCGCAATTGGACGAGCGCCAGCTTTGGAAGAAAGTCGAAGAGGATGCAATGGCCAAGATGAAGACCTCCGGCATCGAGATCGACACAATTGCCGACAAGACTCCGTTCGAAACGGCCGTAAAGCCGGTCTGGGACAAATACGGCGCCAAATACGGCGAGCTGATCAGGCGCATTCAGGCAATTAACTGATGCTCGCTTAATGCGCCGTCCGGCGGCCCCTCACACTCCCGCTGGCGCGGGCCTCTCCCTCTCCCCGCTCGCGCCGGGCGAGGGGATTTCACCGCATGCTCCCTCTCCCCGCTCGCGGGGAGAGGGCTGGGGTGAGGGGCTCTACCGTAAAGCGATGGACACGCTTTATCGGCTCTGCGCCATCGTCGCCGGAGGGGCCTTGGTGCTGATCTCGGCGGTGATCCCGTGGGGCGTGTTCACCCGCTACGCGCTGAACAGCGCGGCGTCCTGGCCCGAACCGATGGCGATTTTACTGACGATCGTCCTGACATTTTTCGGCTCGGCGGCCTGCTATCGCACCGGCACCCATATGAGCGTCTCGGTGTTGGTGCGGACCCTGTCTCCGCCATTGCGGCGACTCGTCGAACCATTCGCCGAAAGGGTTGGTCGCGCTGGTCGGCTTATTCATGGTGATCTGGGGTGCACGACTGGTCGGCGCGACCTGGCACCAGTCGATCGCGGAATTTCCTGCATTGTCGGTCGGGGTCACTTACCTTCCGATCCCGGTCGGCGGCGCCGTCACCTTGCTGTTCGTGGCCGAGCGCCTGCTGATTGGACGGCCGGCGCAGGCCGGCGAAGCGGCGCCGCACTGACGCCGACCGGAGATTGGGCGAATGGAAATCCTGATCGTTGTCGGGACCCTTCTCGTCTGCTTTGCCCTGGGCGTGCCGATCGCATATGCGCTCGGTCTCGGAGCCCTCGCCGGCGCCTACTGGATCGGCATCCCGCTCGAGGCGGTCATGCTTCAAGTATCGAGCGGGGTCAGCAAGTTCGCGATGCTGACGATCCCGTTTTTTGTGCTGGCCGGGGCGATCATGGCCGAAGGCGGCATGGCGCGCCGGCTAGTGGCCTTTGCCAATGTCCTGGTCGGACTGGTCCGCATCCGCGGCGGGTTGTCGGCTGTCAACGTCCTCGCGACGACATTTCTGAGCGGCATCTCCGGCTCGGCAGTGGCCGACACCTCGGCGATCGGGTCGGTGATGATCCCGCAGATGGAAAGGACCGGATACCCGCGCGTCTTTGCCACCAATGTGACGATCAGCGCCTCGGTTCAGGCATTGCTCGTGCCGCCGAGTCACAATGCGGTCATCTATTCTCTCGCCACCGGCGGCACGATCTCGATCATCAGCCTGTTCATGGCTGGCGTCATGCCGGGCCTTTTGCTCGGCGCTTCCCTCGTTGTGCTGTGCCTGGTGCTGGCCTATCGCAATGGTCACCCTCGCGGCGAGACCGTGCCGTTGCGCGATGCGGTCATTATTGCCATCGACGCCCTCTGGGGGCTCGTGACCTTGGCGATCATCCTCGGAGGCATCTTGGGCGGCGTGTTCACCGCGATCGAGGCGGGCGCCGTCGCCTGCATCTGGGCCTTTTTCGTCACGATGTTCATCTATCGCGACTATCGCTGGCGCGACCTGCCGGACCTGATCCATCGCACGATGCGCACTGTCGCGATGGTCATGACCTTGATCGCTTTCGCCTCGAGCGTCGGCTATGTCATGGCGCTGATGCAGGTGCCGGCGCGGGTCACGGCATTGTTGCTGACATTGTCGAGCGACAAGAACGTGATCCTGTTCCTGATCAACGTTCTCCTGCTGGTGCTCGGCTGCCTGTTGGACATGGCGCCGTCGATCCTAATCGTCACGCCGATCCTCTTACCGGTGGTCATGAAGTTCGGCGTCGATCCGGTGCATTTCGGCATGATCATGCTGCTCAACCTGGGCATCGGATTGTGCCACCCGCCGGTCGGCGCGATTCTTTTCGTCGGGTGCGCGGTCGGCCGCGTAACGATCGAGCAGGTCGTGCGCGAAATCTGGCCGTTTTACGGGGTGATGTTCTTCGTATTGATGCTAGTGACCTACATCCCGTCCGTCTCATTATGGCTGCCGCGGATACTCGGATTGTGAGTTGTACCCAATTCGTAGTTAATTTGGCAGATTTGGAATTGCTATTTCGGTAGAATTTCGGCACTTTGATGGCGGCATCGTTATGTCCCCCAACGATGCGGATTGGCCTGTTGGACCGGCACACCGGCAGGCCGCAGAAGCCCCGGTCTTCCCCGACCGGGGCTTTTCTGCGTCTGCCGCACGCGGCTCTGGTGCGCGGCGCCGACCGGTCCTTAAAATGAGAAAAGTCGATCCTTTGTGAGAGGAGCCCCGTAATGGCGCTCGATCGCGATGCCGAGCGCGTTCTCGAGATGGTGCGGCTGTCCGAACGGCCACCCTACGAGACGCTGAGCGCGCCCGAGGCGCGCGAACTGTTTCTCGCGGCGCGCGAGGTGCTGGCGCCCGATCCGCCGCCCGTTGCCGAACTTCGCGAATTCTCGGCGCCGGGACCAAGCGGCGCGGCGATCCCGTTGCGCCTCTATCGCGGCGCGGCGACAGCGGCCGGCGGCACCCTTCCCGCCCTCGTCTACTTCCATGGCGGCGGCTGGGTCATCGGCGATCTCGACACCCATGACAGCCTCTGCCGCCATCTTGCCAATGCGGCGCGATGCATCGTCGTCGCGGTCGATTACCGCCTCGCTCCGGAACACAAATTTCCGGCAGCGGTCGAGGATTGCTTCGCGGCGACTTCGTGGGTCGCGCGGGAGGCCGTAGCCCTCGGCATCGACCGCGAGCGCCTCGCCGTCGGCGGCGACAGCGCCGGCGGCAATCTCGCCGCGGTGGTGAGTCTCATCGCCCGCGATCGGGGAGCGCCGAAGCTGCGTTATCAGGCCTTGCTGTACCCGGCCGTCGATTGCGGCATGACGCATTCCTCCCACGACCGCTTCGCCGAGGGATATCTGCTGACCCGGCCGACGATGAAGTGGTTTTACGAGCACTATCTGGGCGAGCCCGCCGACATCGATGACTGGCGCGCGTCACCGTTGCGGGCCGACGATCTCTCCGGGGTCGCGCCCGCCCTGGTATTGACAGCCGGCAACGACGTGCTCCGCGACGAAGGCGAAGCCTATGCCCGTCGGCTACAAGAGGCCGGCGTCGCCGTGCAGTTGCGGCATTTTCCGGACCAGATCCACGGCTTCCTGACCATGGGAAAGATAATCGAGGCGGCACAGCCGGCGCTCGACGACGTCGCGGCGGCATTGCAGGCGGCCTGGGACGTGCGATGAGCCCGAAGACCATGCGCGACCCTATTCCGATCGATAAGGCTCGTCGTAAATCGCGGTGTGGATCGCCCCGCCTTCCCGGACAAAGCCGCGATACATGCCCGCGGTGCTGAACGGCAACGCGAGCGCGCCGCCGCGGTCGACCGCGACGACGCCACCGGAGCCGCCGGCGGCCATCAGCTCGTCGATGACTGCCCGCGCCGCCTCGTCTAGAAGTTGACCGGTATGGCGCAGGCGCGCGTCGATCGCGAAGGCGGCGACGTGCCGGATGAAGAACTCCCCGTGACCCGTCGCCGAGACCGCGCAGCTCGCATTGTCAGCATAGGTACCGGCACCGATGATCGGGGTATCGCCGACCCGGCCCGGAACCTTTCCTGTCATCCCGCCGGTCGAGGTGGCGGCGGCGAGATTGCCGCGGCGGTCGCGGGCGACGGCGCCCACCGTGCTGTATTGCGGCGGCTCGCGGCCCGGATGTTCCAGGGCGTGCCGCAGTTCCCGCCGGCGTGCTTCGGTATGGAAATAGAAGGGCTCGCAGAACGCGACACCGTTCTCCCGGCAAAAGGCGAGCGCCCCGTCGCCGATCAGCAGCACATGGCGCGACCGCTCCATCACGGCGCGCGCCGCCCGAACCGGATTGCGCGGTCCGAAGACGCCCGCCACCGCGCCCGCGCGGCGATCTATGCCATCCATCACGCACGCGTCCATCTCCTGTGTTCCGGCAGAGGTGAACACGCTGCCGCGGCCGGCATTGAACAACGGGTCGTCTTCGAGCGCCGCGACCGCCTCGGTCACGGCGTCGAGGGCGCTGCCGCCCGCGGCAAGAATGTCGCGGCCCGCCGTCAAGGCGCGGCGCAGGCCGTCATGGTATGACGCCGTACGAGAACGGCTCGTCTCGTCCCGCGGGATCGTTCCTGCGCCGCCGTGAACGGCGAGCGCGAAGCCGGTTCCATTCAATCGTTCCGCTTGCGACATCCCGGGGATGATACACGGCACGATGCCGGATTTCCTCCTCGAACCCCGATGACATCGCGTCAGGTCTTACGGCTCGTCCTGGTCGGTCTGGGGACGTCCGTCGTTCCGCTCGACACCGCGGTCAATATCGCATTTCCCGAGATTACCGGCAGCTTCGGCCTGCCGGTCGAGATGATTCAATGGGTAGTAATCTGCTACGTGCTGACCTACTCCAGCCTGATGCTCGCCTTCGGGCGAGTCGGCGACATCTGGGGCCACGGCCGCGTGTTTCGCATCGGGCTCCTGTGGAGCAGCTTCGCATACCTGCTCTGCGCGGCAGCGCCGAATTATGGCTGGCTGCTCTTTTGCCGATTTCTTCAAGGGCTCGGCGCGTCGTTGATCGTCAGCTGCGCACCGGCCCTGGTGACCGGGCTGTTTCCCGAAGACAGGCGCAGCCGCGCAGTCGGTATGTTCACGTTGATGTACGCGATCGGCTCTGCCGCCGGGCCGTTGCTCGGCGGCCTGCTGGTCCAATCCTGGGGTTGGCCGGCGGTATTCTGGTTCCGCGCTCCGCTCGCGCTTATTGCGCTCGTGTTCCCAGCACAAACGCAGACGACGCCTCGGCGATCAGTGCGGGAGCCGGTCGACATCATCGGCGCCATTCTGCTCGCGCTCGGCATCAGCACGCTTTTGCTGACCCTCAACCGGGTTCAGCATCTGCAAGGGCAGGAGTTTCTCGCGATCCTGCTGCTGGCGACGGCCACTACCTGTCTTTTTGGCTTTCTCTACTGGGAAAACCGGGTCGCCCAACCGATCGTCAATCTCGGACTGTTCCGAGCCGGTGGCTTCGCGGGTCTTAATATTGCAAGCGTGTTGATTTATTTGACGAGCTTTTCGGTTCTTTTGCTCGGCCCCTACTACCTCGTACGCCTCACCGGGCTGTCGGCGATAATAGCGGGCGGCGTTCTCGGCGCCTCTTTTGTCGGAAGCCTCATCGCGTCCCCGCTGGCAGGATGGGCCGTGGAGCGTGTCCCGGCGGGCCGGGTCGCCGCTCTCGGCGCCTCAGTCTGCGCTGCGGGTTTGGTGCTTATCGGCAGCTGGGAACCCGGCGCTGCCGGGCAAGCAATCACCATCTTGGGCACTTTGATGTTACAGGGGTTTGGGGTCGGCCTTTTCCAAGTCGCCTATATGGACATCGTCATGCGGACCTTGCCACGACATCACCGCGGAGTGGCGGGCAGCATAGCGATGCTGAGCCGCTCGGTCGGGGTCGTCACCGGGGCGACGCTGCTGACCCTCATATTCCACACGATCGAAGCGACGCGGCTGGCCGACGGGTACATGCCGGCCGCAAGCTTCTTGACCGGCTTCAGAGCGACCTTCTGGTCGGCCGGCGCAGTCGCCGGGCTCGCCAGCCTCCTCGTCCTATTTGCGACAAAGCGCAGCGGCTGATCCGCCGCCGCACTCAGGAAAGTTCAGCAGTCTTCGAGAGTAAACCCGACTTTGAGAATGACTTGGAAATGCGCGACTTTGCCCTCTTCAACGTGGCCGCGGGTCTGTAAAACTTCGAACCAGCCTACCTGACGCAGGGTGCGGGAAGCCCGGGCAACCGCGTTCTTGATCGCGTCCTCGATGCTGCTCTCCGAGGAACCTGCGACTTCGATGATACGGTAGACATGGTCCGGCATTGATTTCCTCCCTGGCGACCGCGACAGCGGGGTCCGACACGCGACCAACCGACCACCGATTATTTCGTGGCGCTTAGACAAAATTAAAGCCCTGCGCTCCGGTGGTTTTCACCACCGGGGCTGCGCCCCATTCACCCGGGTCAGATCGCCGGCGACGAGAGCGAGACGGGCACAGGCGCGGTGACCGCCCCCGCCGACCGCCGGCCGCCGGATTTCTCCTGGCTCAATTCCGCGACGGCCGGGTTCACCGGCATTTCGCCGATTACCGGCCGCAGGCCCAGCGCAGCGTTTCGGCGCCACACTGTAACCGCGGCGATCCGGCCGATCGGCGTCTCGGCGATGACCAACGGAAGGTCGTGCATTCGTCTGATCTCTTGTCCGTTGATCGACAAAATGACATCGCCTTGCTCAAACCCGGCTGCCGCGGCGGGGCTGCCGGCTCCGACCTTGGCAACAAGCGCACCGGCGGGGTTCGCCAACCCGACATTTCGGGCGATTTCGGCTGTCACCGGCTGGATTTGAATACCGAGCCAGCCGCGTGCAACCTTGCCGTGCTCCTTCAGCTGCTCGACCACCGGCCTGGCTCGGTTCGCCGGTATCGCAAAACCGATGCCGACGGATCCACCATTGGGAGAATAGATGGCCGTGTTGATGCCTATGACATTACCTCTGAGGTCGAAAGTCGGGCCACCGGAATTGCCCCGGTTCATCGCTGCATCGATCTGCAGAAAATCGTCGTACGGACCGGCGTGGATGTCACGCCCGCGCCCGGAAATGATGCCGCTGCTGACGGTATTGTCGAGGCCGAACGGACTGCCGATGGCGAGTACCCAGTCTCCAACCCGAGCCCCGTCGCTGTCGCCCCAACGGACATTCGGCAGCGGGCGCGCCCCATCGATCTTGAGCAAGGCGATATCGGTCAGCGGGTCGCGTCCGACGATCCGAGCCGAGTACTCGGTGGCGTCTTGAACGACGACCGTCACCGCCTCGGCATTTTCGACGACGTGATCATCGGTGACGACATACCCTTTGGGGTCGATAATAAAGCCAGAGCCCAGAGCCACACTGGAGATCTTCGGGTCGGGCTCGCCTTTATGGCGCCGCCCGTCGAGGAAGCGGCGCAGCATTTCCTCGATCACCGATGGCGGAATGCCGCTCAGGGCAACCCGATCCTGCACGCCGCCGGCTTGCGTTCCCTCCCGGTCAACGGCCGCCTTGCTCACCCTCTGGACAGCCGAAACATTGACCACCGCGGGCATGACCTCCTGCACGATGGGCGCAAAGCTCGGCGCCGGCGCGCCGCCGCCGGTTGCGTAAAACCGATCTGCCTGAGTGCAACCCATCGCCGACGCGACGATCCCGAACGAAAGGACGATCAATCTCATTGGGGAAGACTGACTCAGGATAAGGGCGAACATCGAAAGAGCTTTCATGACCGGGCCGGCGTGGTTCGGCAGAGCGTCGTCCCCGACCCGAACTTCGTCATGATGCCCTCCATCATCTAATACATATTTAAAGAGTGATGATGCGCACCCGTCGATGCCTCGGGCCGGCGCGCCGCCGCATCAACAATCTGTTATATGGCACCGGACCGGCCCGGTTACGACACGCTGGGCGACCCCGATTCGTCCCAGCCGATTGCCCGGCAGCGCTCACCCTAGGTAGCGTTATCAAGTCAGTGTTGAAAAAGGATCCGACGCTGTCGTTAGCACGTAAACATGTCCGGTTTTCGTAGCACATTATATGTCCGCTTCTGTCGTTGATGGCCCTGTGGGGTTGTGGGTAACGCAGAGCGTTATCCACAAATCCACAGGGCTAGCCGCCGAGCGGAGTTAAGCGGCTGATTGGGTTTGATTCTCCTCACCAATCGGCGTGCCCTCCGCGGTGTATTCGGCGAGCCGCCGCGGGCCGTGAAACAATGCGATCGTGCCGTCGGGATATTCGTGCACCTGGACGGTCACTTTGACGAAGTGCCGGCGGTGCCGCTGCTCGGGGATCTGCAGCACCCGCCCATCGTAGCGCACGCAGTTGTCGCGCCCGACGACGCGCTCGTGCTTGATGCACAGAATGTCCCGCAGGCTGGCCGCAAACGGCACAAAGGGGCTGCCTTGCTCGGTCGCGGCAACGGCGAAGCGCGCGTTGTGTTCGGGCCGGTAGGTCTCTGCCAGATATCGGTTGGCCGCCGCGATCGTTGTGATGCCGTGCAGCCGCAGCAACGGCGGCAAGCGCTGCTGCAAGGTCCCGAACACCCGTTCCATGCGGCCGCGGGCTTCCGGGCTGTAGGACGGGATATGCTCGATGCTGAGCTCGGCCAATGCCCGGCCCACCTGGGTCGGCTGCTGCTTGTCGACCGGCCCGCCTGCCTTGGGAGTGCTGAAGTAATGGCTGCCCCGGTCGGTATCGAAGGACGAGAACAGCCCGTGCTGGCCGATCACCTCCGCCAGACCTCGAAAGCTCGAGGCGGTGCCCTCCTCCTCGACCAAAAAGATCGAGTAGATCGCGCTCGTCGCATCGTCGAGTGTGACGATCAAAATCGAGCGGGGCCTGGTCTGCCAGCCACTCGTGCCGCGAGCCGTCTTGAAACAGCATCATACCGGGCAGCGGCCGCCGCGGCCGCTTCTTGCGGTGCGCCGAGCGGCGCGGCGCGTTCGCCACCAGCCCGCGGCTCTGCAGAACCGTTTTCGTCCAGGTATAGCCCAGAACAAACCCGTGCTCGGCCTGCAGAGCCTCGTGAAAGTGCTTGACCGTGAAATCCCAGTAGCGGGTCCGATATTGCTCCACCACGAATTCGATGCGATCCACCGGCGCCCGCCGACCCGAAGCCCGCCCGCGCCGTCGATCAATCAGACCCTCCGCCCCCTCCGCCTCGTAGCGGTCGCGCAGCCGACGGAAATGCCGCTCGCTTATCCCCAGCAGCTCGGCCGCCTCCACACAGCTCAACCGCCCGCCTCGATATCGCTCCAATGCCTCCACATACCGCGCCATCCGTACCTCGGGCCGCATCCCGATCCCCCGGTTTGGAACTCCCCCAAAAACCGGACAGATCGTCTGCTACCAAATCCGGACATTTCATCTGCTACGGACAGTACCGCAGCTCTGGTGTTGACCAGGTGTTGACCTCCGGCAAAAATGAAGAAGACCGCTTTCGCGGTCCGCTTCGTAAGCGATTGAATTTTATAAGTAAATTTGGAGCGGGCGAGGGAATTCGAACCCCCGACCCCAAAACCTTGGCAAGGTTGCAGCTACGCGCACTGAGCTTAGTAAATCGCAGATCGCCAGATCAGACCGTCGGACGGAAAGACGGCTTTCGCCGGAGCGTACGATCCCACGAGGCAGAGAAGCTAATTGTTGAGCGCGAGGTAGGCGGCTAGCTGGAGGTTACTGGCATATCCGAGTTCCTAGTCTAGGCGCACCACTGCGGCGTATAGCCGCAGATTCGAGCGGCAATTCTATCCCTTGACCTCCCGCCTAGTGCTTCTACGTCGCTTCCAGGCAGTGGCGAGATGATACGATCCCGAATAGCAAACGTCCCTGATCTATTCGTAAAATCAGGGGCTTGTGGTGGTTGCGGGGGTAGGATTTGAACCTACGACCTTCAGGTTATGAGCCTGACGAGCTACCGGGCTGCTCCACCCCGCGTCAGTCGGGTCACGCCGATCCATGGCGGATCGGGACAGGGGAGAGGGAGAGAGTTGGGAATGCGGGCCTGGCGGCGACCTACTCTTCCGCACCTTGAGGTGCAGTACCATCGGCGCTGAGGGTTTTCACGGCCGAGTTC
>Ga0210401_10005894_pt1 | contig 12542 bp, 6 predicted proteins | sample IncBWH32MmetaG_FD_150866 | JGI IMG/M metagenome (GOLD analysis project Ga0210401, IMG submission 150866) | Forest soil microbial communities from Barre Woods Harvard Forest LTER site, Petersham, Massachusetts, United States - Inc-BW-H-32-M | ecosystem: Environmental > Terrestrial > Soil >... | reverse complement strand
CTTGTCCATCGCGGCGCGCATCTTGCGGGCATTCTCTTCCTGGCGAAAATCGACGGGCGGCTCGTTCTTGAACCGGCCTTCATGCAGGCGGACCTGTAGACGCGGAGGAGCTTCGACGGTTGCCATGAAATTCACCTCTAAATGGATCTTGAAGTAAGGATTGAAATGATCGAGTGTACGGTCAATTGTAGCACCGGGAGGGCGGGCTCAGCGCGCCAGCACACCCTCGACCGGCTCCAGCCGCGCGGTGAAATGGCGCAAGAAAGGCGCCTCGTGACTGAGCTTCAGGCCACAAATTTTGTCGCGGTTCTTCCAGACTTCCAGAATAATTTCAACCACATAATCGATGTGACTCTGGGTATAAACCCGGCGTGGAATCGCGAGCCGCACCAGATCCATTTTCGCCGCCGCGCCAAACATCAGGGTACCGATTTCAACCGAGCGAATCCCGCCTTCCAGATAAAGTTCAGCAGCCAGCGCGACTCCCGGGAACTGCGCCGGAGGAATGTGGGGCAGAAACGCGCGCGCATCGATATAGACGGCGTGGCCGCCGGGTGGCTGGACAATCGGTACGCCTTGCGCGGCAATGTGATCGCCAAGATAGGCGATCGACGCGATTCGGTACTGCAGGTAGTCCTCGTGCAGAACCTCTTGCGGGCCCACCGCGATTGCTTCCAGGTCGCGCCCCGCGAGACCGCCGTAGGTTGGATACCCCTCGGTGAGGATGAGCAGGTCTTTTTCCCGTTGCGCGAGCGTGTCGTCATTCGTACACAGGAAGCCGCCGATATTCGCCAGCCCGTCTTTCTTGGCCGACATGGTGCAGCCGTCTCCATAGCTGAACATCGCCTGTGCAATCTGCTGGGGTGTTTTGGACGCGTAGCCCGGTTCGCGCAGCTTGATGAAGTAGGCATTCTCAGCGAAACGGCATGCGTCGAAGTAGAGTGGAATGCCGTTTTGGCGACAGACCGCGCTCACCTGGCGGATGTTTTCCATCGAAACCGGCTGACCGCCGCCTGAATTATTGGTGACCGTCAGCATCACCAGCGGCACCCGTGCGCGACCCACGTTGCAGATCAGAGTCTCGAGCGCCTCCACATCCATGTTGCCTTTGAACGGATGTTTCAGGCTCGGCTGGCGGCCTTCGGGAATCACGAGATCCACAGCCTCGGCGCCGACGAATTCGACATTGGCGCGGGTCGTATCGAAATGGGTGTTGTTGGGAACAACGTCTCCCTTCTTGCAGGCGACATTGAAGAGAATGCGCTCGGCAGCGCGTCCCTGGTGGGTGGGAATGACGTGCTTGTAGCCGAAGATGTGCTGGATGGAATCGCGGAAATGATCAAAGCTGCGGCCACCAGCATAGCTTTCGTCGCCTTCCATGAGACCAGCCCACTGGTGCGTCGACATGGCTCCCGTGCCGGAGTCGGTCAAAAGGTCGATCAGAACATCTTCCGCTGGCAGCAGGAAGAGGTTGTAATACGCGGCGCGCAGCAACTGTTCACGCAATTCCCGCGTGGTCCAGGAAATCGGTTCGACGCTCTTGATCCGGAACGGCTCGATGATGGTTTTGGCGCGCATGGCGGTCCTGTTTACAGGAGAGCGCAGGCGTCACTACAGAGTCAGTGACCTGTGTCACTTGTCAGAAGGGACGCCGAGGGCGAGACGCCCTCGTGACAGCCGGCAAGATGCCGGCGCTCCACCGATCTACGGGACCTTCACCGATTCGCGGCGTTCCACGGGAGCTTTTACGGCGGCGGTTCTCTCCAGCTTATCCCAGGCAAATCTCTGCCCTTCCGCGGCCCGCTTCAACGTCTTCAGGAGAACGATCGAAAACAGCTGGCGGTAAGCGAAACGTTGCAACCAGACCTGGCTGAGCAGCCAACTGTCCTCCTTCGCGTCGGGACGCCGGCGCTCGAGAGCGAACGCGATGGCCGAGGCGAAGAAGTCGATCACCAGGAAAGCGAGAAAAAACGCAACCAGCTTCTGGAAACTTGCCGGGTCCGTGGATTCAGGATGGAAGTACTTTTGAATGAAATACCAGGCCACGCCCACGATGAACATCACGTCGATGAAAGGCGATACCAGGGGGAGGAGGATCTGGAAAACGAGAATGTTGGGTAGCGCGATCCATCCCAGCACTCCTTTGCGGGCAAACACGGCGCGATGCTTGAACACGGCCTGCAGAATGCCGAAGGACCAGCGAAAACGCTGGCGCATCAGCCCATTGGCATTGGTCGGCGCTTCCGTATAGGCGAGCGCCTGGTCTTCGTACTCCACGCGGTAACCGCGACGCAACAGCGCCATCGTCAAATCGGCATCTTCCGCGACCGTATCCACGTGAAAGCCACCGGCTTGGCGGACTGGCGCCACGCGCCACGCGCCGATCGCTCCGGGAACCACACTGACCGCGCCCATGGTGTCGAGCGCGCGGCGCTCGAAATTCTGGCTGGTGATGTATTCGAGCGCTTGCCAGCGCGTCCACAGGTTCACCCGGTTGCCGACTTTCGCATTTCCAGCGATCGCTCCCACCCGGGGATTCAGAAAGTGGGGCACCAGATGCGAGATGGCATCCGGCGCGATGATCGTGTCTGCATCAATTCCAACGAAGATCTCCTCGTCAGTCAGATGCTCAAGACCATAGTTAAGAGCTTCGGCTTTCCCGGCATTGGGCTTAGTCAGGATGAGGACGCGGCCTTCAGCTTCTTCCTGAGCGAAGGCGAGCCGTGCCACCTCAAGGGTTCGATCCTTCGATCCATCGTCGATGACGATCACATGCAGGTTCGGGTAGTCGGAATCCAGCGCAGATCGCACAGTGCGTTCGATCACTTTCTCTTCGTTATAAGCGGGAATGAGCACCGCGACTTTCGGCTTGTACGATGCAATTTCTGCTGGAGTGCCGATCTCCTGCGAGCGCACCCGGTCGTACACCGCGAGCGCGCCAATCAGAAGCAGGCGGGAGGTCATCAGCAAATCACCCAGAAAGAAGATCCAGGTGATCGAAGCCATCCCGATCCCCCACAACCAGAAACCAATCCAGGTCAGCCAGGCCGCCCAGCGCTCGTTGCTACGCAGGGGAGGCATAACGTCCGCTTTGGTTTTGCCGAGCAACTCGTAGACGGGCACGATCTCATAACCGCGCGAGCGTAACCCTTCGATGATCATCGGCAAGGCGCGCACGGTCTCGCGACGATCGCCGCCTCCGTCGTGCAGCAGAATGATGTTGCCGCAGAGCTGGTCATTGACATTGCACGGCGGCAGGTCCTTCATCACCGCCGCCGTGATCTGCTCGGCGCTGCGATTTCCGCGCCAGTCATTGGGATCGATACGGTTGCCGATGGTGACGTAGCCCATATCCTGGGTTACCTCGAGCGGCCGTACCTGGTCGGCAGTATCGGGTTCCTGATCGATGGAATACGGTGGCCGGAAAAGAATCGACCGAATCCCCAGGCGGCTGGCGAAAAGCCGTTCGGTAAGATTCAGCTCGAGTCGCATGTGGCTTCTGGAAATGTTGGTGATGTTGGGATGCGTAAAGGTGTGGTTCCCGATCTCGTGGCCCTCGTTCACGATCCGGCGCGTGAGGGCGGAATTGTTCTCGGCTTGGATCCCGATTAAGAAAAATGTCGCGGGCGCATGCTCGCGCTTGAGGATATCCAGGATCTTCGGCGTCCATTCCGGATCCGGGCCATCATCGAACGTAATGGCCACCTGCTTGGGCATGGCGCCGTAGCGCGCTACCCGATACGGTTCCGGCAGCGTCTGAAAAACCTGGTCCTCGATCAGCCCCGTGGAAGAATCAACCGTAATGTCGCGTTGTCCATTGGCGGGACGAGCCTCGATCCGCAGGATTTCTCCCTGGCCTTCCATATCGACGTCCTGCCCGGGAGGAACCTCTTTGAGTTTGTCGGGCGCAGACGTTTCGTTGGGCAAATCCCAGACTTTCCAGAGGGAGCGATCTTCCGACCCAAGACGCCAGAGCGCGAAGGTTTTGATGCCAACCCGACGCGCGGCGCGCATCTCATTGAGGGCGGTGACTGCATCGAGAAACCACACGTCATGGCGCAGGTTTTTCTCATCCATGTAGCTGAAGTGGGGATTCATGCTGTCGTAGTCGAAATCAATGTCTTCTTCCGAATCCCGCGCCCCGATCCACGCCTCCTGCACCGTCACGTTGACGTTCTTTAAACCCGGCGGTGGATTCTTCTTCGGTTTCTTGACCCAGTCATAACCATAGTTGCCGATCGCGCAGATCAGCTTATCGAGGGGAACTTTCTGCTTGGCAATTTCGAGATTCTTTGTGAACCACTCCTGCGATGCGACCGGACCCGCTTCGTTCTCCGATTCGTGCTCGTCGTAGTTCATCAGTACCAATCCATCGGTCCGTGCTGCGATGGTCGCGTAGTCGAAATCCTTGTCGCGCGCCGGCAGGCTGACATACAACTTCAGTCCCTTGCTGTGCAGATCGCTCGACAACTCTCCCAGCAGCGCCAGGTAGCCGGGCTGGGCGCTCTTTGCGAAATCCTCGAAGTCGACCATCAGGCCCCGATACTTGTCGGAGGCAAGAAAGGCATCCATCTGCTGGCGAAAGTTCGCGCGCGCCGCCGGATCCATCAGGAATTTCGCAATTTCGGGCTTCCACTCCGTCTCGTCGAAGTTATTGACCAGCGGAAACACTTCCATGCCCGTCTCTTCCGACTTCAAGAAGGGCATGACCTCGTCGTCTACGGTGCGGACTTTTCCATCCTGGACCACATTGAAATAGTGATAGGTCTGCTGATCGAGTCCCTGGACATTTCCCTCCGGCCCCAGAACGTGGAGCCACTCGGGATACAGCATATCGATCTGGTGGGCATACTCACGCAAGGAGGAGAAACTGGCAGCATCCCACTGGACATAAAACGCAGCCCGGATGCCTTCATCCGCGTTCAGCGTGACCTGGGAAGGCGGTTTTTTGGTTTTACGGCGCGAGCGGAGATTTGCCAGTTTCTTCTTCTCTTTTTCCTTCTCCCGCTCCTTTTCCTTCAGCGCATGATAAGGACGCTTTTGTTCGGGAAGAAACAGTCCGGGGAGCTGCTCGTCACGAATGGCGATGTAGACAAAGAAGAGGACTAACAGCGTGATGCTTACGCCAAGGACGTCAAAAAGCAGGCGCAGCCAGCGCCAGCGGGATTGCTCGGGATCGTAGAAGACGGGTTTCGCCATGGGGAGCTGCCACCCATCGTATGATGCGGCTTCACAGGGGTCAAACCATGATTCAGGCAGCGCCCGTTCTGTGGACTCTAACCTGGGCCAGATTACGCCCCGCCTTCTGAAAAACAGGCTATAGTCTTACCGTGCGCGAGCTTGTGCGCCGGAACTTCCGCTACTTTGTCTTCGTCCTCCTGGCCGCGTTGGCCTTGCGGGTGTTCTTCCTTCTGAAATTCCCGCACATCACCGATGATTCCCGGATTTACGCGGACATCGCGAAGAACTGGCTTCTGCGGGGCGTTTACGGGCGAACGTATGATCCCGGCCAGATCAATCCCACTGATTCGCGCCTGCCCGGCTACCCGGCATTTCTCGCGCTCGTATTTGCGATTTTCGGCGTCGAGAACTATCGCGCCGCAATGGTCATCCAGGTCCTGGTTGATATTGGCACCTGCTTCGTCATCACCGACGTAGTTCGACGCTCGATCTGCGATCGGGCCGCGAAAGCAGCCTTTCTGCTGTCCGGAATCTGCCCTTTCCTCGCGCAGTACTCGGCTGCGGTTCTGACGGAGACGCTGGAGATTTTCTTCACCGCGCTCGCCTTGGATTTCGCCGTGATCGGACTGAACAGTTTGGGCTCGCGACCGAGCCGGCCGTGGCTTCAGTGCGGAGCAGCGGTGGCAGCATGCATCCTGTTGCGACCCGATGGAGGCATGCTGCTGGCGGCCCTGGGAGCGTACCTGGGAATGCTCTGGCTACGCGCTTTGCGTAACCACCAGCCGGCGGTTCCGATTGTGCGCGCTGGACTCGTGCTCGCCGCAGTTGCGTTGTCTCCGTTGATTGTATGGGGCGCGCGAAACCTGCACACACTCCATCGCTGGCAATTTCTCGCCCCCCGTTTTGCCAACGAAGTGGACGAGTTCGTTCCCCTCGGCTTCAACCGCTGGGTCAATACCTGGATTGCCGACTACACGTCCACGGAGGAGATTTACTGGAATGTGCCGGGCGAGAAAGTGGATCCCGCCAACCTCCCGGCGCGCGCATTCGACAACCCCGCACAAAAACAACAAACACTGCAGCTTCTCGCGGACTACAACAACGCGCTCACCGTGACCCCTGAACTGGACGCCCGCTTTGCCACACTCGCGGACGAGCGACTCCGCGCTCACCCGCTGCGCTACTACGTAGTCTTGCCCGCGCTCAAAATCGCCGATATGTGGTTGCGTCCGCGAACAGAAATGCTCCCACCCTCGAGCCGCTGGTATGAATTTGATGATGACCGGAAATGGATTGTGCTGGCGCTGGGGCTGGGAATTTTGAATTTGATCTATGTAATCGCAGCTTTCACTGGACTCATCCGGGCCCGCCCGATCGCATGGGCGGGGATCGGCATCTCTTATGTCGTATTACGATCTTTATTCCTGGGGACGATGCAGAACCCGGAAACCCGCTACACGCTGGAGTGCTATCCGATCGTCATCTGGTTTGCGTCGGCCGTATGGCAACGATCGCGAGGGGCTCGCGGCTGAAATGCGCCCGGACTAATTTCGGGCGGCACGGTGAAGGAAGTCGGCGCGAATCATCATGCATGAATGAGCCGCTGTGACTCGCTCTGCCTCGGCCGCAGTTCGACTGAGCAGCCCGGCCACGAATCGCCGAGAGCCAGCAAACATTGTCTGTTCCCAACATAACAAACCGCCTGCGTGGTAAGCCTCGTTTCCAGCGTTCATTCCACGGATCGCTTAGGGCCGCCCAGTCGCGAATCCTCCAAGTTTCGGTAGAAATTGATGAATTTTGGAATCTTCGCACGTCTTCTGCAGCACACAACACTGAGGCCTGGCCTCAAATCGCATGGCCGGGCAGACGTGCCCTGCAGAAGTTGTTTCCTTGATGGAAATTATTACAAATAAGCTCTTGTAAGTTGTCGTCCTCCCGCTGCAAAATATCGCGCCAATAGCATCCCAGGGTCTCCATCGTGCTTTCAATCCTTGGGCAAAACAACCATTCGACGCCCCTCATTCCGGGGAAGGGAGCTTCTGATGCGCTCAGTCTCATGCGTAGTCATTCGGCTTGTCGGATTTCTGCTCGCCCTTAGCGCGATTGTGTTCGCACAGTCGGGCACGACTTCCCTGCGCGGAACCGTTACGGACCCGAGCCAGGCTGCGGTCTCGGGCGCGAAAGTGACCCTGGCCAATCCCGAGCGCGGTTTCACGCGCACGGTGACGACCGGAGACTCGGGGAGTTATGAATTTCTCCAGTTGCAACCGGGCACATATCAACTCACGGTTGAGGTAGCGGGATTTCGGAAGGCGGAACAGAAACGTGTCCAGTTGCTCGTCGATACTCCCGCAACCCTGAACGTGAAACTGGAAGTGGGCACTGCTACCGAAGTGATCGAGGTGCAAGCTGAAGCCGCGGTCATCAATACCGCGGACGCCAGCTTGGGTAACGCTTTCGACGAAACCCAGGTGAAGACGCTTCCTTTGGAAGGCCGCAACATACCAGATCTGCTCAGCCTGCAGAACGGCGTGGCTTACACGGGCAATCGCTCAGACATAAACAGAGATGATGACACCCGCAGCGGTGCGGTGAACGGGGCCCGCAGCGACCAGAGCAATATCACTCTCGATGGTGTTGACGTAAATGATCAAGTCAATGCATATGCGTTCACGTCGGTGTTGCCCGTCACGTTGGATTCAGTTCAGGAATTCAGAGTAACCACGGCGAACTATGGCGCGGATGAAGGACGATCCTCTGGAGCACAAGTATCGCTGGTCACAAAGAGTGGCACCAACAATTTTCACGGTTCGGCATACGAGTACTTGCGAAATACCTATACCAGCGCCAATGACTATTTCGTGAAGCTTTCTGAAGTGGGGAGCGGACAACCGAATAAACCTCCGAAACTGAACCGGAATGTATTCGGCGGTGCCGTTGGCGGCCCTTTCGTCAAGAATCGCCTGTATTTCTTTCTGAATTTTGAGGGTGCCCGGCAACGCGAGGAAAACAGCGTGGTCCGCATTGTGCCCAGCGATGCCTTGCGTGCAGGCTTCATCACGTATCATTGCGCTGACGAGACTCAGTGTCCGGGTGGAAATACCCCTGGCGACCCGACGCCGGTTCCGGCCGGATATAACGCGCTGTCACCTGCCCAGATTGCGCAGATGGACCCCTTGGGGATCGGGAATAGTCCCGTAGTACAAAACTTCTTTAACACCTTCCCACACGCCAACGATAACTCACAGGGGGACGGGTTTAATTTTGTCGGTTATCGTTTCTCTGGCGCCGCTCCGACCAACAGGAACTGGTATATCGGCCGCGTCGACTACCGGCTCAACAGTAGTGGCACTCATTCCCTGTTTTGGCGTGGCGCCTTGCGCAATGACACGCATTCAGATCCACCCTATTTGCCGGGCACTTCTCCGCTCCAGCTCCTTAGCGACAACAGCAGTGGCTTCACTGTAGGCTACACGGCAACGTTGCGCCCCACACTACTTAACAATTTCCGCTGGGGGTATACCCGTCAGAGCATTAACAACCCGGGAAACACAAACAATCAGATCATCGAATTCCGCGGCATGAACGATAACAGCCTTCCCAACAACTCTACCCTTGCGTTCTTTTACAGCCGTTCCTATAACGCACCTGTGCACAATTTCGTGGATGACATTTCGTGGACGAAGGGTACGCATACACTTCAGTTTGGCACAAACATACGTTTCATTCGCAATCCCCGAACCAGCCTTCGGGATTCGTTTTCCCATGGAGTTACCAACTCCTCGGGTCTGGACACGGCTGGAATCGCAAACACGGGCAGCCCACTCGATCCCGGGAATAACAACCTTCCCGCCGTCAATACCGATTTCAACCTGAATTACAACTATCCTCTGATGGCCATGATGGGTCTCGTGAGCGAGCTCGACGCAACTTACAATTACGACAAATTTGGCAACTTGCTGGCTCAGGGTACTCCTATTAAACGCCGTTATGCCGCGGATGAATACGAGTTCTATTTCCAGGACTCCTGGCGCATTCGAAAGACACTGACTATCAACTATGGTCTACGTTACTCCCTGCTTTCACCGCCGTGGGAAACCTCAGGAACACAAGTAGCCCCCACCCTTAGCTTAGGGAAGTGGCTTAAGCAACGAATATCCAACATGGAGAATGGCATCGGCGCCGAGGCAGACCAAACCGTCGCGTTCGCATTGGCAGGCCCCGCCAACGGCAAGCCGGGTTACTATCATTGGGACTACCACGACTTCGCCCCCCGTGTTTCATTTGCCTGGAACGCGCGTCCTAACACGGTTGTGCGCGCCGGTGCCAGCATCGTGTATGACCGGATTGGTGAAGGGCTCCTATCCACGTTTGATCGAGTCGGAGCCTTCGGTTTGGTGTCGGATTTAACCAATTCCACCCTCCCCAGCGCCAGCACGGTTCCGCGACTCACAAGTCTCTCGCAGGTTCCATGTTGCTCGCCCGATGGTACGCAACTGCTACCTCCGGCGCCAGGGGGTGTCCCGTTTGTGTTTCCCGACCAGGGGACCGGTTTAGGAATCTACTTTGGATTAGATGACACCATCAAGACTCCCTACTCCTATGCTCTCAATTTCAGCATCGGTCAACAGCTCTCGCGAAATATGACCCTGGATATGTCCTACGTGGGTCACCTTGGGAGACGCTTGTTGTCCCAGTATGATTTGGCCGCGCCCCTTAACATCCGAGACCCGAAGTCAGGGGTCAATTATTTCCAGGCGGCAAGCCGTATGTCCCAGCTTGGAGCTCAAGGGGTTCCTACCTCCGCCATCAGTGCTGGCGTGGTTGGACCAACGGCCGCGTATTGGCAGAATATGGTTAAGAAGCTTCAAGGGACCGACCAGTACTCGCTCGCCTGCAGTGGAGGCGCCACTCCCGATGTGGTGCAAGCCATGTATGACCTGCTCGGTTGCGGTGGAGGTCCGATCAATGGTTTCGGAGACGAGACCACACCGCTCGCCGAACTCGATTTCTTCGGAACAGACTTCTCAGGCACGGGCGGCATTGTTGGCGTCGACCCCAGTACTGGTAACCCGACTGGCAATTACTACCCTTCAATCCTCGGGACCAACGCGTATTTCAACCGACAGTTCCACTCGTTATACGCTTGGCGCTCTATGGGTAACTCGAACTATAACGCCCTACAGGTGTCGTTGCGTCGTTCGATGTCACATGGAGTGCAGTTCGATTTAAACTACACCTGGTCCAAGTCGATTGACCTTACCTCGGACGCCACCCGCGTGGGCGAAAACGGCGGACTGGCAACTGGCATCGGCGGAATCGTGAACTCGTGGTCGCCAAACCAATTGCGTGGTATATCAGATTTCGATACTACTCACCAATTGAATGCCAACTGGATTCTGGATCTGCCGTTTGGAAGGGGCAAGGCACTGGCTGGGAACGCTCATGGACCGGTCGAGGCCGTTATTGGCGGGTGGCAGTTCTCCGGTATAGCCCGCTGGACCAGCGGTTTCCCGGTGAACATCGCCAATGGCGCAACCTGGCCCACGAACTGGCAGCTGCCGGGTAATGCGACTTTGATCGGAACACCCCACACAAAGACCACAAAGGTCGCAGGAGCTGGGTCAAACAGCTTCGTTACTCTTTTCCCGAATCCCCTCCCGGAGCTACCCAATGGCCTAGGCCTCGGTCCTTTCCGCCACGATTTCCCTGGCGAAAGCGGAACGAGAAACCAAGTTCGCGGCGATGGCTTTGCAACTCTTGATCTCGCGCTTAGCAAAAGTTGGAAGATGCCGTATGCGGAGTCTCACCTGGTCCGGCTACGTTGGGAGGTCTTCAACGTTCCTAACCTGACCCGCTTTGATGTCGCCTCGATCACCAACGGCTTGGATCAAGGGAGTGCTTTTGGCAAATATTCCGGCCTGCTCACCAACCCGCGCGTCATGCAATTTGCCCTGCGTTACGAGTTCTAGGCCGGAACGCAAGTTAACTGCAAAAGGGGTGGAATTTCGCCCCTTTTTCTTGCGTTCAGCAACCAATGAAAAACGGGTATGGATCGCAGAAACAATTATCGATCGCGAGGCTACTTCAGGGGCGAGTCGCTCATGCGGAAGCGGGTCCTGACATGCTCGGAGAGCAGTTCAATCGCGGGGCGGTTGGCGACAGGATCTGACTGGGCCAGGTACTTCATGGCCTCCACCAGGCAGCGCTGGCCATCCACATAGCGGGGATCGGAAGTGCGTTCTCTTTTTTTTCGACCGAGATTGGGAACTACCGGGATCGTAAAAACTTTGGCCATCGAAAATTCACCCGCCGCCTTGAATTTCAGTATATCGAGCCGCATCGCAATTTTCAGCTTTAATCTTCGGCTTTTAGAGTCAACAAATTAGCCTTTGGGAGAAGAAACAAACTGGGTATCGCCAGAGGTCTTCAGTTTGAAGACGCTATCAGGGATTTTCTGATTGATCTTGAGGTCGGAGTATTTGGCCAGCCGGTAGTCGCCGGAGGGCTCGAAAAACTGCTGCTGCACCGAAATGCCGTGCGCCGGGTCGATCCACAACCAGATCTTCGCGAAGATGCCGCGCACCCTGTCGGCTTTCGGAATGAGTTCCAGCTTGGCCGCATTGACGCCGCCAACTTGCTCGGTGCCCAGATATTTCACGTCGAACGACTTTAACATGTCGCGCCCGCTTCCACCGAAGCCGAGCACCAGGAAGCTCTCCACCGCCTCCCGGTTTTTCCCCGCTTCGAAGACGGTCACCCGCTTCAGCTTGGGCTCGTACATCTGCACTTTTCCATTGCTGAAGAGCACGCTCTTCGCCGGATCGGTGATGTCGGCCATCATCTGGATCTCTTTGCCGGAGCGGCGATAATAAACCGTTCCCCTCTGCGTATCATTTTCGTTCACGACTTTGAAGTATTGTTCCCAGACGAAGTTGGCCTGCGCAGAGTGGAAATTGGCGGCGGTTGCATCCATCTGGCTGAGAACGTTTTGGAGATTCGGATCGTTCTGCGCCAAAGCACCTAAAGCCCACAAGCAAATTAGAGCCGGAATCAATGTTCGGGCCGGCCAGCCGCGCCTTGCATCAAGAAATTTCATGCGGTTTGTGCGCGCCATGTCATGCGGCACTCATTCTTTCTCGACCCAGACTTTGTAGCTCCGGATGTGGCCCTTGCCGTCTTTGACGGGCTCGATATTCGAGATGGCAGCCGCGCCGGTAATCGGCTCGATGATGCCGAGCAACTGTTCATGCAGGCCGGCATCGTCCTTCGCAGTCAGAACCGATGCGTCGATCTGATAGACCAGTCCACCCTTCCCGTCGGGCTGGACCACCACCCCGGTCTGATGCGGAACCCGCTCA
>Ga0210401_10005893_pt1 | contig 12543 bp, 9 predicted proteins | sample IncBWH32MmetaG_FD_150866 | JGI IMG/M metagenome (GOLD analysis project Ga0210401, IMG submission 150866) | Forest soil microbial communities from Barre Woods Harvard Forest LTER site, Petersham, Massachusetts, United States - Inc-BW-H-32-M | ecosystem: Environmental > Terrestrial > Soil >... | reverse complement strand
TTGCGGCCTTGGTGCGCTCCCATTGCTCCCAGCTGTAAGTGCTGGCGGCGAACTCGCGCTCGGCGAGCTGATACCCCCAGTTGCGGAACGCGCCCTCGGTGAATTTCTGGATGTTGCCCTTGTGGACGAGGGTTACGCTGCGGCGCTTGTTGGTAATCGCGTAGGCGAGGGCCGCACGGATGAGGCGCTCCGAGCCCTCTTTCGACACCGGCTTGATGCCGATGCCGGAAGTCTCCGGGAAGCGGATCCTGGCATAGGCCTTGGGGAAGGCCTGGCGGAACAGCTCGAGAAACTTTTGGGTCTCGGGTGTGCCGTATTCGAACTCGATGCCCGTGTAGATGTCCTCGGTATTCTCGCGGAAGATCACCATGTCGACCTTTTCCGGATGCCGCACGGGCGAGGGCACGCCCTTGAACCAGCGCACCGGGCGCAGGCACACGTACAGATCGAGCATCTGGCGCAGTGCCACGTTGAGCGAGCGGATGCCGCCACCGATCGGCGTGGTGAGCGGTCCCTTGATGGACACGAGATACTCGCGGCACGCGGCGACGGTTTCATCGGGCAACCAGGTGTTGAACAGCTTGTTGGATTTCTCCCCCGCGAACACCTCCATCCAGTGGACGCGGCGCTTGCCGCCGTAGGCCTTGGCCACCGCGGCGTCCATCACCCGTACGCTCGCGCGCCAGATGTCCGGCCCGGTGCCATCGCCTTCGATGAAGGGGATGATCGGATTTTCCGGGACGCGCAGCTTGCCGTCCTGTATGGCGATCTTCGCGCCCTGCGGCGGCGGCGTGATCTTCGGGGTGGCGGCCGTGGACATGAGGGGTGCACTCCTGGAGGGGAACCCCGGGCGCATGGGCGCACCGGGCGCGAAATGCTAGCACAGGCGCACCCGGCGAGCCGGGTACGTACCGCGCTGCAGCCGCGTGTGAGAGACTGCACCGCGGCCGGCATGCCGGGGATGAACGTGAAACGAGCAGCGGATGTCCGACGCCGTCAATATTAATAAGAGTGGGGGGGTGCCCTCTGCGCAGCGTTCGGTGCTGCGCCAGCTGCTGGCGGTGCGGCCGATCGATGCGACGCCCGCCGGCAAAGCGCGGCTGAAACAGGTGCTGAGCGCGCGCGCGCTCATCGCTATCGGCCTCGGCGCCACCATCGGCTCGGGCATCTTCGTGCTCTCCGGCACGGTCGCCGCCAACCACTCGGGCCCGGCGATCACGCTCTCGCTGCTGATCGCCGCGTTCGGCGGAGGACTCGCGGCGCTGTGTTACTCGGAGTTCGCCGCGTTCCTGCCGGCGCCAGGCAGTGCCTACAGCTACACCTACGCGACCCTCGGTGAGGCGCTCGCCTGGTTCATTGGCTGGAACCTGCTGCTCGAATACGCGATCTCAGCCTCCGCGGTGGCGGTGAGCTGGTCGGCTTACGTGGTGAGCCTGCTCGCCGATGCGCACATCCATCTGCCGCAGCAGTTCGTCAACGCGCCGCTCGGAGTCGATGCGCACGATCACCTCATCGCGACCGGCGCGATCGTCAATGTGCCGGCGGTACTGATCATCGCCGCCATGACGGTGCTGCTGTACGTGGGGGTGCGCTGGTCCGCCAGCGCCAACACAGTCATGGTGGCACTCAAGGTCGGCATCATCATCATCATTGTGCTGGCGGGCCTCTCCTACCTGAACCCCGCCAACTGGCGGCCGTACATGCCGCCCAATACCGGCACCTTCGGGCACTTCGGCTGGAGCGGCGTGCTGCAGGGTGCCGCCATCATCTTCTTCTCCTACGTGGGCTTCGACACGGCCTCGACGACCGCGCTCGAGGCGCGCAATCCACAGCGCGATCTGCCGATCGGCATTTTGGGCGCGCTGGTCATATCTGCGGTGCTCTATGTCGCGATGGCGACGGTGCTGACCGGCATGGTGCCGTACCCGAAGCTCGACTCGGACGCGCCGGTGGCGGTGGCACTCGATGCACATCCGCAGCTCTCCTGGCTGTCCCCCCTGCTCAAGGTGGGGGTCATTGCCGGTATGACCTCGGTCATCCTCACCTCGCTTCTCGGCCAACCGCGCATTCTGCTGTCGATGGCCGATGACGGCCTGCTGCCGCCGGTGATGAGCCGCTGTCACCCGCGCTTCAAGACACCGCACGTCGCCACGGTCGTGACGGGCATTGGTGCGGCGCTGATTGCCGCGGCCTTCCCGCTGGACGTGCTGGCGGACCTGATCTCCATCGGCATCCTGCTGGCGTTTGCCGTGGTATGCATCGGGGTCCTGGTGCTGCGCAAGACACGACCGGACGCGTACCGGCCATTTCGCGTGCCGTGGGCACCGGTCACCTGCGTGCTGGGTGCCCTCGTGTGTCTCGCCATGACGCTGGCACTGTCCAACGGCACCTGGATCCGCCTGGTGGTGTGGACCATCCTCGGTATGTCCATCTACGGCTTCTACGGATTCCGCCACAGCCGCCTGCGTCAATGACGCGCACCCTCGCGAGCACGCCCGCCGCGGACGGCTTCCGCATGCCGGGGGAGTTCGAGCCGCACGCCGGCTGCTGGATGCTCTGGCCGGAGCGTCCCGACAACTGGCGCGCGGCGGCGCGCCCGGCGCAGCTCGCATTCGCGCAGGTGGCCGCGGCAATCGCGCAGTTCGAGCTCGTCACAGTGGGAGTCTCCGCTGCGCACTACGAGGCGGCACGGGCGCTGCTCCCTGAGCGCGTACGCGTCCTCGAGATGGCGCACGATGATGCGTGGATGCGCGACGTCGGTCCCACGGGCGTCGTGAACCGCGGTGGGGTCGTGCGCGGGGTCGACTGGCGCTTCAATGCCTGGGGCGGATTGAACGGCGGATTGTATTTCCCGTGGGATCAGGATGATCTCGTCGCGCGCAAGGTGCTCGAGACCGAACGTCTCGATCGTTACCGCGCACCGATGGTGAACGAGGGCGGCGCCATCCACGTCGACGGGCAGGGCACCGCGCTCGTCACCGAGGAATGCCTGCTCAACCCCAACCGCAATCCGCGCTTCGAGCGCAGCGACATCGAGCGGCATCTGCGCGAGTATCTGGGCGTGCGCAAGATTCTCTGGCTGGGCAAGGGCATCGTGAACGATGAAACCGGCGGCCACATCGACGACCTCGCCTGCTTCGTGCGTCCTGGCGTGGTGTGTCTCACCTGGACCGATCGCCGGGGCGATCCGCAATACGCCATATCGCTCGATGCCTTCGAGCGGCTGCAGGAAGCCCGTGATGCCCGCGGCCGGCGCCTGAAAGTCGTGCGGTTGCCGATGCCGGGACCTCTTTACATGCGCGCGAGTGAGGCCACGGGCATCATCCCAAAGGAAGGCAGCCGGCCGCGCGTCGCCGGCGAGCGACTCGCGGCGACCTATGTCAACTTCTACCTCGCCAATGGCGGCATCGTCATGCCGTTGCTCGATCCCCGCACCGATGCTGTCGCGGCCGCGCGACTCAAGCGACTGTTTCCCGGGCGTCGCGTGGTGGGCGTGCCCTCGCGCGAGATCCTGCTCGGCGGCGGCAATATCCACTGCATCACGCAGCAGATCCCCGCGGGAACGCGAAGCCGGTCACCGTCTGCGCGTTGAAGGAAGCTTCGGGCAGCACCTTTGGGTATCGTCGCCCTCATGCATCGCAAACACGCGCGTCCGCGCCTGCTCGGCGCAGTGTTGCTCGCGGCGCTTGCTCAGCCGTACGCGCTGGCTGCCGCACCGGCGCCCGCGCCGGCGGCGGCTCCTGCAGCACCCGTCGAACGCTTCATCGTCAGGCTGCGCACGATGCCCGAATCCGCAGCCTATGAGGCCGCGCCCGCGCGCGTGGCGGCGCTCGCTGCGCGTCATGGGCTCGCCATGGCCGAGGCGCGGCACATCGTTTCGGGTCTGCACCTGCTGCGGGTCACTCCCCGCACCGGTGAGAGCACGGCGCAAACGCTCGTCCGGCTGCGCGCCGATCCGGAAACCGAGTACGCGGAAATCGACGAGCGCCGGCACGCACTGCGCACGCCCGATGATTCGCTGTTCAACGAGCAGTGGTATCTGCAGAGCTCGGAACCCGCCGCGGTCAACGCGGTCGCCGCATGGGACGTGACGACCGGGTCAGCGGGCGTGGTGATCGCCGATCTCGACACCGGCGTGCGCTTCGATCATCCCGATCTGCGCAACGCCACGGCCAATCGGCTGCTGCCTGGCTACAACATGATCTCCAACGTCACCGTCTCCAACGACGGCGGTGGGCGCGATGCGGACGCCTCCGACCCCGGCGACTGGGTGACCGCAGCCGATGCGAAGACGCAGCAGTTCAGTGGTTGCACCGTCTCCAACAGCAGCTGGCACGGCACGCGCGTCGCTGGGATCCTCGGCGCACTCACCGACACCAACATGCAGGGCGTCGCCGGCATGAGCTGGCAGGGTTGGATCGAGCCTGTGCGGGTGCTCGGTAAGTGCGGCGGCTACGACTCCGACATCCTCGCCGCCATGGCCTGGGCGGCGGGCTTCCCGGTCGCCGATGTCCCCACGAATCCCTATCCGGCAAGAATCATCAACATGAGCCTCGGTTCGAGCGGGTCCTGCCCGCAGAGCTATCAGACGATCGTCGACCAGCTGGTTGGCGCGGGAGTCCTGGTGGTGGTCGCCGGGGGCAATGAAGGCGGGCCCGTAGACGCACCGGCCAACTGCGCGGGAGTCGCCGGCATCGCGGGCCTGCGGCAGGTGGGCACCAAGGTTGGCTACAGCAGCCTCGGCCCGGAGATCGCCCTGAGCGCCCCGGCGGGGAACTGCGTCAACACCGGCGCGGGCCAGCCGTGTCTCTTCTCGATCGTGACGACCACCAACACCGGCACCACTGTCCCTGCAAGCAACACCTATACCGACCAATACAACTTCAACGTCGGCACCAGCTTCTCCGCACCGATCGTCGCGGGAATCGCCGGACTGATGCTGGCGCTGAACGGCAACCTCACTCCCGACCAGCTCATCGCACGGCTGCAGAAGTCGAGCCAGCCCTTCCCGGTCTCCGCCACGCCCGGGGTCGGGATGTGTCACGTGCCGACCGGCCCGAATGATCTGCAGACCAACGAGTGCAGCTGCACGACGCAAACCTGCGGCGCGGGCATGGCCAATGCCAGCGGCGCGGTCCAGGAAGCACTGCGGCCTATTGCTGCCGTGGCGGTGTCCGGCACCGTGCGGGCCGGCAACCCGGCGACGCTCGATGCGGGCGGTAGTGCGGCCGCCTGCCAGGCCAGCATCGCGAGCTACGCATGGACGGTGACCCAGCCGGCCGCGAACCCGCCGCCTATCCAGAATGCCAACAGCGCCCGCGCCAGCATCGTCGCACCGACAGCGCCCAACACGTATACGCTGATGCTGACCGTGACCGACAACCAGGGGCGCATGGACAGCGCAACGGTGGTCCTCACCTCGAGCAGCGTGCAGACGACTGCGCCCGTGGCCGCGGGCAGCGGTGCGTGTCTGGCTGCGGTCGCCTACACCGTCCCTCCGCCTGCGAGCGGTGCGGGTGCCGCCGGCGGTGGCGGTGGGCACGGCGGCGGCGGTGCGCTGGATCTCCTCACCCTGCTGTCGCTCGCCGGTACCACATTCGCCGCCGCGGCGGTGCGGCGGCCGATGGCGGTCGTTCCGTCATCCCCGCCGCGCTAAAGCACCTCGTCTAGCCTTGCAGCAGCCGCTGCGCGGCCTCCAGCCAGGTACGCTGCGCGCGGCGATAATGTCCGGGGGCGATACGCGCCTGCTCGAGCAGCTCTCTCACTACTCGCTGCGCCTCGGCACGCTCGCCCTGTTTCTGCAGCAGCTGTGCGTAGCGCACCGCTGCCTCGGCACCCGGATAGGAGTTCGCCAGCGCGCGGTACTCCTCGAGCGCTTTGTGCACGTTGCCTTCGGTCTCGAGCGCACGTGCGTACAGCAGATGACCCACCGGCGAGCGGAAATCCGGGTTGAGACGGATCAGCTCATCGAGCGTGGCGCGTGCACCGGCGGCATCGCCCTTGCCGAACTGCGCCTGCGCGAGTCCCAGCATCAGGTTAGGATCGTGCTGGTAGAGCCCGGTGAGAGCCTCGCGGTACTGACCGATGGCCTCATCGAAGCGCCCGTGACGCACGAGCTCGTCGGCGTATCGCTGGCGGCTGGCGACGTTGCCCGCAACGCGCGCCTCGCTTTCGTAGCGGCGCAGCTCCGCACCAGGGTCCATCGCCTTGCGCAGACCGCGTGCGGTGCGCTGTGCGGTGCGGCTGCGGAACAGCTCCGGCAGGATCTCGACGACGATGTAGGCGAGGACGCCCGCGAGCGCGAGCCCGGGAATGATGAGCACCCAGATCCACAGCTGATTGCGCCCCGTCTTGATGACGTGAATGATGAAACCCGCCTGGATCAGCAGCGAAACGATGAACAGCAGCGACATCCGGTCCCTCCGCGTAAGCTAGCGCGCCGCTCGTGCCGGCGGCGGCAGCGCGAACGCCATCACATAGTCACCGCGCGGCGTCCCGAGCGGCCCGTGCCCGCCGGCGCTGATGACGAGATACTGCCGCTGGCTCGACCCGGCGCGATAGGTCATCGGCGTCGCCTGACCACCGGCGGGGAGCTTGTGCTTCCAGAGCTCGGCCCCGGTCTCGATGTCGAAAGCGCGCAGGTAGCCGTCGATAGCGGCTCCGACGAACACCAGCCCGCCGGCGGTGGCGATCGGACCGCCCATATTAGGCATGCCGAAGTCGCGCACCGGCACGAACCAGGGAGTGAAGCCTTCCGTCGAGCCAAGCGGCGATTGCCAGGCGATGCGATTGTGGCGCAGGTCGACGCTCACCAGCGCTCCCCAGGGCGGCGCGGTGCACGGCAGCCCCCACGGCGAGAGCAGCGGCTCGCGGCGCATCGCATAGGGTGTGCCCGCCTGAGGCCCGAACTGGGAATGCGGGTAGTCGCCCGACCGCACCTCGCGCTCGTACTCCGCGCGCGTGAGCAGCGTGACCACCATGGGCAGCAGGTTCACCGCGGCAATGACGCGGCCGTGATCCTGATCGAACGCCAGGCCGCCCCAGTTCACGCCGCCGATATAGCCTGGCGTGAGCAGCGTACCGTGCAGGTCCGGAGGCGTGAAGATCCCCTCGTTGCGCAGCGTCGCGATGAGCTGGCGGCACTTGATGCGATCGTAGAAGGTGACTCCCCACGCATCCTCAGGGAGCACGGGGTGTTGTGGGGCCAGGGCCGGAAGGGAAGAGAATGGCTGTGTCAGGGAGGCCTGCTCGCCCGGCACCCGGCTCGCTGGCACGGGCCGCTCCGTGAGCGGAAAAAGCGGTTGGCCGCGTGAGCGCTCGAATACGTACAACATGCCGGTCTTGGTCGCCTGGATGACGGCGGGTACCGGCATGCCCTGCACCTCGACATCGCCCAGCACCGGTTGGGCGGCAAGGTCGTAGTCCCAGAGGTCATGATGAACGAGCTGCTGTTGCCACACGAGCCGGCCGCTGCGCGCATCGAGCGCGAGCAGCGAATCGGCGAAGCGATCGGAGCCGAGGCGTTGACCGCCGTAGTAATCCGGGCTCGCCGAGCCGGTGGGCACCAGCACCAGGCCATGCTCCTGATCGACCGTCATCACGCCCCAGGCGTTTCCGGCGCCGGTACTCTGAGCCTGCTCGAGCTTCCAGTCGGCCGCCGCAGGATGCGCCGGAGAATCGGGCAGCGGATCGAAGGACCAGAGCTGCGCCCCGCTCTCGGCGTCGTAAGCACGAATGACTCCGCGCTCGACCTCGCTCGCACGGTTGTCGCCGATAGCGGATCCGACGATCACGACCTTGCCGAAGACCGCCGGTGGCGAGGTAACCAGATACTCTCCGCTATCGCGAATGCGCAGGCCACGGGTGAGGTCTACCTGGCCGCCCGTGCCGAAGTCGCCGCACGGCCGGCCGGTGTCGGCATCGAGCGCGAGCAGACGCGCATCGAGCGTGCCGGTAAATACCCGATGGCGGCAGGCGCCACCACCGGCCGCGCCGCCGGCCGACCACAGGCTCACGCCGCGCGCACTCGCTTCCGAGTAGCGGCGCGCACGATCGATGTGCGGATCGAAACGCCAGCGCTCACGGCCCGACTCCGGGTCGAGCGCGATCACGACATTGGTGGCGGTCTCGAGGTAGAGCAGACCGAAAGCGATCACCGGCGTCGCTTCGAAGGTGAGCTTTCTGGCGCTCGCGAATCCTGCGCCCAGCTCGCCCGTGCGATAAGTCCACGCAGGGGCGAGGCGTGCGACGTTGCCGCGGTTGATCTGATCGAGAGTGGAGAAGTGCTGGCCTAACGCATCGCCGCCGTAATAACCCCAATCGCTCGAGCCCGGCGCCTGAGCCAATGCCGCGCTCGACAGGACCGCTATCGACAATGCCGACACGGTGCGCAGCGCCTGCGACCGGTGCCGGGCGCGCTGCGCACCGGAGGCACGGTGCACTCGACGCACCAGGCAATGTCCGCTCATGCCTGCCATTATCTGTGATGGCGTGCGCGGCCGGCGAGTCTCGAGGCGCGCCCTCGCCGACAATGCTGGTATTCTTCGCCGCGTGAGTTCAACACGGGCGGTCGTGTCCCGTCTTCGGGCGCTGAGTCTATTCCTGGCAGCTTGTCTCGCGGCGCCCGCCATCACCGACGCACAGGCAACTCCCGAGCCGCCGGCGTCACTCGACACCCACCATCGCCCGCGCATCGGTCTCGTGCTCTCCGGTGGCGGCGCCCGCGGTACCGCGCACATCGGTGTGCTGAAGGTGCTCGAGCAGATGCGCGTACCGATCGACGCGATCGCGGGCACCAGCATGGGCGCGGTGGTCGGCGGTCTGTATGCGAGCGGCCTCTCGGCACGCGACATCGAGAAGGTCATGACCTCGATCAACTGGCAGGACGCCTTCCGCGACCGCCCGCCGCGCGAGGATCTTGACCTGCGTCGCAAGGAGGAAGACGAGACTTTCCTCGTCAAGTACCACTTCGGGTTGCGTGATGGCCGCATCGCGCTGCCGAAGGGACTGATCCAGGGGCAGAAGCTCATCGAGACGCTGCGGCGACTGACACTGCCCGTGGCGCGCATCAGCGACTTCGATGAGCTGCCGACTCCCTTCCGCGCCGTGGCTACCGACCTCGAGAGCGGCGAGAGCGTCGTCATGGGCTCGGGCGATCTGACCAGCGCGCTGCACGCGAGCCTGTCGGCGCCCGGCGTGTTCGCGCCGGTCGAGCGCGAGGGGAAGCTGCTGGTCGATGGCGGCATCGCTGACAACGTACCGGTTGACATCGCGCGCACCATGGGTGTCGATGTGCTGATCGTCGTGGACGTGGGCTCGGGCCTGCTGCCGCGCAAGCGGCTCACCAGTGCGCCCGTGATCTCCAATCAGATGCTGGCGATCCTCATCAACCGCAACGCGCAGGCGCAGCTGGCTACCCTCACGCCGAAGGACGTGCTCATACGTCCGGCCCTGGGGGATGCGTCCTCCTTCGACTTCGGCAATGTCGCACGCGTCATCGGAGTCGGCGAGAAGGCGGCGCGCGAGAGCGCGTCACAGCTTGCAGCGCTCGCGGTGAGCGAGCAGCAAATCCAAGGTTATGCATTGCATCGCGAGACGCTGCGCGTCCCGCCGCCGCGCATCGACTTCGTGACCGTCCAGCCGGGCTCGGAACGCTACGCTGGCGCGGCCAACACACTGTTCGGTGACCTCGTCGGCAGGCCCCTGGATCCGGACGCAGTGGCGCGGCGCATGACCGCGCTCTACGGTCGCGGGGCGCTGGATACGCTTGACTACCAGGTGGTCGGCGAGACCGGCCACTACGGGCTCGCCATCGATGCGCGGCCGAGCTCCCAGGGCTCGAACTACCTGCGTTTCGGGCTCAGTCTCCAGGATGATTTCCAGGGTAACTCGACCTACACGGCGGCGATGCGCTTCGTCATGTCCGACATCACCCGCAACGCCGGCGAATGGGTCACCGATCTCGCGATCGGCAGCACCTCCGGCATCTCCTCGGAGCTGTTCCTGCCCCTCGCACGGTACTCCGGCTGGTTCGTCATGCCGCACATCTCGGACCTGGCGCGCGACCTGTACGTGTACCAGGAGCAGACGCTGGTCGCGAAGTACCGCCTGCACACCTTCGACTACGGCGTGGATTTCGGGCGCCAGTTCGGCAACTGGGGGGAGATCCGCCTCGGCGCGGTGCGTGAGCAGGGTCACTACGTGCTCGCGACCGGCGATCCTACGGACCCGAACCTGCCGGTGCAGAGCTTCACTCCCTACAGACTGCAGCAGTACTTCGTGCGTCTCACCTACGACCGGCTCGACGACATCAACTTCCCGCGGCATGGTCAGCAGGCGGCCCTGCAATACAGCGCCTATCGCAATGCGAGTGGCATCGTGCAGACTGCCGACCAGGTCACGGGCAGCTACATCGGCGCCTACTCCTTCGGCCGCGACACGCTGGCCTTCTCCGCCGCCGGCGGCACAACGCTGCAGGCGAATGTCACCGACCTCAATCTGCAGTTCCCGCTCGGTGGTTTCCTCAACCTCTCGGGTCTGCGTGCTGATTCGCTGCTCGGACCCAACTACGGCATCGCGCGAGCGCTCTACTACCGACAGATCGGGCGCGGCGGCCCGGGATACTTCGACCTGCCCACCTATCTCGGCCTGTCACTCGAGATGGGCAACGTGTGGCAGACCCGCAGCGAAACGAGCTTCGGGAACACCGAGAAGGATGCGAGTGTGTGGCTGGGGCTCGACACCTTCATCGGCCCGATCTACATCGCCACCGGCTTCGATACCCACGGCAGTCAACAGTTCTATCTGTTCCTCGGGCGGCCGTTCTACGGCGGCCCGCACTGACCGGCCGGGGCCTGCGGCGGCAGGTTGACTACAGGCCGCGGCTCTCCGCGAGGTTCTCGATCTTCTGGAACACGAGCGCAGGCTTGTCACCGGCGCGGGAATATTCGTGGCGACGGCTCATTTCTGCCATGGCCGCATCGCGCTCGGCCGGACTCGAGTACCAGTGCAGCCGCTGCCAGTCGGGCCCGAGGAGCTTGCGAAACGGATCCCCGGTCGGGAGGCTCACACGAATCCCGTAGGGACGCAGTTTTTCGATCGGCGGGATGCGCAGGTTCTGAGGCTGACTGATTCCCATGGCGGCCGAGAGCTTACGGTGCCCGGAGCGCGGGCCGCAAGCCGAGGGCAGCCGGCCGTGCCCAGTGCAACTCTTGAGTCATGCAGCGCCCGTCCCCACACTCTGCATCCCCCCTCGAGGAGACCTCACCATGGCGCTGTTCCGAAGGAAGTCCACCATGCCGGCCGCGGATACGGCGCTGCCCGGACGCAGCACACCGCTCAAGGTGCCGGAAGCGCATTTCGTCAACGGTCACCGGATCGTCCCGCCTTTCCCGGCGGGGCTGCGCGAAGCCATCTTCGGGCTCGGCTGCTTCTGGGGTGCGGAGAAGCTCTTCTGGCAGTTGCCCGGCGTCTATTCGACGGCGGTCGGGTATGCCGGCGGATTCACGCCGAATCCAACCTACGAGGAGGTCTGCACCGGGGACACCGGGCACGCGGAGGTGGTGCGCGTCATCTACGATCCGCAGAAGATTTCCTATCAGGAACTGCTGAAGCAGTTCTGGGAGGCGCACGACCCGACTTCCGGCATGCGCCAGGGAAACGATGTGGGCACTCAGTATCGCTCGGTCATCTACGCGCTCGACCAGGATCAGCGCGCTGCGGCGGAGGAATCGAAGCGAATCTTCCAGGCGCGTCTCACTGCCGCAGGTCGCGGCACGATCACCACCGAGGTCCTCGATGCGCCGAGGTTCTACTACGCGGAGGACTATCACCAGCAGTATCTTGCGAAGAACCCGGCAGGGTATTGCCCGGATCACTCGTGCGGGGTCTCGTTTGGTTCTGCGGGGTTACGAGAGGGTGAGAAGGCGTAGTCTGCGGAGTGACCCCGGTTTCTGCGGGACGCCAGAGGGGTACAAGCTGAAGGATCCAAGACCCTGCGGATTTCTGCAGGAGAATGGCGGCTGTTTTCGGCGCTGAAGTCTACCGGAATTCTACCGGTGTTCTGGTCTTAGGAAAGTCCGCGGGGAAGGATTCTCGCGCATGTACTGCGGTATCACTAGGACGAGATGAATTCATGGCAGCACGAAAGATCAAGCTCACGCATCCGGGGAAGATCCTGCGGGAGGAGTTCATGAAGCCCGTGCGTTTGTCTGCGTATGCATTGGCGAAGGCCCTTGCTGTGCCGTTGCCGAGGGTCAATGACATCGTGCGGGAAAGGCGTGCGATTTCGCCCGAGATGGCGGTACTGCTGTCGACGTACTTCGGAACTTCAGATGCCTACTGGATCAACTTGCAAGCGCATTTCGACCTCGAAATGGCGAAGGACAAGGTGGGCAAGCAGGCTGCGCGGATCAATCCCACCCACACGACGAGACCGGTGCGCTTCGTCCGATCTGAGTCGCTTATCTAGCGCGCGCGGCGCGGTTGGCGTCTAGCGAAAATCGACCGACCTAGAATTCGCGGCTTCGCAGCCGCGGGGATCTC
>Ga0210401_10005892_pt1 | contig 12543 bp, 6 predicted proteins | sample IncBWH32MmetaG_FD_150866 | JGI IMG/M metagenome (GOLD analysis project Ga0210401, IMG submission 150866) | Forest soil microbial communities from Barre Woods Harvard Forest LTER site, Petersham, Massachusetts, United States - Inc-BW-H-32-M | ecosystem: Environmental > Terrestrial > Soil >... | reverse complement strand
GTGCCCGCCGCACAGCGTGAAGATCGTGTCGACCCCCTCGCTCTTGAGCGCCTTGGCCACCAGGTGCCCTCCCGACACCACTCCGGCCTGCCGGCTCTTCGCCTTCAGCGTGTCTTCGGCGGTCGTGCTAGGCCGCCCCTTGATCGCTTCCGTGGAAACGTCTGACATGGCGCCTCCGCCTTTTGGCCTTGAACGATGGATGAGTCTGGAATGCCGAGCCGAGCCCGGCTGCGGGGCTTGCAATCCGCAGCCGGGGACGTGTCTGAATATTCTAGCTGTCCGGTGTTACGCCTTGTACGCGCTAGGTCGCCACCGCGGCGCCTTGCACCGGCGCCTGCGCCTGTCGATTGGCGCTCTCGATCTGCGCCTTGCGCAGCGGCTTCAACACGAAGATGGCCAGCAGCGCGGCGATGCCGTTCAGGACCGCCGCGGTGACGAACACGGAGTGCCAGCTCCCAGTGGCCTCCTTCAACACGTTGGCCCAGGGCACCAGCAGCGCCGCGGTCCCCTTGGCGGTGTACATCAGGCCGGCGTTCGCCGCGGCAAACTTGGCCCCGAACGTATCGGTCGTGGTGGACGGGAACAGGCTGTAGATCTCGCCCCAGCCGAAGAACACCAGCGCAGTCAGCAGCACGAACAGGACCGGGTCCGACCCGTAGTAGAACAGCAACATGATGGTGCAGGCCTCCAGGCCGAACGCGATCAGCATCGTGTTCTCCCGCCCGAGGTGGTCCGACACCCATCCGAAAAACGGACGGGTCAGGCCATTCAGAATCCGGTCGAGCGACAGTGCAAAGGTCAGCGCCGGCAGCGTCAGCCCGAGCAGCGTGACCGGCACGGCGTCGATCTTGAAATCCTTGGCGATCGGCGCCAGTTGCGCAGTAGCCATCAGGCCGCCGGCCGCGACCATCACGAACATCACGTACATCACCCAGAAAACCGGGCGGCCCAGGATCTGAAGCGGCGCGAAGTCGACCTTGGTCTGAATGACGTTGGGCGATCGCGACGGCTTGGCCGCTTTCAGCGAAGGCGAAGCCCATTTAACGTGCGCCGGGTCCGTCATCGCAAACGACGCCAGGAACACGATCAAGCCCTGGCCGATTCCGAAGTACAGGAACGCGTCCTGGTAACCGTTGGCTTTGATGATGGCTGAGATCGGAAGGATCGTCAGTGCCGATCCGGCCCCGAACCCGGCCGCGGTCAACCCCGCCGCCAGGCCGCGCCGATCCGGGAACCACTTCAGCGCGTTGCCCACGCAGGTGCCGTAGACGGCGCCGGCGCCGACCCCACTGATCGCCATCGAGATGTAGAACTGCGTCAGCGAATCGGCCATCGAATTCCAGACCCAGCCGACTCCACACAGGATTCCGCCGACCATCACGACCAATCGCGGGCCGAAGCGGTCGACCAGGTAGCCCTCCACCGGCACCAGCCACGTTTCGAACAGCACGAACACGGTGAAGGCGACCTGGATGGCCGCCTTGCTCCAGCCGAACTTTGTAGTGATCGGACCGACGAACAGCGTCCAGCCGTACTGAAGGTTGGCGATCATGCACATGCAAAGAATCCCGATGAACAGCTGCAGCCACCGGTAAGAGGCGGGGCGGCTGACCATGCTTTCGATCGTGTTTGCCTCGTTTCCCATCAGGTTCTCCTCGAATCGTTGTCTGTTTGATTTGGCGTTTGCCGATCCAAAGCGGGACGGCGGCCAGCGGCCGACACGCAGTTCACAAAGTGCCCGACGCTGATACGGTATGTGACATATCAGAAAAGCGTCAATCGATTTCGATTGTGCGGCGCGAAACCAGTCCGTCTCGAAAGAGCAGTGTGCGTTGGTGCGCTGTGCGATCTTCTTACTGCAGCGCAACAGACGCGCAGCCCCACTGTAGATAAGCGCCGCAGTGACGCGCCTTCTAGTTGCGTCAATGATTCATTGCAGCCACTAGAACGCACCAAATGTTGACCTGTCGCTGATATACCAGATATCGTACGACCGCCTCGCCGGCAACCCCCACAAAAGAGAGAAAGGCGAGACCGTCGCGTTGAACCCTGGCGCTCACGTGGGGGCGACGCGTCTAACAACAGACGACGCTCAAGGAGGACAGCATGAGATTCCGTATTCCGCTCGTGATTGCGGGCGCTTTCGCAATAGCGTTGGCGGGCGCGGCGCGCGCTGACGACGCGAGCGACCTTAAGGCGAAGCTCGAGGCCCTGCAAAAGCAGATGGACGCCGTCAAGGCGCAAATGGACCAGATGCAGAAGCAGAGAGAAGAAGAAATGAAGAAGCCGGCAGCCCCCGCCGCCGCGCCAGTGGCCAAGGGCGAGGAAAAGGCCAAATCGGCGATGGAGGCCCTGTTCGACAAGCTCACCAAGGGCTTCTACGGCACCCTCGACGTGTCGGGCGACTACGTGACCAAGGGCATGGGCAACAAGGTCGCTGCCAAGGGCATCGGCTGGATACCGGCACCGAGCGGAATCGTCGGCGCCGGCAACTACACGCCGCCCACGGCTATCAAGTCAACCCAGCTGAACCCCGCCGATCCCAATTCGATAACCACGCATCCGGTCGGCAACGTCGGGTGGTTACCGGGGTTCTCGACCAACAAGTCCGGCCTCGGGTATCGAGGCGAACACAATCTGCCGATCATGGACCTGAAGTTCATCTACCAGATCGAGGCCGCCTTCTCGGTCACGTCTTCTCCGGGCGCGACCACCAGTTACACCTCGCAGTCCAACGTCACCAAAGCGGCGCTCGGATTCGGCAACACCTTTATCGGCTTTGCGACCAAGGACTGGGGAACCGTCAGAGTCGGTACGACCTATGCGCCGTACAAGACCTCGACGGACCGGATGAACCCGTTCTCGGGCATGCTGGGCGACTACGCGGTCGTGATGGGCAACAGCGGCGGCGACAACCGGGTCGAATTCGGCACGCGGCTGGAGCACGCGATCTGGTACTCGTCGCCCAAGATGCCCTATGGATTCAGCTTCGACTTCCTGGTTTCGCCGGGACAGAACCGTACGTTTGACGCGGTGGTGCAATCGTCCGGGTCGCCCGATTGCAACGGCGGCAACCTGCCGGGCAGCGGCAACCTGCCGCTGAACTGCGACGACGGCGGTTTCACCAGTGCCTGGAGCGTGGACCTGAAATTCGAACCGACCAAGAACATCTACGTCACGGCGGCGTATGAGCGCCATAACGACGTCAACCGCAACAGCGACGGCATCGGCTCCAACCAGCCGATCTACGGCTTCTATTTCGGACCTCCGGTTGCACCCGGCAATCCGCTGTTTCTGGACATGACGCCGATCACGATCGCTCCGGCCAACGGCGGCGCGATCGACACGTGCGGGGCTTCGACGTGCGTGACCACGTTTCCGCTGGGCGCCTATACGACCGACGTCGGACCGGAAAGCGCAGCCAAGGTCGGCGCGCAGTACATCTTCGATTTCGGCCTGTCGGTTGCCGGAATCTGGGAGAACCTGCATCGCGACATCCCGCGCTACCTGCAGTTCCAGAACGAGCGCAGCCGGATGGGCTACTGGCTGACCGCCACGCAGGAGGTGGGCGAGTCGCTGGAGTTCAGCGCCGCCTGGGCGCACGCCGGGCAGACGCCCGGGGACCCGGGAGGGCAGCACAACTACGACCCATTTTTCAAGGCCAACACGGCCGACATGTATACGCTGGCGATCAAGCACAAGCTCGACAAGCAGGTCTTCTGGTACTTGAACGTCGCCACGACCATCAATCACGGCAACGCCCACTACGACCTGGGCGCGGGCGGCCGTGGTTATCCGACCGACTGCCACGACGGCACCCACGCCTCGCAGATCGACTACTCCAGCTTCGGCCCGACCACCTGGGGTGGCTGTCATCTGATTGGGGTTTCACTCGGGGTCGACTACAAGTTCTGAGTCGACCGCTCGTCCTGTTCGCCACGGCCTGACCCACAAGGGCGGAGAAGTTCTCCGCCCTTGTGCATTCGGGTATCCTGATTGCGCAAGGAGCACTCATGCGAATCGTCATCATCGGTCAGCAGGATTTCGGCAAGGCTGTCCTGGAGGCCTTCGCGGCGCGCGGCAACGAGGTGGCCGGCGTGTTCTGCGCCCCGGAAAAGGAGGGCGCCAAGCCGGATGTGCTGAAGCTGGCGGCGCAGGAAAAAGGAATCCGCGTCCACCAGTTCGCTTCGCTGCGCAGTCCGGAAGCGCGCGATGCGATCCAGCAGCTGGATGCGGATGTGGGCATCATGGCCTACGTGCTGCAGTTCGCGCCGCAGGAGTTCATCAACATTCCGCGGCACGGAACGATCCAGTACCACCCGTCGCTGCTGCCGAAGTACCGCGGACCCAGTTCGATCAACTGGCCGATCATCCGGGGCGACACGAAAACGGGCCTGTCGATCTTCCGGCCCAACGACGGCCTGGATGAGGGTCCCGTGATCCTGCAGAAGGAAACGCCGATCGGGCCCGACGACACGCTCGGCAGCGTCTACTTCGACCGGCTTTTTCCGATGGGCGTGGCCTCGATGCTGGAGGCGGCCGACCTGGTCGTGGCCGGGCGTCACCACGAGACGGCGCAGGACGAATCGAAGGCTTCGTACGAGGGCTGGTGCCGCACCGCCGAGGCGCGGATCAACTGGGCCAGTCACATCGATTTCACATACGACCTGATTCGCGGCTGCAACCCGGCACCGGGCGCCTGGACCACGTTCAGGGGGAAAAAGGTGCAGATCTTCGACGCCCGCAAGCACTTGACGCGCCGTTTCGGTGCGGTCCGGGGCAAGGTCGGCGAAATCGTCGAGCTCGGATCCGACAGCCTGCGCATCACCGGCCAGGGCGGGCAGATCGAGGTCTTCAAGGCCAAGGGCGAAGACACGAAGAAACTGCCGGCGCCCGAGCTGGCGCTGTCACTCGGTTTGCGCATAGGCTCCCTGCTCGAATAGACCGGCCCGCGTTGCTACACTGCCTAGCGAGGTCCTGAGAGGGGACCGGTCCGAGCGGGAGAGGGGCGGGCTTCGCCCTGCGTAGCCGGGCTGCGCCCGGCGAAGCAGGGGGGTGAGGGTGTGCCCACCCGGCACGCGTGATGCAGGAAATGCCGCAATGAGAATCGCCATCATCGGCGCCGGCGCGGTCGGCGGTTACGTAGGGGTCAGGCTGGCGCTGGTCGGCGAGGAAGTGACCTTCTTTGCCCGGGGCGCCAACCTGGCAGCGATCCGCGCCAACGGAATCAAGCTGGTGTTGCCCGACGGCTCAGAGCAAATTGCCTCCAGCGTGCGGGCCACCCAGGACTACAGCGCGGCCGGACCCCAGGACATCGTGATCCTGGCGATGAAGGCGCACCAGGTCGAAGCGGTGGTCGACGAGGTTCCCAAGCTGTTCGGGCCGGACACCGTCGTCGTTCCGATGCAGAACGGCATTCCGTACTGGTACTTCCACAAGCATGGCGGCGAGCTGGATGGCACCTGCGTGAAGAGCGTGGACCCGCACGGCCAGATCCTGCGAAAGATTTCGCCGGAGCGCGTGATCGGCTGCGTCGTGTATCCGGCCTCCGAACTGCTCGAGCCGGGCGTGGTGCGCCTGGTCGAAGGCGACCGCTTTCCAGTGGGCGAGCTCGACGGCACGACTTCGCGGCGCGTGACGGCGGTTTCGGAATGCTTCACGCGGGCCGGCTTCAAGGCGCCGGTGCTGGAAAACATCCGCGCCGAGATCTGGCTGAAACTGTGGGGCAACCTGACCTTCAACCCGATCAGCGCGCTGTCGCGCTCCACGCTGGCCGACATCTGCCAGTATCCGCTCAGCCGGGAGCTGGCCGCCGCGATGATGACCGAGGCGCAGGCGGTCGCGAACAAGCTGGGCATCACGTTCCGCGTTCCGCTGGAAAAGCGCATCGCGGGCGCCGAAAAGGTCGGCAAGCACAAGACCTCGATGCTGCAGGACGTCGAAGCCGGCCGCAGCCCCGAGGTCGACGCGCTGGTCGGATCGGTGGTGGAGCTGGGTTACCTCACGCGCACGCCGACTCCACACATCGGCACGGTCTACGCGCTGACCAAACTGCTGGCGAAAATGCTCGAAGAGGAGCGCGCCGCACCGGCTCAGGGCAGCAGCGCGGGGATCTGATGCGCTGATGGCCGGCCGCTGTCCGAGGCGGCCATTTCTTTTTTACCTTCCGGCTGACGGGTCGCGCGCCTCCATCGCGCCGCGTGCTTGTCGCCTAAACCTCGTTACCGACGATGCGTCCCAAAAGGGACGCTTTCGTAAGCGTGTCTGGCAATCCACACTTTCGGCGGCTGGAATTTTGCGCGGACATAACCAGACGACAGCTGTACGCCGCCTTGAAAGGCGCCGGCTGACCGAGGAGGGGGGACTGTGCGCGTTGCGCTTAGAGGGTTGGTGCTGGCCTGGGCCATGGGGTGGATACTTTCCCAAGCCCAGGCCGGCGCACCGATGGCGACGCCATCGACATTTTCGGTGACGCCGCAGGGTGCGGCAAGCTACCAGGTGCCGATCCAGGTTGCTCCGGGCATTGCCGGGGTGGAGCCGAAGCTGGCCTTTGCCTACAGCAGCCAGGGCAGCAACGGCATCATGGGGCTGGGCTGGAGCCTGACGGGCCTGTCGTCGATTACGCGCTGCCCGCAGACGATCGCACAGGATGGCACGCACGGCGCGGTCAGCTTTGCCGCCACGGACCGGTTCTGCCTGGACGGCAAGCGGCTGAAGCTGTTTAACCCGAACCGGGCCTCGCTGCAGTACTGGGCCAGCGGGGCGGCCAACGAATACCGCACCGAGATTGCCAGTTTCACGCGGGTGGTGGCCAACGGGGCGGCGGGCTCGTCGGGGCCGGCCTGGTTCAAGGTGTGGACCAAGAGCGGGGAGATCATCGAGTACGGCAACACGCCGGATTCGCAGATCACGGGCAACAGGTCGTTCACGCCGCTGATGTGGGCGGTGAACAAGGTCAGTGACCGGTACGGCAACTACATCACGTTCACGTACACGCAGACCACAGGAGCGTTCGAGTTTTACCCGGCCTCGATCAGCTACACGGGCACCACCAATCCGGTGCAGGCGGCCAACCAGCAGGTGACCTTCAGCTACGAGGCGCGGCCGGCGACGGATGTGATCTCGGGGTATGGGCCGGGCGGGATCACGGTGCACACGGGCCAGCTGCTCGGCAGCGTGCAGGTGCTGGCGGGCGGCGGGACGCTGGTGCGGCAGTACACGCTGGCCTATGCGCCCAGCAGCGTATCGGGACGCTCGACGCTGCAGTCGATCAAGGAGTGCGCGCCGGCAACCCTCGGAAGCGCGACGCTGACATGCCGGCCGGCCCTGACGTTTGATTGGCCGCAGGGCACCGGATTGCTCAATCCCGATCCATTGTTCAGCGGCGGTTCGGTAGGCGGCTGGAGTCTGTCCACGGTCTGGGACTACGTGGCCGACATCAACGGGGACGGCAGAGGCGATCTGATCCGGATCTGGCAGAACGGCTCGGCGGCCTTTGCGCAGGTCACCCCGTCCGTTGGCGGCACCTCGTTCACCCCTTCGTCGAACAATTCAGTGGGGCCCTGGGCGACGCAGGTGACCTATTGCCCTCCACTCTACTGCACCTATTTCCCCGTGGGATTCTTGAACGTTTTCGGCGATGTCAACGGAGACGGCAAGGCTGACCTGGTTCGGATCAGCAACACCGGATCGGAGTTCGACGCTCAGTTGACGCTTTCCAACGGCACCGGGTTCAACACGGCCACCTACAACGGGAAGATCAGCGATTATGTCTTCGGCGACGCCGTACCGACTTATTACGATGTGTCACCCGCCGACCCGTACCTGGCCTACGGGCAGACGACTTTTCCGTTCCAGCCGCTGCTGGAGGACGTCAATGGCGACGGCCGGGCCGACCTGGTGCTGGTTGGGGTATCCGGAAGCTCCTCGGTTGTTGTCACGGCATTGTCAAACGGGACGAGCTTCACGACGGCCACGGCAACAGGAAGCGGCTCGTCGAGCGCGACCTATGAGCCTGGCGAACTGGTCGTCCTTGGCGGGGATGTCGACGGTGACGGGCGCGCCGACGCGATCGAGCTTTTCTCTCAGTGTCAGGACGTCACCAACGCCATCGGAGGCCAGGTGATCGGAGCAAGCTGCCCGACTCGCGTTGCGCGCTTGCTGATATCGAACGGCACTACGCTGATCGACACGGCGGAGGTTGCGGTAGGGGCGGGAGGCAGTGGGGACCCGGCAGCGGTGAGGTCCTACTTCACGGAGCTGGCGGCCGATATCAACGGCGACGGCAAAACGGACCTGATCCGGATCCGCAACTCCAATCCAGGTTCGAACGGCACCGCGATCGCGGACGTGTGGATATCGACTGGCACGACGCTGGTCAAGACCGGGTCGTACACGATCGGGACTTATGGGTCCGAATTTTTCCCGATCGACGTGAACGGCGACGGGCGCACCGACCTGGTGGTGGTATCCAACAACAACGGCTCGGCCAAAGCGGCGGTGTACCTGTCCAACGGCACCGGCTTTGCTGCGACGCCGGATGCGACATGGACTGCGATCGGCGGTTGGGATCCGGCCAACATCGAAGACCTGCCGGTGGATGTGAACGGCGACGGGCGCATCGACCTGGTGCGGCTGACCAACCAGAACAGCACGGCGGTGGCGCAGATCGCAACGCTGCCGGGAACGCCGTTCGATGTGATCACGGCGTTTGGCAACGGACTGGGGTCGACGCTGTACCTGAATTATCAAACGATCGGGGAGGCCGGCGTGCCGCCGCCTGGAAGCCCAAGGCCGATGCGAATGTATGCGCCCAGGGGAGGTGCGGCACCGGGCATGCCCGCTCTGACCCTGTACGCGAAGGGTTCTTCGTCGTCGTATCCGCTGCTGGACTTTTCCGGGCCGATGAAGGTGGTGGCCTGGGTGGAGACCGATTCGGGACTTTGGAGCTCCGGTGCGGAGGGCTTCAATAACGTCAGTTACGGCTACAGCAATGGGGTGATCGACCTGAGCGGGCGGGGCTTCCTCGGTTTCGGTCAAGTGCAGCAGCAGGACAACACGGCCAACACCGTCACGACGACGACCTACTCGCAAACTTCCAGCCCCAGCAGCTCATCGTTCCCGTACATCGGGATGGCGCTGTCCAAGCAGACACAAGCGCCGCTGGCGGCGCACACACTGCTGGGCACGACCACCAGCACGCCGGCCCAGGTGGCCGACGACAACGGCTCGCCGTATCCGTACATCGGGACCTCGGTGGACCAGGCCTACGGGCTCACGACCGGCAACCAACTGCCGACCGTCACGACCAACAGCGTCTACGACGTGTGGGGTAACGCCACGCAGGTGACGGTGACCACGACCGACCCGGCCAACGCAAAAGACGGTTTCACGACGCTGACCCAGAACACTTACAAACCAGCGGACACGACGAACTGGATCCTGGGTCGCCTGGCGAACACCACGGTGACCAATACCGTCTCGGCCACTCCAGTGGCCGCGCCGCCTTCGCTGGGAGCGTTCTCGGTCAGCGTCAGTGCTCAGTCGGGTGGAGTGTCGAACTCACTCGGTGTGATCACGGCGACCGCGACGGTCACGCCGAGCGGCGGCGTAGCCCCGATCGTCTACACCTGGTCGGGCGGGAGCAACGGCATCACGGCCAGTCAGACCGGTTCGCAGGCGACCTTCAGCGGGAATTTCTCTCAGTCCGGTGTGTACAGCGCGAATTTCTCCCTGAGTGCGCGCGACGCCGCTGGCCGGGTGGCGACGGTGCCGAGCTATACCGTGACACTGGCCAACGCGCTGGCGACGATCACGCCAGCGTCGACGAACTGGGGCACGGTGGGAGCGGCGTCGGATTCGGGCGATTGGTTCAGCGTGAAGAACAATGGCACCGAATCCATCGTGATCACCGCCCACGCTCCTGTGAGCGGCCCCGCCGGCGTCTGGTCCTGGCAGGGTACGGCAGGGTACTGTCAGCCGGGCACAACCGTGCTGGCTCCGGGGGCGAGCTGCACAACGTTCTTCGGCATGGGTGGACTGGCGACCCCGGGAGCGTATACGGCGACCGATCAGGTCACCTACCAGGTGCAGGGCATCACCAATCTGACGTTCACGATCCAGCAGTCGTACAGCTTCGCGGTGGCGACCACCATCGCCAACGTGACCAGCCTGGCGTTCGGGAACCAGGCCTTGAACACGACGAGCGCACCTCAGAGTTTCAACCTGATCAATAGCGCCACCAACGGAGGGCCGATGTACATCACCGGGATTTTGATGGTTGGCGCCAATCCGGGTAGTTTCCCGATGAGTCACAACTGCGGCGCATCGATCGCGGCTGGGGCCTCCTGCACGGTGACGGTGCAGTTCAGCACATCGTCGAGCGCCGGCGCACTCAGCGCGAGCCTCCAGGTTCAAGGCGGCTATGACCGGATGCAGGCCGGTGTCGATTCCGGCTATCGGCCGACGACGACGGGAGTGAATTTCGCGATGCCGGTGTCCGGCACCAGCGTCGCACCGCCTTCCGTGACTTCGGCATCGTTTAACCCGACAAGCGTTGATTCCGGACAAACATCGACCTTCAGCTGGAACACTTCTTCGGCTGCATCGGCCTCGGTGATCTGCTCAGCGCCTGCTGCCGGCTCGGGCTCCGGGATCTCGGGCTCCATATCGGTCCGTACGTCCGGCACTGGCACGGGAACCTGCAGCGTAACCGCAACCAATGTCCTTGGGGCAACCGCTTCGGGAAGCGCCAACCTGACAGTATTGACGCAGCCGCCTTCCGTTACCGGAGTGACCTTGTCGACCGCGCGTCCGCATACGCTCAGTTTCTCCGTCGCGGGCGCGACCAGCATCTCGTATGCGTGCGGTTCGAGCAAGACCGGGACCGGCGCCAATGGCAACAACAAAACCTCGACGTTCTACTTTGAATGGCCAGGATACGAATCATGCAACGTCACCGCTTCCAATGCCGGCGGCACCACGACAGTTACCTCAAATCAGGTTTACGAAGGTCCTATCTTTGCCTGCCCAGCGGTCTGGCAGACGATAGAGACCAAAGAGGCGGGTTATGTCGCCTTGAGTAAGGTGTCGCCGGGAATGCATGTTCGAGCTCCAGCCCGAAAGGGTTGGAGTGAGGTGTATGGAGCCAAGCCCGAAACTGCGGACATATGGCGACTCGTCACGCGGCTGGAGGCGGTCGACGTCAACAGTGGGCACTGGATCATGATGTTCGACGATTCATGGCGCACGGTGAACGACCTCAAAGCGGGGGATGTAATCAGAGGTGTACACGACGAGCCCGTAACCGTTCAGGCCGTCTTCGAGCTCGGCACGGGTACCTTCATGAATCTCCAGGTGGCCGGCCAAGTCTACGAGCTCGGCAGCAGCGTGGGACACAACATTACGCCAACCGAGGAATGCTGTGTCTACTGAAGAATTAAGAAAGGAATGTCAATGATGAAATTGACGCTTCTCGCAGTTCTCGTCTACTTTTCGCTGCAACCCGTGTTTGCGCAGCAGAAAACTGCTGCTCAATCGGTCATCGAGGCTGAAAGCAAGAAGCAGCAAGTCATTGATCAGATATCGCTTGCCCGGCTGGCACAAGAGCGACACAGGGAGAAAGTTGAGGAACTCAGCGCTCTCGTCGAGGCTGCACAAGCGGATGCACGAAGAATCTTCAACGGTGTCATTCCACCGCCCGAAGAGTTATCCGAACTGATACATGTTCGACGGCTTGCTCTGAGTGCGTTGACGATGCGCTTGCCACCAACTCGGGAGCGGGCAGATAGGCTGCGACAAATCCAGGAGCTCACTGAGACCGTCAGGCGCCTGCAGGGAGTGAGTGTGCAGTATTTTCAGGATGCGAACAACAACCCCAATCCAGTCGTTGCGAGACAGGAAGCGATCGAGCGCAGCAAGGCGGAATACGCTCCTGTGGCGGAGAAGCTCGCAACGTTGTATTCCGCCCAAAGGGCCGATGAATTGGCGAACGCGCCAGAGTCCGTGGAATATTTGGCGGCCAGAGCGGACTTGAACAGATACATTCTGATCGAAGAGCTTCCCGATACAGAGAAACTTTTGAGCAACGCCCGCAAGCTACTTGCTGATGACGAAAGGGCAATCGCGGAAGGACGGGCGCGACTGATGAGTATTGCGGAGGGAAGTGAGACAAATCTGTAGTCGGGCGAAAAGCTGATTGAGGAGGGTGATATCTGCTTTGACTGCCGCGCGTCGATCGCTTTTGTCGGCGGACCGTGTCTCTTGCGGCTTTACGGTTTTGTTCAATTTCGATCTCAAGGAAGCGCAATGGCCCATCTTGAGCTCATACCGCTTGATTTGAAAGTCGCTTGGCGGATCCTGGTTGGGCTCAGTTTTGCTGTGGGTTTGCCCTCGATGAGTTACGGGCAGGAGCCTGGGTCTTTGCCATCGCCGAGCCCGTTCAATTACACGCGCACGTCGGGGTTTGGGTACGACCCGACCACGGGGCTGCTGACGAACGAGACGATCGAGCCGACGATTGCGTCGGTGTGCGCCAGCACGGAC
>Ga0210401_10005888_pt1 | contig 12547 bp, 6 predicted proteins | sample IncBWH32MmetaG_FD_150866 | JGI IMG/M metagenome (GOLD analysis project Ga0210401, IMG submission 150866) | Forest soil microbial communities from Barre Woods Harvard Forest LTER site, Petersham, Massachusetts, United States - Inc-BW-H-32-M | ecosystem: Environmental > Terrestrial > Soil >... | reverse complement strand
CAAACCCGTAGTGGTGAATATTCGTGTTCTCTGGACCAGTGAAATCCGACGGCTCGCCGGCATCCAAATACTTGACGTCAGCGACCACGACCGCCAACAGATCCGCAAGTGGGGCAGCTACGTCTCTTCGACATCGTTGCACCGCGACCTACAACGCGGGCCGCAGCGCCAACCGGATCAACTTCGCATCGTCGAGCCTTTCCCAAAGACCAACGAAAAAACCAAGGCGGAGTCCCCATCCACACCGAAGTCGCCTCTCAACAATTCCGCAGTTGCACCCTCTCCGTCCACATCCCCTTCCCCCTCCGGCATTCGAGGGCAATCTCCAGCAGCCAGCACTCCAATAACCAGGTGGATCATGTTGTTGGTCGCACTCTGCGTGGTGGGAGCATTCATTTTTAGATCTGGCGCGATGGAGCATTCTTTCGCACGTTCCGCCACAACTCCCCGCGCGAATGCCATCGTCCCGCCACCCGCCCAGGATGCCCACTCCGGTTTGAGATCCTCAGACAGTACTGAAGGCATCGGCAATCGCGATGCGGACTCGCCATCGCACAGCACGAGCGCCGCAAATCCAAAAACCGCTCTCTCCACGGCAACAGGACTCCAGAATTCCCAGCCAGCCGAAGCGCAACGTGATCGCGAACAGAAGTTAAACCTTCCGCTCAACACTACGCAAAACGCGCGCCAGGCTCCGCGCGCGGCCTCCTCTTTTCCCGCAACGAGAACGGTCGGACGCAATCTCAGTTCAAATCAGTCGCGCACCAACCCTGAGGGTGAAGCCTCCTCCACAAAGGACCTCAGCTTAGGTGTCGCACCTCCCGCTGGTGCTTCTGTCGTGCCCAACAGCAGTAGCGCCGCTGCCGGTTCGTCTTCTTCAGCGCCTGCGAACGCTGCAATTCCCCCCGCCATTTCACCATCGCCTGCGGTGACAGCGTCATCCTCGAATTCAACTCACTCGAATGACGTCGCACCAAGTGTGCCCGAGCCTCTGGCGTCCAGGTCCAACGTTGCGCCGGTCCCCTCTGCAAACCCACGCAATTCCGCGGCACCGGTTGCACAGCCCGTAATTCAAATGGATCCGCCCGCAGGTCAGGTCTGGGAAGTCCATCTTCCCAGCGGATACCGCGCTCCTTTTTTCAATGTTGCAAATGAGAGTGTCCTCGAATCTTCCTCGGCCACCATTCGAATCCAACGTTCCGTTCGTTTGCCATCGGGAAATTCGCACTGGCCCTTCCATCGCAAAACAAAAATACTCGTCGGGGGAATGATTTCCCGCGTCGATCCTCAATTCACACAGCTTCCCACTGGCTCACGTGAGTACGTTCGCGTCCATGCCACTGTCGCCGAAGACGGCCACGTCAAGTCCGTCCGGCCCATTTATGGTCCCGCGAACCTGTTTCCCACCGTGGTCACAGCGGTCCAGGGATGGCGCTATCAACCCACACTGATCGATGGGAAACCCGTCGAAACGCAAGCCGACGTGCTAGTTCAGTTGCACGCGTCGCCACCCCGTTCCGTACTCCGCTAGCGCCGGAACAGAGCAATCTTGCGGACCTGGCGGCGGTACTAGGTGGGTACCATTGAGGCTTTTATGCCACGCCTGATATTCTGAAGTCTCCACCACCCAGCCTCAGGACCTGGATGTCTCTCTGAAGAGGCCGCCCATCATGGATACGGAAAAACTCCACGTTGTTCGCGACAAACTCACACGCGTGTTCCGCTATTTGGAAGCGCTGAACCAGCACCGTAATCCTGCGAAACGCCGCATTCACGAACAGCCCTGGAGTCTCTGGCTGCGCGCTCTTCCCCAGCATCCTTGCATTCGGCGGGGCGCCGCAAAGACCAGCTCTTCGCAGACCAAGAACGGGAACAGCCAAAATCCGGAAGACGCCGCGAATACGAACTATGTCCTGAAGGTGCAGCGTCCGCGGTTAACACGCGCACCGGAACCGCCCCTCGAAATTGCCGCATGGCTGGAAGATGGCTGGGACGATCCTTGCAATGATTTCACCGTGAAGCAGACTTCGGAGGAATCCGAGAATCGCACGGTACTGAGAAGTGAGAAGTTCGCAGACGACCCGATCAGGACCGCGAACCTGGAGCGTTGGAAGATTCTGCGGAGTGAGTGGGTGGAAGCCGAAAAGCCCGCGCGCGCCGCGATGAGAATTTTCGAATCCCTCTACGCCCTCTACGGTCGCATCGATCGTGAGGCGGAACGTGTGGAGCTCGTGTTGGGAGACGGCATTTTGAGCTGGCGTCGCGCCGACGGCGGCATCTATCATCCGATCCTTCTCCAGCGCCTTCAATTGCAGTTCGACGCATCTGTCCCCGAATTCACGCTTTCTGAAGCGGACCAACCCGTCGAGCTGTACTCTGCCTTGTTTCAATCGATGAACGAAGTTGATGGGCGCGCGATCGGCCGCTGCCGCGAGGAATTGGAGCAGGGCGGCTTCCATCCGCTCATCAATGGTTCCACTTCCGCATTTCTGAAGCGCCTGGTCGTACAGCTATCCCCGCGCGGAGAGTTCCTCGAAGACCGCTCGCCGGATGCGGAAGTGAACGATCCGTGCATTGGCCGCGACCCTCTGCTCTTCCTGCGCGCACGCACTTTGGGATTCGCCGCGGCGATAGAAGGCATCATCGCAGACCTCCGCACACGTGAGGATCTGCCCTGGTCGCTCCTGAATATCGTTGGAGAAGAATTGCCGATCCCGGAGGCAGGGGATGTAAATCCATCCGCGAGTGGTTCGTCTCAAGCGGATGGCGAAGTGCTCCTGAGCAAGCCCGCGAATCCCGAGCAAATTCGAATTGCTCAGCAACTCGAGGAACATGGCGGCGTTCTGGTGCAAGGCCCACCCGGCACCGGAAAAACTCACACCATTGGCAATCTTGTGGGCCACTTGCTGGCGCAGGGGAAAAGCGTTCTGGTCACCAGCCACACGACAAAGGCACTGCGCATGGTGCGCCATCACATCGTTCCCGAGCTGCGCCCCTTGTGCGTCAGCGTGCTCGAAAGTGATTTGGACAGCCGCAAACAACTCGAAAGCGCGGTGGGTTCGATCGCAGAAAGATTGTCGCGTGCCGACGCCGGTTCGCTCGAAATGCAGGCAAAGAAATTGGAAGCCGAGCGCCTGGACCTTTTGAAGAAGCTCGACGAAATTCGAAATCAGCTCACGGAAGCTCGCGCCGACGAGTATCGAGACATTGCGATTGGCGGAAAATCGTGGGCACCCGCTGATGCGGCTCGCCAAGTCATGCAGGAGAAGGACGTGCACGGTTGGATCCCTGGCCCCGTCGCTGCGGTAGCGCCACTGCCTCTTTCCCCGGGTGAGTTGGCCGACCTCTATCGCACCAGTGTTTCAATTTCCCGCGAAGACGAGAATGAGCTCTCGGGACATCTTCCGGAACTTCACGATCTTCCCCGAGTGGAAGATTTCGAAACTAGCGTGAACGAGCGCAATCGCCTGGGCTTCGAGGATCTCGATTTGCGCGCCGACTTGTGGGAGTCCGGTGATGCGCAGAGTTCACCTACAGAAATGGGGCGATTGGCGGCCGCTCTTGCCCAAGCGGTCGACCCTCTCTCCGGAAAAGACAACTGGAAGCTCGCAGCGGTTTACGCCGGCAGGTACGGCGGCGTGCACCGGCAGCCCTGGGAACAACTGATCAGCTCCGTGCGGCAGGCGCATCAAGAGGCCGCGAATGCCCAGGAATCGTTCGTCAACTATGGCCCGGAGTGTTCCGACAAAACCGCGGCCAAGGAGCAGGAACGGATTGCCGGAGAGATCCTGGCGCATCTTGAGGACGGCGGCAAACTAGGCTCCTTCAGTTTGTTCGCGCACAAAGCCTGGAGCCAATTCCTGGAGCAAACAAAAGTAAACAACGCGCGCCCGCGTCTTCCCGAGCATTTCCATGCCCTACGCCAACTCTTCCGGCTCACGAGCCTGCGTGAAGATCTTGGCGCGAGGTGGGATCGCCAAGTCGCTACGCTCGGCGCTCCCCACTCGAGCGAAATGGGCGAGGACGTCGAGAAAACACTGATGCAGTATTGCGACTCCATCGAAGATTGCCTGGGCTGGCAAGAGCACACTTGGCTTCCGCTGCAGCGGCGGCTGGCAGACAGCGGCTTCCGGTGGGATAAATTTCTCGCGGAACAGCCCGCCGTGGTCGGAGCCGATGGCGAATTGGCACGCATTCGCATCGCGGTGACGAATGCCCTGCTACCTATCCTGGATTCCCGCTACAAGAAGCTCAGGTTGCTCGAACTGGAAGAAGAATTCCGAGATCTGAAGAGCCGGCTCAAACTCGCTGCCCGTGCAGCGAAAGCATCCAAAGTGCTCGGCCAGCTTTTAGCGGCGGTAAATGATGAAAGTTCCCATCGTTACCGCGAAGCACATGAACATCTGATGGAATTGAAGAGCAAACAGGCGGATCTCGATCTGCGCCGCAGTTTGCTCACAAAGCTCGAGACCGCTGCTCCCGCCTGGGCTGGCGCGATTCGCAATCGCACTGGCACACACGGTCGAGGCGAGCCGCCGCGTGAGGCCGCCGCTGCCTGGACCTGGCGCCAGCTAAACGATGAACTCGATCGTCGCGGCAGCGTCTCGCTCGAAGCCCTGCAAGCAAAGGGCGAAAAATTACGAGAGCAGCTTCGCCGCGTCACTGTCGAACTGATCGACAAACGCTCTTGGGCCTCGCAAGCGCGCCGCACCTCCTCTCGCCAGCGCCAGGCACTCGTCGGTTGGCTTGACACTGTTCGTCGCATCGGCAAAGGTCACGGCATCCGCGTTGCTCTTTTGCGTGCCGAAGCGGCCAGAAAGATGAGCGAGTGCCGCGGAGCCGTTCCCGTTTGGGTCATGCCGCTTTCGCGAGTGGTCGAAAACTTCGACCCGCGCTCCACGCGTTTCGACGTGGTCATCATCGATGAAGCCAGCCAAAGCGATGTGATGGCACTTGTCGCCCTGTACTTGGGCAAGACGGTGCTCGTGGTCGGCGATCACGAGCAAGTCAGCCCGTCTGCCGTCGGGCAGGACTTGGGCGTGATCCAGAACCTTATCTTCCAGTACCTCCGCGGAATTCCCAACGCCGATTTATATGATGGACAAATCTCAATCTACGATCTTGCGCGCCAGTCGTTCGGTGGCACTACATGCCTCGTTGAACATTTCCGGTGCGTTCCGGAGATCATCCAGTTCAGCAACATGATTTCCTACGACGGTCGCATCAAGCCCTTGCGCGATGCAAGCCGCGTCCGACTGCGGCCGCACACTGTAGCACATCGCGTTTCGGGGTCCAGCCGCGACGGTAAGATCAATCGTCAGGAAGCCCTGACCGTCGCTTCGCTGCTCGCGGCCGTGATGGAGCAACCCGAATACAGAGAGAATGACGCAGGCCAGCCGCTGAGTTTCGGTGTTGTTTCTCTCGTTGGCGACGAACAAGCCATCGAGATCGACAACTTGGTTCGTGCTCACGTCTCGCCTGACCGTTATGAACTCCATCGCGTGCTCTGTGGAAACGCCGCGCAATTCCAGGGAGACGAGCGCGATGTCATGTTCATCTCGCTGGTCGACACCGCCGAGCGCGGTTCTCTCTCTCTACGTGATCAGGAACTTTTCAAACAGCGTTTCAACGTGGCCGCTAGCCGCGCTCGTGACCAGATGTGGATCGTTCATTCCCTCACTCCGCACAACGATTTGAAAGCCGACGACCTTCGTCGGCAATTGATCGAACACGCCGAAGACCCCGCGCGCCTCATGCGTGCGTTGGATGAGAAAGAAAAACGTACGCAATCGAACTTTGAACGCGAGGTCATGAAACGTATCGCGGCGGCCGGGTATCACGTCACCCCGCACTGGAAGATCGGAACTTTCCGGATCGATTTAGTCGTCGAGGGTGGCGGCAAGCGGCTAGCCATCGAATGCGATGGTGACCGCTATCACCCGCTTCAAAAACTTCCTGAAGACATGGACCGGCAGTCCGTGCTCGAACGCATGGGTTGGATCTTCACTCACATCCGCAGTTCGGAGTTTCTCCGTAACCCTGCTCGCGCCATGAAGCCGGTCTTCGGAAAACTGCAGACGCTGGAAATCCCGCCGGTAGGCAATTCCGCAGAGACAGCCGCGGCAGGACTTTCTTCGGAAGATGTAGTCGGCCGTGTGATCCGCCGCGCCGAAGAGCTTCGCAGGAATTGGTCAAAAACGAACGGAGCGGGCACTCGCTCGTCCTCGCGAGCCTCCACCGCCGCTGCGGTCTAACCGAAGCCTGGCCTCACGCCTCCGTCGACCAGGTCTGGGGTCGAGGCCCTGGGCGATTCAAGGCCTGCGGTTCGTTCTACGGCCTCGGAAAGTTCCGGCTATCCGGGAATACCAGCCATTTGGCGGGCCGTGAGACCGTGGCAATCGATGCTTGGAAGCCAAATCTCCGTCATGCTATAAGTTTGGCATGTCCAAAACAGGCGAGCAGTGGTTGCTTTTCAAATACGTTGGTGGCGAGTTGACACCGCTGTCGAAACCTTTCACGACCAAGAAACAGGCGGAGAAGGCGCGCTTGCAATACCCGGAGCGTGAGCGCAAGACGATTGGGCTCGGTGTGATTCGGAGAAATAAGTAGCTAGGCCCGCTGTATTCCGACATACGTTGAGTCTCCAGAGCACCGACAACCCAGAGGATCGCGCCGCGCTAAAACCGTAAGGTGAAGACATGAGCACTGCAAACTCCCGTCGCACCGCACTCGTTACAGGTGCATCCCGTGGCCTTGGAGCTGCCATCGCTCTTGAGTTGGGAGCAATGGGCGCGAACGCGGCTGTCAACTACTTCAACAGCGGCAAGGCGGCGGAACAACTCTGCCAGCGTATTCAGCAGGCGGGCGGTCATGCTCATGCCTTCAAAGCGGATGTGCGGAGTGAAACGGAAGTTGCCCGTCTCGTCAGTGAAGTCGGGCAAGTGTTCGGCGAAATCGACGTGCTTGTTGTGAACGCGACCGGCCCCCAGCCATTTCTCTCCATCGAAGAGCAGACCTGGGACACCTATCTCAATCAATTGGAGTTCTTTGTGAAATCTCCCCTGCTGCTGTTGAAGCAGGTGCTGCCGGGAATGAAAAAGCGCGGCTTCGGCAGGATCATCAACATCGGTAGTGAAGTCTTCGAGCTTGGGAATCCCCGGTTTGCCAACTACGTCTCAGCGAAGGGCGCTCAGTTGGGACTTACTCGTTCCTGGGCGCGCGAGCTTGCACCTACCGGGATTACCGTTAACCTTGTCGCGCCCGGCTGGATTCCGACGGAACGACACGCAGACGCAACTAAAGAAGAACTGAATAGCTACGCCGCGACTGTCCCGATGAAGCGAATGGGTATTCCGGAGGATGTCGCCAAGCTGGTTGCTTTCCTTGCAAGCGACGCTGCGCGTTTCATCACCGGGCAACGTTTTTCTGTGAATGGCGGAAACACGCTGGCCTGAGCAAGCGCTAACCAGTGACTGCATTTCGTCGCTGATATTCTGTTTCGTTCCTATGGACATTCCAAAGGAGAAATGGTAGCTTCCTTTGGCGTGTGCAAAGGAAGCGTAACATGACCGATCCAGGGAAGTCGGAAGTGTTGCAAGGAACCCTGGACTTGATGATTCTCAAAACGCTGCAGGCGTTGGGCCCGCAACACGGCTTTGGGATTGCCCGGCGTATCGAGCAGGTCAGCGGCGATGTACTGCAACTGAACGAAGGTACGGTGTACACATCGTTGTTGCGACTGCTGCAGCAGAAGTGGATCGCTGCGGAGTGGGGAACCTCCGACAACAACCGCAAGGCCAAGTTTTACTCGATCACGGCGCGGGGCGAGAAGCAGCTCGCGATAGAGACTGAGAATTGGCAGCGGATCTCGGGCGTGGTGGGGCGTGTGCTGCGATTGGAAGGGCAACGGTAGTCATGGGTACCGGGCGGATTTCGCGGCCACGCGCGTTTGCGGCGAGAGTGCTCGGACTGTTCGGACCGCGAAAACACGACGACGATTTCGACGAAGAAATTCAAGCGCATTTGCAATTGCTGACGGATCGTTTTGTAGCGCAGGGCATGTCGCAGCAGGACGCTGCAGCTGTGGCGCGACGGCAGTTCGGAAATACCACGCTGTTGCAGGAAGGCCGGAGGGAATTGCGCACTTTCGTATCCATAGAGGATCTCGGACGCGACCTACGCTACGCGCTGCGCAGCTTGGCACGAAGCCGTGCATTTGCCGCGGTGGCGATCGCCACGTTGGGATTAGGAATCGGCGCCTCCGCCGCGATTTTCAGCGTGATCGACAACGTGCTGCTCGAACCGTTCCCTTACAAAGATGCCGGGCGCATGGTGTTTCTGCGAATTCAGGATACCGCGCGGGCCCAGGGAGGCGGACGTCAGGCATACACATCGGATGAACTTCTGGAATTTGCCAAGCAGAATCACGTGTTTGACGGCGTCATTGCAGCCTCCGATGATCTCGTGCTCTACAAACAGGCAGAAGGCGTCGAGCAGCTTTACGGCGCACACGTCACGCCGGGCACATTTGAATTCTTTGGTATGCCGGCATTGTATGGTCGCGTGATGCAGCCTGCAGATTACCAGCCGGGAGCACCGCCGGTATTCGTGATGCGGCATAAAACCTGGATGGAGCGTTTCCACGCCGATCCAGGCGTGCTGAACAAAACTTTTGTACTGAACGGGACGGCGCGAACATTAATCGGAATCATGCCCCCGCGCTTTGCCTGGTATGAGGCGGAGGTGTTGATCCCCGAGGCGCCAATTCGCGGAGGCGCGACGGGATATGGGGGATTTCCGGCGCGCTGGTTTTTGTTGGGGCGATTGAAGCCGGGCGTCTCCCGGACACAAGCGGCGGCAGACGCGACTGTCATCGCCAACCATCTGGCGAAAATCAATCCGCAGGACTATCCCGCCCACTTCCAAGTCGTAGTTAAGGGGCTGGGCGATACCGTCGTGGGGCGATTCCAGTCTACCCTTTACACCGTTCTAGCGGCGGTTGGATTGTTGCTGCTGATTGCCTGCGCGAACGTGGCGAACCTGATGCTGGCGCGAGCCACATCACGGGAGAAGGAATTTGCCTTGCGCACGGCGCTGGGAGCCGGGCGCGCGCGATTGGTGCGATTGCTACTGGCCGAGAGTCTGGTGTTGGCGATTGGTGGAGCTGCGCTGGGTGTTTTGATTGCCTGGGGTGGATTGAAATTGATTGTGGCCGCAATGCCGCCGGATTTTATTCCAGCGGAATCCGTCATCGAACTGAACCCGCCGGTGATGGTTTTTGCGCTCGTTGTTGCAGTATTCACCGCCCTGATTTTCGGACTGGCGCCGGCACTGCAAGCTGCGCGGCGGGATCTGAGAAATCCGCTACGCGACAGCGGCAAGGGAGCGATCGGCGGATTTCGCACTGGGCCAATGCGCGATTCGGTGGTGGTGATGGAGGTCGCGGTATCGCTGACGCTGTTGATCGGCGCAGGGCTCTTGATGCGAAGTTTTGTGGCGCTGCGCGAAGTGCATTTGGGACTGCAGGCGGACCACGTCTTTCAGACGCAGTTGCCGTTGCCCGACGATCGCTACAAAACGGCCACGCAAGTCACCGGATTTTTCCAGCCGCTGCTGGCGCGTGTGAAGGCCATCCCCGGAGTGGTGGATGCCACAGAGTCGACCGCCCTGCCCCCGTACGGCGGTATGGACAGCAAGCTGGAAGTCCTCGGCAAGTCGCACACGGAAGAATGGCACACGCTGCTGCAAACCATCAGCGAGGGATATTTTCGGGTCCTGCGTATTCCCTTCAAGATGGGTCGAGCGTTCAGCGAAGCGGAAATCAGTGACGCAAGAAAAGTGGCGGTGGTGAACGAGACGTTCGTATCCGCTTTCCTTCGTGGTGAAGCTCCGTTGGGGCGTCGAATCAACCTGGCCGGGCTGCAAACCCTTGCCGATCCGGTGAAGGAGCCCTGGTTTGAAATCGTGGGAGTCGTAGCTGATGTTACCAACCAAGGTCTGCAGGCTCCCGTTGAACCGCAAGTTTGGGTGCCATTCACCGTCACAGGTTCAGGGGAGCAGGTTCTGCTGGTGCGCTCGCAGCAAACGCCAATGGCGTTGATGAATGAGGTTCGTCAAGCGGTGTGGGCCACCGACGCGGGTGTGGCACTGGCCTTTCCGAGCGCGCTCGAGGATCGCATCAGCCAATTGTTGTATGCCGGCCCTCGCTTTGGCCTCGTTCTGATGACCATTTTCGGATGCCTGGGGCTGATTCTTGTCACCGTGGGCGTTTATAGCGTGCTGGCCTATGCGACAGCACGGAAGACGCACGAAATAGGAATCCGCATGGCACTCGGTGCGGAACGTGCGGACGTGCTTGGATTGGTGATTAGGGCGGGCTTGCGGTTGGTGGCGGCGGGGGCGGCAATTGGATTGATCGTCAGCCTGCTGCTGGGGCGAGCAATCGAGGCGGACTTGTCGCGTGGCGTGAAACCCTACGATCCTGCGACCTTGGTGGGCACCACCCTGCTGTTGATGGCAACCGGTGCGTTGGCCTGCTGGATTCCAGCGAGAAGAGCGGCGCGCGTAGACCCGATGGTCGCCCTGCGCTACGAGTAGGCACGCAGATTCCCCGCAATGTGGCTATCGTAAGCCGGCCCGTGGCCTTTCCCGGGCAACTGGTGCAACGCGTTTCCACGAATGCCTTAGCCACTACGTGTCATGCGCAATTGCTAGCGGCCCCTTCACCCCTAATTTTCTGGCTCAATCGCAACGGTTCATTGGTTCCTCGCGTCCAAATCAAGGGGCATATATGCCGGACAAAAAAACAGCAATCGTCACCGGAGCTCAAAAGGGTATTGGTGCGGGATTGGTTGATGGCTTCCTGAAGCAGGGTTATAACCTCGTCGCAACGTCTCGTAATGTCAGTCAATCATTGACTGCTTCACCCAACCTGGTTCTCATCGACGGCGATATCGGTAAACAGGAGACCGCTGCCAAAGCGGTCGACGCAGCGATCAAGCACTTTGCAACCATCGATGTTCTTGTGAATAACGCCGGGATCTTCCGCACCAAGCCCTTTACGGACTTCACGACCGAGGACTTCAATGCCTTGGTCTCAACCAACCTGCTGGGTTTTCTCTATATCACTCAGCTCACTGTGAAACAGATGCTGAAACAAGCATCGGGGAACGTTGTGACCATATCTGCTTCGCTTGTCGATCAGCCGTTTGTCGGCGAAAAGGCCTCAGTTTCGATGATTACGAAGGGTGGGCTGAATGCAGTTACCCGAAGTCTCGCCATCGAGTACGCAAAACAGGGCATTCGCTTCAACGCGGTAGCCCCCGGCGTCGTCGACACACCACTGCACCAGAATGATCCCAAGGAATCCCTTAAGGCCTTTCAGCCAATGGGGAAAATCGTGGAAGTAAAAGACATTGTCGACGCTGTTCTTTACCTGGCTCAGGCAAATCAAGTAACCGGAGAGATTCTCCACGTCGATGGCGGCGCTCACGCCGGACGTTGGTAGCCGTCAGATTGTTCAACGTAGCTCCCTGTTCCTACGCCACATGCGTCAACATCGATCGAAATCCGATAGGAGCGAGATCAATGAAGGCAAATTCGAAACGGCAAACCGTAACCCGCAAAGGCTCTGGGCCACCCAGCGCCGAGCAGCGGCTAAAAGAACTTGGCATCAAGCTACCCGCGCCGCCTGAACCGTTCGGCACCTATGCAGAAGCGGTGCAGACCGGCAATCTGCTTTTTCTCAGCGGAATGCTTCCCACGGAAGGTCACGGGGCGAAATTCGTTGGGCGCGTCGGCGCGGAGTTGGATGTGGAAGCGGCACGCAAGGCCGCTCACCTCGCCGCGCTCAACGTCCTCGCTGTCGCGCGCCAGCATTTGGGTTCGCTCGATAAAGTGACACGCATCGTCCGGCTTGGCGTGTCCGTGGCCACCTCGGGAGACGTCCGCGATCAGCCGAAAATTGCTGACGCCGCTTCGCAGTTGCTGCAAGACGTTTTCGGAAAAGACAAAAGCCCTTGCCGCTTGGTGTATGGGGTCGCAAGCCTTCCGCTTGGGACCCCGGTCGAGCTCGAAATCATTTTCGAGGTACGCGGTTAGTTTTTTCTCTTCACTGTAGCGCTGGCTGTTATGCCAGTCGTAATGGCAGACCCGCGCAGCACATGTTCACTGGACGAGGACGCTTTTCCGCAGGGGCAAGCAGGTTCATGAAAATCGAAGACGTACTATTACCCAAATCGCCCGCTTCACGACCTAGCTCGAGTTAATGCCCCTGACGTGCATTTTTGTGATAGTCTTTTCGCCACTCACCGATGGAACTCGCTCTTCGAGCGGCGTAAAAGAATAATCGCCAGGTCAATTGCGGGAGGATTCGCGTATGGACGTGAGGCTTTTCTCTCCCGTGCAATTGAGACCTTTCACCTTGCAGCAGCGCGTAGTGGGCCGCTCCTTTCCCGGACGTGCTTTTCAACAATGGCTGAGAATTTGAGGGCTGAAATTTCAAGGGAGGATTTATGGCAACGACAAAAGTCGGTATAGCACCAATGAA
>Ga0210401_10005887_pt1 | contig 12549 bp, 12 predicted proteins | sample IncBWH32MmetaG_FD_150866 | JGI IMG/M metagenome (GOLD analysis project Ga0210401, IMG submission 150866) | Forest soil microbial communities from Barre Woods Harvard Forest LTER site, Petersham, Massachusetts, United States - Inc-BW-H-32-M | ecosystem: Environmental > Terrestrial > Soil >... | reverse complement strand
AAAAGTGCCGAGCCAGCCGAGTGAGTTGAATGCCGCGGAATGGGCGAAAGACCCTGCCAATACCTACATGCTCGCGTACGGAAATGCGACCGTGGACGGCGCGAATTTAGCCGTAGCAGGCTTTCTTTCCGATGTAAAAAACCCCACTGCACCGGTCGCGTTGCAAAAAATTTATCGCGGTGCGGCCAATGACGCCGACGCACGCAAGTTAGCGCATCAGTTTGCCGACGATATCATCTCGCGCCTGAGCGGCGGCCTTCCCGGCATCGCGCAAACACAGATCGTTTATATCAGCAAGAGAGGCAACGACAAGGAAGTCTGGTTGATGGATTACGACGGCGCGAATCAACACCAACTCACGCATCTGAAATCGATTTCGCTCACGCCGCGTTGGTCTCCGGACGCGAGCCGCATCGCTTTTACCTGTTACGTTACCTTCCGAGGCATCCTGTCGCCGCAGATATGTATGTATTCGTTGGTTTCGGACCGCATGATTTCGTTCCCCCGCTATCGCGGGACGAATAGCTCGCCGGCGTGGTCGCCAGATGGGACGCAGGTCGCCTTTATGTCGAGCCAGCTCGGCGACACGCAAATGTTTGTTGCTGACACTGATGGTTCGCATCTGCATCGCATCACGTTTTCCGCGGGCGTGAACACTTCTCCCGTGTGGAATCCGAAGACCGGCAAACAAATCATTTTTGTAAGCGACCGCGGAGGCGAGCCTGTGCTGTATCTTGCGAATTCCGACGGCACCGACCCTCAAAAGATCGACATGCCCGACATGGGCTACGTGATCGATCCCGCATGGTCACCGAATGGACAACTGGTTGCATTTAGTTGGCGACGCCCGAGCGGCAACTTCGATATCTATATCATGGATATCGTGAGCCGGAAGCTCGTGGAATTGACGCGCGATGCGGGACGCAACGAGCGCCCGAGTTGGGCTCCCGACGGACGCCACATCGTTTTTGAGTCGACGCGCGGTGGATCGCGGCAGATTTGGTCAATGCTAGCCGACGGCAGCCAGCCGCGCCAATTGACGACGCAAGCACAGAACGAATCGCCGAATTGGTCGCCGCGATAGCGTTTGCTTAATCGACTTTGCTTCCCTGCCATTCATTGGGGGGGGCGAGAACTTCACGGGCCAAGTTGCAGTTGGGACTGAAATTCATTTTCATGTTCGCTGCCCTTGTAGTGAGCAGTGAAGGAGGCAACACAATGCAGAGCAGCACAGCTCGCAGGTTGGCACTGGCGTTCCTGCTTTCGGGAATGATTTATTTCGCGGCAGGTTGCAAGAAAAAGGTGGCAGCGCCACCGCCGGCTCAAGCGCCCGCTCCGGCCGCGGCGCAGCCCACCGTCACGTTGAACGCGTCGCCTTCCTCGATTCAGAGCGGCGGCACTGTCACGCTTACGTGGTCGTCGACGAATGCGACGGATTTGGACCTTCAGCCCGGGATTGGAAAGGTCGCCTCAAGGCAAGACTTCAACGACGGTGACCGACTCAACGACTTATACGATTACCGCAACCGGACCTGGCGGTTCGACAACCGCGACTGCAAGCGTTTCAGTTGCGGCGGCGCAAGCGCCCGAACCACAGGCTGTCCAACCTGGGATCGCGGAATTGTTCAGCCAAAACATCAAGGATGCTTACTATGATTTCAACAAAGCGGATGTGCGCGCCGATGCACGCGAAGCGCTCACAAAAGACGCCGAGTTCCTGCGATCGTATCCGCAGGTGCGCGTCACAATTGAGGGCTATTGCGACGAGCGCGGCTCGACGGAGTACAACCTAGGTCTCGGCGAGCGCCGCTCCCAGGCTGCGAAGAACTATCTGATTTCGCTCGGGATTTCGGCCGACCGGATCGACACCGTTAGTTGGGGCAAGGAACGTCCCTTCTGCAGTGAGCACACCGAAGCTTGCTGGCAGCAGAATCGCCGCGGGCATTTTGTGATGGCTCACTAAAATTCAACCGCGTGCCTCTTCGGGCTGCGCTTCTGCGCGGCCCGAAGGGCTCGCGCTTGCGGGTTTTTGTATTTGATTTTATACCCAGCCGCGCCGCCACGTTGCGGCAGACATGCGATAATCATTTTCAACGATCGAGTGGGCTTTTTGCTTCAACGGCGGAAGCGCACCCCGATCCCAGAAGGAGGCTCTCTTTGCGCTCACGATGGATAGTTGTTGGACTCGCAGTTTTGTTCATCGGCGCCCTCGCCGGGTCAGCTCTCGCTCCCCCGCCGGCCGGCGCCGTGTCAAAAGAAATGATCCAGATGCAGCAACAGCTCACTCAGATCCTGCAAAATCAGCAGGACCTTCGCAGCGCGATCGATTCGAGCAACGCGACCATGCGCACGCTCGTCCAGCAGTCGCTGGATGCCACGAACCAACTCAGCGGCCAGATGAACGGTTTGCAGAAGGCCGTGCAGGAAGTTCAGGCGAATTCGGGGTCGCGCATCGATTCGATGGGCCAGCAGACGCAGGGGCTCGCTGACAACGTGCAGGATATTCAGGCGCGCGTTGGAAAGCTATCGCAGCAAGTAACTGACATCCAGAATCTTTTGCAGAGTATCGACGCAAAGGTTTCCGGCGGCGCGGGCAGTCCGGCTGCGAGCGGAGCTGGTCCCGGCGCGTATGCTCCGAGTGGATCGAGCGATCCGTCGGCCGCGAATTCGAACCCGTCTCCTGCGGCAATCTCGCCCATCTCCGCGGACACTCTTTATCAGAATGCATTGCGCGATTTCACCAGCGGCAAGTACGATCTCGCGCACCAGGAGTTTTACGACTACATCAAGCACTTCCCATCGAACGATCTGGCGTCCAACTCGCAGTTCTACATCGGCGAAATCGCGTATGCGCAGAACAATTTCAAGGAAGCGATCGCCGATTATGAGGCTGTTCTGACAAATTACCCCAAGAGTTTCAAGATCGCGGCGTCGTTACTGAAGAAGGGCATGGCCGAGCTCGAGACTGCCCAGAAAGCGGCGGGCATCCGCGACCTCCGCGAAGTCGTGAAGCGCTTTCCAGGTTCGGAGGAATCACGTCGCGCGACGGCGAAGCTCCACGAAGTCGGCGCGACGCCGGCAGCGACTCGTTCGCGCTAAGACTCTCAGGTCGGCGCGGCCGGTCGGGCTTATGCGCGCAGGAAATCGGGTTGCCAATTCTGAATCATCTTCTTGATGGCCTTGCGGTCCGTCAGTTTCTCATCCAAAACTCTTCGCGCCAGAGCCGGCAGTTCCGCGTCACTTGCGAATCGAAGCGCGATAAGCTGTCCAACGGTAAATTCCGTAACCCGCGGACGCAGGTCGGGCGGTAGCACCTGCTGCATGCGCAATTGCATTTCAAGACGGATCACGCGATTCTGCACTGCGAGCGGGAATATTCGCGTGTAATACCAGAGCAACAATAGACCCACCGCCGTGAGCAGCGCGATCACCGAATCGGCGGAGAACGAGCGAATCATGTGCCGGAGATGCCAGCCGAAGTTGGTCACAAGAATCCCGAGCGTGATTAAATGAAAGCCTGGCACCACTTTTGCGTGATTTGCGAAATTTTGGATTTCTTCACTCATGGATGTAGCTCCTTCTCAGACATGTACGTGTGAAAGCCGAAATTCTATCAGACTTCCTTCTCCTTCCCGCCCCGCCGCACTTCGGCTATACTCGCGTCATCCAATGATTCCTTAAAGAGGTAGGTCAACAATGTCTGTCAATAAAGTGATTTTGGTTGGGCGTCTGGGCCGCGATCCCGAGACCCGGTTCACATCAGGCGGCCAACCCGTGGCGAATGTGTCGGTGGCGACGGACGAAACGTTTAAAGACCGAGCCGGTGAGCGCCAGAAGCGCACCGAATGGCACCGCGTTGTGCTTTGGGGTAAGCTCGCGGAAATCGCCCAGCAATATTTGAAGAAAGGATCGCTTGTGTATATCGAAGGGCGCATTCAATCCCGTCAATGGGAGGACAAGCGCGACGGTCAGAAGAAAACTAGCTTCGACATTGTCGCCAACGTCATGCGTATGCTCGGCGGACGCGCGGACGGCGCAGCAGCGGGCGCCAGCGCCGGTGCAAGCGGCGGAGTAAGTGGCGGCCGATCGGTCGATGCCGATATCGAAGGCGTGGCCATGCCGGACGAGCACGGTGGCCCGGGCCCGGAAATCTCCGACGAAGACATTCCCTTCTAGAATTTTGTTTTGCGCCCTGCTAGCGCGGATGGAACTTGTCTCTACGGGGTCTTAGGTGCGCCAACCGCAGATTGCACGTCGACGTGGTATCGTTTGTAATCCGAGTAGTGAACTACTTCGCTGACGTGGAACCCTTTCACAAGTAAAACCCGCGCGCCGCCGTGCGCCTCCATGTATGTAGGTAGCCATACTTCATCGTTGAGAAAGGCTTGTTCGTAAACGACGCTGGTCCCTTTTTGGATCGTGGCAAGCAAACCGCCCGCAATCTTTGCATCACCTGCGAAATAGGCCTCGAGCCGCGCCACATCATGAGCTTTTTCGTCGATCCAGACGACTCCTGCCAGCTTTTGAACGATCCTCTCGGCGAGATTTTTCGGTTTGTACTCGGGATTTCCTTCGAAGTCGAAGACCAGCACGTCCTGGCCCCGGAAACGCTCTCGGCGCGGATTCACGAACTGACTGGTGCGCAGGAATATTTCAATGCCTGGGTCGTCGCCGTTTTTCTCGTCCTTCCCTTCCTCTTTGGCTTTCTCGGCCTTCGCGTCTTTCTTTGCCTGGCGATTCTGAATCACTTCCACGCGCTTCCGCGCTTCCTCGGTTTCCTTCTTCTCTTCTGTTTCGCTTAGCGGTTTGCCGTCTTTTTTTACCAGCGTCGAAATCTCTTCACCGTCCAGATAGAAAAACGTGTACTCGTTCAGCGTGTGTTTTTTGACTTTGCCGCTGCCGTCGTACTGCGTCTCGTCCTCCGTGCGCGTGCCTGCGTAGTTTTCCTTGATCTTATCGAGCGCCTTCTGATTCTCGTCAATTTCCTTGAAGAGCGCCTTCAGGTCTGGCAGCTTCACCTGCGAGCTCAGCGGAAGGTCGAACACTCGTTCTCCGGCGGGCGCGTTCACCGTCGCGCGCGTAACCTCTATCGAGAACGCGTCGTCGCCGCGATGTATCTCAATTTTGTGCGGAAGCTGCACTCCATCTTCGGCGCGGTACTCGCTATAGAGAATATCTTCGTTCACAGCGCCGAGCGGGATCGTCTCCTTTACGATCCAGTGCGACTGCGGATCGAAGAAGATTTCCTCCTTGGCACCTGTCGCAGTTGTCACTTCAATCTGTAGAGCGTCGTTCCCGCGCACTTGTGCATGGCCGATGAACGAAACCGCCAGCTTGTTCTTCTTCAAGTTCACCAAACGCGAATTGGCAATCTGCGCAGCAGCTTCCATTCGGCTCGCGTCAGGCCCGAGCATGGTCGAGATGCTTCCAGAAGCGTCCTCGCGCCACGCGGACTTGCCGTTGTATGCCTCGATCAGATGCTTGTCGCCAAAGATGATTTCGGAGTAGTAGCGATTCGGCAGTTTCGTTTCGAGGGTGAACGTCCCAGGCTTGCCGCCGTCGGCGCCAGAGATGGTGCCTTCCAGCCTAAGCGTCCGAATGCGTGAAAGCGCCTTGGCACCGCCCGCCGCCTTAACATGTTGGTCAACAATCTTGATGGCGTCCTGCCCGAGGCAAGGTGCGGCCTTGGCGAGAAAGAAGAGGCACAGCGCAGCGGCACAGTTGCGTAGGCGCATAGGCTCAATCCAATATACGTAGGATCGCCGGTCAAAGTTGCACGAACACGCCGAAGAACCAGGCAAGATTCGAGCTATCGCCTCGAGGCGCCAGGCGGTCCTGTTGACATAGAGTACTTTATTCTGTAAAGTTCCTAAATGCTCATACGAGATACCGGTTGCGTCGAAGAATCGCAGGCGTGGCGCAAGCACTTCCTGGACAACGGCCTTGCGGAACGCCATTTGCCGTGGCACAACCCCTACAGGCTTTCGGCGCATGAGCGCGCCGTTGTCGAGAGCTCCATCCAGCAATTTCAGTTGGGCGAAGGGTCACAGGGCAGGCGCTTGCTAAAACGAGGAATTCGATCTTCGCACCGAGCGAATGACCCGTATTTCCCTCGCGCTCTGTATCTATTCATTAAAGAGGAGCAACGCCACAGCGCCCACCTGCTGAGGTTCATGGATCAGCAAGGAATTCCGCCAGTCTCCAAGCACTGGATTGACTCGGTTTTTCGTCACTTGCGCGGATTGGCAGGACTCGAACTCTCGCTACGGGTGCTCGTCACGGCGGAAATCATCGCAGTTCCCTACTATCGCGCCCTCGGTATGGCCACGAAGGCACCTCTGCTCCGGGCGCTCGGCTCAATAATTCTCGCAGACGAAGGCGCGCATCTTCGTTTCCAGGCTTCGATGCTGCGCCGCATGGCACTGGGCCGCCTCTCCCCGATCACGCGCGCGGTCTCGCACATGCACCGCACGTTCCTTGTTGCGACGGTGTGCATCGTGTGGCGTGAGCATCGAAGGGTCTTCGAAGCGGCGGGCTATCGTTTCGGCCGACTGCTCAAAGAGTCCCTTTCGGAATTCGCTGCGCTTGATCGAGCCATCTCGTCGCATCGTGCGCGGGCTCGCATTTCGGCTTCACAACACGCTGCGGCAACCACAAGTTCCCAATCGAGCCGCATCTGAATCCGCAGCTTCGCTTCCATTTCTTCTCATACTTCATGGCGCCGATTACGTTGCCCTCCGGGTCCTGAATAAATACCAGCTCGCCAACGGTTGGGAGAATCGTCTTCGCCGGCACAATCTTTCCCTTACTTAACCACGCGTCCTGCTGGCGCGCAAAAGGGCGCAGCCAAAGAAAAGGTTCAAATTCGAGGGAGTCAACGAAATGTAAACGTGACGCGGCACGGCAGGTTGAGGGAGAACGCTGGACGTGTCCCCAGCGTTAACTTCCACGTCGTCTTGACGGCTGGCCTAACGTAAGGGCTGCTAGCGAATCGCTTGATCTTTCTTTCGTTGTTCGTCGAGGCGCTTCAGAAACTCTTCAAACTTCGGCCGCTGCTCTGGCGTAAGGAAAGCGCGAATTTTTTCACGCCCCTGTTGGCGGATTAGCTCGTGCTGTTCGTCCAGCGGCGCATAAAGGGCGCGCCATTTTGCACGCGTCTCATCCACCACCGAGGCGAGTTGTCGTTGCTGGTCCGACGTCAGCGAAAGTTCGCGGGTGAAATCTGCGACCACCTGGTTGCGAGATCTCATGCCGGTCGTCGGCTGCTGGGCCCAGATTCGGTCGCCCCACACGTGGACAGCGAGTCCGCCCAGTACGATACCCAGGGCGAAAACCACCATAACGAGCAACGCCGCTTCCCGATTCGTCTTGTTACTTTCCATGGTCGGTATCCGCCACCATTCTCAATACGTCGTCACGGCTTGCCGGAGGGCCGACGGGATCAGACGGATCGGACAAAAGATCGCCCGGGCGCATCTGCGCCAGGTCAGTCGTCGTTTGGACCGGTTGCCGCGACGCGTAGGCCATTAACAGAGCTAGCGCCACCGTCGCCGACATCGCGAACCGCCACGCGAAAGTCGCGACTGACTGCCAGATGCTTTTCTGCGCGCGCTGGTTCGCCTCGGTACGGATTCGCGCCATCACTAAACGCGCAAATCCCGGTCCAGGATCAACAGCGCGATCCACCAGCGGGCTTGCCACACGCAGAAAGCGCGTGCCCGCCGCAGCCGCTTCGAATGCGCCACGGCACCCTTCACACGACTTGAGGTGCACAGTCACCTCGTTGGCTGCCACTCCGCCGGCCTCGCCGGCGACATAATCCTCGAGACGCGCCTCGTACTCCGCGCACGCCTTTGTATTCACATTATCCATCGGTTCCATTTTCATGATCCTTGGCTTTTCCTTTTTTCTTCCGTCGCCGATTGATTGCTCGATCGGCTGGCGGCGGCCTTGCTCGCTTGAGTGGGCGATTGCCCGCCGGGTCCCGCTCGGCGGTGGTAGACATCCATTAACTTCGCGCGCGCACGGAACAGTCGCACCTTCACAGTGTTCACGTTGAGGTCCAGAATCTCGGAGAGCTCCTGCACCGAAAAGCCCTCAATTTCTTTCAGCACCAGCAGCTCGCGATCCTGCTCCGGCAGTTTTTCGAGCATCCACTCGAGCGTCTGTTTCACTTCAGCGCGCTGGTCGGCTCGCTCCGGAGGACGATCCGCTGAAACGATCCCGTCGAGCCGCGAAACTTGTTCTTCGCTCATGTCCGACTCGTACGTAAGTGGCCGCACTTTTTTCTTGCGCAGGTAATCCCAGCACTCATTTACCGTGATCTTGTAGAGCCAGGTCGAAAAAGCCGCTCGCAGGTCAAACCGCTTGATGGAAACGAAAGCCTTCAGGAAAACCTGCTGCGCGACATCCTCGACATCCTCGCGGCGGCGCAGAATGCTGTTCACCAAACCGAACACACGGTTCTGGTGCCGGCGGACCAGCTCCTCAAAAGCTGACTCTGTCCCACTTTGGGCCAGTCGAACCAGTTCCCTCTCTTCATCTGCTCGGCTCCGGCGGCTCAGAGGGACTGAGATGGCGGAGGCGCTGGCTGCCACGTTCTTTGGGACGTCTGGCATCGGATTTCGGTTACCTAAAAATATTTATAAGGGTACCAATTTCATCTTGCAGGCGTCACTAGCACCATGCAACAATACCCGCCATGATAATCGGAGATCGCATTCGCTTGCTACGTGAAACAAAGAAACTCTCTCAGGGCGACATCGAGAAGCGTACCGGGCTTCTCCGTTGCTATATCTCGCGCGTCGAAAACGGCCACACCGTTCCGGCGATCGAGACTCTTGAAAAGCTGGCACGGGCGATGGAAGTTCCGCTCTACCAACTTTTCTACGACGGCGAAGAACCACCCGAGCTCCCGAATCTTCCGAAACGGAAGAGCGCAGACGATATCGCCTGGGGAAGCAAAGGGAAAGACGCGCGAGTGCTGGGCCGCTTCCGCCGGCTATTGGGTCGCATCGAAGAACCCGACCGCCGGCTGTTGCTTTACATGGCTCAGAAAATGGCCAACCGCTAACTCCGGTTCCAACCGGCGTTAGCGCAAGGCTTCCGCGCTATTCCCACTCGATCGTGCTTGGCGGTTTCGAGCTGATATCGTAGACGACCCGGTTCACGCTGGGCACCTCGTTGACGATTCGCACGGAAATCCGTTCGAGCACTTCTGTCGGCAGGCGCGACCAATCCGCAGTCATCGCATCGAGAGAGTCCACGACGCGCACCGCGATTGTGTATCCGTACGTGCGCCCGTCTCCCATGACGCCCACGCTTTGAACTGGTAGCAACACGGCGAACGCCTGCCAAACTTTTTCGTATAGACCGGCGCGCCGTATTTCCTCCACCACTACCGCGTCAGCGGCCCGAAGAGTTTCGAGCCTCTCTCCTGTAACTTCGCCAAGCAGCCGCACGGCGAGTCCAGGTCCAGGAAACGGATGCTTCACCAGAATTTCCTCGGGTAAGCCAAGCGCGCGCCCAATCTGGCGGACTTCATCTTTAAACAGGTCTCGCAGAGGCTCGATCAGCGAAAACGGGATGTCCGCTGGGAGTCCGCCAACGTTGTGATGCGTTTTGATTGTCGCCGAGGGGCCCTTCACCGAGACGGATTCGATTACGTCCGGATAAAGTGTTCCCTGCACCAGGAATTTCACCGGCAGGCCTTGCGACGCTGACGATATTTTCCGCGCTTCGTCGGCGAATACGGCAATGAACTCCGCGCCGATTCGCTTCCGTTTCTGTTCCGGGTCGGTGACGCCCGCCAGACGTCCGAGGAACCGCTGCGACGCATCCACGCCAATGACATTGAGTTTCAGCCGGTCCCGCAGCAGCGCGAGCGTATCGTAAAACTCATTGCGCCGCAGCACTCCGTTATCCACAAAGACGTTGGTGAGGCGGTCTCCAACCGCTCGATGTACGAGCGCCGCAGCAACGGTCGAATCCACTCCACCGCTCAACGCGCAAATCGCACGCGCGCCCTCGGTCTGCCTGCGAATCGTTTCAATCATGGACGCGATGTATCCGGCGCGGTCCCAGTTCTTCTTCGCCCCGCAAATCTCGAATACAAAATTTCGCAGAATTTGCGTCCCGTTTTCGGTGTGATTCACTTCAGGATGAAATTCTACGCCGTACATTTTTGTCGCGGGATTCTCAACCGCGGCAATGGCATTGTCCGTGCGCCCGGTGAGGTTAAATCCGTCCGGCAAACCGACGACATGGTCGCCGTGGCTCTCCCAAACTTTCAGGCTGGTTGGAACACCAGTGAACAACTTTGAGTCCTTCTGGATTTGAAGTTGTGCCGGGCCATATTCACGGCGTTCCGCCGGGGCCACCTTGCCTCCGAGCGTTCGCGCCATCCATTGCATGCCGTAACAGATTCCCAGCACCGGGATTCCGAGTTCGAGAACCTTTGGATCGCACACCGGCGCGTTGGCGTCGTACACCGAACACGGTCCACCTGAAAGCACGATGCCCACCGGCTCGTGGGCGCGGATTTCGTCGAGTGGCGCGTTGCAGGGGAGGATTGCCGAGAAGACTTCCAGGTCGCGGACGCGGCGCGCGATGAGCTGCGTGTACTGTCCGCCGAAATCGAGCACCACAATTCCGTGTCGCGTGCTCACTGTGCCTCCCGGTTCTCGTTGTGCCGCTGCTGCGTTTGAGGGAGTCATTTGTGGCTCCTATGAGTGCCCCTACTTGAGTACGATATTTACGAGTTTTTTTGGCACCACTACAATCTTTGCCATCGGCTTACCATCGATGAGTATCTTGATTCGCGGATCATTCAAGGCTCGCTCGCGAGTTTCATCCTCGGTCATGCTATCGTCTACCAGAATCTTTCCGCGCAGCCGGCCGTTGATCTGAATGATAACGTCGAACTGCTCTTCGCGGGTCAGGTCTTCGCGATAGCGAGGCCATTTCGCCCGCGAGATGCCGCCCTCGGCTCCGAGCATTTGCCACAGCTCTTCGGCGATGTGCGGCGTCATCGGCGACATCATCAGAACCAACACTTGCAGGACGCGCTTCAAAATCACGGGTGAAACGTCGACATCCAGAGGTTCCTGCTCGTGGAGTTCGTTGATTAGCTCCATCACCAGGGCGACGGACGTGTTGAAATGCCAGCGCGATTCGAAGTCGTTCGTTACGCGCTTGAGCGTCTGATGCGTCTTCCGCACTAATGCTTTTTCCTTCACCGTTGCATTGGCCAAATCAGTTTTCGACGTCAGCTCCACTTGCACCGGCTTCAGCCGCTCCGCTTGCTTCGCGACGAGCCTGTAAACTTTGTTCAGAAACCGTGACGCGCCTTCGATTCCCTGTTCGTTCCATTCGAGATCTTTCTCCGGGGGCGCGGCGAAAAGCGTATACAACCTGCCGGTGTCGCAGCCGTATTTTTCGGCCATGTCGAAAGCACCCACCACGTTGCCGCGCGACTTCGACATCGCCACGCCGCCCTTTTGCACCATCCCCTGCGTGAACAGTCTGGTGATGGGCTCGTCGTGGTTTACCATTCCCATGTCGCGCATCACTTTGCAAAAGAATCGCGAATACAGCAGATGCAGGATCGCGTGCGTAATCCCGCCAACGTACTGGTCGATGGGAAACCAGTAGCGAACCTTTTCCTTATCGAACGGAGCTTGGTCGTTGTGCGGATCGGTGTAGCGGTAGAAATACCACGACGAATCCATGAACGTATCCATCGTGTCGGTTTCGCGCCGCGCCGGGCCGCCGCACTTCGGGCATTTCACGTTTACGAATTCCGACGAGCTGGCCAGCGGCGACTGCCCCTGCCCGGTCAAGGTTACGTCTTCAGGCAAACGTACAGGCAGCTGGTCGTCAGGCACCGGGACGATTCCGTCCTTCTCGCAGTAGACGACTGGAATCGGGGTGCCCCAGTAGCGTTGGCGAGAGATGCCCCAATCTTTCAATCGAAAAGTTGTCTGCGCTTCGCCAAGGCCTTTGGACTTGGCGTCGTTAGCCATCTTCACTAAAGCATCTACCGATTTCATCCCAGTATAGACGCCGGAGTCGACGAGCGCGCCGAGTTCCGTTGCAGCCTCACTCATGCGATCGAGGCGCAGCGGCGGGGCTCCGATCGGCTGCACGACGATCTTCACCGGCAGGTGGTACTTTTCAGCAAATTCGTAGTCGCGCTGGTCGTGTGCCGGAACGCACATCACCGCGCCGGTTCCGTATTCAGCCAGGACGAAGTTGGCCACCCAAATCGGAATCTGCTCGCCCGAGAATGGGTTGATCGCAAAGCGCCCGATGAAAAACCCTTCTTTCTCCGCTGTGGCAATGTCGGCGGCACGCATGCTCTTACCGCGCATGGCCTTCAGACGAGTTTCCATCCCTGCGTTGCCAGGCACGCCATGAATTAGCGATTCAAGGATCGGGTGCCCGGGAGACAGAACGACGGCGGAAGCACCGTAGATGGTATCGATACGCGTGGTGAACACTTCAAGGTACGCATTCTCGAGTTGTGCCACCGCAAAGCGCACGCGCGCG
>Ga0210401_10005886_pt1 | contig 12551 bp, 9 predicted proteins | sample IncBWH32MmetaG_FD_150866 | JGI IMG/M metagenome (GOLD analysis project Ga0210401, IMG submission 150866) | Forest soil microbial communities from Barre Woods Harvard Forest LTER site, Petersham, Massachusetts, United States - Inc-BW-H-32-M | ecosystem: Environmental > Terrestrial > Soil >... | reverse complement strand
CGGTCGATGGGGTCGCCCTCGGTCGCATGTTTAACCGCGCCATTCGAGTCAACGCGGGTTGCCAAAGTACCTCAGCTCCGACCATGATCCTCTCTATAAGTTCCACCCATGGCAAGCCAATCTGCGGATCCTGGAGGTGACAGAAATCAAGACCGTCCCCTACGTTCCCCAGTCTCATCCCTTCGTGGAAAGGCTCATTGGCACCATTCGACGCGAATATTTGGATCACATGTTGTTCTGGACGAGCGCAGATCTCGAGAATAAACTGCTCGATTTCAGGACCTACTTCAACCACCATCGCACCCATCACTCACGGGAAGGGCGAACCCCGGATATGCCAGTGTCACCACCGGTCGCCAATCTGCGCGCGTTTCGCTGGCAGCCACACTGTCGAGGTCTATATCAGACACCCATGGCCGCTTGAGTTTTCAAAGATGTGCGCTTCCTGCGATATGCAGGTCTCCGTGGGCAAAAACTCGGAATGAAATCATTCGCGTTGGAGTTCTTCATCGCAGTGCGTTTCGTGAATCTAGCCGTTTCACTGCCTCAGTATCAATTCGCCAGCCACCGGTTTTTCAACGCCACGTCTGATTACAGCAGTTGACTAGAAAACGGGAAGCAACGAAGCATGGAACTTGTCGCTTTTCCAGCTACTGCAGCTTCGCGCCTCCGCTTTGGCTTCTTTCAGGATGGGGATTTCGGTTTCGGCATCTTTCCAGAGGGTGAGGAAGTCTTTGTAAGCGGCGAGGGCGAGGGCGCGGGCGGCATCGGCATCCGCACCCTGCGACGTTCTTGCCTGCAAAGCGTTCGAACGAGCCACGCCCAGATGCGCTAACGCTCCCGTCCAGCAGTTCCAGACAATGCCGCTATGGTCGAGAATCTTCTGAAACTCTGCAGCGGCGGCATTGCCCTGTCCCGCCGCCAAGTATGCCTCTCCGCGAACATAAGTTGGATAGAGGCAGGAAGTGTTATTGGTCCATATGATTAGCCCCAACTCGATGGTTGGTGTAAGGGCTTGCAAGCCATTGAGTGCATCAGCCGGATTCTTCCGGTCGAGCGCCAATTGTGCTCGGATCGCTGGCAGCCAGAGTGACTGCATCTGGGTTTCCAGCGGAAAGCGTTTGTTGAGGCCTTGCGCCAAGGATTCGGCCCGTGCCGCGTCGCCCGCCATGGCAAACGCCAGCGCGGCTTCGACCTCGACACCCTGACTCGTAGAAGCGAGATTCAGAGCCTCCGCCGCTGCCCGCTTCGCTTCCGTAGGGTTGCCGAAGGCGGCTTCGCGCTGAGCTGCAATCGCCAGTACGATTGCCCCACCTTCTTTGTTGTCCGCTCGTATTGCAGAGTCCATGGCCCGGTTGGTCAGTTCCCGCGCCTTGCCCAGATGACCCGCGTATGCCTCGGTGTCGGATGCGAGCGCCAATCCCAAGTACTGTTCAGGCCTGTCCGCAAACCAGTCTTGCTGCTTCGCCATCGCAGCAGAGTCCGCTCGAAAAAAACCAAGAATATAGAGGTCATCGCGCAGTATGTAATCATCCAACTGTTGAGTCTGCGCCTCGTGTACGACCTGCTGCGCTTCGTCGAAACGTTGCAAGGCAAGGTCAAAGATGGCAAGATTCTCCAGCCGACCCAGGTTGCCCGGCGCACCGCGCACGGCTTCACGAGTAAGCTCGGCGGCTTTTTCATACTGTCCCTGTTGGGCGTATATCACCCCCCAACCGCTGTATAATGTGTCTTTCCGCCGCGCGGAGGAGCTCTCAATCTCCTCCTGATACGTCTGGGCTGCCTTGTCCAGTTGTCCCGTTTCCCCATAGTAAGCGGAGGTAATAATCGCTCTCTCCCATTCGTCGGCATGTTCCCGCAACTGAAATGCCTTATTCAAATACTCAAGGCCCCGTCCAGGCTCACCGAGCTCCATGTAGTCGTCGGATACCTCGAAGGTCGCCATAGCGAAATTCGGGTCAAGCTCGATGGCATGTTGATAGTTAGGCAGGGATGCAACTGGGCCTTTCTCGCTACGGGCCTTCAGCCCAAGGGTGTACGCTTTCAGAGCTTCGAGCGAGGAGGTGGTGGCCTCTGTCAATGGAACGTTGTATTTCTGCACCGTTGCCAGCGACTCGCCCAGTTCTCCCCGCAGCTTCGATGCCGCCTCGCCCACTACGTCCAGCACTTTTTCTTTGGCTGACGCCGTGACCTGCTCCTCGGCCAGCGGGTCTCCACTCTGGCAATTCACCGCCTTCAACCCCACCACATATTGGCTGCCCAGACTGGCAATCGATCCCGCAATGTAAGCCTTGCTGCGCGCTCGCTGGCAAAGCTCGCGGGCCACGTCAGGCGTGAGTTTCGTGCCCGCCGGACGGGACATCTCCTTCAAGGTTGTCGCGACCTTGTTCTCGGAGAGCACATTCAGGAAAGGCGATTGCCTAAGGGCAATGGTCAGCGCCGTCCTCAGCGTGTCGTCGAACACCGGATCACCCGTGCTGTTGGAGAAGTCCGCGAGCACGATGGTGTCTTTGTCGGTCAAAAGACTCCTCTGCTGATGGTAACGATAGTAAAGCCCGCATGCGATAAGCAAAGTGATCAGCAGGACGGGAACCGCAATCTTCCAGAGCGTCGCAACCCGAACCGCAGGCGCTGGCGCGGCCGTTGTGCCTGAGCTTGCCGCAGGACTGCGCCCGCTCTCGGTGTGCAGCTTCAGCCGTTGCAGATCAGCTCGCATGTCGGTTGCACTCTGATACCGGCGACTGCGATCTTTCTCGAGTGCCTTGGTGACGATTGGTTCCAGCCCGACTGAAAACCCGGGGTTGAGTTGGTGTATTGGCAGCGGGGGCTGGTGCAGAATGGCGTCGTGAACGACCGCTGCTGTGTCCCCCGGGAAAGCGCGCTCGCCCGTGGCCATCTCATACAGCACCAGGCCGAACGAGAATACATCAGTGCGTGCGTCCAGCGTCTCGCCCTGCACCTGTTCGGGCGACATGTAATAAGCCGTGCCTACCGTGGTGCCTGTTCGAGTCAATCGCAGATTCGAAAACGTCGCCGTCGGCGCGTTCGCCACCGAAGTTCCACTCAACGCCGCTTGCTCCGGGGTTTGGTTCTGGGCGACATCTTGTTCAACCATTTTCGCCAGACCGAAGTCTAGGATCTTGACCTCAGCACCGTTGGTGATAAAGATGTTGGCTGGCTTGACGTCGCGATGAATGATGCCTTTCGTGTGTGCGGCTTCCAGTCCAGCGACAATTTGCAGCGCCAGATCAAGCACCTCACTCGTGGGCAAAGGCTTTTTTTGCTGTCTAGCGGTTTCAATCCTTTCCTGCAGGGTCTGCCCCTCCAGCAATTGCATCACGATGAAGGGCTGGCCCTCATGCTCCCCGAGTTCGTAGATCGGACAGATGTTGGGATGTTCGAGTGCCGAAGCCGCCCGGGCTTCGCGTTCCAGGCGCTCGAAAGCATTCGAATCGCTGGCCAACTCTGCAGGCAGGAACTTGATCGCCACCTTGCGGCCCAGCTTCAGATCTTCTGCCTTGTACACCACCCCCATGCCCCCGCCACCCAGCACCTGCAGAACCCGGTAGTGGGAAACTTTTTTGCCCACCAGATTTCCAGCTTCTGGAGCTTTCTCCTCTACCGCGGCAGGTCCCGCTTCCGGCGGGCTGACTTCCAGCACCGGAGCGATAAACCGATACCCCATTCCGGTGACAGTTTGCAGGTATCGCGGGTGTTCCGGATCGTCGTCCAGAACTTGGCGGAGTTTGCGCACCGCTGCGTTGATGCTGTTGTCCGTATCCAGGAAAACATCTTTCCCCCAGATGCGGGACACGATCTCATCGCGGGTAACTAATTCCCCCCGACGTTCCACCAGCAGAAACAGGAGTTCCATGGGGATGCGCGACAACCTAATCGGTTGTCCGGAGCGGCGCAGTTCATAAGCGCGCCAGTCCAGTTCCAGATCGTCGGCAAATTTTACCGGGGTCGAAAGCATGCTAAGCACCCCGAAGATGGTTGCCCGACATTGTACATCCGAACGGCGTGAATGCATCAGGTGTCGTGTTTTTCGAGGCTTGCGGCTTACTTGAAAATTTAAGCTAATTTTCAGCTGCGCACTATTGTTCAAAAACGACAACTCACGCACTATGGGCCGGTTCGTTAGAGGAATGCAAAAAAAGGAGACTCGATATGAAGATATTTCAAAACTTTACCAAGCGAAACACTCTGTTTTCAGCGACCCAACCTTCCCCTCCGCAGACCGTAAAGAACAAGATTTCAACTTCCAGGAGACACGCTATGAAGTTTTTCGCATATCCGTTGCTTTCACTCGCCCTCACTTTAGCCTTTGCCACTCCCACCTTCGCCGCTGTCAGGCACACTGGGAAGGCCATTACGAATGTAACCGTGGTTACTGAGACCAATTTATTAACCACAAACTCTACCTCATTCGTGGATTTGCCTGGCGGCGCAGTAACGATCGTGGTTCCGGCGGGCCATTCCCAGCTGGTACAGGCGACGTTCAGCTCCGAATCCTACTGCTTCTGGTACTCTGGTGCAGCTTACCAGTATTGCTTAATGCAAATCCTTGCTGACGAAACCGAAATGTTACCCGCCTCTGGTGGAGGCTTTGTCTTTGACACTAATGGACAAACCGACGACGGTTGGGAGGCGCATGCCATGGCTCGCACCATCGTGCTGGGGCCAGGAACTCACATCATCCGGGTTCAGTGGGCCGTTTCGGATCCAGGCCTGAACTTAAATTTGAATAACTGGACGCTGACAGTTACTCAATACGCCAACGGGAAGTAGAAGTTTGTGACCGAATACGGGCGCGTGGCGCTGGGCCTCGCGCCCATCCAACTCTAAACGGTGCCTCCTCGATAAGAGAGAAGGCTGTGTCAAACACCGCGGATTCGCGAACGCTCGACGACCTGGAGGGCGCGCTGGAGTTCGGTTTGAAGGATCGTCGTTCAAACGAACTACTTCGTCGTCCGGCTAAAGGCCGGATCAAAATTCTCCATGATCCAAACGTCGGACTTCGCTTCACTCAGGGGGACAACGATGTCCCGGCCGTCGGGGCTCATGCCGCCAGATAAGTATTCGACCACATCGCCGGGCAAGGTCACGACGGAAACAGACTGGTTCGGGTTGGCGATCCCAACCTTGACGATCTCTCGTCCTTGGATGGCGTAGACATATGTGCCATCCGGCGACCAGCCCAGGGGTGCATTGTCGCCAGTCTCCTTCAGCCAGCAGCGGAGTCTCGGAATACGGTTCCAGCGAGATGATCAGATCCCACCATCCGGGTGTCGATTCCAATTAACGCTTACGTTCTTGCCGTTGGGCGAAAATATCGGTCTCAAGGGTAGCCAGCCTACAGATGGATCGTGGATTAGCAGTTGCTCTTCCTGCGTTTTGCCGTTTATCCGGCTAAGATTTCGAAGCCCAGGTATTTGGTAAACAATCTCGGGGCCGGGAAACCAGGAGAGTTTGTTGTTGATGTTGGAAGCGTTGGCCGTTCCAGGGGTTGCGCGGCACCGCCGTTCGCATTGACCATCCAGACTTTGGTTGACCCGTTTTGTGTGCTGACGAAAGCAATATGCTGGCTATCCGGTGACCAGGCCGGGCTGGCAGCCAAGGCATGCTCGAAAAAAGTAAGTTGGATAGGCTGACCACCGGAAAGCTGCATCTTGTAGATGTTGGTCTTTCCTGTGCTGGAACCCAAAGGAAAGGTCAGCCAGCGGCCATCGGGAAAGAAACTGGCCTCGCCATAGTAGGAGGTGCCGGAAGTGAGCTGGCTGATTTCGGGTTTTCCTTTTCCCTCAGGTGGAGACGGACGCGCCATAAGTTCGAATTGTCATTCACTCTGGTGTACGCCAGCCGAGACCCATCGGCGGAGATGGTAATGGTCTCTTCTCCAACTTGCAGACCGCTGGCCAGCACTGACGGCTCGGCATGTCCGCCCCTGGCCGACACCTTTACGAGCTCACTTGTGCTTTCTGTTCTGCGCAAGTAATAGATCGAGTCGCCCGCCGGCGACCATCGCGGAGAGTCGAGTTCATAATTTTCTTCAACCAGCTTGCGCGCCTCGGAGCCATCCGGCTTGAGTGTCCAGATCTGAAATTTGTCGCCGGCTTGCAGAAGAGCCAGAATCAGCCTCGCTTTAGGAGACGAGTCGATGCCTCTTAGCCAGTGATTGTGGCAGAGATATGTGCTTTACCTCCGCTCAGCTTGTCCACCAGGCTCAATCCCGGCTCTTTTGCCCCCATTCTGCCTGTCACGATCCCAGCTCCATCCGGCGACCAGCATGCGTAACTATCCACCCCGAATTTGCGAGCGACACCGCCCAAACGCGAAATCAGAAAGACATGTGGAGTAGATTCTGCGGAGCCGTCGTGTCCTATAAAAACTAGGTCTGAGCCATCCGGTGACCATAGCGGACCCCCCAGCCAGGGCCCGTGCGCCAGTTCAAGAGTAGAACCGTTAGGAGCCTGCACGATCAGCTTCTTATCTTCGCCATAGTTCCTGACCACATACGCCACAAACATTCCGTCGGGCGAGATGGCAGGTTCATAAGCGTTGCCCAGGAACGTCACTTGCCGGTGCGAGGTTCTAACTTCCGGGATTTGAGTCGATTGCGTGATGCGCCTGATGTAGAGGGTGGCAGCCAGAATCAGGACAACGAGCAGGACCCCTGCCGCCACCGCGGACTGGTGTTCTCGCCATCCGCCGCGGACAGAGGACCTTGTGTTCACGAGAAGTAGTTTGGCGGAATCCGTGTCCCGCCTTAACCTCAGCAGATCGGCGCGCACGTCCGCCGCATGCTGGTAGCGCAGGTTACAGTCCTTCTCCAGAGATTTGCTGATAATTCGCTCCAGTTCGATGGATAGCTGAGGGTTCGCTTGCCGTACCGGCAGTGCCTCCCGGTGCAAGATGGCGTCGTGAACGACCCCTGCTGTGTCCGCCGGGAAAACGCGCTCGCCGGTGGCCATGTCATACAGCACCAGGCCGAACGAGAATACATCGGTGCGCGCGTCCAGCCTTTCCCCCCGCACCTGTTCGGGCGACATGTAATAGGCTGTGCCCACGGTGGTGCCTGTCCGAGTCAATCGCAGATTCGAAAACGTCGCCGTCGGCGCGTTCGCCACCGAAGTTCCACTCAACGCCGCTTGCTCCGGGGTTTGGTTCTGGGCGACATCTTGTTCAACCATTTTCGCCAGACCAAAGTCGAGGATCTTGACCTCAGCACGGTTGGTGATAAAGATGTTGGCTGGCTTGACGTCGCGATGAATGATGCCTTTCGTGTGTGCGGCTTCCAGTCCGGCGACAATTTGCAGCGCCAGATCAAGCATCTCACTCGTGGGCAAAGGCTTTTTTTGCTGACCAGCGGTTTCAATCCTTTCCTGCAGGCTCTGCCCCTCCAGCAATTGCATTACGATAAATGGCTGGCCCTCGTGCTCCCCGAGTTCGTAGATTGGACAGATGTTGGGATGCTCGAGTGCTGAAGCCGCCCGGGCTTCGCGTTCCAGGCGCTCGAAAGCGTTCGGATCGCTGGCCAACTCTGCAGGCAGGAACTTGATCGCCACTCGGCGACCCAACTTCAAATCCTCCGCTTTGTACACCACTCCCATGCCCCCGCCACCCAGCACCTGCAGAACCCGGTAGTGGGAAACTTTCTTGCCTACCAGATTTCCAGCTTCTGGAGCTTTCTCCTCTACCGTGGCAGGACTCGCTTCCAGCGAGCTGACTTCCACCACCGGAGCGATGAAGCGATATCCATTCCGGTGACGGTTTGCAGGTATCGCGGGTGTTCCGGATCGTCGTCCAACACCTGGCGGAGTTTGCGCACCGCTGCGTTGATGCTGTTGTCCGTATCCAGGAAAACATCTTTCCCCCAGATGCGGGCCACGATCTCATCGCGAGTGACTAACTCCCCCCCGCGTTCGACAAGCAGGAACAGGAGTTCCATGGGGATACGCGACAACCTAATCGGTTGTCCAGAGCGGCGCAGTTCATAGGCGCGCCAGTCCAGTTCCAGGCCGTCGGCAAATTTTACCGTGGGTCGAAAGCATGCTAAGCACCCCGAAGACGGTTGCTCGACATTGTACATCCGACCGGCGTGAATGCATCAAGTGCCGTGTTTTTCGAGGCTTGCGGCTTACTTGAAAATTTAAGCTAATTTTCAGCCGCGCACTATTGTTCAAAAACTGCTGTTCGCGCATTATGCATGCCGTTGCAGGGGGACCGCACAACAGGCTCATCGGATTTAGAGCCAAGGCGCAACCGAAGTCAGCGGGATGAAAAAAATGGAGGCGGTCCATCAGGCCATGGATGCAAGGCGCCGGGCAAGTAAGCAGCGCCTTAGACATTATCGCAACAACCGTATGGCACAGTCTCACGCGGTTGCTGCGAGGAAAGGAGAAATCATATGAAACTCAAGACCAGAATCAAGGCCGGACGGCCAAAGCCCTAACCAGAACACAATCGTTCGTTAATCCTCGGGGGGCATGTACCGAGGCCGCGAGATGACGGTCATGCCCCGAAAGTATCAACCGTCCGAACACAAAAGGAGAATCGTATGAAGCTCAAGACCAGAATTAAGGCGGGAAGGCTGGCCAGCAACCACAACATCACCGTTCGTTAATCGTCGTGGGGCACCGATGCCGCAAGGTAACAGTCATGCCCCGAAAGTATCAACTGCCCGAACACAAAGGAGATTGGTATGAAACTCAAGACGAAAATTAAGGCGGGAAAACTGGCCAGCAACCACAACACCACCGTTCGTTGATTCGTTTGGCGGTGCGCGTATCAGTTAGCGTTAGCGTTACCGCCAGAATTCACGACCCGCGACCTGGCGGTCGCGGGTCACCTTTGGACAAGTTCATATGCCAACAACCGTCCGAGCACACCCATGAATACTGACCGTGCCGTCGAACTACAAGAGCAAGCCTGGAAACTTCAGGCTGAAGGGAATCTGGAACAAGCAGCTGTGACGTGTCGCAATGCGCTGCTGCTTCTGGAAGAGTCGGGAGAAGCGGGGTCGCCCGACGCCGCCAACCTGCTCAACGATCTTGCCGAAATCGAAAACGAACGCCAGAACTTCAAGGTCGTTTTGGCGCTGGCAGAGCGCGCACAGGAGATCGAAGACCGGTTGGGTGACTGTTTTACGGGCGCAGCCGCCGCTCAGATTTGCGCCAAGACGAAGGGATTGATCGGCGAAATCTGCCGTCTGCACGGTGATTTCCCGCGTGCGGAAGCGAGTCTCAACGAGGCGTTACAGATCCTGGCCACTGAGTTCGGAGAGGCGTCCGTGGAGGTAGCAGAGGCGCGGAACAATCTCGCCGTTTTCTATAAGTACTCAGGTCGTTTCGATGAAGGGCTGCGATTATACCGACAGTCACTGCGCACCCTGACCGCCATTTACGGTGAGGACTGCTTGGCCAGCAGCGTCATCTATCACAACATTGGGGGTATTTTGCATTCCAAGGGTGATTTCACCGCGGCCGAGCCACCCGGGCGGAAAGCTTGGACAATTTCTCGCCGGCTGCTCGGTGAAGACGATCCGCGGACTTTGTTCGACGCCGTCGCTTGCGCGGCGATTCTCGATGGTCTCCAGAGATATGACGAAAGCGAGACCATATATAGAAGAGTGCTGGCGATCTTCGAGACGACGTTCGGCCCCGAGCACTATGAAGTGGCCGCGAACCTGCACAACCTAGCCGCGGTCCTATGTACTCGCGGCGATCTTGACGAGGCTGAACAATTCTATCGGCGAGCGCTTGCGATCAAGGAAAAACTGTTAGGTGCGGATAGTCCGGATGCAGCCCTGACCCGCAATAATCTCGGTGCTTTGCTGAACCTGGCCGGACGGCCCGAAGAAGCAACAGGCCTACTCCAGAGCGCGGTGGCCGTTCTTCAAGACCGGTTTACACCAGACCATCCGCACCTAGCTCTTGCCCGCGCGAACCTAAAAAGCGCGCTTCTCTCCTCGATGGGCAGGACACAGAATCCGAAATGTTTGGTGCCTGAAGGCCGGCGAGTGTAAAGCGTGGAAGATCAGTCGAAGGGTTTATTTGAAGTGGATGCTGTTTAGATATTGCGGCAACCCACATTGCAACCGGCAAAAGGATGACTTGCACATACCTAGAAGGGCTTAGGCAGCCGTCCGCGACCTACAAGTCGTTGAATGTATAAGATAGTCACACTCTGAAAAGACCGGCGTCGGACCCCTGGTGATGAGAGACGAGGCTGCAGAAGTGGGCAGGGAGCTAAATCACAATCAATCTGGCGTCCACATCGTAGTGCGGCTTCGAGTCCTTACCCCGAGCCGGGGAAACGGTTGCCGAACAGCTCGTATGGCCATGAGTCAATCCGGGACCAACAACCTCCCCCTCCTAGGAGTGCGAACTGATACCACTGATACCGTTTTCCCTGGAATTGGAGTCTACGAGGGAAACTAAAAATGGAGCCTAAGATCGAATTCGCTTGTAACCCGCACAAACACAGGCTATTATCGCCAAAGTGTAGTGTTCGTCGGCACTTGCGCTAGACGGCGGTAATCGAATCCCTCCCTCTCCGCCACTTCTTCACGCCCCCGAGCACGCGTATTTTCCACTGGCGAGCCGGCGAACAGCCCGCAGTATTTGGCAGAAATCTGGGAGAGATCACTTTGCTTCGGCAGCGCGAGCCAGTTCCCTCCAAGTGATCAGCTTAATTTTTTGCTGAGCCAGAATCTTCCGGAACTGGTCACTCGTGAAAAAATCGTAGTCGCGCTGCCTCCAGGCCGAGCCCCATGTGGAGCGTTCCCTGGTGGCGGCCCGTAGTTCATCATCGTCGAAACCGGGATGGATGACGAACTCCGTCACGCCCGGCTTCAGGTTCTTCAACGCAGTGAGGTAAAATTCCGCCCATTTTTCCGGCGGAATTTCCGGTTCAATCGTAACCGTATGGTCCAGCACTACATCGCTTGGACCGAGGCTGGCCTGCAAATATGGGTGGTCGGCGAACCAATCTCTGGTAACGAAAACCGGCAGCTTATACTCGTGAGCCACCCGCAGCATAGTGTCGAACAGTTCTTTGCCGTTCATGATCAGCCGGTACTGGTGCGAATCGAGGTGCGTGGGACGAACGCCCATCGCGAGCGCGCGCTCGATCTGGGCGCGCAGTTCGACCTCGACCTCCTTGGCGTTGATACGCTCGCCCTCTTCCCACTCGTGATGGAAATATCCGTTTTGATCCACCACGCTCGGCACCTTGTCCGCGGGCGCCACGGGACCCCAGCGGTAATAAACTCGTTCACTCGTCAACGTGAGGTGCAGGCCAAAGTCTGCGTCCGGATGGGATTTGGCATAGTCGGCAATCTCTGGAAACCATGGGCAGGGCACCATCAGGCTCGCCGAATTGATCGTCCCGCCTTGCAGAGCTTTGATGGCAGCAGCATTCACCGAGTGGGTTTCGCCCAGATCGTCCGCATGAACAACGAGGAGCTTTGTGCCGGGAGGGTATCCCAGTCGCTCCACCAGAGTCTGCGAAAAGACTCTAACCGGGAAAGTGCACAACAGACAGTCGAGCAACAGAACTCGCAGGATCAATGAAGGAGTCATTGTCGACTAGTAAACCACACCCGTTCGCCCGGTCAATGAGTGGGGTCGCGATTTTTGAACAGCAAGCCTTACTTCGCTCTAGTACCGGTTGAATGGAAGTATGCCGTCCACACATTCATCGACGTTCTCTTCAACAATGAAATTCCAATGTCCCCATCCGAGCCCAAGGGCGCGCTCAAATTCGAATTGGGAGAGCGGATGCCGATCCTTGAACTCGGGAAACGAAACAGCCTAACGCAATTGAGCAAGCCGACCGCCGAAATCGACGTAAACGGAAAAATCTTTTCTTGCGTGATGACAACGGTAAAGCCCAAGCTTATCCAATCACGAGTCCAAATTGCTTTTAGGACAGCCCTAACCCGTTTCCATCGCTCTGCTAGCTTCACGGGATGAATTGAACAGGCTAACGCAAATTGTACTTCGCTGACAGAACTTGGAACGCTCCGATGCTTGTTGATCTTGTACTGCTGAATCATGGATCGGAAGAGTGGGACGCTCCTAAAACGCGGATCATCTGACAAGGTCTTCTTATACGCCTGCCATCGGTCGAAGTAAGGATGCTTCGTCTGCGGAAAGCCTAGAGAGAACGGGCTCCCCATGCAGCAGTTCCTCTCGCCCCGCCGGGCTCAATCGGCGCACTTCGGCACAACCCCGATTTGCGAATGCATGCCGCTCAATTGACCCACTCATCCTCTTCGTCGTCCTCCTCGCCGATAGGGTCTTCAGCTGCCGCCATCGCCTCGGTGACGGCCTCAGCGATCTCTTCGTCGTCTGATTCGGCTAGGTCTTCAAGGATATCGCGCGCCTCCGCGGGACGGATGCCGCTGAGAGCGCCGATGGCGGCGAGCAGTAGGGGTTTCGAGGAATGAGCGTCATTGACGAGTTCGACGATGTGCGGCCATGCTCCATCCAGTTCCCAATTCCCCGCCGCGATGACGGCCTGGTAGTTTATCTCAGGGTCTTTAC
>Ga0210401_10005882_pt1 | contig 12555 bp, 13 predicted proteins | sample IncBWH32MmetaG_FD_150866 | JGI IMG/M metagenome (GOLD analysis project Ga0210401, IMG submission 150866) | Forest soil microbial communities from Barre Woods Harvard Forest LTER site, Petersham, Massachusetts, United States - Inc-BW-H-32-M | ecosystem: Environmental > Terrestrial > Soil >... | reverse complement strand
ATTTTGATCCTCGACAATCACGACGACTTTGGAGGCCACGCCAAGCGCAACGAATTCCGCGCAGGCAAGCGCATGCTGCTGAGCTATGGCGGCACGCAATCGATCGAGAGTCCGGGGGCCTACAGCCAGGTGGCGAAGGATCTGATCGCAGACGTGGGAATCCAGGTCGAGCGTTTCTACAAGGACTACGATCAAAAGCTATACGCAAAGTTAGGCACCGCGACGTTTTTCAACCAGGAAACATTCGGCCAAGACCGCCTGCTCACCGGCACGAACGTAACGCCGTGGCCGGAATTCCTCGCCAAGGCGCCGCTCTCCGACGCCGTTCGTCGCGACATCGCGCGCGTCTATACGGAAAAAGTGGACTATATGGCGGGCTTGTCGAAGGAACAAAAGCTCGCCAAGCTCGCGACCATCAGCTACGCCAACTATCTGACGAACTTCTGCAAGGTGACGCCGGAAGCGTTGCCCTTTTTCCAAACATTTCCTCATGATTTATTTGGAGTGGGCATCGATGCGGTCTCGGCGGCATCGTGTTACATGAATCCCGACGACTACGAGTCCTTCACCTACCCGGGATTCGATGGGCTGGGATTTTTGGAACGAGAGAAGGAAGAGCCATACATTTTTCATTTTCCCGATGGCAACGCCTCGGTCGCGCGCTTGCTCGTCCGTTCGCTGATTCCCGGCGCGGTTCCCGGTACCACAATGGAAGACGTCGTCATAGCCCGCGCCGATTACAGCAAGATGGATCAGCCGGAGGCCAAGGTCCGGCTACGGCTGAACAGCACGGTCGTACACGTTCAGCACGCGGAAGCTGCCGCGAATTCACCGAGAGAAGTGGAAGTCAGCTACATGCGGGGCGGCAAACTCCAATCGGTCCGTGGCAAGAATTGCGTCCTGGCGTGCTACAACATGATGATCCCGTACATTTGTCCCGAACTTCCCGAGAAACAAAAGGTGGCGTTGTCGTATCTCGTGAAGACGCCGCTGGTCTACACGCACGTGACGCTGCGCAACTGGACTTCTTTTTCCAAATTAGGCGTGCGTCAAATCGTAGCGCCGGGCAGCTATCACACCTACATCGCACTCGATTTCCCGGTGAGCATCGGCCAATACCAGTTCCCGAGCAATCCCGAAGAACCCATGGTGCTGTTCCTGCTGCGCACTCCGTGCCGCCGAGGACTTCCGATGCGCGATCAATATCGTGCCGGCCGCGTGGAATTGCTGGCCACGCCTTTTGCAACGTTCGAGCGCAACACCCGGGATCAGTTGGCCAGGATGCTGGGCGAAGCAGGTTTCGATCCCGCCCGCGATATTGAGGGCATCACCGTCAATCGGTGGGCGCACGGCTACGCTTACACTCCCAATTCGCTGTTCGATCCCGATTGGAAAGAAGAAGAAAAACCCTGGGTCATCGGCCGCAAACCCTTTGGACGGATCGCCATCGCCAACTCCGACGCAGGCGCCAACGCCTATACCAACGAAGCCATCGACCAGGCGCACCGCGCCATAAGCGAGCTATCGACGAGCAGCTAACAGGCTCGATTTACATTGGATCGGAGAACTTGCGCGAGAATTGGTAGCCCGGACGGGAATCGAACCCGTAATCTACGAAGACCGCATATTCTGGTCTTTTTACCGCCGTGCAAGAAGCTTGAACCCGCTCGCATCCATCGGCGTGTCCATGAATAGTCGTGTGTCCACGCTCTCAAAAACGTCTTCTGGGCGTCCCTTCTGCTTTATCACGCCCGGAGTGTCACTCGGAAGGTGCGAGCGAATCGAAGCGAATAGGGTTTGCTGCCCAAAGTAAGCGGCTATGTTCTTGTACTCAGTTAGCAAAACAATTGTGTCTACCTCACCTATCTTGTAAGTGGGAGGCTTGGGAGGCTTCGACATCTCAACAATCCGATGGTAGGTGAGAACCGCGCCTTGACGTTTGGCTTCCTCTCGAACACGCATCCAATCGTCATCCAAGTAGTCGAGCGCTTCGCCAAGTTTTTGAGGTTTCACCTTTACGAACTCAAGTGTCCAGACTGGCTTTTCTGCGTCATCTGCTGTGCGAACTTGGGGCGTTGGAGTGCTTTGTGCGTTGCCTCCAACGGCGAAGAGCAAGGAGCAAAACAAGAAACCGGCAAATATACGGCCTAGCATGGGCACCTCCCGTTTATTGAGACGGCCTCAAGCAGCAAAAGGTATCCTAGCAGGGACAGCCGAGTCGTGGTAGGGCGAGAAGGTGGTGCAGCGTTTGTTATCGGAATTGGTAGCCCGGACGGGAGTCGAACCCGTAATCTTCACCTTGAGAGGGTGTGGAACGGTGTGAGATAAACTGCTACAAAAACGAGACTTAATCTTTTGTACCGCAGGAATTGCATTGACAATTGCATTGTCGAAAGAGTATGCTGCTCTTCTAGTGGAGGCAGCACATGAACACACACGGAGAGGGGTCGGTTCTTCGGCTGAATCAAAAGGATCCGAAGACTGGTGAAAAGAAGGCCTCGAAATACTTTTACATCTTGTATTACAGCGCTGGGCGACAGATTCGGGAGAACACCAAGACGGAGGACTACGCCGAAGCTGAGAAGCTCCTGATGCGCCGACGAGTCGAAGCCGAAAAAGGCGAACAGCCCGCCGCAGACATTGCGCGGATCCGTTACGAAGACTTGCGCGATGCGCTCGTGCTCGATTACCAGAACCGGAAAGTCGCATCGCTGTATCACCGCAAGCGAGACGATGTGCTTACGTTCCAAGGCCTCGACTACCTGAACAAGTTTTTCAAAAACAAATTGGTATCTCAGATCGACACCAACATGCTCCGCAAGTTCATTTCGTGGCGACAGAAGGAAGGGGACTCGGATCCGACAATACGCCGGCAAATGAAGCATTTGGAAGTGGCGTTCAATCTAGCCGTCAAGGAAAATAGGATCAAGTCTGTTCCGTACTTTCCGATGCCGCAAGATTCAGAACCCGCCGGGACATATTTACCGCCAGAGACCTTCAAAAAGCTCTTGGAGGAATTGCCTGATAACCTGCAGCCGTTCTTCACGTTCCTGTATTACACAGGGTGCAGGCTGGGGGCGGCTCAAGAGATTCGTTGGCCCATGGTCAGCGCTGATGCTACCGAGATCAAAATCCCGGGTGCTTTGATGAAATCTAAGTTCCCGCTAACGATTGTGCTCGCGGGTTCGGGTCTTGAGCCTGTGGCCAAACTGCTTAAGAAGATGTTCCGAAAGAACGGCGATCGCGTCTTCGATACGAAGAACTATCGCGCCGAGTGGTACAAAGCCTCTGTCTCTGTTGGTGTGGGAGCACGTGACACGGCAGACAATTACAGCGGCTTGCGCATCCACGACTTGCGCTGCAGCGCGGCAATAAACCTAGTCGACGCAGGTGTGCCGGAAGACATCGTCATGAAAATCGGCGGTTGGAAGACTAAAGCGATGTTTTCGCGCTACAATGTCATGAACTCAGATCGCATTCGGAAGGCGATGGAGCAAGGTGGTACGTACGTCGCTCAACGGATTGCGCAGGCTTAAGGACAGTGGCCCGATAGTGTAATCGGTTAACACGCCGCCCTCTCAAGGCGGAGACTACGGGTTCGATTCCCGTTCGGGCTACCAACCTCACAATTTCTTGCCCTTCTTTTGGGTCTTTTTCGCCTTGGTTCTCCACTGCTTTCCCTTGCGTCTCCATGCCTCGCGCTTTGTAGCCCGACGTGATTCGTCGAAGCAGCCTGGGTTATCACATCGTGTGCTTCGCGCTGTAGCGGCTGCTACTCTGTCTCCACACGTCGGACAAAAGCGCGCTCGCCAAGGATCGACTGTCAGGAGCATAACAGCACGCTGAAAAGGCCAAACCTGAGAAATACGATCCAATTCCGGCTGTTCTATCGGAAATGCAGATAAGCCGAGGAGGTCTTCTTTTGTCACGTTTTCAGCGCCTTCGGGCGGGTATTTCTTCGGTATCTGTTTGACGTAGCCTGGTGCCTCGTCCCACAACCGCGCCAACTGGGAATGATAGGCGCACATAGTAATAAGGGTCACCGATTCTTCTAAGGGGAAGCGCCTTTTCCACGCCTGTCGCAGAAGCCCCTGGATTTCTGCCCACGCCGTCATTCCGTCTAACTGCTCAGGCCCAAACGCATGGTGCTCCCAAATATCCGGCAAAAAGTCCTTGCCAATGCTGTTTCTAAATTCGTCCACTTGCGTCGGTTTTAGATTCGAAAACCGCGCCAGCGTCAATGCGTCCACCAGAGTCGAATCCATCTTACTCCATTCCGTGCTAGACAATTCGTCAGTCAGTATATTGACAGCATTCTGTACTATGCGCACAATGCTCGTCAAGAGAGATTTCTAAGTGCGAGGAATGACCCGTGTCGTTGCAGCAGCGATTCAAAAAGCCTCCGATGCCGGCGGTGCCATTCATAGGCCCGCGAATGTTGTCGCCAGAATCAGCCGCTGAGTACATCTGCGTGTCGATCGATGTGATGCGCGACATGATCAAGAACGGCGGAATTCCGTTCGTTAGAAACGGTCGGCGTTACACGGTTGACCGCTGCGATTTAGACCGGTGGGTTGAGAAAAACAAAATCGGGACAACGGCGGCATAAATTACACATCCGAAAAAAGGACGAAACCATGGGACTCGATGTAACGGCGATTTCAAAAGCAAAACGTCTATCGGTGGGAAGTAATGTCGAGGTGGCAGACTGCACCTCGGAGTCTTGTGTTTACGTGTGTAGCGGCGACGACGTCGACCGAACGGATGGCAAACCGGAAGGTCTTTACGAGGGCGAGCAAGGATTTAATTTCTGGGCCGGTTCGTACACTGGATACAACCGTTGGCGAGAATGGTTATCGAAGTTTTTTCTCGGCGTCATGCCAGAGGTCATTTGGAACGACCCGGAGCGATTTCGAGGCAGGCCCTTTGTGGAACTCATTGACTTCAGTGACTGTGAGGGGGCTTTTGGAGGGGTGATTGCTGCAAAGCTAGCCAAAGACTTTCAAGAAAATAGAGAGCAACTAACAGGCGATGCCAACGACTGGAACAGGATGCGATATGCCGACTGGCAGACAGCCTTCGAAGTGGCTAGCAATGAAGGATTTGTTGTATTGCATTAAATCGATTGACACTCATGAAAAAGCCCATTGCGGAGGCGGCGGAGGATCCGGATATCGAGGATTTGCTGGTCGAACTTCTCGAAGAGAAAAGGAAACGGGCAGAAAGGAAAAAAGCACGCGATTCAAAGCGGCGAGAGCGGGGGCGGCGGGTTGTGAAGGAGTGGTTCGAAAAACATCCGTGCACGGACTGCGGGTGCACCGACATTAGGTGTCTGGAGGCCGATCACTTGGGGATTAAGAACTTCGTTATCGGCGAATCGTTTTGGAGGCCCGTGGAGCAAATAAAAGCGGAATTAGAGCTGTGTGAAAGCAGATGCGCGAACTGTCATCGGATACGGCACGATGAAGCGCGGCAGCAGTCCCGCGAACTATTTGTCGACGAACTCTTGTAAAGCGGGGGATGTTCCGGGTAGCAGCTTATCGAGTCACTTCCGACTCGAAGTTAAGTAACGCAGGATTTGAGCAAGAAGTACAAAAAGGAGAAATGAAATGAAGCAAGAAGCCCCGAAACAGCACAGGCCCGTCCCCGACGGAGACCTACATGTCGGTGACATTGCTATCGATACCGGAAGACTAATTATGTGTGACCCATGCCGTGCGGAAGAAGTCGCCGCTCAAGCTAACGAAAGCGATGAACAGGGAGCTCATCAGTACACAAAGGTGTTCGGAGAAAAGCTAGTCATGGGGGTCGGAGTTAACGTTCCCACTGGTTTGGGCGATGGCATTTATCCGGTTATTGCCCATTATGAAACGCTCGAAGGAATTGGTCGGCGACTCTTCTCGATTTATATCCCTTTTGGTAATGGGATGCGCGGTTCCGGATGTCCTGTCGGTCGCGACTGGCCACACAAACTGAGCAAAGCATGCTTCCGGGGAAGCGTCGATCCGGAGAAGGAGAAGGCAAATGGAAATAACGGACACACTTCGTAAGAAGATCGCAGAACTCGAACTGAGCGACCAAGTTGTCGAGAGCATCGAGAAAACGATCCGTGGAGACAGGATTTTGCCGATGCTGAATCTCGTAAACCCAGAGATTTGTGCGGAAGTCGTCGGCGATGAAGTCTCGGTATCCATCGGACCCCGCGACTGGCAGTGGGACAAATTTACAGGAGAGCGCGTCGCCTCTGGGACATGCCTTTGGTAAATGCTCTGTGACCGACTTGCGTGAAGTACCAAAACTTCGAATGGCGGCGGCGGGCTATGTCCAACGGAAGCGGACCCGGCGAGAGCCCAAGACAATGGATGAGATCAAGATCGCGGCGATCCGCGAAGCAGTATCTGCTTTCGGGGGTCATCGCGGGAAGGCCGCAAAACGGCTGGGCATTAGTGAGGCCACTTTATACAGGTGGTTAAAGAGGATAAAGGTAAACAACGCGTCCGAAGGCGAAGAAGTCGCAATCGCAGACTGCCCGGGGACGGCGACGTAACAAAACGATTTCTAGATTCACAAGGGGAGAGAACCCAACTTGAGCATCCTCGACTACTTCAACCCTGCGTTAGAAGCGCGACTAGACCAGTGCACGGCGCTGTCTGCGATCGAAAAGGCTTTCGACAGTGGGGTGCGTGTTTTCCGCGCTGATCTGCCTACCGGAATTGGAAAAACTGAAATCGGGATGGCTACCGCGCGATGGAAACGCCAGGGAGTGATCTGCACGGTGCAAAACACTCTCCTCGAGGCATACAGAGACCTCGGCGCGTATCCGCTAAAGGGCAAAAAAAATTATGATTGCGACTTCTTTCAAGTCAAGAGCAAGGAAGCTGGTGGCTGTGAGACCGCCGCTCGAGTGTGGGACACAGGTTCCAACCAGCCTGACAAAGACGATTGGAAGCTTATCGACGAGATGCGGGATTCGTCCGTTGCCAATAAACATACGCATGAAATCTGTCTGTACCTAGCCAACAAACAAATTTATGTTCATGCGCTTCTTTGTCGAAACTATTGTGTCTATCGGCGGATGGCCGAAAAAGCATCCATCGTAGTCACAAACTACGATTATCAGATCGTCCGTCCGTTTATTCGCCCACTCTTAATACTCGACGAGGGGCATCATGCAGGAGAGAAAATCCTTGATCACGTGAGCATCACGGTTACGCGCAACGATTGCCAGGAGTGCAAGGTCACATGGCCAGATTTCTTAGCGAAACCCAAGAACGAAATTAATATCCACAAGGCATTGCACTGGATAAGAACTGATTTTCACAACGCAGCTCATCGTCATCTCAGCATCTTCCAGGACACCCTCAGTACATTGGACCTCAACCAAAGAGGACGCCTCGTAAAACTCCTGAATCGCCTCCAAGAGCAGCTTGAAAAAATAAAGCCGCTCGACGAGAACTTTTTTGCCAGTACCACGGACGGGGGCAACTTGCAGTTTCGCCCATTTGACCCTTCCCCTTATGCCAACAAGATTCTCGGCGAGAGTGCTTCCGTGCTCGTGATGTCGGGCACGCTCAACCTAGAACGCGTGCGTTGGGAGTTAGGGCTTCCCGAAGACAAAGACGGCGAACTGAGCGAAATGCGATTGGAGTCGCCGTTCCCGAAGGAGAATCGGCCCATTGAGCCTCAATATGTCTCTTGCAGCATGAGTCGACCCAGAAATATTAGTAACTCGGAATTCGAAGCTATTAAACAGGAGCGTATGACGGAGCATATTGTTCCCAAGGTTCGTGAACTTCTTGAGCGACACCGGTATCACAAGGGCGTCATTTTTACGCAGAGTTACGGAAACGCAGAAAGACTCATGAAGGGTCTCCGCGATCCGAGACTTTTGCTTCATGAATCCGACGGCGAAAGTCGTAAGGACGTAATAAAACAGCATTCTGAGAGCCGCGAACCAACCGTAATCGTCACCCCCAGCATGACCGAAGGTCTCGATCTTAAGGATGATCTGGGGCGGTTTTGCATCATCTTGAAAATACCTTTCGGAGACTTAGGAAATCCCTATGTAAGAGCTCGCACGAATAGGAAACAACATGATCACGGGCGATATCTCGACGACATGACGTGTACCCTGATGCAGGAAAGCGGGCGGTGTGTGCGACACGATCGGGATTGGGCACACACCTACATTTTAGATTCGGGCCTACGGTATCACGGCGCTCAAGGGCTGATCAGACAGTTGCTGCGTAAATGGTGGCTGGATGCCTGGGTGAGTCTACCAACGATCGCAATAATCCCCGAATGTGATTGCAGAAGTTGCTTGAACCAGCGAGCAGAAATGGCGAGCTAAAACGATGGAAAAGCCCACACTGCAACGGTTGGAAGAGATATTGAACGAATTTAAATCGGGTTGTCACTGGGGATCTGTCGAGATCGAGTTTCGACAGGGACATCCGGTCATCATCCGAAAAATTATCACGGAACGAAAAGAGGAAAAAACCTACTATGAACGCAGCAGCACAATGCCCCGTGGCTGATAACATTCCCGCCGAATTGCGAACGCAAAAGAGATGGTGTGCGTACAAGCTTGTTAAGAATGAAGAAAAGAACAAATTCGACAAGCCGCCTTATAGCCCCGTCAGCGGTTCGGCAATCGGAGCAACTGAAAGGTATCTCGAGCACTTTTTAACATTTGATGAAGCCCTTGCCGGCGTCTCGAAGTACGCACTCAGTGGCCCGAGCTTCGTTTTCCTCGAAGGTTCTGGCTATGTCGGGATCGATTTCGACGATGCCATTCGCGACGGTGTAATTCACCCTACGGTGAAACTCTGGATCGACGATTGGTTTCGCAGCGCGTATGTCGAAACGTCCGTGTCGGAAACCGGCGTCCATATCATTTGTAGGGGTGAACTCGCAAACACAGTCACCAAAACCCCGCTTCCTGATGCCGAAGGGGTGACGGTCGAAATGTACGCTCGCTCCCGCCATTTTGCGACAACGGGCAAGGCCCTTGGTGGCTTCGTGGGTGATAGCCTTCCGAACTGCTCGACCAGTATTCAAAAACTTCTGCAGTCTATCGGCGCGGATCAAACACAAGGTGGCGCAGAGTTCGGCAAGGCAAAAGACATTAAGTACGGTCCGATGACGGTCAAATGGGCTGTGTCCACCTACAGCACTCTTTTGAAACGACTGCGGGAGCCACAGACGGAGGAGGAAAAGCAGCAGCCGCGTCACAATCGCATGCACGCGGCTACGTGGTTCGCGGCGCGTGCCTTTGTGTCTGGAGTCTTTGGAGAAAAATCCGAGGCCGAAATAAAGAACGACGTCCGCGAAGCCGCAGAGGCAGTGGGTTTGCCCCTAGATCGTATTCGTACCGAGGCCGGCCAGAGCTGGCAGCAAGGTCTGGATTTCGGAAAGCTTCAAATCATTGACGCTGCGACCGAAATTGACCTCTGGTTGAAGGGTGCACTTCAACTAGCTAGCGAGGAAGTCTGCAGACACTTCGTCATGCTCGACGATCTGCAAGCGCAAGATCGACGAAAAAGCGTCTACAAGAAGCTGCAGTGGAAAGCGGATTTCTTCGACCGAAAGATAGCGGAATTGCGACAGACGCATGCAACCGAGCACCAAACTGATCCAGCAACCGCCAGCATCGACGAGGTTCGGACGGCGGTTGAAGAGCTCGTCAAAACAGGGAGTGAAGCGGACAAGTCTCTGGCTGAGCAAATCATTTGGGGTTGGATCAAGACACACGCTCAGGTGTTTTGCTGTGGTGGTCGTGGGTACCTTCTGATGAACGGCGGAAATGGGGTGCCCTTACTCGTTTCCAACAAAGACGATCAGGATTTCAATCTTCTCCTCATCTCTTTTGGTATCCACCCTGGTGCCGACATGCGTCACCGAGTTGGCAAGTTCATTGGAACGATGTGCTATCACCACGGGATACAAACCGAAACACAATTGGCTTTTCACTATGATCCCAAGACCTTTACGCTTTATGCCGCCTTGCGTCGAGGTTTTCTCTTGCGTATTCGCAAGACACGCACGTCGTGGGACGCCGATTCGCTTGCTTCGCCAATGCCGATTGAAGAAGTTCCGAACGGGACCGACGGCAAACTCTTTCTGTTCCCTATGAACTTCGCGCCACTGCTCTCAAAGCCTTTGGCCGAGGTCACTGCGATCAAGGAGCTAGGCCGACACTTTTTCCATCGCACCTTCCACAATGAAAAATTGCTGTCCACTCCACGGCCATCACCAGGACCGAGCGGCGATGCTACGCATTTGGTCTGCAAAGGGCGTGCCCTCTATCCCGACGACTATCTGTGGTGGCATTTGTTCAAAGACACCACATTTCAGGTAAAGGGCTTTAGTCAGGAGCAGGTGCAGGTACTGCTGATCGTCGCGGAAATGCTTCTGATGATGCCTGGTGTAACGCGGGAACGAATGCTGCTGGAGTGCCTTGGAGAGTCGGGATCCGGCAAAACCTTCTTTGCAGAACTGCTCGGGATCGTCTTGATCGGACCGCAATTTCTCTGCCGACCGCTCCCAGATGATCCATTGGCTTACGAAAACCAAGCCATCAATGAACATTACGTTGTTTACGACAACGTCGGACGGATACCCCCGAAAGTAGCCGACCGCATTTGCCAGAGCGTCACGGGATTTGAGGTTGTGCGCCGCGAATTGTTCACCACAGCCGGCGAGTTTCGCGCTAAAGCGCGAGCAACCAATGCGATCGCAGCCATAAACTCTCCGCTCACAGAACTCGAGCATAAGAACCGCGCTCTAACAACCCACTTTAACAAACGCACAAAGGGCAACATCGTTGATGTGGAACTCCGTGGTGCTATCGCCAGAAATCGGGACGACATCATTTTGAACTTTTTGCGCCGTGCCGTTTGGATTGTGGAGGCACTTGAGGCCCAGAAAGACTATGTTCCGTACGTGAACGTTCGTCTTGCGGGCGTCGGGACTTTTCTTCTTCGCGTAGCGCGTCATGAGGGGTGGGAAGACGAGGCGAAGAGGCTGCTCGAAGCTTGGGAGGCGGAACAAATAAGCGGTGCGCTTAGCGGTGGTGACGATGACATTTCCAGCGCGATGTCGCGTTTTCTTATAAACGGCAACTCGTGGAGGGGAAAATTCCTGAGTCCCGGAATGCTCAATGACGAATTGCAGTTCGCTGCGGTCGGACGTCCGGATGATAATGACGGGCTGGCGGTGCGTGAGATTCGTCAAATGCGGCTAAAGCAATTGTCGTGGCATGGCAACACCGGGACACTGGGAAGACGCATTGGAGCGAATCTCCGTGTTTATGCTGAGCGCTTCGGGCTTCGTCGCGTCGCATCCCATTTCCGCAATACCCGTGGCGGTTGGATGTATAAGTTCGAGCCGACGCCAGAGCAGCTGGATGGATGCCGCGAGCTAGTTGCTGGAGTCTTGGAGGCCCAAATTCCAATGCCAGACGCTGGAGGTACGCGAGTGCCTCCGGAGGAGAAGCAATAATGGGGGCTTAGTTGGAGGGGGATAACTTCGAGATTTATGCTTCAAGTTTTTTGGCTTCGACGCAAACGGAACAATTCCGGAGCTCGGCTGATTGGATCGCGGAGAGCCGTTTGGAGAGTGGATAGGGTTGGATAGGTAGTGGATAGGTAGGCATTTTCATTAAGTCTTTATTTTTCACGCTTTTGGATATGTGGATATGTTGGATATGTTCTTTACTGCCTAAAGTTTGAGGGAGAGTTGTGAGGGGAGAAAGAAACACAACTCACGCCAGAAAACAAGAAGAGGAAAAGTGCGCTTTTACCTATCCAACCTATCCAAAAGTCACGTAACGCTAACAAAATAAACAGCTTAAGCCTCAGCGGCTTACCTATCCATCTACCTATCCAACCCTATCCACATATCCAAACGGCACAAATTAAAGCAGTTACGGGAAACAAGAACCCAAAAGTGGATAGGTAGGTTCTGAGCCAGCGCCTTCACCCCGCGCCTTTGAAAGTTTGCGAAAAATTTTGGAATTTTTTCGACGAACGGTACTGGAACTTCAAAAGTCGTGTTTTCCTGACGGGTGAAAATATCAATGCACTGACCCCCAGGCGATGCAATTTACGATGCAATAAGAATAAGACCCTAAATTTGAATCACTTAGATTAGGGCATAACCCTACCAGGGTGACACTTTGGGGTAAGGAAACAGTCCGCTTGCGCGATTTTATAATGCCGAGGCGCAAACTCGAGCCGCGCAAATCAAGCCTCCAAGAATCAGAGCGCCTTAGCCTAGAAGACCCAATCACGAATCAAAGTTCCTGCACGCGCCGACAACGACTCAACACTGAGCGCTTCGAGGCTAGAGCCGCTAAGCCTAATGTTGTGAGCCACTTGGGGCCCATTCCAACCCAGCCGCCGAGACTCCGGGACTTGCCCGACGGCTGCATGCCAATTCCGCCCGACGTTTTCCTTTTCAAAATCGAAAAGGGGGGCCCTGTCTGCCGCCAGCAAATTGAAATAACTGGATGTGACTGCGACCCGCCGGCCCTTTCCCACGGCGACCTAGACC
>Ga0210401_10005878_pt1 | contig 12557 bp, 10 predicted proteins | sample IncBWH32MmetaG_FD_150866 | JGI IMG/M metagenome (GOLD analysis project Ga0210401, IMG submission 150866) | Forest soil microbial communities from Barre Woods Harvard Forest LTER site, Petersham, Massachusetts, United States - Inc-BW-H-32-M | ecosystem: Environmental > Terrestrial > Soil >... | reverse complement strand
CCTGCTCGGATTTCAGGTCGATATATTTGTAATTATGGTTACCCAGTACGAGGGGATTCCAATTCTGTACTGACGGCTGTAACAGATAGGCGTTGGTGTACCAGTAGACCAGCACGATCGGAGCTTTGCTTAGAAATAGATCTTCTGCCTGACGGAGAATTTCCAACCGTGCCTTGGGATCGCCAGTCCTGGCTGCCTGCTCAATGAACGCATCGAATTTTGGATTGCCCCAATTTGTGTTGTTGTTTCCGTTGCCGGTCGTCCACATACTCAGGAAGGTGACTGGGTCCATGAAATCGCCAATCCACGCAGAACGGGAGATGTCATAGTTTTTATTGTTCTGGGTATCCAGGTAGACCTTCCATTCCTGATTCTCAAGCCCGACGTCGATGTTCAACTCTTCCTTCCACATCTGCTGGATGGCTTCTGCAATGGCTCGATGTGATTCCAATGTATTGAAATGAATAGTGAATTTGGGAAATCCTTTGCCGTTCGGATAACCCGCCTCGGCCAATAACTGACGCGCCCGCTCCGGATCATATTGCATCTTATCGAGCGGTTGGTAATCACCCATCCCGGGTGGAGTGTATCCCGTAGCCGGCTTTTGGTCTTCTCGCAGGATATTCTTCACAATCGCGTCGCGATCTACCGCGAGATTCAATGCCAATCGAACTTTCGGATTATCCAACGGTTTTCGCGCGATGTTGATTCGGTAAAAATAAACTCCCTCGTACGGATCAATCCGTATAAGTTCTGGGCGCGTCCGGCGATAGTACGGAACCTTGTCAAGTGGAACCTGATCCGTCTTATGCAATTGTCCGGCCTGGAATGCTCTCTCCGCCGTATTCAAATTTTCGATGGAAAAAAAGTTGATTCCATTCAGCTTCACGTTTGCTGCATCCCAGTAAAGCGGGTTTCGAACGACCTCGATCACGTCGTTCGGGCGCCAACTCTTCATCTTGAACGGGCCGTTCGCAATATAGTTTTCTGCGCGCGTCCACTTGCTGTCTCGGGTATCGATGTTCCCGAAGCTCAAAATCGCCTTCGGATTGACCGGAAGCCAGGAGTCATGCTGGACAAGCGAAAGCAGATAAGGAGTCGGACCCACTAACTCGATTCGCAAGGTGTGAGGATCGAGCGCCTTGACTCCTACCTGATCAAAATCAGTAATCTTGCCTCGATAATAGTCCTCCGCGCCTTTCAATATGAACAGATTTTCAGAGTACTGCGCCCCGAAAGATGAGGTGAGCATCCGCTTATATGAGAAGACAAAATCCTGGGCTGTCACCGGATCGCCATTAGACCACTTTCGGTCTTCCCCGATGTGAAATGTCCAAACAGAGTAATCTTCGTTGTGTTCCCAGCGATCCGCCATTCCAGGAACTACCTTTGATTGATCGTCGATGCTAGGCGCCACTAACCCTTCGATCATCGCCATAATGATATGGTGCTCGGTCACTCCCTGCGCCTCCTGAGGGTCCAGGGTTCGGGGCTCGCTTCCGACCGTAAGCAAGAGGATTTTATTCTTATTAGCCTCCTGGAGAGTCAGGCTGTAAGCCGTCCTGGTGGCCGTCGCGCGACCTGCCCCAAGCCAGACGAGACCGCCAACCATCAGCAACGCGGCCAACAATATCAGCTTGTTCATAGATCGTTCTTATTGAATCCCAAGGTGCTTAAGGAATGGATCGATCGACTGGTTCCTCCGCAGGAACTTTTCGATTGAGACGGTAATGTCCCGGGAGTTGCCCTCAGCATAAATTTCGTCGCGCAATCTCCGACCAATTTTTGCATCGAGAAATCCGTCCGGTGCCGATTGAAAAACCGAAGCCATATCTGCTGCGATCGCATCGGCCCAGGCGTAACCGTAGTAGCCGGCGCCGTAGCCCATCAAATGATCAAATGACGCGATCATAGCGGTTGACGGGTCCGGCGGCAAAAACACCTCCCCGAGTATTTTGTTACTGAACTCGGGCAGGTTGGCCAGTTGGTCCGCAGTCAAACCCGAGTGCAAGGTCAGATCCAAAATCCCAAATGACAATTGGCGCCGGTAAAAGCAGCCCTTCGTTGCCAAATCCGCCGCTTTCAACTGCGTCAAAACTTCCTGCGGAATCTTTTTGCCAGGATCGCGATAGTCGGCAGCAAAACTGTCCAATACCTTTTTATCCCACGTGAAATATTCAAGCATCTGAGAAGGCGCCTCAACAAAATCCCGTGGCACGTTCGTCCCGGCAAAGCGGCCGTACTTTGCTTGAGTCAAAATCGCGTGCATCGCATGGCCGAACTCGTGAAAGATGGTCGTAACATCGTCGTGACTCATCAGCGAAGGACCATCATGCGTTGGTGGCGGAAAATTGCAGATTAGCTCGGTCGTTGGCCGTTGATATTTCCCGTTCTCAAGACGCTTCCCGTCGATCATGGAAAAGTTCGCAAAGTGATGGAATTTGCCAGGGCGCGGAAACATGTCCATGTACAGCAGACCGAGCGGCGCCCCGGAGTTCTTATCGATGACCGCGTACAGTTTCAAGTCATCGACATACTTCGAGGGGGGCTGGAGCTCCTGTATCTGGATCCCGAAAATGTGTTCGTACACATTGAACATCCCTTGCAACACGCGCTCGAAAGGGAAGTAAACACGCAGCGCCTCCGCGTCGATCTGGTACTTCTGCTGCCGAAGTCGCTCCGCACAGTAGCGCCAGTCCCAGATATTGACATCCGGAGTTGTGGTACCTTTTGAGTCTGCCTTAATCTGTGCGAATTCCGCCAACTCTGCACGGTATTTTGGTTCCAGGCCATCCTTCAATTTCTCGAGGAATGCCAGCGCGGTTTCGCCGTTCTTGGCCATCCGAGTTTCGGTCTGATAGTCTGCCCAGGAATTGTATCCGAGTTTGCGCGCAATATCAGCCCTAAGCTGAAGAACTTTCTCCAGGAGAGGAAGATTCCTGGCGCGTGCTCGATTATCACGCGCAATATAGAGTTTTTTACGCGTGCTCTCACTCACCGCGTTGTCCATGACCTCCGACACTTGAAAGGTGACGTTCGCGTCGAGAACGTATTCATCCTCCCCGGTCTTCAATTTGGTCAGCAGACTATCCGGCACCCCTTCCAACTCCGCCCGCGTGAATTTCACCGGAGTCGCCGCGTTATTAACGTTAAATTCAAAAAGAGTTTCGGATTTAGCCAGTTCCTTTCGAAGATTTTCTACTTCCGTTTGCTGATCTTCCGGAAGGTCCAGTCCCGCGCGCTTGTAATCGCGCAGCTGTTCCTCGAACAAACGCCGGTCCTCGCCTTGCAACTTCGGGCTGGTCGCCGCGAATGCCTTCACAGCTTTGTAAACATCCTTGCGATAGTCGACGCCCACGGCCCACGCGCTGAATTTCTGGTCCGCTTCAATCGCAGCATCACGTACCTTCGCGTCTGGATGGGCCTGGCTCAGTATGGCGATCCGATTCTCCTCCTGTGCAACATCAGACTGAATGTCGTCCAGAGCCCGAAAGGTATTGCGAAAAGTTACCCTTTTGGCGTCTAAGCTACCGATCGCATCCAGAGCCTTGTCGGCTTTCGCAATCGCATCGTCGGTCGTCTTTGCAACCTCAGCCGGAGTGTTTTCGAACGTCGGCAACGTTAACACGGTGCCAAACTTTGCTGCTTTCTTCTGCAAGTCCGTCCACGAGAGCTCCACGCCCACGCCGGTTTCGGTTTTCGTTTCGGCGCCAATCGCAAGTGAACTAAGGCACGCCACAAATAGCAAAATGGTTCGGAGCACTTTCATAGACGAACTGCCACGGGCTCGCGGATTGCCGGCCAGGAAGCGACGAATATCGATGAGCGAAACTGTAATGGCAAGGTTTACGGCAAGCTTTTTAACGTGGTGTCCTGTCCCCGAAATAGCATGTATTTTGTTGCGATCAAAATGGGCCGGCGTGGGGAAGCGTGTCGGCGGGTCGGCGTATGGGCGTATCGGCGTCTGGCGAAGTAAGACTGCTTTTCGGCACGGCTATGATGACCAGGAGGTCTCCAATAAGTTGACGACGCTTTGCGAACGCCGACACGTTCCCCCTAGCCGCTGGCCCATTTTCATCGCAACCCTCTGGGCCGGGGCCAGTTGGCTGTTTTTCCGTCCGGCGGCTGCCGGACTCGACCCGTATGATTCAGATATGGGCGCTTCGCTCGCGCCTTGAAAAACAGCCAACTGACCTCCGGCAAAATACATGTTATTTCGGGGCGCTTTGCGCTCAATGATCGACCGAATCATCCGGTAACATCTTGGTAATTCTCAAGGAACGGATTGCATCGCGTAGTTCTGCCGCGCGTTCGTAGGCCTCATCGGCAATGGCACGCTTCAAATCGCGCTCCATTGTTTCTAACGGCGTCAGCGGCACGGCAGCGCGAATCTCCGTCGACCAGTCATTTAAGAACGCAATTTCATTGCTCGACTCGATCCACTCCGGCTGACCGACAGCTCGATAAAAGGCCTCGATCTTTTCTTTGCCGGCTTGAATCAATTTCACCGCCTCCGCTGTATTGCCCTGATTCAACTCCAGCGAGGCCCTGGCCCTTGTGTTCATCATAATGACGTAGGGGCGGAACTGCTCCAAAGCCCACTTAGAATCCTCGTCGGCAGAGTGTTCGCTGACAAAGTCGAACATCTCCAGATTTCGTTCGGTATCGCGAACGACATTTTGAAAATCTCGCAGCTGAAAAAGACTCAAGTAGCGGTGGTAATATTGAACCCCCTCGTGTTGTAATGCCGTAACGTCTGCCTCAGAAAGGGAGTATGTCTGAGCGCCGGACTTCGCTATCGCCGATTTCGCCTGATGGTAGTGCAACAGCGATTCGAAGCCATGCGGACGATGTCCATCCGGTCGTCCGTGCAGCTCCATTTGGATTAAGCCAAGATCGATCCTGAGCTGGATTTTTTCGCAGCCGTCGCGTCCTACGATCTTTCGGGCCTTCACCTGGCCCGGCTCGTGCGGCCAGCCTTCGAGTAAGTCATTTAGATCCAGATTGCTCACTTTCCGAAATATCCGAATGCCTTAGCAGGTTGTCAAAACCAATGCAGAATGAGGCTTGCATACCTTGCATTCCGCGGGCTCTTTTCGGTTTCTTCATGGTCAGTGTCGATTCTTCTCTTGCGAAATTGCTTCGATGCGTGAGGCACAGATTAAGCTCTAATATCCTTCAGAAAGCAAATTTATGAAGATTTTGGCGGTACTTTTTCTGGCGATGTTCGCGGGCATGCCGGCGGAAGCAGGACCCCAAGCAACCAGGGGGCATTTTCAGCACGCTTCTGCTTTCCGCCCTCACGTGGGCGGCACTCATTTCATTGCCCGGTCCGGCAGTGATTTTCATCGCCATTTCCACTACGGAAATGGAGGTGTCGTGATTTACGATCCGCTCGATTATGGCAGCTATTACGATTTACCTGGCGACGATACCGTCTACCAGGGGCAGGTCGCTCCTCAAGATCCTGATCGCCTGCCGTACGCTGCCCCGACAACGGATCCCAATATCGTGATTAGTCCCTATGAACCGCATGCGACAATCAGCGTCGCTGGCATCCCACATGGAGCCTTAGTCCAGGATCCGGTTTCCAATCAGGTCTTTCTGAACCCGTAAGGAGACTGTGGAAGTCGAAGTGGATAGTGTAAAGTAGCATAGGCTTCCAGCCTGTATCTTGCTCCTATCCAGCGACGCCTTGGAAACAGCCCGAAAGTGGTCGCCGATAAACAAGCGCGTGCGACATAGACCTGTCAGCCCGGACAGGCTGGAAGCCTATGCTACATTCCGCCGGCCCGTAGGTTCCGCCGAGGCAAAGAAACATCCCAAACCGCCCTTATCTTCGCGTCACTCAAGGTAAAACGCAGATTTCATAGACGACTGAAACCAAGTCATTGGTCACCGGCCTTCATCAGCTCGAACCTTTCAAACAGAGGGACCAGATCGATCACCTCATTTGCTGCGCCCCTCAATCCAGTACCCAGCGTTTGAGCGGTAGCAGCCACTTCCACGCGAATCCCACGCCGCCGTAGCTGCAAAGCCAGATGTACAAAATCAGCATCGCCAGTCACCAGAACGACGATCTCGGGCCGCATCTCTATAGAAAGCTCAACCGCGTCGATCGCCATCAGCACGTCCACGTTTGCTTTGTAATGCTTGCCATCCCCCGGAGAGCCATCTTTCGTCACAACAAGAAATCCGTTCGAGCGAAGCCAATGCAGGAACTTGTTCTTCTTCTCTAGCTCGCTTTGCCACTCCGGCATAGCAGGAGGCAAACCGGCGTAGATGACCATCTCGATTAGTTGCCGCCCCTCATCGGATTTCGCGAGGTAGTCGCGGAGTTTTAACCAGTCCAGTTTTCGACCAATCGCCCGCACTGAGCTGACGACGTTTGATTCATCCACAAAGACGAGCACTCTTCGAGTTCGCATAGGACAGAATGCAGAATGGCTACGTAAGCGAAAGCTCTAGCTTTTGCCTCTTCATTTTGCCTTTCATCAAGACTGATGACAAAAGCTGGAGCTTTCGCTTACTTAGCCGGAAAATTCCGCTGCTTTTTGGAGAGGAGAGTTTAAAAACAGTTTGTTCGGTTTTTGCGTGATTTTTGCGGACTAGCCCCGCTTTCGGGTCAGCATAAACTCATTTCCTTCCGGATCGACGCACATCGCGAGGTGTGGAGGCTCATCCCCTTCCGGCTGTGGCTCGCGCTTCAACAAACCGCCGCCGGCCGCCACTTCCCGCCCGCCCGCGACAACGTCCGCTACCTGAAAGCTAAGACCCGTCCAAGTCCGCTTTCCTTCCCCGCCGCTGTGGATGCCGATTGTCGCTCCGCCCACGACCACCTCACTGATCACCTCCGACTCCTTTACCACCTCAGCGCCGAGTACTTCACGGTAAAACCGCACTGCACGCATCAGGTCAGCTGCCCAGATTACATATTTCACACGCTCTACCTTCATTTTTCGAATGCTAAGCACGATGCTTGCTCGCCGCCAACCCTTCTTCGATTTGGCTGAGTTTTCTTAAGAGGAAGGTTTTTTCAGCCTTCGTTCGAACAAGTCGCAGGGCCGAGGAGTAATAAGATTTAGCTTTCTGCTTGTGGCCGAGTTGAAAATGAATTTCCGCAGCGACTGCGGGATATAAATAATACTCGAGATCAGCGAGATTCTTCGCTGCTTTGTTCAGTTCAAGAAGTGCTTTTTCGGGCCCGGCGCCCATCAGCGTGGCGGCAATCCGATTTAATGTCACAACCGGCGATGGGGAAAGTGCCTCGAGCATTTCATAATAAGCAACTATCTGGACCCAATCTGTTTCATGCCAGCTTGGGGCGAAGACATGACAGGCGGCAATACCGGCTTCGAGGTGATATTTTGAAAGTTTACCTGGCTGCATGGAAAGAGACAGGTACTTTGCTCCTTCCTTTAGAAGTTGCTTATCCCATTGAGTTCGATCCTGATCTTTTAAAAGAAGAATATTACCGAACGAATCCGTTCTCGTTTTGATGCGTGCTCGGTAAAAAAGCATTAATGCAATTAAAGCGTGGATTTTCGGAATTTGACCAAGCGAATGACGAACCAATTTCTTTGCCAAATAAATTGATTCTTCGCACAACTCTTCCCTCACCAAATTGTCGCCTTCGGAAGCGCCGTATCCTTCATTGAAAAGCAGATAAAGACTAAGAGCCACGGCATCAAGTCTCTGGGAGAGCTCACTGGCAGGCGGTAATTCAAATGCGATCTTTTCCCGCCGGATTTGTTGCTTTGCTCGCACAAGCCGTTGCGCGACGGCTTCCTCTTTCGCAAGAAAGGCCCTTGCGATCTCAGCAACGCTGAATCCACAAGCTGTCTTTAGAAGAAGGGCCACTTGGCTTTCCACCGGCAAGGTGGGATGACAGCAGAGAAAAAGCATGCGCAGATCATCATCAGTTACTTCATCTGCGAAATATGCGCGCGGTTCCTCCGTCCGGATGTCAACGATAACGTCAGAGATGACATCCGCGCGCTTTTGATAGTTCAAATTGTCGAGGGCAGAATTGTACGCAACACGGATGAGCCAGTTAAGAGGTCGATCTGGCCTTCCTTTGTGAGGCCAGAGTTGAATAGCCTTGAGAAAGGCTTCTTGGATGGCTGACTCGATCAAATCAAGCTGATCCGGGCCAAACTTCCGAATAAGGGCACCGGTTATTTTCCCGTAATGCTCTCGGAACAATTCGTCAAAAAATGTCTCGTGGGAGAAATATTCATCCATCAGTAGCAAAAAAAGATGATTTTGCGTGTCGATTTTAGGAGCCCGTCTCCGTCCTTGGCTTAACGAAACACCCTAAACAAAAGAAAGGCGGCAATACTATGGCACAATTCATGTACTTAATTCGAAATGAAGGGGCTGATTTTTCGAAATACTCGGCCAATGACTTCCAAGAACTGATGAAAAAATACCAGGCTTGGACCCAGAAAATCAAAACAGAGGGTCAATTCCTCGCCGGTGAGAAACTCACCAACGACTTAGGCAAATCCCTCAGGATTAAACAAAGGGAGATCGTGGTCGATGGCCCCTACGCTGACAGCAAGGACGCAATTGGGGGGTTTTATATTATCGAAGCTAAAAATCAAAGTGAGGCCCTGGAAATTGGCAAGGGATGCCCCGCTCTCTCGTATGGCGGCAGCCTCGAAGTTCGCGAGATTGAGCAGATGTAGCAAAGCGCGATCGCCATTGGGCGGGAGGGGAGCCGCTTGCGGCTCCCGGAGGCCCCCGGAGGACTCGGACGCCTCTAGGCGCTGCAAGCAGCGCCCATCCAAATTTTTCCTTCAAGACTAAGGCGTCAGTCCAGCGTCATCCGAAGCGCCACGGTTTGTCTCCAAAGTCGAAAATCCGCTGACCCGGATTTTTCAACAACGGCTCGACTGCTGTTTGGCATTGCTTTCGCCTGCCAGGAGAATGAACAGACTTCTGGCTGCGGCGTCGTCTGCCTCGAGAAAAAATTTTCTTTCTCTACTAACACGTCTTACGATAGAAAAGCCAAGCGATTGTTGCCTCCCCACCTCTCTGCCTGTGCCCGTTCCTTCACCATTGGACGCAAATGACGCGGATGACGCAATCTTACCTGCCATTGTCATACATTCCGGCCGATGAACACTGAATTCTACGCCTTTGGCGAAATACTCTGGGACTGCCTGCCCTCCGGCAGGCACGCGGGCGGTGCTCCGTTCAACGTCGCCGCTCACCTCGTGCAATTGGGAGTCTCAGCTTCTTTACTCTCGGCGGTCGGTCAGGATCCTCTCGGCGATGAGATCCTGGAAGTTGCTCGGGACAAAGGGGTCAACGTCCAGTTTGTGAGTCGTACGCACATCGGCCTTGCTACTGGGACCGTCTTAGCAGTCGTGGATGCCCTGGGCAACGCGACCTACGAGATTGTTCAGCCTGTGGCGTGGGACGAGATTACAGTTTCCACGGAAGCCGTCGAGGCCGTGACGAAAGCCCGCGCGTTTATCTTCGGCTCATTAGCCGCCCGCTCGCCGTACAACCGCGAGCAGTTGGAAAGACTTCTTGTGCTCAAGGGCCCATTGAAATTCTTTGACGTCAATATGCGTCCTCCGTTCGCCGATCCGGGGCGGATCGTCGAATTCGCGGCCCGCGCCGATCTTGTCAAGCTCAACCATGACGAGGTCGGCCAGATCGCTTCGTGGCTGCGAACCGGCAAACCGACGCCCAAACCACCTGGGAATGAAGATGCCGTTGCCAAAGATTGCGCAGCTATCTCGGAAGCAACAAAAACGCCTCGCATTTGCGTTACCATGGGTGCGGCGGGTGCGGCGCTCTGGGATCGAGGCACACTCGTTTGCGCTAAGGCTCCAAAAGTAATCGTCAAGGATACGGTTGGCGCCGGAGATGCCTTCATGGCCGGCTTGATGGTTGGTCTGACACACGGAGCCGACACCCAAACGGTTCTGGAAACCGCTTGCCGTCTGGGCGCTATTGTCGCCTCGCATGACGGGGCGACGCCCTTACTGCCGCAAGAAATGATCCAGGAATTTAGAGCCAGTTTGAAGGCAGGTGAGGGACTACCGGAGAGCAGCAGTGTTGGAACCAGTCACCAGCATCCTTTGAGTTGATGCTTTTCAACGCTGCGGGAACGGCAGCGAGGGATCCGTCGTCAATTTGGGTGACCAGCCGCAGGAATCAATATGAACACCACATTACCCCCCCACGATATCCACCGGCTTCTGCACGCTGAACACGATGACCCGTTTGGCGTGCTCGGATTGCACCAGATCGATAAAGTCTGGGTGGTGCGTTGTCTTCGACCAGATGCGAAAGAGCTCGCTATTGTCGACCGTCATCACGTCGAGCGGCGCTTCCCCGCAACCCGCATCGCAGAGGAAGGCTTATTTGAAGCCCAGTTGGCGGGCGTTTCAGAAGCCTTTGACTATCTGTTACAGGTCACCACCTGGTCGGGAGAGACCTTCCAGATTAGCGATCCCTACTCTTATGGGGCGATTTTAGGTGAACTGGATATGCACCTGTACAAAGTCGGCAACCACTATGAGATCTACGAAAAGCTCGGAGCGCACCTTGCCGAAATCAATGGGCATGCGGGTGTGAGTTTTGCTGTTTGGGCTCCCAATGCTCAACGGGTCAGCGTGGTTGGCGATTTTAATGGCTGGGATGGCCGTACCCATCAGATGCGAAAACGCATCGAAGCTGGGATCTGGGAAATATTCGTCCCAGGGGTTGGTGAAAGCGCTCATTACAAATACGAGGTCCGGAACTGTTTCGGCAACGTGGTGTTGAAAAGCGATCCATTTTCTTTCTTCGGCCAGCACGGAGTTCAAACGGCTTCCCTGGTCTTCAATCTCGATCGCTTCAAATGGAGTGACGCCGCATGGGTAGAGGAACGGAAGACCCGGTACTGGCCTCAGCTACCCGTTAGTATTTATGAGGTTCATCTTGGGTCGTGGGCGAGAGTTCCCGAGGAGAATAACCGATATCTGAGTTACCTCGAGTTCGCGGATCGACTGATCCCGTATGTCAAAGAAATGGGCTACACCCATATCGAATTGCTGCCCGTCGCCGAGCATCCGTTTGACGGTTCCTGGGGTTACCAGGTCACCGGTTACTATGCGCCAACGAGCCGCTTTGGGAACCCGGACGAGTTTCGTCATTTCGTCGATCGTTGCCACCAAGAGGGCATCGGAGTCATTCTGGACTGGGTTCCGGGCCATTTCCCGAAGGACGACTTTGGATTGGCTCAATTCGACGGAACGCGCCTTTACGAACATGCCGATCCGCGGCAGGGTGAACACCGCGATTGGGGCACGCTGATCTTCAACTTCGGTCGGAGCGAAGTACGTAACTTCCTTATCGCAAACGGACTTTTCTGGCTGGAGAAATACCATATTGACGGACTGCGAGTGGATGCCGTCGCATCGATGCTTTACCTCGACTACTCAAGGAAGGCTGGCGAATGGGTACCCAACGTTCACGGCGGTCGCGAGAATCTCGACGCCATCGAATTCATGAAACACTTTAACGCCGTTTGTTACGAACGTTTCCCAGGAATCATGACCATCGCCGAAGAATCGACTGCCTGGCCTGGCGTCTCACGTCCGACGTACTTGGGTGGGTTGGGATTCGGTTTCAAATGGAATATGGGTTGGATGCACGACTTTCTAGCCTATATGAGTCATGAACCAATTCATCGCCGATATCATCAAGCTGAAGCCGCGTTCTCTTTGGTCTATGCATTCCAGGAACATTTTGTATTGGTCCTAAGCCACGACGAAGTCGTGCACGGCAAAGGTTCGCTCGTTAACAAAATGCCAGGCGATCCTTGGCAAAAGTTCGCTAACCTCCGCATGTTTTACGCCTGGATGTACGCTCACCCCGGCAAAAAGCTGCTGTTCATGGGATGCGAAATCGGCCAGTGGCATGAATGGAATCATAACCAAAGCGTCGATTGGCACCTGCTCCAACATCCTTTGCACCATGGTCTAAGACGACTGGTCCAGCATCTCAATTTCCTCTACAAGAACGAGCCTGCCTTTTCGGAGGACGATGATAGTTATGCTGGATTTGAGTGGATAGATTTATACGACGCCGACAACAGCATCTTCACGTTCGTACGTAAGGCGAGGTCCGGTTCCATTTTGCTCTTCGCGGTGAATTCCACACCCGTTCCCAGACACGCCTACCGGGTAGGAGCTCCTGGCGAGGGCTGGTACGAAGAGATCTTGAATACCGACGCTGGGATCTACGGAGGCGGCAACATCGGTAATTGGGGCGGGATGCACGCCGATTCGATTCCCTGGCAGGGACGTTCGCATTCCCTCTGCTTAACGTTGCCGCCTTTGTCGACAATTGGGTTCAAACGACACCAGTGAAAGAAGTTGGCAAGGCCGTGCGGCACCAATACAAGCGGGCGATGCCGTTGCGTTGGTAGGGACGCGCTCCCGCGCGATCCGTCGTTGCACGTCCGATAAGCATGAACTGCGAATCCACCGAGAAAAGAAAGCAAGCGGTAAATTATGAAAGTCACTTCGCCCTTACCCTGCAGTATTTCAATC
>Ga0210401_10005877_pt1 | contig 12561 bp, 19 predicted proteins | sample IncBWH32MmetaG_FD_150866 | JGI IMG/M metagenome (GOLD analysis project Ga0210401, IMG submission 150866) | Forest soil microbial communities from Barre Woods Harvard Forest LTER site, Petersham, Massachusetts, United States - Inc-BW-H-32-M | ecosystem: Environmental > Terrestrial > Soil >... | reverse complement strand
GCAAAGCTACCTCAACGTCTTCGAAACCACCGGAGTACTCAAACCGGATTCTAAGGCGTTACTGATTGGTTTCACCGCTACGCCTAAGCGCCGTAATCTTACGCGTGCCGAGAAGAAAACTGTAACTCTCGATGACGAGCAGATTCTGTCTCTCAAGAGCGTGTATAAAAAGATTGTATATAGCTTTGACCTTCGCACAGCGGTTAAGAAGGGATGGCTGGCCCCTCCGCGAGGCTTTCGCGTGAAAACGGAGACAAGCCTTGATAATGTCAAAGTTACTGCCGGGGACTTTCAGCAGGACCAGCTTTCTGAAGCAGTCAACACCCCCGTGCGTAATGCACAAGTGGTCGATGCATGGGAACAATACGGTGAAGGCCGACAGACTGTGGGTTTTACCGTTGATATCAACCATGCAAAAGACTTGGCAAAAGCTTTCCAGAACCGTGGGCACCGTTTTGAAGCTGTCTGGGGTAATGACCCTGACCGTTCTGAGAAGCTACGACAACACAAATCCAAACTAATCACCGGCCTGCTAAATGCACAAGTACTAACAGAGGGCTATGACGATTGGCAAGTTTCGTGTGTAATTAGTGCGGCTCCAACACAAAGCCCTACTAAGTATCCTCAAGAAATTGGGCGTGGCACTCGTCTACAGAAAGGAGCAGGCAACCTTCTTGAAGCAATTCAGAAAGGGTACGCTCTCTCTAAGGTAGATTGTATTGTGATTGATATCGTTGACAACTATAGGCGCAACACATTGTCCACTCTCCCGTCCCTTGTTGGGCTCAATCCAGAGTTCGACCTTGGGGGAGAGAGTGCAATTAAAGCCGTAGAGAAACTGGAAGAGTTACAGGAGAAGTATCCCGGCGTAAACTTTACGCACCTGACTGATCTTAGCAAAGTCAAAGCATATGTAGAGTCTATCGACTTGTTTGCTGATCCATACACAGATGAGATTAAGCAGTTCTCTGAGTTCACATGGATGCCATTGCAGGACGGTTCGTTTGTTCTGTCTATCCCTGAGGACCAAGAGCTTGTAAAGCAAAAGAGATATTCTCAGTTCAAACACGAGAAACTTTTTATCCGGTCTAACGAACTGAGTGAATATGAAGTGTGGCACAAGAAGAGCCAGAATGAGAAGAAGCTGATTGAGTTCTCTACTCTGGAAGAGGCCTTCGCTGAAGCTGATGCTATAATGAAGCGTAGTCCTCGTGTAGCCAACCGGCTAAAGCCGATTACACGTACAGCAGCGTGGCTTGAGTATGCTGCTACTCCTGCAGCCAAGAAGTATCTGTCTAAGCTGGCCCGTGGGAAATACGTTAACTGGTGCCTGTGTGATCGATTCGGTAACGCCGGGGAGACCTGCACAGTGTGCCAGAAACCTATGGGTGTGACGGCTGGGCAAGTAGCAACTGCAATTAATAGATTAAAGGCCAAATAAGGAGACCCGTGGAAATCCATGAGTTAAACGAAACTCAGCTAGCGTTGCTTATAAACATTGTGACTCAAAACAACACCTTTGCAGTGGCTTCAATCCCAGAAGGGCACGATGATTACGCAGAAAAAGGCGTACACTATGCAGAGGTTGCAAAGGATGTAGAGTACCTAGCCTTTATAGGGTTCATAGAGGACCTGTCAAATAAACCCGGCAGGCATCATGTGCTTAATGACATAGCCAGTAAGTCTACGGGCTACAACTATAAAGCGTACACAGCCACGGAAATGGCATTCTTGATGTTCCAAAGCTACCTTGATGAAACCGAAAAAGAAATGAAGTACAAGTACAGCATCAACTAAGTAGGAGAATACATGTTTTATGTGAGCATTTGCACAGTTTGTAACTGTGGACTTTCTGGGGATCGCTATGCTAGGGATCACTCCAATTCTCAATGCCGGGAGTTCATGAGACTTCGTGAACACTACAACGTTCCAATGACTATGAGAATTGACCAAGAAGACTTCTCTCTGGCATTAGTTGTAGAAAAGGAATTGGGACATTTACCAAAACCAAAGAAGAAGCTGAACAGTACGCACAAAAGGAAAATTTATGAGCAAGATTGAAGACGAAATTTCAAGACTGCATAGTGACATAACTGACAACGATCTATCAGTGCAGCACATTGAGTATGACCCTTATGGGCAACCCAACAGCCAAAACGCTATAAACCGTGCTCAGTTGGAAAACCTAACAGTAGTGTTCCCTCAACCTTACGAATTGTTTATAGATTTGGATAATGAACACAGTTATCAAATGTTCATTCGTTTATTCCAGATTTTTCTGAAGTTTGTTGATGGAGATGCGTCGTTTACAGAACGTCCTTCAAAGAGTGGTTTACCTAAACGTCACGTTACTGTGTACATGAGTAGAGATGTAAAGGATGAAACTGAGCGCGTGATGTTTCAAGCGTTCCTTGGCTCAGATCGTGTACGCGAGCTTCTTGGTTATGTGCAGGCAGCCAACGGTGATCCACACCCCACTCTGTTTTTAGAGAAAGGACAAGACGTTTTACCTGCTGCACCTGAGCGTGCTATGCTTACTGGTGAAATCCTGAGTGATTCAGATATTCCTTTTTAACATGCACATCATACTATTCGTTTTACTCAGTGTGCCAAAGAAGGTAGCACATATGGTAAAAATGGGCGCAATCACAGTAGTGAAGGCCTACTCTCCTGATGGTGACCCTTATGCGGCTTCACAGAAAAAGAAAGATCATGGATACTAATGTCAAGAGCGATACCCGAGGAATTACGCAATAGCGCAGGCTTACAGTATATTGTAAGCAAAGGATGGGACTGGGAAGGTCCTTCTTCTGGACAAGTAAAAGTGCGTGAGTGTCCCATCTGTCATAAAGGTGACTACAAATTCCTAATGAACGTCAGTAGTCCCGAGCAGGGTTCCAGAGACGGACTTTTTATGTGTTTCCATGGAAGCTGCGGAGCAACTGGGAACTTAGTAAAGTTAAAAGAACTGATGGGGGACCGTATAGCTGGTGTTCAATCCCGTGGAGATTGGGCCGGTAAGAAGGACAACAAACCTCCTGATCAACTACCAGATGTTGAAGTATGCCACGCTACCCTGCTAGGTGACGCCGAGGCTATGGATTACCTTATCCATGAGCGCGGGTTCACCGAAGAGATTATCAGGCAACAGAAACTAGGTATCAAAGAGAAGCAGTGGTTCAGAGAGGCCGGTGAAACCAGAGCGCTGGTGTACCCTTATTTGGTAAATGGTAACATCGTATACGCCAAGTATCGTACTCTGCCTCCTGATCCTAAAGATTTCAGTGCTCCATCGGGCTGGGAGGCCCCACTGTATAATGGACAAATCCTCCAAGAAGGTCTTAAAGAAGTTATCTTCGTTGAAGGCGAAGCCAATGCAGTCGGAATGCTCTCGCATGGTATTAGCTGCGTTTGCGGAGTGCCGGGAGCCAATGTTAAGAAAGCTGCTTGGATTGAAGCCCTTGATCAAATAGCACCAGAGAGGATTTATATATTCTATGACCACGACAAAGCAGGCAACAAAGCGGCACAAGAAATCGCCTCGCGTATCGGCATCGACAAGTGCCTCAAAATCACGCTTCCTGCCTTTGAGGTGCAAGTACCCCTCGATGAGTGCAAGCTATGTGGAGAAGATGGACTCGATGTTAAAACAGGGCAACCCTGCTCTCATAGAAGAAGCGGCAAAGATTTTAATGAGTGGTTCCAAAAGGGAAAAGGTACGCTTGAAGGTTTTGAAGAGCTTAAAGAAAAAGCGAAACTCTTCGATGTCACAGGCGTCACGTCCTCGAAAGACGCGTTAGAGCAATTAGAGGACGAACTTGCTGGTAAAGAGGACCTTGCCCCAAAGTACGTTACGCAGTATCCAGCACTAAACATGCTGGTAGGATTTGAAGATGGGGACATTGTAGATATCGTTGCACCGGGCAAGATTGGCAAAACTACTTTTGGTTTGAATTTAATTGACCATATGGTAGCTACATACGGTGAAGACGGGCTGGTCGTGTGCTTAGAAATGACTCAGGCACGACTGGCCCGTAAGTGGGTGAGCATTGTTACAGGGTTCGAAGAAGTGCCGCATCCACCCGGAAGCGATGAAGCCAAAGCTAAGCTTGCTGAATTGAAAGACTCAGTGATCAAAGCGAAGGAAATTCAACGTGAACGTGGAGCCGACCTATACTTCGCGTACCCTCAACTTGTGAAAGAGCCAGAGGATGTTTTCAAGCTTATTAGAGATTGTATCCGTCGCTACGGCGTTAAGTGGGTCATGTTTGATAACCTACAGCGTCTGTGTGATGATACTCTCAAGCATCAAGGTCACAGAACCGTCCATCTCTCCCAAATAAGCAAAGGGTTCGCTAAGCTAGCCAAGGATTACAAAATAAAGCTGATCCGCATTGTGCAGCCTAAGCAAATCGATGCCGGTGAAGTGATCACCTCTCGCAGCGTAGATGGTTCATCACAAATTGAGAAAGATTGTGATGCTCAGATTCTATTGTGGAGAAAAAGCCTGAATAGCCCCAAAGCTAGTCAATATGATGATGAGCAAGAATCGGGAGAAGAAAAGCAGGAAATCTTCGATAAAGATATGAAGGTTACGGTGTCTCTATCCCGCTATAGTTCTGGGGGCTGGTGCTGGCTTGTATTTGATGGCGCACGCTCTACGGTAAAATCGAAAGTAACTACTAAGGACAAGCAAAACTTTAATGCTATCATAAACGGTGCCGTGCCTGTAGAGGCTAGCCCAACTCCGATAGCTATACCTCAGGAAGAAATAAATGTTTAACGAAATTGACCGTATTGCAGCCTTATCTGTGATTGTAGGTATAGGCGCAGCGTTCTCAGCAGCACTGTATTACACATTGAAACCACCAACACAACCAACACAAAGGACACAAGACGTGGATAAGAATCTGACTATTGCAACTTACATTAAGCAGTTCGTGAACGACCGTGCAACCTCAAATGAGCCTCACTTCTTTGCCAACGCATTGCGTGAGTTCGTCTCCACCAATTCGGGCACTATTCCTGCACCCGGCACCACTGATCGTATCCTTCGTAAGCTTCGTCAGAAGGGCGAGATCGATTACGCAGTGGAAAACCGTAAGCTGTCCTATTACCTTGCTAAGCCGGTAGTGAAGTGATTTATATCGGCATTGATCCCGGTTTATCGGGAGCCGTTGCGATTATTGACGGCACAGATGTAAAGCTGTTTGATACACCCACGGCTGAAACTGGAAAAGGCAGCAAGAGAGACTATCTGATTGCCAATATGTCTGACATCCTAAGGACTACTCAGCCCTTTTACATGTTTGCCGTATTAGAGGCTGTGCACTCCATGCCTAAACAAGGGGTAGCTTCTAGTTTTAGTTTTGGTCGTGGGTTGGGTATCTGGGAAGGCATCCTATCGGCGCATAGTATACCGTATGCTAAGGTAGCTCCTCAGACTTGGAAGAAAGCTATGTTAGGGGACATGCCGAGAGACAATAAAGACTCATCTCGCATAGCAGCCACCCGGCTGTTCCCTAATGCATCAGACATGCTGGCACGTAAGAAAGATGACGGAAGAGCCGAGGCACTTTTGATGGCAGAATATGGAAAGAGACTAAGAGGAAAAGCATGAAAATTTATAAAATTGATATTAGCCACAAACAATGGGGCAACAACTGGGACTCACAAAAAATCGCGGCACGTAATTTTAATGAAGTTGTACGTAAGATTAAAAAGACACTTGGTCGCAATGAAAATATAGAGAGTGTACAGGTACTGGCCTCTACCAACTAATGATTGATAAGTCCGAGAAGTATAAGCGCGTCTTCGAAGACGTGCGAGCCCTCTACTTAGTTGTGCGCGAGGCCCAAGAGGAACGTGGTTTACCGCTACGTAGGGCAGCGATTCGTTCCAATGGGGAAGTAGCCGCTGAAGCAATTGATTTTCTATGCGATGTAGAACTTAAAGCCAAGCGGGTGCTTCCTCCGGTAGAATTCGATATGTTACAATTAGGTCTGGAAATTACTTCCGGGTCCAAATCGGCGCTAGGCGAAGTATTCCTAAAATGCAAACTGGGAGTAAGCGGTGATTATAAAAGCCTCTATTTCCACACAAAGCAAGTGATGGATGGACAGCCGTTAAACAGCATAGAGTTCGGCAAGGTGTCTGATCCTGCACCGTCACTGGAAGACTACGATAGGAGAACTGCGTAATGAGTTATGATTTAAAAGCAACCGAGTTAGAATTTCTTCAATATTTCTATAGCGCAGCAGGAGAGTGCTTTGGTCCTGCCGACAATGAAATATACCAAGCAATAAAAGAAAATTTTAAGAAGTGGAAAGGTAAGGAATTACCTGATGGATACGCAATCGAACAGTGCTGAGGTGCACCTTACAGCAGAGAACGTAGAAAATACCGATTTAGAGCATTTGAAAGAAGTGCCAGAGAAACCAAAGCAATTAACCAGAGCCGAAATTGGTAAACTTCGTAGAGCATATATTACTGTGGTGCACGGCATCGTAAAAGCCTGTGGGCACAAGTTTGATCCCAAGGGTCAACCACGAATGTCAAATTGTCCATGGTGCTGGGAAGCGTATTTTATGGTGGCTGTAGATACGGCTGCTATCCACAACGATCTAATGAAGGGCGGGAAGAAGGCTCTGGAGGCAAAATTCGGCAAGACGTTCGTTAAGCAGTTTGGACAATTCCTGATTGAGCAGATGACGAAGGAAATGCATGAGAACAACAGTAGACCCACAAATAGTGATAGTGGAAGCACAGATCAACATACACACAGCGATCAATGCGATCATGGAGTTCGCGGTGAAGTACCCAGCGGAGAGACTCAGCCCATTGGAGGCTGAACAACTTGAATACGCTGCAGGACGAATAAGAGAACGTATAAGCAAACACTATGCTGAGGAGAGCAATGGGAGAGATACTGGAATTCAAACGACCGGAACCGAAGATGCCTTCAAAGAAGCCTATAGACGCATCAATCCCGATAGTCTCCTCGATCACCACGGAGGAGACGGCAGATAGTCTTCCACGTAAAGTACTAGAAGATGTGCTTGAGTTTGCCGATGACATAGCTGATATTCTGATTATGGTCAGAGGCACGGACGGTACGTTAGGGTTCGTTACAAGCACAGATGGGTTTGAATCAAGCTTAGCTTTAATTGAATCCGTAAAATTTGGAATGCTCTTAAACAACGCAGTTAATAGCGGGTATAACCCCGGCACGGGGGACACTCCTCCGAAAGGATCAGCTTAATGCTCAAAAAACTTTTATTGTTCTTGTTCGTCGTAGCTTGTACGGTAACCGGTGTAGCCCAGATGGGAACAGGCATTTCCCAATTTGCAACGGCTGTCACCGGAGATAACTTCGCACTATGCAGTGTATCCACGGGACGAAACTGCTTTAACCTTAGTGGTCCTGCATCTCCTGTGACCTTTACCAAGGTTGGGGCAGGTGTGGATAAATTCGCTCTTGCTTTGGATGTGAACGGAAACATCTACAAGTTTAACGAATACCCGTCTGGAATCTGGACGGCTCTGCCTAATTTGGGAACTGGTTACAAAGGCATTGCTGTAGGAGACGCTAATCACGTCTACGTTCTAAAGAATGCCCGAGGAGCCGACTTTTACATCTACCAGCTAAACATGTCTACTGGAGCGCTGACAGCAGTCGCCGGAGGAGCAGGACAGCAGATTTCTGCCAAGGGCTCAACCGTAACAACCGCCATTAGCAACGGGGACGCTTTTGTAAGTCAAAACGGGGGAGAGTGGACTCTACTCCCGTGTGTCGGATGTTGGCGGTATGTTTCTCCGGCTTCTATTGGATACAGTGATTTTGTAGGTGCTAAAACCGATGAAAGTCTTTGGTACTACAACGGGAGCACTTTGAAACAAATTACTCCCGGTGGAGGATTGGCTATAGAAATGTCGCTCGAAGGCGATATCTATGTCATTGGCGGGGATAATCCTGATCACATCTATCACTTGATCCTGTACAACTTCCTTAGCGGGAAAATAGCATGGGATGAGCTTGGTGGTGGACCTATGAGTGCCATCGCTACTGGCGGTACGATGTTCAACTGGTTCATTGGACCCCCGGTGAACGGATACACTATCTATCGCTTCGCAGACCAAGCTATCGGTGGACAAACAACTTTAACCGAAAATTCTGTACAATGCTCTGGTCCCGGCTGTCCGGCGACTCACGTAGGAAAAACTTCGGCAGGACTGAACTTGTCTTCTAGTAATACTCCCAGTCCCAATACGGTTCCCGGCTCTCTTACTCAATGGACCGGTAATCCTACCAATCCGTTCAACATTAAATCGATTGCATGGGATAGTAACCCTTTCGATTGTTTAGATGATTTTGGTTGCAACATGATTTTCGACAATTCCACAGTGAACTGCAGCGTGCTTGGAAACATCGACAATCAGACTCTGGCAGATGGTGGACCATTGCCCTTGTGCCCTCCAGACAATCAATGCTGTTCTCTGGCGGACCCCGGCAACAAGAGCCTGCATCAATGCAGTGCGTTTTGTCCGCAGTATTGTCCTCCTCCACCACCAAAGCCGCCTGTTCCACCAACTCCTCCGAAGCCGAAGCCTACACCGCTTCCTCTTCCGTATCCTTGTAAGATTCATTGCCGCAAGTAACCTAATGGGGAGCCCTACGGGGCTCCTCTAACTTAGAAAGGCATAGATTGGCTTTTGGTAAAAAGAAAGAAAAAGAAGAGATTAAGAAAGAAAAAGTTGAAGCGCCCACAACTGAAGTAGAAAAGTTTAAGCGTCTCTTCGCCCTGTCTACCCAATTGGACAAGGACTTCAACACAGAAAATACATTGCAACGTATGGACAGCAAGGTTATAGTTGCTGTACCTAGCATTGCTACAGGTCTTCCAACTTTTGACTATACTGTAATGCAAAGTGGTGGCATTCCTCGTGGTCGAATCATAGAAATATTCGGCCCAGAATCCGCTGGCAAAACCAGTATCACTTTGCACATTATTGCCGAAGAGCAGCGTAACGGAGGCATAGCAGCCTTCGTTGACGCCGAGCACGCCCTTGATCCGTCCTATGCCCGAAAGCTAGGGGTCAATGTCGATAAGCTGCTGATCAGTCAGCCCAGCTACGGCGAGCAGGCTCTAACCATTGTGGAGAGGCTGATTGAGTCTAAAGCCGTCAGCATAATCGTGGTGGATTCTGCCGCTGCTCTTACACCCAAGGCCGAATTAGAAGGAGAGATGGGAGATAACCATGTAGGGCTGCAATCCCGTATGATGTCTCAGGCTATGCGTAAGCTGGCCGGTATCGCCTTCGACAACAAGGTCACAGTAATATTCATTAACCAGATACGCGAGAAGATTGGCACCATGTACGGCAATCCAGAGACTACGCCCGGTGGACGTGCTCTAAAGCACTATGCCAGCGTGCGTATCGATGTGCGTCGTAGAGAAGCCATCACTTTGTCTGGTAGCAAGGAAGACAAAAACATCCTTGGGCACGGTATTAAATTGAAAGCCGTGAAGAACAAAGTGGGTGTACCTTTCCGTGAAACAGAAGTAAAGCTGTTCTATGAGGATGGGTTTGACAAGATCGACAACTTGATTGAGTTTGCTTCTGACCTAAATCTGTTTGAGAGAGCAGGAGCATGGTACACATATGAGGAGCAGAGATTTCAGGGCTTAGCCGCTTTGAAAGAAGCTCTGAGTAATGACCCAAAGATCGTTGCATCTATTCAAAATAAAGTTAAAAAGATTGTAGATGCTCAGGTAGTGGTACCCACAGGAGTATAATGAAGAAGAAGCTCTGGATACAAACCTATTCGGGGCTGAGGTTTGATTATAGCAACATCAAGGGCAATAGAATCGTTATAGAGGATATTGCCCACTCTTTATCAAACATCGCCCGATTCACAGGCCACACAGATTTCTACTCAGTGGCTCAGCACTCGATATACGTATCACAAAACGTTCCACCAGAGGATGCTCTTTGGGGCCTGCTGCACGATGCTTCAGAAGCGTACGCCGGGGATGTCAATAAACCGCTAAAGAATAAGCTGGGGGACAGCTATAGGGATATAGAAGGTAAGATTCACCGATTAGTAGCCAAGACCTTTAAACTTAAGGGCAGCATACCTATGTCAGTTCATCTTGCTGACCTTAGGCTGCTGCTTACAGAGAAAAGAGACCTGTTTCGAGATCAGATACCGTGGGATGGATATGTAGGACTAGAGCCGTTCGCATTCAAGATTAAACCGTGGTCTCCAAAAGTGGCAAAGAAGAAATTCTTAGAAAAATTCAAATACCTGTACTAGGAGAAAGTAATGTATGCCGGACAATTCGAACCAGAGTGGGAAGAGCAATACAACTCAGCAGAGCCAATTGACGCACTCAAATACCTTTTCTACCTCATCACAAGGAAAGCGGAAGAGAAAGCGCAACCGAGGAAAAAGAAATCCGGCACTGGCACCAAAAAAGTTTCAAGCTCCAGTAAAAGAGTACGTAAGCAAGTGCTGCTCAGTAGCAGCGAAGAAACCGAGAACAGGAACTTCGACTGGAACGCGCTCCGAAGGATCAGGAAAGAAAGTAACTATTGACCCTACGCAAGTGAAAGGTCTTAGTGGCTGGCGTTGTGGTGCTTGCGGGAAAGCGTGTAAGGTGACGCCTCAGGCTCCAAAGCCAAAGGAGGATGCACCGGTTGAAACACACGTTTAGGGGCTACATACTGTTTGTTTTTGGTTACATTTTCTTAGCCATTGCACATCGGTCCCCCAAACCGGAGTTATTTGCCGTTGCCATGTTTCTCTTTATTGTCGCTCTGGTTATGTTTGTTTACAGCATAGTGAGGAATCAATGAAAAAGTTTTTATTGCTAACCGTGCTTCTGTTAACGGGACTTACGGAGGCTGCTATACCGAAGCACGGTTCGAATTCATTGGGGGTAGTGATATCACAAGAGAACCCGTTTACCTACCGTGCAGGATCAGTCATAACCGTATTTGATGTAGAAGAAGGTAAAGGGTACGTCATACGTATTCAGCCTTACAAAACCTATCTGTCATTCTTTGAAGACATTTTGGTTTGTGGGGAACATATTGATGCTGGTGGGCAGATCAGTGACGCCATAGATATGTTCGATCAGAAGCAGAACCCTCTTATGCTGGTGTACCGTATCCGAGCATCACGCACCGTTGAAGGTGTAGGTTGCCACGAGTTGGTTGGGGTCAACGAGATTAAGGTTAAAAAGGACGACAAATGGAAGTAAAGATTAAAGTACAGAGAAGTAAACCCACAGGCAAAAGTACTCCCGGCACCATGTCTCTCAATGGAGTTTTCGAATGCTTTACCATGGAGCCTGATCCGGTTACACCAGCTATTGCCGGTCACCCTTCAATTCCTGCCGGTGTATATCCTGTGCAGCTAACCAAATCCCCGCATTTAGGTTACATTACTCCAGAACTACTGGCTGTTCCGGGGCGCTCAGCTATTCGCATTCATATCGCAAACTACCCTACTGAGCTTGAAGGATGCACAGCGGTAGGACAATCACAGGAGCAGGATTTTGTTGGGTTCAGCAAGAACGCATTCGAGGCGTTGATGCAAAAACTAACGAGCCTGCAGGTAACCACAATTACGGCAGAGTATGTGGATGCTGAGTAAAATAAACTACGGAGAATGGCTAGGATGGGCTGGTGCATTTTTGTCTCTAGGGTCATCAATTGGATACGCGGTGGTTGGAGACAAACGGCGAGCGATATACTACGCTCTGGCTTTTGGAATCAGCGCTACCGTCCTGTGGAGGTAGGTGGAACATTGAAGATAGTCTCAATGAACGATGTTGGAACACGAATGCAGCATCTTGCCGATTTGCATGAGCTTTGGACAGACGGCGTAGGTATACTATCTCAGTCAGCATATAAGACTGAATTCAACGATAACCTTGTGGAAGAGTTACACATCTGCATCAAGCATCTAGAAAACCACATGACAAAAGATTACATACAGAGCGATTACGCTGCGGAGATTAACAAGATCGGAACTACACCACCACCAGAAGAATAAAAATAGCAGTAAAACAAGTGCGCCTTGCTAGCGTACAAAAACACGAAGGAGAATACATGAAAAGCTTAGTAAAAATGATTGTGCTTGCTGCAATCATCTCATTAAGTGGTTCGTGCTTTGCCCAGTGCAATGTACGGTGTCAGGCCGCTTTTAAATTTGTTGTGTCCCATGAAGATCGTAACTTAACCGGCGTAGTTAGCCCAGAACCATTCGGGGGAGTAGCCCGTTTTGGTGTCAATAGCCACGCGCACCCAGAAGCAATCCGTGCAGGGTTTTACCGTATGAGCAAATTGCGAGCCCTGCGCTATGCACAGAACCTGTTCTATAAGCAGTACTGGTCAAAGATGGATTGCGATCAGATTCAGGATTACCACTTGGCATATCGTGTAGCAGACCTTGCTTATAATCTTGGACCAATACGTGCTACAATACTTCTACAGCGTGCACTGAATGAGCTAGGATCAAACCTTGTCACTAAAGGATACCTTGGACAAGAC
>Ga0210401_10005876_pt1 | contig 12561 bp, 10 predicted proteins | sample IncBWH32MmetaG_FD_150866 | JGI IMG/M metagenome (GOLD analysis project Ga0210401, IMG submission 150866) | Forest soil microbial communities from Barre Woods Harvard Forest LTER site, Petersham, Massachusetts, United States - Inc-BW-H-32-M | ecosystem: Environmental > Terrestrial > Soil >... | reverse complement strand
GTTTGTGCTGAGCATCACCCGGCGCATGGGGCTGCAGCCGCTGCCTTACCTGCTGGCGGTGGCTACGGCGTCGAACATCGGGAGCGTGTCGACGATCACGGGCAACCCGCAGAACATGCTCATCGGTTCGTTCTCCGGGATTCGGTATCGCGACTTTCTGGCGCACCTAGGGCCGGTTGCGGTGGTTGGGCTTTTTGTGGATTGGGCTGTGCTCCGCTGGATCCACATGCGGAACGTCGATGTTGGCATCGAAGCGCAGAAGGAGATTCCCCTGCCCACGCTCGATTTCTCGCGGCTTACCAAGCCGGCAATCGTGGTGACCGCAGTAGTGGCGGGATTTTTTGTCGGGGTCGACCCGGCGCTGATGGCTGCGCTGGGGGCGGCGGTGCTTTTGATCACCGGGACGCTGGAACCACAGAAGCTTTATAAAGAGGTCGATTGGGGGCTGCTGGTATTTTTTGTAGGCCTGTTTCTGATCGTGGGTGCAGCTGAGAACGCCGGCATCACGGGGCGCCTGCTTGACTTTGCGCGCCACTGGAATCTGCAGCGCATGGGGATTTTCACTCTCGCGGTCGCCGGGCTTTGCAACCTGGTGAACAACGTACCGGCGGTGATGCTGGTGAAGTCGCTGGTGCCGGGGTTCGCGAACCCGCACGCAGCGTGGCTGGTGCTGGCGATGGCGTCCACCCTGGCGGGAAACCTCACCATTACCGGAAGTGTGGCCAATATTATCGTCGTCGAAACGGCGAGACCTGACGTGGAAATCAGGTATCAGGACTATCTGAGGGCGGGAGTGCCGATCACGGTGATCACGCTGCTCCTGGGATGGGCATGGTTGTCGTGGATGGGTTGAGCGGAGGGCGACGATGCGAACGTTGAATATCGTTTGTGGGATCGCGGTGTTGGTTTTGACGGTGCACTTCACGCACTTTCTGCACCGCTTTCTCGTGAATCCAACTTGGCACACGCCTGCGTTTTGGGCGGGCATGGTGGCCGCGACCGTGGTGTGGATGTTCTCCTTCGTAGGCGGGTGCTTGCTGCTGCGACGGGGGCGGTGAAGCAAGCGGAATGTCCCACGCGCTCGCGATTTTCGAAGCAAGAACGATCGTGCTAGGGGTAACCATCTCCGAGGGGACCCGGCCTTTCGGCGGCCGGGTTGCTTGACACCCCGGCACCGCGGGCGAGAAGCTTAAGGCGACGGCCTTTCATCGAGCCCGCGAAATCGGCTCTCTACCTCGAGTCGGCGGCGTTGATTCGCCGAGGCCGTCAGTCGTTTCCTCCGGATTCGACCGCACTTCAGCGGCTAGACCGGCATGAGTGAAATCTTCATGGAGACCCGCCCCATAGTCGACAACGGGATCGTGTCTAAACCGCTCCCCCCGGACTCCGCGCAACCGGAGCGGCCGGGCGCGGGGAATGCCGAATCGCCTCCCGCTGGGGACATGCGCTTTCCGGGTGAAGACGGGGGCGAGTCGCTTGCGGCCATGGCCCAGCGCGATCTGGTGGCCACGCTGCAGCTGCTCGCGGAGAGAGCGCAGTACATTACCAGCGCCACCGGCGCGGCCATCGCGCTCCGCGACAGCGGGGAAATGACGTGCCGGGCTAGCGCGGGCACATCGGCACCGGAAGTGGGCGCGCATCTGCAGGTCGACTCCGGGCTTTCTGGTGAAAGCGTGCGCAGCAGGAAAACGCTGCGCTGCGATGACGCGGCGTCGGATCCGAGAGTCAACCGCGAAAGTTGTGAGGCGCTGGGCATTGCCTCGGTCGTGGTGATGCCGCTGGTGCGCGGGAATGAGGTTATCGGAGTCTTTGAGCTGTTCTCCGATAAGCCCCATGTCTTTGAAGCGCGCGATATCACGGCGCTGGAGCGCATGGGCGCCATGGTCTATACCGCGCTGGAGCACGCGCTGTCAGCGCTGCAGGCCAAAGCGGATGCTGAGGTCGCCGTGCCGGGTAAACCAGCGGAAGGATCAGGCGTGGCGGCAACCGGCACCGCCGGTGACGGTGAGCTCCAACCGGCGTTGGCGGCTGCGGAAGTTCTTGGCGATTATCGGCAAGCTGCGGGGGAAACTGGATCCCGAGAAGCCAGTTTGTCCGAGCCAATCGACGAGGCCGCTGCGAGCGAGACTGCTGGCGTCGCATCGTATGGGGGAGTCGCATTCCATATGAAGGTTCCGGCTCAAGTTCCAACCCCAACTCCGGTAGCGGATCCGGTCGTGCCTGATGGGAACGACGCCGCCGACATTCTCGAGATTGCGAGCGAGGCGGCCTCAACAAATCCCTCGGAGACGCAGGCCAGATGGCGGGAGGAAGTGCTGGGAACGGACGCCTCTCCGCTTCTCGAGAGTTCCGACAGGATCCAGAAGCCTGCGCAACCAGATCTCGAGAAGGAAATGCCGGGTGGGGTAGCATCGGCGAGCGTTGACGAGCAAGCCGCGCCAGCGGCTCCGCACAGTGAAGTCTCGAGCTTGCGTCGCTGCCAGGGGTGCGGATTCCCAGTCTCGGAAGGGCGGCACTTTTGCCTCGATTGTGAGAGGAAGGCAGGGCGCGAGCAGGTGGTGGCGGCCAAGGACGCGGCTCAGGGCAACGCGCCGGCGGCGGGTGGATTTACCTTGGCGGTCGCAGCGGAGACTGCGGAGGACGCCGGCGCTCTGCCGCAGTTTCTGCGAAGTGAACCGCAGACCTCCTCGTGGCTCGGCACTCACAAGTACGCGGTTGGTGCAATCGTCGTCGTAGTGGCCGGAATTGTGATCTTCTTTTTAACCCACTAGTTTTCCAACCCGTTTTCGCGATGTGCTTCTGCCCACGTCTGGGGTGCAGCGTTTTTCACAGGTTTATGCCCAAAATGACACTGTCTAGGAGCTTGACAAAAAAGGCCGTCCTGCTAGAGTTCGAACAAGTGCTCGATCCCACGAGCTAAAACTAAGGTGCCCTGGATATGAAGAATGTGTATGAAGTGCTAAGACAAAAAGAGCTGGAGCTCTCCCGCCTGGAGAAGGAAGTGGAAGCTTTGCGGGTGGTGGCTCCGCTGCTCTCCCCCGATGAAGGTAAGGAGTTAGGCGTCGAGATTCCGAAACCGACGCTGGCCACGCAGACCACGCAGCAACCGATCCGCATTCCGCAGGCGGCGGTCAACCAGAATCCGCAGCCCGCGCGCGCCGCTGGATGGGAAGAGACCGCCAAGCGCTGGCCATGAATTTTATGCAATCGTAGTCGGCGGAAGGCTTTCGCGGCCCGGGAGAAATCCCGGGCTGTTGTGTTTTTGGAGGTAGGGCAAGAAAGGATTCTAAGACAGGTGGGTTGTTCTGGTGCGGGCGAGGGCAAGATGCCCCGACCGCCGGCGCGACCCTTCGACTGGGCTCAGGTCAGACCGCCGGCATTACACGAAGCTGGATTGGCAAGTCTGTGGAAAATAAGTGGTATGCGGGACCGTCTCAGAATGATATACTCCCGCCAATTTTACCCTCACAACGTACGCCATATTTCGTCATGTTCTGGCCGGAACCGACATGGGCCGGGGGTGTGCAATTTTGCATCCGAGGGCTGAAATATGAGTACGGCTGCCGCGAGAGCTCCTGAGAATCTGCTTACACGTCCGCCGGTAGGCCGGCGAGCGGGAACACGCCGACGGTTAGCGGTGCCGATGAACGTAACCGTGTTGCGCTCAGGTGTGCCCGACGCTGTTCCGGGGCGATCCATCGACGTGTGTGCAGGCGGAGTGGGCGCCGTGCTCGCCGCCGAGTTGTTTCCGGGAGAGCTGGTCGGGCTGGAGTTCGAACTCCCGCAAACGGGATCAGTGCTGGCCAAGGCGCGGGTGTGTTACCACGAAAGACTTCGTTACGGTTTGCAGTTTCTCGCGATTCCTCCAGAACAGCGGGCGATGATCGAGGACTGGGCCGCGGCGAATCCCGAACGGATTGGGTCAGCCAACGCCGAGCCCGCGACTGCAGTGCCGGATGCGCGTCCGCTGCCGCCGGGGCAACGCCTGGCGGAGCCGGCTTTGCATTCCGTCAGGCCGGTCACTCCGCAGAGATCCAAAGCAGCTGCCCGCTACCTGCGGCGAAAAATTCTGATGCTGCTGATCGCATCCGTGATTGTGGCAACCGGAGTGGGCTGGTGGAGATGGGAGCAGGCCTGGCAGGAACTGGAATCGCGGTTGCCGGGACGGACGGCTGCCTCGCCACAGTCGCGCGTAAGCGTTCCCACCGAGGAGATGCTGCGCCGGGTAGTCCACAAGGTGGATCCCGTGTATCCCGACCTAGCTGGGAGAGCGAGGGTCAAGGGGCTGGCGGTGTTAGACGCCGTGGTTGGGACAGATGGAACAGTCATCAGCCTGCGCCCGGTGAGTGGTCCAGATATCCTGACTCGCGCGGCGATGGATTCGGTGCAGTGGTGGAAGTTCGAGCCCTACCGGGTCAAGGGTCAGCCGGTTGAGGCGGAGACCACGATCGCCGTGCAGTACCAGTAAGACAGCTTCCCTCCAGATCCGTTTCCGTCACCGAAGACGACTTTCGGTAACCACTCGCTGCACAATTTTTGTTGCACTTTCACACTCCTGAAATATTCTCCTCGTATCATCTGCAGTGAGGAGGACCGGGGCCATGGGCTCAGCACGAGTTGCGCGATCGTTGCCCCTGCAGGTCGCCGCGATCTGCTACCGCAGGCGCGGGCCGGCGGTGGAGTTCCTTCTGGTAAATACCAACGGCGGCAACAAGTGGACGTTCCCCAAAGGTGCGACGGAAACCAACCTGTCGCATGCCCAGGCCGCCGAACGCGAAGCTTTCGAGGAAGCCGGCGCCACGGGCGTCATTGAGCCCAGACATTTTCATCTTTACCTGCATTCCAAGGGCGTGTTCTGGCAGCCGAACGGCGTCCAGGAGTTCGTGGTCAAGGCCTTTTTGATGGCAGTAACCCACACCCAGAAGCCAGGCGAATCCACGCGCAATCCGACGTGGTTCAATGCCGACGAAGCGCGCAAGGTCCTGGCCAAGGGCCGGGAAGTGAAGTACGCAGCCGAACTCGAAGCCGTGATTGACCGCGCGCTGGAGCACATCCGCACTGTGAAAATGATTGCCCCCGGCGGCCCCGAGGCGCGCGCCGCCCGGGCGTCCCTGCCCTCATAGCGCCCCTCCCGCCGGTTTCCCGGGCCGGTGACTCAAGTAACTAGGTGTCCGCATTGTTTTGTTGGAACAATGTCCGGGTGCACGGACTGAGGCCCAAGCCTTGGACCGAGGCGGAGAACTGGTCATGCCCAAGAAATCTTTCTCTCTGATGCTGCTGGTGAGCGCGCTTTCGGTGGCTGTTTCGGCTCAATCCCCGGCGTCTCAGCATCCATCGACGGCGCCGGCCGCCAACGACCCCGTGGACGTCGTTCTGGCGGATGGCACCCCGATCAAGCTCGGGCTCGGGGAGACCGGGTTGAGCAACGCGCGCGTGGGCGAGAACCTCGACTTGGAAGTGGCCGAGGACGTGCGAATTTCCGGGGTCGTAGTGATCTCCAAGGGCAGCGTCGCGACCGGCGAAGTCACGTCTTTGCGGGCGGGCGTCGGCGGCAGCCACATCGGCAAGGTGGACATCAGTCTTCGCTCGGTCACGCTCGCGGATGGACAGGCAGTTCCGATCCGCTCTACCAAGGAAGCGCCGGCGCATAACGATCAGGCTATGATCATTTCCAGCGGTGGGCAGGACGCCACCCTTGCTGCGGGAACCACCGTGACCGCCTACATCCACGGCAAGCAGCCTCTGGACCTGAGTCGGCTCCGCGCCGCAGGCGGCCCTACTGTCGACCTTAAGGTCAACTCGACACCAGCAAACGCGGAGGTTTCGATTGACGGACGCTTGAACGCGAGCACGCCTTACGTGTTTCATGTACACGCCGGCGACCACACGGTTGTCGTTCGGATGGCGGGCTTTCAGGCGTGGCAGAACACCGTCCACGTGGGCTCCGACCCAGTTCAGTTGGAGGTAAAGCTGGCCAAGCAGGACGGCAGCGAGCCCATGCCAGCCACCAAGGCCGCTGAACCATCGCTTGGCGACCTGGCACGCGCTGCACGGGCCCGCAAGCCTCAGAGTGCAACGCCTGCTACCGATCCGAAGTCCAGTTCGGCTCCTCGTGATCCGATGCAGCCTGTCACCCTGGAGCAGTAAATCTAGTCAGGCGACCTCCCTTTTTCTTCCGCAGGTGGCGACGGCGCCCCTCCGCCTTTCTGCGCCGGCTGCAATCATGAGACGATGAATAGGACGCCATGATTCAGCTCTCCAACGCCGGCAAGCGATTCGGCCACAAGTTGCTGTTCGAGAACGTGGACTGGCTGATCACGCCGCAGGACCGTATCGGCCTAGTGGGCGCGAACGGCACCGGCAAGTCCACGGTGATGAAGACCCTCGCTGGCCTGGAGACACTCGACTACGGATCGATCACGATAGCCAAGGGCATTTCCGCCGGATACCTGCCGCAAGACGGCCTTACCCTCACGGGCCAGACAGTCTTCGCCGAGTGCGTATCGGTGTTCAATGAACTGCGCGCAATGGAGCGAGAGATGGAAGAGCTCACGCGCAGCATGGCGGAGTTGTCGCACGAGTCTCCCGAATATTCTCAGGTGGCCGATCGCTATCACCGGCTGGAACATGAGTTCCAGACTCGGGACGGCTACGCGATCGAAGCCAAGGTGGGAACGGTGCTGACCGGTCTCGGCTTCCGCAAGGAAGACTGGACACGCCTGACGGACGAGTTCTCCGGGGGCTGGCAGATGCGGCTGGCGCTCGCCAAGCTTCTGCTGCAGCAGCCCAACCTGCTGCTGCTCGACGAGCCGACTAACCATCTGGACCTCGAGGCGCGCAACTGGCTGGAGGAATATCTCGGCGCGTATCCCTACGCGTTTGTGCTGATCTCGCACGATCGCTACTTCCTCGATGTCACCGTGAAAAAAACGGTGGAGATCTGGAACAAGCAGGTCTTCTTCTACACCGGCAACTACGACAAGTATCTGGCCGAGAAGACCCAGCGGCGCGAGCAATTGGAAGCCGCGTACCGCAACCAGCGCGAACGCATCGAGCAGTTGGAAGCTTTTATCAGCCGCTTCCGCTACCAGGCGACTAAGGCCAAGCAGGTGCAGAGCCGCATCAAGGAACTGGAGAAGATGGAGCGGATCGAGATTCCGCCGGAAGAGAAGACGATCCACTTCTCGTTCGCGCAGCCCAAGCCGAGCGGACGGATCGTGGCTGAGTTCAGGGACGTGGCGAAGCGTTACGGCCCGAAGGAGGTTTTCCGGAACGTGAATTTCATGATTGAGCGCGGAGACCGGGTCGCGCTGGTGGGCGTGAACGGTGCGGGCAAGTCGACGCTGATCAAACTGCTCGCCGGCGCGGAACCGCTGAGCGCCGGAGAATACAAGCCGGGCCACAACGTAGATACCGACTATTTCGCACAAGACCAGTACAAAGAACTCAATCAGGACGCGCGCATTCTCGACGACATCAGCGAACTCTCGCCGCGATCGACCCAGACCGAATTGCGCAGCCTGCTGGGATGTTTCCTGTTTCAGGCCGACGACGTGTTCAAACGGATCGGTGTGCTCTCGGGCGGTGAGCGGGGGCGCTATGCCCTGCTGCGTCTGCTGCTCGATCCGGCGAACTTCCTGCTGCTCGACGAGCCGACCAACCACCTCGACATGCGGGCGAAAGACGTGCTGCTGGAAGCGCTGGCCGCGTACTCGGGAACCGTGGTACTGGTCTCGCACGACCGCTACTTCATCGACAATCTGGCCACGCGGGTTTTTGAAGTTGGGGACGGGCGGGTCGAGGTTTATCCGGGAAATTACGAAGACTATCTCTGGCGCAAGCAGGGGCGGAACGCACACGTGCCGACGCTCGCGGATGTGCCGGGGCGCGAGTCGGCACGCAAGGAAACCTCGATAGCAGAGAGCCGGCACGCTGCGACGCTCACGCAGTCCGGCAACGGGAACCAGGGTCCTTCGGCCGCGAGCGCGGCCGACGCGTCCAGAGGCAAGCGCCTGAATCCGATCAAGCGCAAGCAGATGGAGGATCGGCTCAAGGAACTGGAACAGGACATCGCGCGCTCGGAGTCGGCGATCGCCCAGTACGAAGCGGCGTTGCTGACATTCGTGAGTCCGCAAGAGACCCAGAAACAGAACCGGGAGCTGGCGGAGCTACGGGACGAGGTGGCTGACCTGATGACCGAATGGGAACAGGTGTCGCAAACGCTCGAACTGGCGGATCTGACGGACGCAAAATCAACGACCCCGCCGTGACCTCGCCCGCGCAAGAACTTCACCCCAAAGGACACCAAAGGATCACGAAGGGCAGACTGCATAGGGACCTGAGGTCGCCGCGGCAGTGCACCAACCCATATCGCAAAACCCGCGGCGTGAGGACCTATCGCTGGCTACGGGGTCACGGTGAAATCGACCGAGGCCGAGCTCTGTCCGCCCTGATTCATGTAAGTCCCGGTGCCGCCGGGATTTTTCACGTACACGAGAATTGTGTTGGCGGTCGCGATGTCGGTTGCGGAGATAGCGGCCGTCACCTTGTTGGCCGAGACGAAGGTCGTGGTACGAGTGGTCGAATCCCAATACACGGTCGCGCCATTCACAAAATTGGAGCCCATGATGGACAGGGTGAACGCCCCGCCGCCCGCCGCCATGGTGTTGGGCATCAGCTGGGTGATGGTCGGAGCGCCGGGCGCTACCGTGCCCTTTCCGCTGGAACTGTAGCCGCATCCGATGGAACCGATGGTGAGCAGAAGGAGAAAGCTAGCTTTTTTCATGACAGACCCCCAAAGACGGGATGGCGCCAGAGTGTGGACAAGGGTAGTCCGGAAGGCTCGGGCGATTTGTCAGGGGGGTGTCATCTTCTGGTAAAGGAATTGTATGTATTGCGTGACCCATTCCAACCCGGAAAGAAGCGATATGAGCATGACGCGCCTAGCGGCATCTGGCGGAAAGGGCGTGTCGGCTCCAGCATCCGCCAGGCCAGATTCCTCCCTCTCCGCTTCGCTCGGGGTTGGGAATGACAAGGCATGGGGTGACCAAAGACCAGAGCATGACCCCAGAAATGCGGACACTGCGTAATCAACGCCCAATCACCAGCGCTGGTGCACCTGTGGCCGGATCTTCTCGTTGTAGACACGCTGGATTGCCGTCATGGCTTCCGGGGTGACCGGTGGGACGGCGGACGCCTGGCAGTTGTCGGCGACCTGGTCGGGGCGTTTGCCGCCCGGGATGGCGCAGGTGACGGCGTCGAACATGAGGATCCAGCGCAGGGCAAACTGGCTCATCGAGACGCCCGCCGGCACCAGCTGGCGGATTTCTTCGACGGCATCGAGCGCTCCGTTGTAGTCCACACCCGAGAAAGTCTCGCCTACATCGAAGGATTCGCCATGACGGTTGAAGTTGCGATGGTCATCAGAAGCGAAGGTGGAGTCGCGGCGGAATTTGCCGGTGAGCAGACCGCTGGCCAGCGGAACGCGAGCAAGGATGCCGACCTGTTTCTGCTTCGCCTGCGGGAAGAAGACTTCGGCGGGGCGCTGGCGGAAGCAGTTGAAGATGATCTGGACTGTCTGGACATTGGGATACTCGATGGCCTTGAGGGCTTGTTCGATCTTCTCCACGCTGACCCCGTAGTAGCGGATCTTGCCGGCTTTGACTTGGTCGTCGAGGATCGCGAAGATCTCGGGGTGGGAATAGAGTTCGGTCGGAGGGCCATGGAGTTGGAGCAGGTCCAGCGTCTCGGTGGAAAGATTGCGCAGGCTGTCCTCGATCCAAGCGGTGAGGTTCTGGCGGGTGTAGCCTTCCACGGTCTGGCGGGGCAGCCGGCGCCCGGCCTTGGTGGCGACGATGATTTCGTCTTTGCGACTCTTCTTGAGCTGGGCGATGAAACGTTCGCTACGGCCGTCGCCGTAGACGTCTGCGGTGTCGATGAAGTTCACCCCGGAATCCACCGCCTGGTGCAAAGCCCTGAGCGCGTCTTCATCGGAGACCTGACCCCACGAGCCTCCGATGGCCCAAGCGCCGAAGCTGATCTCTGAGACTCTCCAGCCCGTGCGTCCGAGGGGGCGATAGCGCATTGAGTGCTTTCTCCTAGAAAGTTTCCAATATACCCGAAGCGGGTGGCTCGGTTTCAACAGTCAGTCCGGCGACGCAGATTCCTCAGGCTGCCTCCCGCCTACGCTCGCAACGAAACGCGGTTTCGATCTATCATTCACTTCTGCGCGTGTTCTCTCTTGAGTGAGGTTCCGGCATGGCCAAGATCACCCAGCTCCAAGTAAACGGGAACAACCACACGATCGACGCGGATGAAACCGCCAGCCTCTTGAGCGTGTTGCGAGATCAGCTCGACTTGACGGGAACCAAGTACGGATGTGGAGAGGGGGAGTGCGGCGCTTGCACCGTGCTGGTCGATGGGAACTGGCGCCGGTCGTGCATCACGCGCCTCGGCACCGTGGCGCAGAAAAAGATCACCACGATTGAGGGACTGGCCAAGGGGGAACGGTTGCATCCGCTGCAGCAGGCGTTTCTGGATGAGGGCGCGATGCAATGTGCGTACTGCACCTCGGGGATGATCATGACCGGGGTTGCGCTGCTGACTCAGAAACCGGATCCGTCGCCGGGCGAGATTGCCGAGTTCATGGAAGGCAACGTCTGCCGGTGTGGCACCCATCCGCGCATTCTGAACGCGATCAAGCGGGCGGCGCAGGCGATCAAGGGCGCGGGGAAGGAGCCTCGGTTATGAAAGATCTTGAGACGCTCGCAACGCAGCTGGAGCCGGAGCGCTATGAACTTACGGCGGAACCTGCGTATCGGTTCCACGTGGACCGGCGGGGTTTCTTCAAGTTCCTGGGCGCGGGGATCGTCGTGTTGTGCGTGCTGAAGGACGTGGGAAGCGCGCAGGAGTCGGGTGGAAATAGGCGAGGCGGTGAAGCTTTGCCCAAGGACATCGGGTCGTGGCTGCACATCGGGGAAAACGGGGTCGTCACCGTGTACACGGGCAAGGTGGAGATGGGACAGAACATCCGGACATCGCTGACGCAGGCGGTGGCGGAAGAGTTGAGCATTGCGCCTGAAAAGATCCGCATGGTGATGGGAGATACCAAGCTGACGGCGTTTGACCGGGGAACGTTTGGCAGCCTGACGACTCCAGTGATGAACCTGCAGTTGCGCCGGGTGGCGTCGGCCGCGCGCGATTTGCTGGTGGGAGTGGCAGCGGCGCAGTGGAAGGTGGACCGTAAGGGGCTGGTCGCAGCGGACGGAAAGGTCACGGACCCGGCGGGCAAGCGGTCGGTGGAGTATGCGGCACTCGCAAAGGGACAGTTACTGACGGCCAAGTTGCCGGCGGAGGACCCGCTGATTCCCGCTTCGCAGTGGAAAGTCGCAGGGCAGTCGATGCCCAAAGTGGATGGCCGGGACTTCGTTACCGGAAAGCACCGCTATCCCTCGGACCAGAGAGTGCCGGACATGTTGCAGGGGAAAATCGTGCGACCTTCGGCTTTTGGGGCGACGCTGGCATCTCTCGACGCGACCCGGGCAGAACAGATGCCCGGCGTGACGGTGGTGCGTGACGGGAATTTCGTTGGGGTGGCAGCTCCGACAGCGGAGATCGCGGGACGCGCGGTGGCGGCGATTAAGGCAGAGTGGAAGTCTGACCCACAGCCTTCGAACAAGGAGTTGTTTGACGTTCTGAAGAAGACCTCGAGTGAAGGGACTGATCCAACCGGGGACGCTGGGCGAGTAAGCACTGGGTCGGTTGACGAGGCCATGGCCGCCGCCGAGCATCGCTTGCAGCAGATGTATACGGTGTCCTACATCGCGCACACGCCGCTCGAGCCGCGCGCGGCGCTGGCGCAGTGGGAGGGCGACAACGTCACGGTCTGGACGGGAACGCAGCGACCGTTTGGCGTGCGGGCAGAACTCGCGGAGGCGTTTCACATCCCGGAGGATCAGGTTCGGGTACTGATGCCGGACACGGGATCGGGCTATGGCGGCAAGCACACGGGGGAAACGGCGATCGAGGCAGCGCGGCTGGCGCGGGCGGCGAAGCGTCCAGTAAAGCTGGTGTGGACACGGGAGGAGGAATTCACCTGGGCGTACTTCCGTCCGGCCGGCGTGATGGAGTTGAGCGCGGGCGCGCGCAGGGACGGAACCATCACGGCCTGGGAACATCACAACTACAATTCTGGCTCGGCTGGGATCCGGACGTACTACGAGATTGCGAACCAGCGGATTCAGTTTCATCCTTCGCGCTCGCCACTGCGGCAGGGGTCGTACCGAGCCCTGGCTGCGACGGCGAATCACTTTGCGCGCGAGTCGTTTATGGATGAACTTGCCCACGGGCTGAGGATGGATCCGCTCGAGTTCCGGCTGAAGAACATGAAGAACGACCGGCTGCGGGCCGTGTTCGAGACGGGCGCGAAGAAGTTTGGGTGGGGCAGCGCGAAGGCCGCAGGCCACGGCTTCGGCATGGGGGGCGGGTACGAGAAGCTGGGCTACATCGCGACGTTCGCCGAGGTCGCGGTCAACGCCAAGTCAGGCGACGTAAAGGTGGTGC